>WBZM01000181.1_pt1 | contig 102238 bp, 91 predicted proteins | sample 5204271 | NCBI WGS metagenome assembly WBZM01 (sample SAMN12344346, study PRJNA552823) | activated sludge metagenome | biome: Activated sludge suspended growth; feature: Nitrification reactor; material: Wastewater; isolation source: activated sludge from nitrification reactor of wastewater...
CCTTTCCGCTTCCGGCATCTTTTGGTTGTCACTGTAAAACACGCCGAGGTTGTTCAGCGTAGAGGCCAGAACGGGGAGGAAGGCGTCGGGGTTCTTCTCCGACAGTTTCCGGTAGGTGCCCAGTGCCTCCACGTATGCCCTTTCCGCTTCCGGCATCTTTTGGTTGTCACTGTAATAGTTGCCGAGGTTGTTCAGCGTAGAGGCCAGAACGGGGAGGAAGGCGTCGGGGTTCTTCTCCGACAGTTTCCTTCGGATGCCCAGTGCCTCCACGTATGCCCTTTCCGCTTCCGGCATCTTTTGGTTGGCCCTGTAAACATTGCCGAGATTGTTGAGTACCACTGCCCTGCCATATTCATCTTTTGACAGCAACAAAGATTTTTCATAAAAGAGAGCGGCTTTGATGAAGTTGTTTTGTTGTTGAAGGAAATAAGCAAAAGCAAAAATCACTTCCTCGTTTTTGGGGTCAGCCACCACAGCTTTGTCATAAGCCTGCTCTGCTGCGGCAAAATCGAGCGAGGTGATGGCATTTTTTGCTTGCAGTACATAAGTCTCCGCAATCTGCCTCCGTCCTTTGGCCAATTCTTCCAGCCGGATAGTATGCTGGCGCTCTTCCTCTTCTATTTTTTGGAGCTGCTCGTCGAGGTTGGCTTTTTCGATGAGTTCGTTGGCTTCCCGGGTCTTGCCCTTGGTGCTGAGTTCGTAGGCATCCCGGTAGAGTTGGGAGGAGGCGGCAAGGTCCACTTTGTAGAGGGTTTTTACCATGTCGGCAACCTGGGAGAGGGCCTGGTCCCTTTCTGCGGACAACACAGCGATGCGGGTGTTCAGGCGGCCAAGGGAGTCGGCGGGTATTTTCTGCCCTTCCATTTGGGCGTAGAGCGGAGCCACTTTCGCATCAAATTCCCTTTTTATAGCTTCCCGGATATTCCGTTCCTGTTCCTTCAAATCAGCATCTCGTTCGGTATCCTTGACCATGCGGATGGCGTGGGGGTTTTCTCCCGGGCGCAAAGGTACAAAGCTGAAAAGGTCGCTTTCATCGAGTACCGACCAGCCATCTTTGCTGACGGAAAAAACGATCTTGGAGCCTGCTACAAACTCGTCCTTTTTGGGTAGCTTGAGTTCGAACTGGCCGAGGTTTGTTGTAGTATTGGGCGTCACACCTGTAACACCGACTGATACACCTGCGACGGGCTTGGCTTTGCGGTCTTTGACATGGCCTGTTAGCGAGGTTTGGGCGTTTACGTTGGCAAGCAATAGCAATTGGAATAGAAAGAAAGGGAGATTTTTCATGGTCATACAAGGTTGATTTGCACTATTTTATTAAAATAAAAACTATAAAAAATTTCTTGTTATTAAACGCTATCCCATGTTTTTTAAGCCGCTTTAGTCATGGCCTTTGGCCATGACTAAAGTGACAAACACGAACAACATGTTGTTTACAAGAAAACCATCATTTCTTTGCTTTAATCATATCTACCCGAAAACGGGTATTACTGGGATTGACAAAATTATCCCAGGGCTTGTAGCCGTTCATTGACCCAATGAGACGGTATTTATCATTTTGCACATTTTCTGGAATGGAAAAATCAAAAAGGCCATTGATGTCTGTGGTATCGGCCATGCCTTCGAGCCGGAAAATCGCTCCGACAACAGGGTTGTTTTTTTCGTCAAAAGCTTGTCCAGCGACTGTTCCAAGGCCGATGGCACGGGCGATCAGGTTCACCGAATTTTTTCCTTTAATATCAACGGTTGAATCGGCAGCAAAAGGTTCGCTATTTTCCAATTGTATGCGGATGGGCTGCTTCATATCATCGGGTGAAGTGCCGGGGAACTCGGCCTGCCCGTCATGCAGCGGGGCGGTTTTTGGGCCGCTGGGAAAAATAATTTTGACCGTCGCATTGGCAGAAAAAGGGAGCGCTGGCCAGCCGCCGCCGCTTTTTTCAACATAGACTCGTAGGGAAACAGGGGTGGATTTTTCATTGGCCGGATTAAATAAAAACACCAATAAAAACGCAGCAACGGAACCGCCCGCTTTTGCGACATTGCCCCAGTTTAATTGAAGAAAACCGGGCAATGTAACCGCTATGCCTCCCGCTGCAAGCGCCAACAACGTGCGGAATATGGCATTGTTATCGGCAGCCCAGCCGGGCTTAAAGAGCGTAATGGCCAATAGCACCACAAATGCGGCAATAGCAAACCAAAAGGCCATCGTCATGTTTCCAGCAATTTGGTCATTTCCATTGTTACCAGTTCCGCCGTTATCACCAGTTGGGTTTCCATCGACTGTGCCTGTTGAAGGTGGAGGGGTATTGCCATTGCCCGCATTTTGCGATGGTGGTTTGCTTACAGTAATACTAACACTTGCCCCATCAGGCAATTCGTTTAGCAATTCCAATAAGGCTTGAGTAATTTGATTGTTAGAGAGATTGAGTTCGCCTACGGATTTGGTGCCAAGGCGACTTTCTTTCTTCATCGCTTGATAGCGGGAAGATAGTGAAATTACTTCGTTTTCATGCCTTGTGCCAACTGCCATTTGTTGCATGGCTTCAATGGCTTCATCGAGCTGGTTTTTGGCAATGAGTGCACGGATATTATTCTTGTCCATATATGTTTGTTATTTTTGTGGTGAAATTAAGCGATATTTTAAAATTATATGCTAATGGACAAGTGGTCGCCTTGTAATTTTTTGCCTTACCCGCCCCCTTTCACTCTTGGCACGATTTATGATTATTTTTAATAACTCAACATTGGGATAGGGTTTCGCTTTTTATCTAACACAAAATGAGGCGACGCAAGCGGTGACGCTTTGTGAGAAAACCGCCAGTGCTTGCCCAATACCTCGACCAAATCCATCCCCGCTTATGGCAACAAAAGCCACAAAGGAAGCTACGGCTGCAGCAGCCACCGCTTCCGAAACTCCCACACTTCAAAGTACATTACCGGAAAGCGTTAGGCTGCCCTGCGCAAGGCAGTATTTCTTCCAAATGGCCCTTACGGCTTGGGGTTATTGCCGCACCGACATCAAGCTGTTTCAGGATGAGAGCGACCGCTACACGGAGGCGTTTATTGACGAACAGGTGACGCTCATCAATGCCGTGAAAGCGTTGCCGGACGTGACCGTGCGCCTTGCCGAGGCCAGCCTTGCCAACGATGCGCTGGTGGCTTGGCGGCAGCAGGTGGGCAGCTTGAGCAAGCGCTTGGGGAAAGCCCTGGCATACGCTTTTAAGCATCCGGCCACGCTGGAAGTGGAGCGAAAACTGTCGGGCCTGTACGATTATGGCATTCCCAGCAGCGAGCCTTGGGGCAGCGTGGACAAGTTCCTGACAACGGCCAATACCTATTTGACGAATAAAATAGCCACGCTGGTGGCTGCCAAAGCGGCCAAAGAAAGCTTGCAGGCGCAGTTCGTAGAAGCTGCCGCTGGTTTTTCGGCTGCTTGGACAGAATATATTGCGAAAGAAAAAGCCTATAATGACGGCACAAAAACCGTGAACGATGGCCTCAAGGCCATCCTTGACGAACTGAACCCGATGCTGGATGATGGCAAATCCATTTACGAGTTTGACCCCGTAAACATCAAAAAGTTCACCATCAAATACTTGGTGAGGGAAGTGCGGGGCGGGCATCCGGCAGGCTTGGAAGGCTATGTGTATTTTGCCGAAACGGGCAAACCAATGGCCAATGCCCGTGTGGAAGTAGCGGGCGATGCGGAGAAGTTTGCCGTGACGGACGCCAAAGGAAAGTACATGCTCAACTTGGCAGAGGGTAGCTTTGATTTCATTTTCTCGGCGGCGGGAATGGCCCCGCAAACGGTGACCCGCAAGCTGACAGCAGGTGTCGGCAGTCGTCAAAATGTGTCGTTATCGCCTGTGACCTTAGAGGTCGCCATCGTGCCAGAAACACCGCAGCCAACTGCTCCATCCAACAACGCCGGCCAAGAATTGGCCGATGCCGTATCCAGTGTGATGAACGGCATGACGAATGGAGCGGCGGTGTGAACGAGTAATATGCCATTTTTGAAAGGGTGAAACGCTGAAAAAAGGCCTTCCAAGTTTCAAAACTTGGAAGGCCTCGTTGTTTCACAGCCCCGTCGCCGCCTCCATCGCCTCCGTGTACCTCGCCCCCATCACTTTCACCTGCTCCGATGCCGATGTTAGTTCCGCAAGTTCTTCTTGCGTAAAATGGACGTTCACAGCATCGTTGTTCTCCGCCAATCGGTGCAATTTGGTAGTGCCGGGAATGGGCACAATCCACGGCTTTTGCGCCAGCACCCAAGCGAGGGCAACCTGGGCGGGCGTGGCGGTTTTGCGCTCCGCAAATTGCTGAATCACATCCAATAAGGCCTTATTGGCAACACGGGCTTCTTCCGTAAAACGGGGAATGATGCCCCGAATATCGCCCGGCTCGAACTGCCGTTTTTCGTCTATTTTCCCCGTCAAATAACCCTTGCCGAGCGGGCTGAACGGCACGAAGCCAATGCCCAGTTCCTCGATGGTGGGGATGATTTCCTGCTCGTGCCGCCGGAACCAGAGCGAGTATTCGCTTTGCAGCGCCGTCACGGGCTGCACGGCATGTGCCCGGCGGATGGTGTTCGCCCCCGCTTCCGAGAGGCCGAAATGCTTGGCTTTGCCTTCGGCAATGAGGTCCCGCACCGTCCCAGCCACGTCTTCGATGGGCACTTTGGGGTCTACCCGGTGCTGGTAGAGCAGGTCAATGCAGTCCACGCCGAGGCGTTGCAAAGAGCCTTCCACGGCCTTTCTTATATTGTCCGGCCGGCTGTTCACGCCCGCCATTTTACCGTCCACGATGTTGAAGCCGAACTTGGTGGCGATGACGACCTTTTCACGATGGCCCACAATGGCTTCCCCCACGATTTCCTCGTTGGAATATGGGCCATAGACCTCCGCTGTGTCGAAGAAATTGACGCCTTCTTCAATGGCTTGGTGGATGAGCTTGATGCTGTCTTTTTTCTCTGGGAATGGGGCGTAGCCATAGCTCATGCCCATGCAGCCGAGTCCGATGGAGGAGACTTCGAGGTTGCCAAGTTTGCGCTTATTCATGATTTGCAGCTTAATTTATTTGCTGCAAAAGTCAAGCTATTAAATGGAAAGGAATAATGGGAAACAAACTAAAAGCTATTAAAATCAAATAAATTCCGGGGGCGATTGTAGGAAAGAAAAAACTTATTGACCTAACTCCACTTCGTCATAAATATCCGACAAGGCCAATTTTGCACCCAGGCTTGGGAACTCAATAACCTGTTCGGCTTGGCTAAAGGAATCGAAGCGCCAGCCTTGGCTGTCTTTTGAGTAAACATCAATCAAGCGCTCCGCTTGCGAGATGATAAGGTAATATTCGACGGTGGGCAGGTTCAGGTACTCGTTGCGCTTTGTTACCCGGTCTGTATGGTCGGAATTGTCGGAAGAAACTTCGATAATCAGGATGGGCTGCTTGATGAGGTGGGAGTCGCTGTCGTCCACCACGGGCGCCATGACGAAATCGGGGTAGCGGTAGATTTTTTCGTCCCGGACGAGCATCCGCACATCGTGGCGGAAGAAGTCAAGCCCCTTTTTTCGGAGTTGCAGCCGGAATTGAAATTCGCAGTTGCCTGCAATCCTGTTTGCATTTTTTGATTCGCCTGGCATAGGGAGTAGTTTACCATAGTAGTATTCATGGCGTATTTCCGAGTGCTTTTCCAACTCGAAATATTCCTCGACCGTGTAGGTCTTTTCTTCCAAAACTTGCAAGCCAACTGCCATGTTTTTGCTTATTTTTTTACCAAAAATAATCGCTTTGTCCCGAACGGCAAAATGTTAACCGATAATTTATTCATCCTACTTATTCAAGCATTCCTGAACTTCCCCGGACTCGTCCCCACCTGTTTTTTAAAGAAATTGTTGAAATGCGTCACCTCTGTAAAACCCAGGGCAAAGGCGATTTCCGACACGTTCCACTGGCTGTGCTTCAACAGGATTTTGGCTTCTTGCAGGATGCGCTCCGCAATGATTTGGGAGGTGGTTTTCTCGGTCGTTTCCTTCACGGCCCGGTTCAGGTGGTTCACATGGACGTTGAGTTGCTGTGCAAAATCGGAGGGGGAGCGAAGACTCACTTTGGGATGGTCTTCCTCGATGGGGAACTGCCGCTCCAACAGCTCCAGGAACAGCGTGGAAATGCGCTGTGCAGCGTTCATGGGCTGCCGCTCCAGTCTGGACGAGGGCTGCATCTTCATGGCAAAATGCAGCAGCTCAAACACCAGGTTGCGCAGTACATCGTATTTGTGGACGTAGTCGGAGCCGATTTCCGCTTCCATGCGCTCGAAGATGGCCTGCACTTGGGGCACCTGCTCGGCTGCCAGCTCAAATACGTGCTCGCCGTCCGGTTGATAAACCGAGTACTGCGTCAGGTCGCCAAACTGGTGGAAGAAGTGCTGGTTGAAAATGCAGAAAAAGCCGCTTTCAATCTTGTTCAGGTCCTCCCAGGAATAGGGGATGAACGGGTTGGAAAAAACGAGCGCCTGCCGCTGCACCTGTATCACCCGGTCGGCGTACAGCACTTTGTTATTGCCAACGACGAGGGTTATTTTGTAAAAATCACGACGCTTATAGGGCACGGTGCGGAGGTTGCCCGGTGCCACAGGCTCTACCCGGAACACGTTGAAATGCCCGATTTCATGGCGCAGGTTGTCGGGTATCCAACTGACCTTTCGGCGATAGAAATCTTCGATGGATTCGATTTGGTTCATGATTTTATTGGTGATTGGTGATTAGTGAATGGTGATTAGTGTGTTCCGGCCAATCACTAATCACCAATCACTAATCACTAATTACTTCTCCACAAACTCCCTTCCGAACGCCCACGTCAGCCCAACGTTCCACTCAAAATCGCTGACAGCAATTTCCGATTTTACAGCCTTGTTCATCATCGTGCTGACGGAAAGCGGCCATTTGCGGTGCGCCAGGGCAAGGCTTCCGGCGGCATAAATCCCATCGGCATCATCAATGGCCAAGTAATAAACTTGTGGGTTGAACTTCAGGTAAAGCTGCTTCGAGAGCGGCAGATTGTTGAAGTCGGCCCGCAGCGAGAGGAAATGGTTCTTGCTGGAAACTTCCTTTTCGATGCCCTTGCCAAACAGGTAGTAAATGCTCAGCGAGACGTTTTTGTTGAGGTAGTAATAGGGCAGTACCTCCAGCGCAGGGTAGAAGCGGCGGGCCTTTACCACGTCTTTTTCCACGCCGTTTTCGGTCACGGTGGCGCTCCTGAAATTGATGGCCGGGGCGTGGGTGCCAAGGATTAGGTCGAACTTCTCCTTTTTCACCAGCTTGTAGCGCCAGATGAAAATGAACGACCACGGTTTGTAGTCCAGCATGGAGTACCAGAACTGCGGGTGGAAGCTGAGCCGCCCCTTGTTGCCGCTGATGTTGAAGCCGGTCTGCACGGCGGGTTTGCCCAGCGAGAAGGTCGGTACGAGCGAAAAGCCGTTGTTGTTGGCGGCGACCGTGCCGCTGAATTTGAGGCTGTGCTTCGTGCTGTCCGCTGATTGGCCGAAGGCCAACTTGCCAAAAACAAGCAATGGTAGCAAAAGCAGGATGATATTGATTCTTCGTTTCATTCTTCAATAATTGCAATAAATAAAGATGCAAAATTGAGAAATCTGCAAGTATTGTTTTAATGAGAATCAAATCAAAAATTACGAAAATCAAACGACATGAAATTGATTGAGAAATACTGCTCAAATTATTTGTGTAACCAAATGGTTTCGTTTTACATTTGCGAAACCGATTGGTTACTCAAGTTTTAACTCAAATCAAATTCCGATGAAAAAAATTGTCTGGTTCATGCATGTTTCCCTTGACGGCTTCGTGGCCGGGCCGAATGGCGAAATGGATTGGATTAAGGTGGACGAAGAACTTTTCGACTACGCTGGCAAGCGCACCGCCGTCGCCGACATGGCGCTCTATGGCCGTGTGACCTGGGACATGATGGAAGCCTACTGGCCCACCGCCGCCGACAAACCGAAGCCTTCCAAGCATGACATCGAGCATTCTGCCTGGTACAAACAGGTGCGGAAAATCGTGCTTTCCCACAGCAGGCAGGGCGACCGCCACTCGCTCACCACGTTTATCGGTGAAAATGTTGCGGAGCAAATTGCGAAGCTAAAACAAGGCGGGGACGGCGAAATCATCATTTTCGGCAGCCCGTCGGCAGGCCGTTTCCTCTTGCAGAACGGACTGGTGGACGACCTCTGGCTCTTCGTGAACCCGATGCTGCTGGGTGAGGGCATCCCCATGTTCCCGGCACTTTCGGAGCGGGTGAAATTGGAACTGGCGGATTCCGTGCAATTGGGCAACGGGGTGGTTTGCCTGCATTACGAATGCGCCCGCCCCTCTAATTTTTAATGTCCCAATCCCCACTCCATGCGACGTGACGTTTTCCAAGCCATCGCTGACCCGACCCGCCGGGAAATATTGGGTCTGCTGGCGCAAAATCCGCAGAACATCAACACCATCGCCGACCGTTTCCCGACGAGCCGGATAGCGATTTCAAAGCATTTGAAAATCCTGACGGAATGTGGCCTTGTGGCTGTAAAACAGCAGGGTAGGGAGCGCATTTGCGAAGCGCAACCCGAAAAGCTGCGGGAAGTGGCCGACTGGGTGGAGCAGTACCGGCAATTTTGGAACGACAAGCTGGACTCGCTGGAAAGGTACTTGGCAGAGATTCAGAAGGATGACAAGGGGTGACAGCTCCTGTGGCATTGCCCAACCCCCAAATTCAACCAATTTAACCAATTCACATGAAAAAATCACTCGACCCGGCCACCGGCCGCAGCCTCGAAATCACCCGATTGCTCGACGCTCCCCGTGACCTCGTATGGGAGGTGTGGACAAACCCCGAACACATCAAGCATTGGTGGGGGCCAGAGGGCTTTACCAATACTATTTACACAATGGAAGTGCGCCCCGGTGGCATGTGGGAATTCATGATGCACGGGCCGGATGGGACAGATTACCGGAACCTACACATGTATGTGGAACTGGTGAAACCGGAACGCATCGTGCTAAGGCATGTGAACGGGCCGAAGTTTACCCTGACGGCGACCTTCACGGAGGAAGAAGGGAAAACCCGGCTCCATATCCAAAGCCTGTTCGAGAGTGAAGAGCATTTGGCGCATCTAATCAAGACGGTCAAGGCGGACATAGGTCTGAAGCAGAATGTGGACCGATTGGAGGCGTATCTCATCCAAAAAACCCAGCCACCCCAATCCGCAATTCGCAATCGTAAATCCGAGATACTCGAAACACGCTATGTTTTGGCGGTGCAAAACTTGGCCATCTCTGTGGCGCATTACCAGGAAAAACTGGGCTTCATGACCGATTGGGCTTACGACGGATGGCACCAGTTGCGGCGTGGGAAATTCGTTGTCATGTTAGGCGAATGCTCCGACGACCGCTCGGCCTTCGAGACCCGCAACCACTCCTATTTTGCCTACGTGCAGGTGGAGGGGGTGGATGAATTGTACCAAGAACTCGTCGGGAGGGGCGCTGAAATCCATTATCCGCTGGGCAGCAAGCCGTGGGGGATGAGGGAGTTCGGCGTCATCACCGTGGATGGGCATAGGATTATGTTCGGGCAACAATTGTAATAACCAGTTTAGGAGGGTTAGTCCGACTACGCTCTAAACTTCCTAAACCCGCTAAACCTTCTAAATTTCAAATCATGCAAACAGCCAATCAATTCACCATTTCCCGCACCCTCGACGCACCCCGTGACCTCGTGTTCAGGGCATGGACGGAACCCCAGCACTTGGCCAATTGGTGGGGCCCTGCGGGCATGGGCCTTCGGGTGGTCAGCTTTGAGCTAAAGCCAGGCGGCATCTTCCATTATGCAATGGTGGCGCAGAACGGTGCCGAAATGTTTGGCCGGATGGCCTACCGGGAAATTACGCCGCCGGAGCGCCTCGTCTGGGTCAATTCTTTTGCTGATGCCGAGGGCAATGTGGCGCAGTCGGCCTATTTCCCGAACAACGAATTCCCCTTGGAAATCCTCAACACGCTGACCCTGACCGAGGAGGGTGGCAAAACCACGCTGCACCTGACGGGCCGCCCCATCAACGCCAATGCAGAGCAGGAGGCGTTCTATCAAGGAATGTTCGCCAGCATGGAGCAGGGCTTTGGTGGTACGTTCGAGAAGCTACAGGAGTATCTGCAATCACTGGAATAATCCTTAAATGTTCAGCTTAAAATATGCTTGGTTGGCCGTGCCATCGTTGGGGTAGGCGATGTAGCGCAAGGAGCTGTTGCCAAGCCATTCCAACTTGCCCCAGGTCGTTTCCACGGCATTGTTTTCCGTGCCTGTCAGTTGTTGGAGCTTGCCGCTATCGAAATCAAGCAACCAAATTTCCATCAAGCCGGAGCGGTCGCTAAAAAACGCCAGCATTCTTCCATTGGGCGAGAGGACGGGGTTCAGCTCTTTCCATTGCGATTGTAGGACAGGCTCAATGACTTTGTTGGCGACATTGAGTTTGAAAATGCCATCTTGCGCAGGTGACTCGGAGTCCACCCCAAAAAAGAGCAGTTTATCATCGTTGGACCAAGTAGGACGGCCCGACCCGATGCTGCCTGCGGTGAGAATATGCCCTAGGTCATTGGTGAGCTGCGTTTTTTCGCTGCCATCTATCCTGATTTTCCAAATTTCAAATTCGCTTATGTGGCCTTCGTCGGAGGCAAAGGCTATCCATTCGCCATTGTTTGAAATATCGGGGTTCAGCACAAACTCCGCCCCCGATGTAAGCTGGGTGATAGTGCCACTCGGCACGTCCAACAGCGACAAATGCTGGGGGATATAGCCCTGCTCAATGGCGGTTTCGTTCAAATCGGTGCAAAACGCCAATTTACTGCCGTCTGCCGACCAATCGGGGAAAACCGCTGAACGCTGCACCAAACTACGAGTTTGTGTATTCAGGTCGTAAATGAAAAGGCTGGTAGCGCCATACATCCCGTTGTCCCAGGTGTAGGTGGCGTCTGTAAAGGCGAATTTGTCATCGGTTGGCGACATGGTAGCGGACTGGATGGGGTAACTCTGCGGGTTGGTCAGGCGGATGGGCTGCTCAGCTTCGGAAGGCACTACCATAATCGTATCCGAGACGACCGTTTCCAAGCCATTTTTTTCCGATTTTACATAGAAAAAATAGGGCGTTTCGGGTTGAAGCGCTACGGCAGTGTAGGTATAGGTTTCATCGTTTGGAATATCGTCAATCTGCTCAAAATGGTTTAGGTCTCCTGTTGAGCGGTAGATTTTGAACCTATCAGGGGCTACATATTGGAATGGCCGCCAAATATCATCACCATTGATTGCATATATTTTAATGGCCGCTTGGTCGGTCGTTCGGTAAGCAACGAGCTTCGGAGGTGACAGCCGCTGGTCTCCAAGGTTTTTTTGCTTTTGGCAGGCAAGCAAAAACAAGATGGCAATTGCCGAAGAGATTGCGATAGGTTTCATGTTGAAATAGATTTAGGTTGACGATTTGAAAGGTTAGACAGCTTGCCTGTACTGAATGGTTGGTAAAGTTTCAGACCTTTGCCGCATCATTCATATTCAAAGCTCAAAATCATGTTCACGGTCGAACAAATCGAGGCTGCCCACGCCGAAGTAAAAACTGGGGCTGATTTTCCGAACTATATCCAAGCCATCAAGCGGCTGGGTGTCGTTGATTTTGTGACTTGGGTCAAGGATAGCCATACGGAGTATCATGGGGAAAACGGGTTCAAAACCGCCTCCCAGCCCAAGTACGCCGATATGGCCATTGCAGAAACCGTTGACGGCGCACAGTTCGCCGAAGACTTGAAACACCACCAGCAAGGCGGGTCTGACTATTTCACGTTTTGCCAACAAGCGGCGGCGGCGGGCATCGAAAAATGGGAGGTGAGCTTGGAGGCGATGTCTTGTACTTATTTCGATATTGCTGGAAACAGGGTTTTGGCAGAGCAGATACCTGGATAACCTGAACTTTACTTGGAGGGGCAAGCCATTTGGTCGAGATTTTTGGCAAATGGAGTAGCTCTACTCAGCTATTTTGTATAGGCTTCGAAGACTGGGCGACAGGGCCAGCACGGTCATCAGCCCGCCTATAACCATCATTATCGCCTGTATTGGGAATTCGGAATAATAGCCCAAAAGCACCAGCTGCACCACCATCCACCCCAGCAGCACCATGCCGGAAAGCAGTGCCAAGGACCAGCCCCAATGGTAGTTTTTCAAGTAGGGGAAATAGGGCAAGGGTTTTAGGCGCCTGTTGCGGAGCAAACCGATGGCTGCCAGGGTGGGCAATATCCCGTTTGCGAAGAAAAGGATGATGCCCGGCAAAAAATAATCCTGAAAAGGCGCCCCCCGAAGCATATCGGGCGGCAGTTTTATGGCAACGCCAGTGGGGTCGGTGATGAGCATGAAACTGCCGTAATAAGCGCCTATTGCATTGAAAATCAGCAGGAAAATGAGTGAAAAGCGAAGTGCGGCTTTCATTGGTTGTACGTTGGAAAAAGGGTCGTCAGCCACAAAGGTATCGTGGGGCAAAAATTGGAAAATGCAGCATAGTACAGGGTGATTTAGGGCACTCCCACAGCTGATTTTCAATTATATTCATAGATATTTCATTCAACTTAGAAATCCACCTGCTTTGCAGGTGGATTCTTTACTTTTCAATGATTTTTGAAAAATGGATGGGCAGTGATTTATTATATCTATTTTTAGTTAGTTTTGTGTTATACCCCATGCCCAAAACTTGGCGGCGTAAGCTATACAATTGGCGGGGTTCGCATGTTGTCAAGTTATTCCTCACTTGAATGGACACAATAGAGACATTAAAAGAATGGATAAAATAGTTATTACTGGCAGTAGTGGAAGAATTGGACGAGCTTTGCATTGGAAACTTTGCAAAGATTATGATGTGGCTGGTATTGATATTTCACCCTCTTCTGCCACATCCAAAATTGTAGATATTCGGAACTACGAAGCAGTTTTAAGAAGTTTCGAGGGAGTAGATACTGTTTTTCATGCGGCAGCCCTGCATGCTCCTCACGTAGGGATTGCTTCAGAGAAAGATTTTTACGATATTAATGTAAATGCTACCGATAAAATTTGCAGGGCAGCATTAGAGACTGGTGTTTCGCAGATAATTTTTACCAGTACCACAGCCTTGTATGGATACGCAAATTATGGAAAAGGAAATGCCGTTTGGATAGATGAACAAACTGTACCAAAACCGAAAACTATTTATCATAGAACAAAGCTGGAAGCCGAAAATATTATAAAGGAGTACTCAAGTGAGAACTTGGCAATAAGTGTAATTAGAATGTCCAGATGTTTTCCTGAACCTGCTCAAATGATGGCAGTTTACAGACTTCATAGAGGTGTGGATTACAGAGATGCTGCTGAAGCTCATATATTGGCTGGTCAACTTAAAAAAGATAAGTGTTATGACCTTTACGTTATTTCGGGTAATACACCATTTCTAAAATCTGATTGCCAATTGTTATTTGAAAATCCAGAAATTGTTATTCGTGAACGACAGCCATATTTAGCAAAGGAGTTTGATAAGAGGGGTTGGAAATTCCCAGCTTCAATAGACAGGGTATATGACGCATCCTATGCCAAAAAAAAGCTTAATTGGCAATCAAAAAGAGGTTCACTCGAAGTTCTCAAACAGTTTGACAATAGCGACTTTGAAACACTTCCACCCTCCTGAAAACCAAAGTAGAACAATCAATTCATTCAAAACAAACAGCAGCATGAGTTTTTTCAAAAAAATATTTGGTTCAAAAGATAAACCAACCCACGAAAATGAAAAACCCTCGGGAAGTCCATTAGAGGTGTACAAAAAAACACCTTGGATGACCAATGCGAGGCTTGACACATTGGCTATTTGCCTTGATGCTGGATTTAAGCCTGCAAGCTCATTGCCTACTGAATTTGATAGGCAGTTGCGTCCTTCAATAGAAATTGCTGGGAGATTGAACGCAATAAAAGCAATGGTGCTTTGGCTCATGGTTCCCGAAGAAAATTTATCGAGCGATAGAATACTGAATTTTGTAGTCAAAAATGAACTTGAAAGATTCATGTCAGATGGCGAAAAGGGAATTCTGAGTTCTTCAAGGGATGATGATGGATGGAGGAACGCTATTGGGTGGAAATTTGAGAACGCTTGGCCATTGGCCTGGTATTTTGGCTACCTTGAGCCAGAAATAACTGGACAAATGATGTCTGGAGAACAAATGCAAGAGATATTGTTAAACCATACTTGTCCACTTGACGAAAGCATCGAGGATTGGATTAAAAATAAAGACACTGTTGCAGTGGAAAGCCTTATAAAGAAAGAAGATTTATTTTATTGTTTGCATAATGCAGTAAGAAGTGCTCAATTAGGCAGAGATACCGTTCCTCCTAACTTTGACCCGATAGCTAATGGTGGAGTTATTCACGAACGCAGGCATTCATTGACGTGGATGTTGTCAAAAGGGATTGAATGGGATGAGACAGATTTAAGTACATAAAAAAACAATCCTGGTATGGCGATGGTGGGACAAGTACTTTAACCGAATCCACCTACTTAGCACCAAAATTATTTGTCAATTTTCCGGTTGCGATGCGGGCAGGCTTTCATCCATTTTTGCATAAAAAAAGCACCATGCAACTCACTACCCACCGCATGTACCAAGCCATCCTTGACAAGGATGCAAGTTTTGAGGGGCAGTTTTTCACCTGTGTTAAAACGACCGGGATATTCTGCCGCCCCGTCTGCACGGCCCGCAAGCCGAAATTAGAGAACGTGGAGTTTGTGCCTACGGCAAAAGAGGCACTGGGCAAAGGCTACCGGCCCTGCAAGATTTGCGAACCACTGCGGCTGCCCGACGAGACGCCCGCTGCTATCCAAGCCCTTTTGGTCGAACTCAGTGACAATCCTTCGCAGCGCATCACCGACTGGCAACTGCGGCAGCGGCAATTGGAGCCGCATACCGTGCGTCGGTGGTTCATGAAACACCACGGCATGACTTTTCATGCCTACCAGCGCATGTTCCGGTTGAACACGGCCTTCAAGAAACTGCAACAGGGCGAAACGGTGACGGACGCCGCATTCGGCACAGGCTATGAGAGCTTGAGCGGGTTCGGCGACCAGTTCAAGGCGGTGTTCGGCGTGTCGCCAAAGCAGGGCAAGGCGCAGGGCGTGATTGACCTGACCCGCTTGGAGACGCCCATCGGCACCATGTTCGCCGCAGCCGTGCCAGCGGGCATCTGCCTGCTGGAGTTCAGCGACCGCAAGGCCCTGCCAACGGAATTGAAGGCCCTTGCGAAGCATTACAACAGCGTCTTGCTACAAGGCGACAACCCGCATTTTGCGAAGCTGAAAAAACAGTTGGAGGAGTATTTCGGCGGCAGCCGGAAACAGTTTGACGTACCGCTGGCCATGCCCGGCACGGCCTTCCAGCAATCGGTCTGGCGTGAACTACTGGCCATTCCCTTCGGTAAAACCCGCAGCTATGCCGAACAGGCCGAGCGCATTGGCAAGCCCGGTGCCATCCGGGCAGTAGGCACGGCCAATGGCATGAACCGCATCAGCATCCTCGTGCCCTGCCACCGGGTCATCGGCTCCGACGGCCAACTGACAGGCTACGGCGGCGGCCTTTGGCGGAAGCAGTGGTTATTGGATTTGGAGCGGGGAAAAGGGTAGGATGGGGCCAACGGCACGGGTATTAGGTTTTCGACAGTAAATGCCTACCTTTCACCAAAAATCCAACTAAACATGCATCCAACAATTTTTTCCCCACGACTGCTTTCATTGTTTTTTGCCTTGCTTGTGCTTTCCGCTTGCAGCGATGATGCTGACCATACCGAGAAAGGCATTTCCATTGACGAATTGTCTGAAATCGAGGCGGATTCATTAGCGGAGGCCGTCCCGTCAAAAGTAGTTACCCGGCCCAGCGACGTGCTGCTGACAGCCCATCCCGACCACCGCTTGGTGACGGTCAACCGCTTGATGCAGCACTCTTCGAATCGGGGTGGAAAGACCTACCTCAGTTCCAATTACCACTACAACTCTTATATGGATGAAGAGGAAGGTTACCCCCGGCTCAATGCCTGGCACGGCCACTACATGCCGGGGATAGAAGCAGTTCGTGGCGTCAACCTGCTTAATATCAGCCATTACAATATGAAGTCGAAGGCCAAGAACGACTTGTTTGGGCATCCGGTTTGGGTGAACACGCTTTACTATCCTGCCTTCGAGCAGGACACCTTGAACGGCGCTCCGGTCGTGCGGGACTACTACATGGTATCTGCCTACGATGAGGACACCAACAAGGACAGCATCTTGAATTACCACGACCTGCGCAGGTTCTACCTCTTTGACTTGGAAGGGAAGCGGTTGGCCCAGTTGGTGCCGCCCAATTATTCGGTCGTCAGTTCGGAATATGACCCTGCCAACGATGCCATGTTCGTCTATGCGAGCCTCGACGAAAACGCCAATGGAAAACGAGAGTCGGAAGAAGCGGTACATGTGTTTTGGTTTTCGCTGAGGGCACCTGCACCTGGAGAACGGCTTTATAAATAAAAAATGGTTGAGGCTCAAAAGGGTTAAAGCCAGGTAGCCCACTGCTCATCAACTTGCCAACAGGCGACTATCTTTGCCATCAAATAACAATCAATATCTCAATGCAAGACCTCACCCGCTGCCCTTGGTGCCTGGGCCATGAAATCTACATCAAGTACCACGACGAAGAATGGGGAACGCCCTGCCACGACGACCAACAGCTCTTCGAGATGCTCTGCCTTGAAGGTGCACAGGCCGGGCTTAGCTGGCTCACCATCCTCAACAAACGGGAAACCTACCGCCTCGCCTTCGACCTGTTCGATGCGGAGAAAATGGCCAATTACGATGAGGCCAAACGAAGCGCCTTGATGAGCGATGCAGGCATAGTTCGCAACCGCTTGAAAATCAATGCTTTCATCGAAAACGCCAAAGCTTATTTGAAGGTAGGTGAAGAGTTCGGCAGCTTCGACCGATACATCTGGCAGTTCGTTGGCGGACAGCCCCTCGTCAACCAATGGACTGTGCTCGGCCAAGTACCCGCCTCCACGCCAGAGAGCGACGCCATGTCGAAGGATTTGAAAAAACGGGGTTTCAAGTTCGTGGGGAGCACTATCTGCTATGCGTTCATGCAGGCGACAGGGATGGTGGACGACCATTTGGTGGGGTGCTGGCGGCTGGGGTGAAATCAAAAACTATATCCCACCAATACAAAACCAGACCTAATTAGTGTACGGTAAGATTTGTTCGCTGACATGCCATTGCTGATTGAAAACCGGGCTGATATGCTCATTTTATCTTTAAAAAAAGAAGTTCCAAAGCCCATGAGCATCCCCTGCTCGTACTTTCTGACCGACGCCAATGGCGTGTAAGGAAAGAAGCGGGCCTCGCCAAACACATTTCGTTCAATTTCGCCTGATTGCTTGAAACCTAATATTGCACCATTGGAAAACCCCGCAAGCAAGAACGGCTTGGCTTTCCATTTGCTAAAACGCCATTTTATCATGGTATTGAGCCTAAGGTAGGCCGCTTTGTAAGATTCCCTGTAATAAACCGGGTCATTTGGTGAACTGTCGTCAACCACTTCTTTCTTAGCTTGGAAATGGGAAAAAAACAACTCGTTACTAAAACTGAATCGTTTATTTGTTCTTGAAATGTAGTAATCCAAACCCAATCCGAGTGCTGCCACAAGGCTAGTCTCAAAATCAATTTTTTGGTTTGTGCCATAGAAATTATCAAACCTCAACTGGGTAAGGCCTGCACCAGCGGCCACATAAAAGGCTGTTTTCAATTTTTCTTCTGCAAACACGTACAACGTTTCACCGCCCAAGCACTCGTTGATGGCTTTGACTGCGGCTACCATTGGCCGGACATCGTACCTTAATTTTTCATTGATAATTTGCGCGGTTGGAGAACAATCAACGACGAGGGCCCTCAGTTGTGCAATATACTGGTTTGAGTAGTACAAGGTCGCCGAACCTTCCTGCCTATAACGCTTTTGGACAAGCTCCTTTGTGCCCAGACTGTTTACTGTCGAATAGAAGAAATGGATTTTGCCTCGCTCGTCCTTTAGGTAGAACAAGTTGACATCACCCCGGAAAAGCTCCATTAGAAATACCGTATCCAACTCGAAACTTGGACTTGGGTTATATTCAAGCTCCTCCATTGTGTGTGGCGATTTATCCACCTCCACGATTGCCTTCTTGTAGCTTTCAGTGAAATTGTCACTGCGGGTGACTTCAAATCCATCAGTCTCGCCCAGTGATAGCTCCACAACTTCCCCCGATGCAGTTTTGAAATTTATCTTTGTTGGGTTCTTGTCCCAATTTTTATAATCAATCTGGCCAGTCTCCTCCACGCCAGAATTACGTTTGATTTTCCCTGTGACATAATTTTTCTGGCCAAAAGCAAAAACAGCGGCCAAAACGAACAAGGTGAGAACAACTGGTCGAATCAAGGTCATTTTCAGTATGATTGGAAGATGAAAAAATAAGTCAAAGTGAGTGCGGCTACTCACTTTGACTTAAAACGGATTCCCGCATAAATGTTACTATTTAGGCAGGGTGCTTACCTATTTTAATTGTTACCCCTTCCCCACCACCAGCGGCAGTGCCCTCGCCCTCCTCCCCGCCGCCTGAATCCACACCACGTACCAGCCCTCCTGCACGTCGCTCAGGTCAATACGGTATGGCTCCAAAGAGGCCGATTCCACCTCCATCTCCTTCACCATTTGCCCGGCCCTGTCCACCAGCAGCAAACGCACAATGCGACCTTCCACGGAGCGGAGGTTCACGTCCACGTAGTCGCCAGCAGGGTTCGGGAACAATTTATACTCGTCCAAATCATCCCAGAATTCGAGCATCTGCACATTGGAAAAGGCCACCGAGCCATTCTCCCGTAGCTGCACGATGCGGTAGAAGTTCCAGCCTGCATTGGGCCGCTGGTCGGTGTGGTAGTATTCAGCGAAATTGTCCGACCACTCCTGGTTTTCCTGCTCCGCAATGGGCGTCCAGACAAAGCCATCCGCTGAGCGTTCCACGCCATAACTTACGACATGTTCGCCACTGTTCGTGGTCCAATTCAGTTGCGCAGTCGGTCCATCTTGCTTTGCAAACAGCCTGAAAGTCTCGCCCGGTGCCCCAATGATAGGATTGGCGGGCGGGTTCAGCGTCCAGAGCGCCTCGTCATCCTCCACAGGTGTACCCGATGTGTTGTTCCCGGGGCTGCTGTCCAGGTCGGCGGGGCTGGCCGTCTTCACCTGTGTGAAATAGGGCAAAGCCGTCGTATTCTGGAGGCAAAACAGCACAATCGTCATGGATTTGGTCGTTCCAGCCGCCAAACTGCCCACCGTCCACTCGCCCGTCACGAGGTTGTAGCTCGTTCCGGCTGGTGGTGTGTTCGCAGTGTGGGCTAAACCTTGGGGTATTGGCACCGCCAATTTTACCCCGCTGGCCGCCGCCGTGCCGTTGTTTGAAACTGAAATTGTAAACGTTACATCGTTCCAAATCAACAAGTTAGGGCTGCTGGCTGTCAAGGTCACTTCAAGGTCGGGGGCACTGCCGCCGGGGGCCGTCACCCCGAAACTGCGGGTCACGTCCGCTGCCGGGTTGTATTGGGAATTGCCCGCTTGCGAAGCACGTATCGTCACCGTGCCTGTTGTCCCCGTCAAAGTCACTGTGTTCCCTGACAAAGTAGCCGGGCCGCTCACCAAGGTAAATGTCACGGGCAGACCGCTCGAAGCCGTGGCCGAAATGATAAACGGCGCATCCGTCGTCACTTTATTGGGAATGGCGTTGAAGGTGATGGTTTGGTTCAACAGCCCCGGCGCACTTACCGTGAAGCTGCGCTCAACGGGCGTCGCAGCATTCCAGCTTGTGTTGCCGCTTTGCGAAGCACGAACCGTCACCGTGCCAGTCGTACCACCGAGGGTGATGGTGTTCCCAGCAATCGTCGCCGGGCCGCTCACGATGCTGAAGCTGACGGGCAGCCCACTCGTTGCGGTAGCGGAAACCGTGAACGGCGCATCGGTCGTCACTTTATTGGGGATGGCATTGAACGTAATCGTCTGGTTCTGAGGGCCTGAGCCGGGTGCGCCAGCGGTCACTGCCACCTCGTCGTCCTCGTTGGGCGTGGGCGAGGTGCCGTTGTTTGGCGTGGAGTCGTTGTCGGTTGGGCTGGCGGCGCTCACTTGGGCGTAGGCCGTAAGTGGTGCATTTTGCAGCACGAAGAAGGTGCAGGTGATGGTGGCCGTTTCCCCAGCGTTCATCGTGCCCACCGTCCAGACCTGGTCGGTGAAAAGGCCAAAACTGCCCTTCGAGACCGTCACCTCGCTGCCGCCTGTGTAAACCACGCTGGCGGGCTTCGGGAAATGCACTTTCACGCCCGTTGCCTGCGCCGTGCCAGCGTTGGTCAGGGTGGCGGTGAAGCTGATATTGTTCCACTGCGTCACGTTCTGCGCCGAGGAGGTCATGGCCAATTCGAGGTCAACGCCGCTGCCGCCGCCGGGCAAGCTGACTGTGAAACTCCGGTCAACGTTCGGGGCGGGGTTGTAGCTGCTGTTGCCCGCTTGCGAAGCACGGATGGTCACCGTGCCGGGCTGCCCCGTGAGGGTGACGGTAGCGCCGCTCAAAGTCGCCGGGCCGCTCACCAAAGTGAAGGTGACAGGCAAGCCGCTCGAAGCCGTGGCCGAGATGGTGAACGGCAGGTCGGTTGTCAATTTATTCGGGATGGTTCCAAACAAAATGGTCTGGTTTTGCAGCCCCGGCTGCCCCACGGTAAAGCTGCGGTCAACGGGCGTCGCAGCGTTCCAGGATGTGTTGCCGCTTTGCGAAGCACGAATGACGACCGTGCCAGTCGTACCGCCAAGCGTGACGGTATTGCCGCTAACGGTTGCTGGGCCGCTCACCACCGTGTAGCTCACTGGCAGCCCGCTTGACGCTGTTGCGCTGAGCGTAAATGGCGCATCAGTCGTCACTTTGTTCGGAATCGTCGGGAAGGTAATCGTCTGATTTTGAGGGCCTTGGCCAGCGCCAAGCGCCACTTTGGCCACTTCGTCATCCTCATTGGCGACACCGGGGCTGCCGTTGGCGGGGGTGCTGTCGGGGTCGGTTTGGTCGCAGGCGCTCACCTCGGCCCAGCCTGTGAACGGCGGTGCGGCGAGCAAATACCAGCCCACCGTCAGTGAGGCGGATGCGCCTCCGGCGAGGTTGCCGACATACCAGACTTTTGTCCCAAAATGGTCGAAAGTCCCTTGCGTCACCGTCCATTCTTGGCCGCCGACATAGACCGTGTTGGCGGGCAGCGGGGCGAAAACCCGCACGTTGGTGGCCGTCGTCGTGCTGTTGTTGGTGACGGTGAAGGTATAGAAAATCGAATTGTAAATGCTCGCATTGGCCGGGCTGTGGCTGGCCGAGAGCGAAAGGTCAACGCTGCCGCCACCACCTCCTTGGGTCACAGTGAAGCTGCGGTCAACGGGCGTGGCCGCCGCCCAGCTTGCATTGCCGCTTTGCGAAGCACGAATCGTCACAGTGCCAGCCTGCCCCGTCAAAGTAACCGTATTTCCGCTGACCGTGGCTGGGCCGCTCACCACTGTGTAGCTCACGGGCAGTCCGCTCGTTGCGGTAGCAGCAAGGGTAAATGGTGGGTCGTTGGTCAGCTTGTTCGGGATGGTGGGGAAGGTGATGGTCTGCGATTGCGGAGCAGCCGAAAACGGCATGAGGCGCATACCGGGGATGGGCCGCTCCAGCGTTCCGTTCGGTAGCGTCCAGCCGACGGCGAGGTTGTCGCCGCCCGTGCCTTCTTTTGCCAAGGCTTCGATATAATATTGCTGACCTGCGGTCAAGGTGATGAGGGCGGACTGTTGCGAGGGGTATTTCGTCCACTCCTGCGAGGCCGTCCAGCCTGTGACGCTGGCGATTTGCACTTTGTTCGTCGGGCTGCTGGTGGTCGAGAGCCAAAGCTGGCCGTCGTCGTCGCTGGCAATCCAGAAGCGGTACTGACCCGTGACGGGCGGGCAAACATAGCCCCGAACCCTTGTGCCGTAGTTGTCGAGGGCATCGACGGGGATTTCAAAGATGTTCAGTGTACCCGTGGCATTGGGCGTGTTGCCAACGGGGATTTGTGAGACCGCCGTGCCCGTGATGCCCGTCCACCGCTCGAAACTGATGGTTCCCGTGCCGCTGCAATTGCTCGGCGGGGTGACGTTTACCATAAAACTGCGTTGCACGTTTACGGCTGGGCCGACCGTGCCGTTGCCCGGTTGGGTAGCTGCGATGGTCACTTTTCCGGGCACACCGAGCAGGGTCACTTGGTTGCCCAAGACCTGCGCCGGGCCTTCGGTCACATAGAAAATAATGGGCAAACCGCTTGATGAGGAAGCCGTCAGGTTGAATGGCGCATCGCCCACCAGTTTATCCGAAATAGTTGAAAAACTGATGGCCTGGCTCGTTCCGGCGCAAGCCGGGAAAATGTCTTTTTGGTAAAAATCAGAGGCCCCGGTGGGGTCGCTGACCTTTAGTTTTACCCGGTACCAATAGCTGGCATTGTAGCATTCGACGGGCGTGAGGTTGACAGTGGCCGTGGCCGTGGTGAATGACTGCACGGGGTGGCTGTGCTCGTTGTGGTAGAGCAACACCTCCCAGTTGTAGCTCAATTGCCCCGCCGAATGATTGGCGTCCGTGACGGTGGCGCTGAGGCTGACGGGCGTCGTGACCGCAGGATTAAAAGTATTGACTGCGTCAACGCTGGTGCTTACGATGTCCGGTGCCGAGTTGTTGATGCTGACGTTGACGGTGGCCGTGGCGGTCAGGCTGGTGTTGTCGGTGACGGTGAGGGTCACGTTGTAGCCCGTTACGCTGCTGCCGGGGCTGTAGGTTTTGGAGGGGTTCGGTTCGGTGCTGGTGGTGCCGTCGCCAAAGTTCCAGAGGTAGGCGAGGGTGCCGCCGTCTTGGTCGTAGGTGTTGAAGCTGGAGAACTGAACGGTGAGCGGCGAGGTGCCCGTGTTTGGCGAAGCCGAAGCAAAGGCCACGGGCGCATGGTTGGTGGTTCCCGTAAAGCTCACCCGACGGATTTGGTCGGGGTAGCGAACGTACCAGATGCCGCCCTGCGTGGGATGGGTGTTCACGAAGACGCAAGCGCCCGCCACATCTATGAAATTGCGTACCTCCAGTGGGTTGTAGTTGGCATCGAAGCGGAAGTTTTTTATCCAGCCTGCGCCGTAGTCGGCGTGGAAATAGGTGTCGTGCCACTGCGGCGGGAACTCGTGGCCGTGGTACCAGACACCGCCCGTGCTGGCGTTTCCAATGAAGGTGTTGCCGGGCAAAGTGGCCGACCCGACGTTGACGATGGAGCCGTTGACGAGGCCACGGGCCGCTCCCGTGCGCCAATCCACACGAGGTTGGTTGTGCGTGGCGGGGGTGTAGGTCGTGTTGTTGTAGCCGGGCTGGAAGGTCATGCCCTCGTATTTGGGCCAGCCGAAGTTCATACCGGGGGCGTTCACCACGTCCATTTCCTCCCGGCTGCTCCAGCCGACATCCCCCAGAAGGAACACGCCGGGGTTGCCGTCGGCGGGGTTGTGGCTGCCCGTCTCCGGCACATGGCAGAAGCGGTAGGGATTTCGCACGCCCCTCGCCCAGACTCGGCTGGCGACGGACTTGGGTTGCGAAGCATTCCAATAGGGATTACTGGGGTAGCCCTCGCCCGTTTGGGGGTTCAGGCGCAGGATTTTACCTGAATAAGATGTCAGCGTTTGGCAACGATAGGCCCCGATGTTTTGCGCCGAGGTGATGATGCCGTCCGTGATGGCCTGGGCGTAGTAGGTATCGGGGTCGCTCCCCTGGTCAACGGCGTTGTAGCTGGCGCCGTCGCCCATTGTTGCCAATAGCGAGCCGTCTTGGCCAAAGGCCAACGAACCCGTGCCGTGGCTCTCATGGAGGATGGGCGGGCCGTCGCTGACGGTGGTGCCGAGCAGCACGAAGCGGCTGTTGGGCACGATGCTATTATAAGTGCTGATGTCCACTTGGTAGCGGGTGATGCGCCCGATGGTGGCGTTGAAGTACTCGTTAGTCGTGGCGCTGTACTGCCCCGTGCCGAACTTGAGCAGGTGGTGGCGGTCAACCACGTATTGCAGGTAGATATAGCCGTTGGTGGTGAAATTGGGGTCGAGTGCGAAGCCGAGCAGGCCGAAGTCCCGCCAAGCGCCGACCTCTGCGGAGATGTCGAGGAGCGGGGTACTCTGCTTTACACCGTTCACCACGACCCAGACCTTGCCAACGGTTTCCCAGACGTACATGCGCCCGTTGTTGTCCCAGGTGAAGCCCGCCACTTGGTCGAAGCCGCCAAGGTAGAGGTTGTCGGAGAAGCCAGCTGGCTGGGCCCGGAGGTTGCTTTTTGCGAAGAAAAGAAAAATGCCAAGGAAGATTAGGAATAGTGGCCAATAGCCGCCATGTGACGATGCAGGTGTTGCTCGATTCATAATTTTGAATTTAGTGCTTTTTCAAAACGGTGTTCTATCGGCGTGCGCCAACGGTACAGGGGGGGAGTTTCCAGCCTTGAAATTTGAAAGGGTTGTGAGTGGAGATGTGAAAGCCAATGGCTTTCTGGGAGTCAAAGGTAGTTTTTATTTTGAAATTGCGAAATTTGGGATAGGTGTGGGGCGTCATGTGGGCATGGGGTGACGTCCCACGAACGGCTCGTGACTCAACAATGCGGTCAACTGCCTTAACGCTAACCGTAACGCCAACTCGCCCACCAACCGTAACCACAACCCGGGATTCCGCCTGGTGTTCGTCCCTCAGCTCACAAGCATGGCCGGATAGCAGCTCGAATGGCCCGATATGTCCCAAGTATGGCCGGATAAGGATTAGGCAGTGCATGACCTTTGCAGGAAAATCCTTATTTTGCTATGCAAACAAGCACTATTTCCCGAAATTCAGCTTCGCAAAACTCCACGGCCATGCTGTCCCGATTTTTCCTTTTGGTGAAAACAGTAGCTATGTTTGGCTGGCTTTTCTGCTTCGCAAACACCGGGACTGCCCAACCCTCCAGCCCCCTGAAGGCGGAGTTGCTACCCCTCCACGAACCCCGCCCCAGAAGCCTCGACATCCAGCATATCGCCCTCGACCTCCGCTTCGATTTTGCGAAGCGACAAGCCCACGGCATGGCGGAAATCACGCTCTCGCCGCTAAAAGCGACGAATGAAATTGCCCTCGATGCGGGGTTTTTGGACATCAAAAGCATAAGTTTACTAAACCTCGAAGGTTTAGTAAACTTGGACTACACCTACCCCGGCGGCGACCAAAACGACAACCTGCGCATCAAGCTCCCCCGCCAATTTGCCGCAGGCGAAAAAATCACGCTCCGCATCGCCTACCACACCAATTACCACAACGACGCCGACCCAAACAACCTCTGGGGCAGCTACGGCAAGGGGCTTCGTTTCTTCTCGCCGACCAGCACCGAACCCCGCAAGCGCCGCCAAATCTGGAGCATGGGCGAGCCGCATGGCAACCGCTACTGGTTTCCCGGTTGGGATGCACCCGGTGATGCCCGAAGCTGCGAACTGCGCCTGACCGTGCCGAAGCCGCTGACCGCCATTTCTGTTGGGGAGCTTGTTTCAAAAACCGAAAACCCTGACGGCACAACCAGTTTTCATTGGACAATGGACACGCCCCATTTTAACCACCAGACCGCCTTCGTGGTGGGCGAGTACGTGGACGTGGCGCAACTCTCCCATCAAGGGGCTGGGGGGTTGGAACTACATAGTTACTGCTACCCTGACGAGCGGGAGGCTACCGAGGCAACCGTGGTGCGGCTGCCCGACATGCTGCGTTTTTTCGAGGAAACGACTGGGGTGAAATATCCCTATTCCACTTATAATCAAGTCTTTGTGCAAGATTTCCCCTGGGGCGGTGGGCATAATATCGGCACCTCCACCATCTCCGAGAACATGGTGGACGACCACGGCACGCACGCCGATTTCTTCTACCTCTGGGACGGCGTGGAGGCGCAGGACCTCGCTGCGCAATGGTTCGGCAACCTGCTCACGCCCGCCGATTGGTCGGAGGTCTGGCTCTCGAAATCGTTTGCGCTGTACCTCGATTGTCTTTTTACCGAATACAAAAACGGGCACGACGAGATGCTGCTCTGGAACCGCAATTTCCAGCACACGACCGTGATGGGCGACTGGCAATCGGGCATCAAGCGGCCTATCGTGACCCGCCACTACGACGACCCGGCGACGATGTGTTTTGACAATTTTGCGCTGCGGGGGGCGATGGTTTTGCATTTGCTCCGCAAAGAACTGGGTGAGAAAAAATGGCAAAAAGCCATTCAACTGTACGTGAAAAACAACGCCGGGAAGGCCGTCACCACCGCCGATTTCCAAACGGCAGTCGAAGCAGCGGCGGGCAGGCCGATGGGCTGGTTTTTTGAGCAATGGCTGTACAAAACGGGACATCCAGTCTTTGAAGTTGCGAAGCAATACGACGCCGAAAAGCGGCAATTGGCGCTGACTGTCAAGCAGTTGCAGCAGCACGACCTGCCCCCCAACCCCCTGAAGGGGGAGTTTCCGCAGGTTGGTTTTTTTCAAGGAAAAATAGAAGTGGAAATTGACGGCAAAGTGGAGCAAATCCGGCTGGAACCAAAGGCGGAGAACCTGTTCACTTTCAAAGCCGAGACCGAACCGAAGCTCGTCAATTTCGACTTTGAAAGCACCTGGATAAAGGAGCTTGTTTTTGAAAAAACGTCGGAGGAATGGCTGCACCAGTTCCTACATTCAAGGGACGTGGTGGCACGGCGGGCGGCCATGTTCGAGCTGGCCAATTTTTACAAAAAGGAAGGCACGACGCCTGCCCAGCGGACGGAGGTGGAGGCGGCTTTCCGCTCGGTGATTTCGGGCGATGCATTTTGGCGGCTGCGCAATTCGGCGATGGGCGGCTTGCAGGGCTTGGTCGGCGGAAAACCGCTCGACGAGGCTACCGAAACCTTGCTATTGGGCATCGTGAAAAACGAAAAATCGTGGCTGCGCAGCACCACCATCGGCTTCCTCGGCTCGACGCTCGACCCGAAATACGCAGACCTGTACCTCGCCCATTTCAACGACGAGAGCGACCGGGTGGTGAACGCCGCCGCCAACGCCCTCGGCAAGTGCAAGGCCGCAGGGGCTTACGAGGCATTGCTGAAACTCAAGGACAAGCCCTCGTGGAAAAACCAAAGCCTCATCTCCGCCTTGAACGGCCTGCGGGAACTCGGCGACCCCCGTGCCGCCGACCTCGCCCTCGCTGCCCTGCGTGATGACCACGCCGGGGCACGTTGGACGCTGGCAACTTCGGTCTGGGACTATCGCCTCGCCGCCGCAGAGACGCTGGTGGCCTTGGGTAAGGCAGGGGAGGGCTATCCCATTGTCTATCAACGTTTTACGAAAGCAATGGCAGAGGATGACGTGAACGATATTTTCAGCAACGTGCTGCTCATGGCCACGCTCGGCGACGGGCGGGCGCTGGAAGTATTCCCCGCTTTGCGGGAGAAGTTCAAGGAGGATGCAAATGTGATGCGGGCGGTGGAGGGGTTTGAGGGGCAGCTGCGGGAAATTTCAAAATAGGGTTTATAGATAGTCGCCTTTAAAATTGATAGGCCATCTTTAATAAACCATTGATTATCAATACAATGACTTAAATGACCAATGACTTTTAATGACGATTATCTATAAACAAGCACTCAACAGGCAATGAGCGGGTATAGGAGCATATACTTGACTTAGGGCTATATTATTCACTTTTTTAAATTTTTAAAGCATGAAAACCTTAATTTTTTCAAGGGCAACACATTTCACATGGCTATTCTGCCTTGCATTGGTGGGCTTGTTGGTTGGTTGCCAAAGCGACAGCCAGCAAATCGCAACACTTGACTCAACCGACTGCAAGGGCAACTTCGACCATTACAAACTGTCCCCCGATGTGGCGATGAAATATATCGCCGCTTACGAAGCGTATTTGGAGCAAATAGAAATAGACGCTTCAAGCCCTGGCACCCCAGCATTGCGTTACCCGAAATTCAAATCGTTTTCATTGCCGGAATGTGAGCTTGAGACCATCGCCAACGAATGGGAAGCGGGCGACAAGGTATGGGCAGCAATCGGTATCAAAGAAGAAGAGCCGAGCTTGATTTTTGAAATCAGGCATAAGAATCGTGGAGGTAACAGCTATTTTAACAACGGTTATCCATGCCCGCCACTTTGTGACTTTGTTCCGCCATCTTTCCCAGAAGAACGTTCATCCAACTGCTCGGGTGATTATTCCCACTTAAAATTGACGGATGAAGATGCAGAGCATCGCCTCTCCGCATACAAGTCTTATTTGGAGCATATCAAAATCGCCCAAAAAAGCCCTGCCAAAATTGCACTTAAAACCCCCAAGTTTGAGTCCTTCAAGCTGCCGGAATGTGAACTGCAAACCATCGTGAAGGAGCATGGCCCCGGCCTCACGGCATTTGCCATCTTGGGCATAAAGGGCAACGAACCCACGCTCATCTTCAAGGTGAGGGGCACCGCAAAAACCGATTGGGTGTATTATGATTTTACCAACCCATGCCCAAGCACTTGTGACTAAGGCCAAACTTATAGACAGGAAGCCGGGCGGCGACCAATTGCCGCTTGGCTTCCCACCTTATGCGCTATCATCAACTGTAAAACAAAGCACCTATGCGACAAATAGTATTTTTTGCCTTTGTGGTTTCATGCAATTTTTGCTTCGGACAGAATATTTCCATTGAGGAAGCAAACAGGAAACTAACATCTATTTTCGCCGACAATGAGAAACGAGCGGAAATCCTGTTGTTGGGCACTTTTCATTTTAATTACCCCGATGCGGATGGCTACAAAACCCCTGACAGCTTGCGCATTGATATAAACTCAAAAGAAAGGCAAAGGGAAATAGACGAAGTGATTGGGGCGATAGAAAAATTCCAACCTACTATAATAGCTATTGAAGCCCTGCCAAAAGAACAGGAGAAATACGATGCACTTTACAAAAAATATTTAGCAGGGAATTATGAATTAGGGAGAAGTGAGAGCTTCCAAATAGGGTTTAAATTAGCCAAGAAATTGAATTTAGCCAACGTCTTTTGTATTGACTCAAAACCATTTGTCAAGACACTCTACGAGACAGATTCTCTGCTTGCAAAAAAATACAACTTAGACAATGACAAGGTATTTGCTGACCTTTCATTAAAATACGAAGCCTTTTACAATTATGATGATACCCTGCAAAAGGGAATGACCTTGAAAAACTATTTGCTATTGATAAATTCAGACCAGTATTTAAAATATGACAGCGGCCAATACTTGACTTATACACGGAATGGGACCAATAGCGAACCGATTGGTGCAGATGGATTTATCTCCAAATGGTTCAATAGGAATGCGAGGATATTTTCAAATATTCAAAGGTTGGCAGGGAGCAAGGAGGATAGGATACTTGTGATATTTGGCGGTGGGCACATACCAATTTTGAAATTCTTGGCCGAATCAAGCCAAGAGTTTAAACTTAGAAGATTGGACGAATTTATGAAATAAGCGAGGGGGGTGAAGGCCCAGCCACAAGTACATAAACGCCTTGTTTTCCTTGGCGGGAAGTACTTCAAAACGCCCAGTTGGGCGGTTTACGGGTGGGCTGTTAATAATTGCAACGATGAAAAAAATAATACCGTTTTTATTCTCCATTTTGTTGTCAAAATTGGTTTTAGGGCAAATCGCAAACCATAAAAATCAACTCCTTCCCCAAATTGACCAACGGGTGGAACTCCTCGGCATTGTTTACCATTTGGCGAAAAACGGCGAAGTGCCGGACAGCCCCAACCCACGCTATGCGAAGGCCATCAACGACCACTTCAAGCCGTACCTTGGTCATCCGCTGGTTGGGCACTTAAAGCAGCAGATTGACCGCTACGCAAAAGACAGCCTTGACATCGGAGATTGGGAGGTGCCCTCGCTTGCGGTACACCTTGGGCAGCCCCCGAAGTTCGAACTGTTGGTCGGCAAAGATGCCGCAGTCCCCGATGGCTGGGATGACCGCAGCCTGCTCGACGAAAAGACCGCCTATTTGCTCCGGGACTTTTACAAAAAAGCGAAATGTGCGAGGTTTTTCAAACGTCAAAAACCCTATTACAGCGCCGTTTTGGGGCGCTACGAGAAAGAGGCTGCGCCCATGAACGACACCTGGCTGCAGCGTTTTTTCGGGCTGGAGCCGACTGAGCAATACTACCCAATACTGGGCCTGAGCAAGAACTTCGGTTGGGCCTATATCCGCACCAATTTCGAGGGCGACCGCCGGAACACGCACACCATTTTCGGGACGAACGACTTCGACGGCGAGGGAATCCCTACCGATTTTGCCAAGCCGGGCTATGCTGCCATGCTATTGCACGAGCGCATCCATTGCTTCGCCAACCAGTTGGTGGACAAAAACCAAGTGGCGTTGAGGCCCTATGCCGAGGTCATTTTGGCCGACCCGGAAGTGAACGGGCTGGTAAAAAACACGTTCTACGGGAATTGGCAATACCTGCTCTACGAGTCCATGGTCAGGAGCATTTCCATCCGCTACAAAATGGGGAACGGCGCCCCGCCCGACGAGGTGGAAAAGGATTTGGTGGCACAGGAAAAGGCGGGTTTCCTATGGATGAGGGACTTGGTGAAAACATGGGATTTATATGAAAAGGACAGGGCAAAGTTCAAAACTGCCCAAGATTACATGCCCGCAATGGCTGATTTTTTTAAAAACACAGCGGCGAAATATGGCAGCGATAAAAAATGAAAACAAGGGTCAAAAATTACAACGAAAACAAGGGTTTGAGGTCATTATCCTAAATCATTTAAACTTGTTTACCATGAAAAAAAATGTCTTTCTCTGCTTGTTCATTGCGCTGCACGGAGTGCTTGCTGCGCAAAAAGGGGGCAATGCTCCAAAGTTCAACACCGCCCGCATGGAGCTGAACGGCTTCATATATACGATTGACCCTCGCATCGAATTATACAATGTGCTGTCCGCATTGAACGGCAGCCCGTTTATCACCCCTGAAAAATTGAAATACAAAGAGGAGGTGCTGGAGCATTTTGCGACTTATTCAAACCTGCCTTCTGCACAGCATTTCCTGAAGACCCTTCAGGGTGGCTGGGACCTTTCGGCAGGCCCTCATTTTTTCCTGCATTTGGACGAAAACCTGAACTATGTGGGGGGATTGGACACCATGATTGTCAACATGAGCGGCGGCATTGAGAACGTGCAGTCGTTGGCGAAGGACGTGAAGCAGTTTGCCGATGAGAGCGGTTTTTACCAGTTTTACAACGAGCACCTGCCATTTTACAACCTGGTTTTGGCGAATGCCAAATACAATTTCTCGGAAGTGGACGAGCGGGAGCGGTTGGAGCGGTTTTATGGGATGAAAAATGCCTCCTACACCGTCGTCCTGAACATCCTCGAAGGCTCTGGCAATTTCGGGGTCATCGTCGGCGACAACCTGTACGCCCTCATCGGCTGTGAAACGGTGCACGGCGACATCCCTTCCTACTCGCCCGATTACGGGTTCTATGGCTTGGTCTATCACGAGTTCAGCCATTCGTTCTGCAACCCGCTCGTATATGCCAACGGGGCGGCGTTCATGCAATGCAGCCATTTGTTCGACCCCATCAAGACTTCCCTAGAACAACAGGGCTACAACAACTGGCTGACAGCGGTGCACGAGCATTTGGTGCGGGCTTCCACGGTGATGCTTGCGGAAGACAAGTTCGGAAAGGAAATCGCTGAATTGAAGTTTTACCGAAAGGAAATCGGGGCGAGGTTCATCTACGTGGAGCCATTGATGGAAAAACTGAGGGAATACCTCCAAAACCGCAGCAAATACAAGGACTACAAGGCATTTTTTCCTGAAATCATCAAAACCATGCAGGGCATCACCGAGGCGCAGGTCAAGGAACTGGAGCCGAAGATTTTCATGATGCGGAAGCCGGACGTAGAAGCCGTGCCCATGCCGAGGGACATCCATTTCGACTCCACGCTCATCGTCGTTTTGCCCACCAATGAGCGCAATGCCGAAGCCAACAAGCAGGTGACGGACTACGCCATGATGTTTGCGGGCTTCGTCAACGGCAAGCCGACCATCGTTACCGACAAGGAAGCCCTGGGCTTGGACCTCAGCCAGCACGACCTGCTGGTGGTCGGCACGGTGCAGGGCAACCTTTTCCTGCAAAAGCATATCAAGGATATACCGCTCATCATCAAGGACGACTACCTGATTGCCAAGGAGAAATTATTGGGCAGCGAATTCCAGTTTACCCTCACTTGGCTCAACCCTGACGACCCCAAGCGGTTGATGTGGGTGCTTTCCGCCCAGAAACCAGAGAATATCAAGGAATTCGAGTTCTCGTTTTACAAGGAGCAATACCATTATTGGATTGCCAGAAACCATACTACTATTGTCGGTGGGAACTTCAGCAGGCAGATGGAGGTGTGGGGGGCGTATTGATTCAGGTCTTTAAAAACTTCGGGTGGGATGGTGTTTGGCCACGCTTGGAGATGCGACGAAGGCTTGCGAGGCCTGCCACAATCTTAAATTTTGCAACGGCTTTTGAAGGCAAAAAGATGAAATGTCTTGAGCCGTGGTTTTAACTAAATGAAGCTCCTTTGTGGGTTGCAATTCCTTTTTCTAGCTTTGTGAAGATGTGCGAAAGTTTCGCATATTATCACGCCGTCTGCAAGTTTAATCTAAAATCAAATCAACAAAATGAAAAAAATATCCATCATATTGCAAACTATTTTGCTGACGAGTTGTGCAGTAAAATTGACTGACAATACAAAAGCTGCGTTAACAAATGAATTGCAAGAAATGGCAAATACTGACCAAATTGCTGCATTTCATTGGGAAAAAGAATGGGAAAAATACAAGGATAGTGTTTTTACTTCGCACAAAATGAGAGTTGAAAAAATGTTTAATAAGTATGGGTTTTTAGGCTACAACAAAGTGGGAGAAGGTGGTTCAAAAAATTTTTGGCTTATCGTCCAACATTGCGACAAGTTTCCTGACTTTCAAATGAAGGTATTAAATGCAATGGACAAAGAAGTGAAAGAAGATAACGCTAATTCAAATAACTATGCTTATTTATACGACAGAGTCGAAGCTAATGCAGGGCGTAAACAGTTATTTGGTACTCAAGTTGACTATGAAGTAAATACAACAGGGCGAGCTTTTCCCAAATATGGATTAGTTGATTCTATTAATGTTGACAAAATAAGAAAAGAATACGGGTTAGAACCATTGAAAGACTATCTAAACCGAATGACGACTATGCATTTTGAGATGAATAAAGAGCATTATCAAAAAATGGGTCATACAAAACCAAATTTATATTGACAATAACCAACAGGCAACATCGGGTTTGCAAAATGGCGGCTGAAGTGCTTCTTTGAACATTTGTGCAAGTTTCACAGCGGTAATTCTATTGGGATATTCTGCTAAAAACCCGCCGTATCATATAGCAGCAGGGCTTTGTCCCATCCCGCCCCTCTCAGCCAAAAAAAATAATCTGAGGTACCTAAATAAATCCTTTCAAGTGAAATTCAAAACCCATCTCCCGACCCTACTCCTCGCTCTCACCTGCCTCGGTATGGCCAAGGCCCAAGCCCCGCCCGACACCATCCCGTTCACCCTCAACAGCCAAAGCAATATCTGCATCCGGGCCAACATCAACGGGGTGGACAGCCTGCTGCTGATGTTCCATTCCTCCAACTCGGGCGTGGCATTGACAGCGGAGGCTGCGGCGAAAATGGCAACGCTCAAAGACCGCCAAAACATGGAGGTAAACACTTGGGGCGGCAAGGCTACGTCTCAATACAGCGAGAACAACCAGTTGACAATCAGTAAATTGCGATGGGATAGCCTAACGGTTTTCTTAGACGAGTATTCCGGCGTGGGCACGGACGGCAAGTTCGGCTACGACCTATTCGATGGCAAAATCGTGGAGATTGACTACGACCATTCCCGCTTCATCGTACATTCGGAAATGCCCCGGCTGCCCGGCGGCTATGCCGAGGTGAGTTTGATAGAACGGCGTGGCAGCCTCTACATCCCCGGCACTTTGAAGCTGGGCAAAACAGTCTATCGGGACAGCTTTATGTTCCACACCGGCTATGGCGGCACGGTGCTGCTCGACCCCAAAATCGGGGAGCGGTACGCCATGCAGGCCCGCCTTAAGACCATTAGCACGTCGGAGTTGAAGGATTCCTTCGGAAATGTGTTCAAAATAGAAACCAAGGAACTGCCCCGGCTCCGGCTGGGAGGCAAGCGGTTGAAAAACGTCCCATTGAGCTTTGCCGCCCGCTCCTCGGACATCCCGATGAAGGTCTTCGGCAACGGGCTGTTGAAGCGGTTCAACGTGGTGTTCGACTTACAGCGGCAACGGCTTTTTATGAAGCCGAATGGGGCGTGGGGGTTGCCGTTTGAGAAGAAGTAGCAAACAACTTTCACTAAATATTTCAGCATGAAAAAATCACAAATCAACCCACTTCCCAAATACTTCGACCGCTATATCAACCTCGTTGATGACGTGGAATTGGACATTGCCTTCGGCAACAGCCTCGACGAAATCGCCCGTTTTGACTGGGAGAAATGCCGCCAGCTTGGCCACCAAGCCTATGCCCCCGGCAAGTGGTCGGTGCCCGATGTGCTGCGCCACCTGCTCGATTGGGAGTGGATTATGACCTACCGGGCTATTGGATTTGCCAGGGGCGCCTTCAAAAAAGCGCCGGGTCACAGCGAGAACAAAATGGCCAAAAACGCCAACGCCAATGCTCAAAGCATCGAGGCTTTGGTGGCGGAAATGACCGCCCTGCGCCATTCGACCCGGCTGTTTTTCAACACCTTGGACGAGGAACAGCTTCAAAAACAGGGCATCTGCTGGGAGTCCGTCATGTCGCCGCTGTCGCTGGGCTTTACGATTTTGGGGCACCAAAAGCACCATTTCGGGATATTGGAAGAGCGGTATTTCCCTTTGGTGTAGCCCATTTTCGACATTTTTACAACCTTTCAGTTAGGATTGGGTCTATCTGTTTTTCATTCAAAACAAAACAGCATCCATGAAAAAAATTGGAACTTTAGTGCTTTCACTCGCAGCCTCCTATCTTTTTGGGCAAACCCCTCAAAAATTAGCTTTCAACGAGGAATACCGCCAGCTTTCGGTGAGCGCCGCCAGCAACCTGGTTTATGAAGCAAAACTTGAAAAAGGCAAATCCTACCAGATTGCCGCCATGCAATTGGGCATTGACGTGATGCTGGTTTTGCAGGATGAAAGCGGTGCGACCGTGAAGGAAATGGACTCGCCAAACGGCAAATACGGCAAGGAGATTTTCGAGTTTTCGCCGCCCAAAACCGGGGCTTACCGCCTGATAATCAAGCGGTTCGAGGAGGAGGGCAATACCGAAAGCGGCAAGGTCTCGTTTTATGTAAAGCGCTTTTCCGATGCTGAATTGCGCCAGCGTGAACAGGCAAAAAAAGCCCTCGAAACCGAGAACGCCAAGAACACCTTGACGCTCGATATTGACCATTTTTGGGAAACCTTCGATGCGCTGAAAAACTGCAAAACGCACTACGACAGCGTGACCTGCATCCAAAACCTGTACTTCGACCGGGGCACGGTTGGCTTGCAGGACTTCATCGTGCAGCGAAACTGGAATGCAGATGATTTCGTGCAGGTCTTGCGGGACAGCGCCGCATTTTACGAGTCCGTGCGGGAAAAAACCTACACTGTGAAGCAGTCCGAACCAATCATACAGGAGGTTTACGAAGAAATGAAGTCGCTATATTCGGGGTTCAAACCCTTCAAGGTTTGTTTTGCCATCGGCAAAATGCGCACGGGCGGCACCGTGTCGGGGCAATTCCTACTGCTCGGCACGGAACTGACCACCACGGGCGACCCTGCCAAAATCCCGCAGCGCATCAAGGGCCTTGTGACGCACGAGAGCGTACACACCCAGCAGCCGGAACAACTCGACAGCAACGCCATCGTGTGCAACCAGCTCTATTTTTGCCTGCGGGAAGGCGCTGCCAATTTAATCGGGCAACTGGTCTCAGGCACAACGAACTACGGTGAAACGGACAGCTACGGCGAGGCCCACGAGGCGGAACTTTGGGCGGAATTCAAGTCCACCCTCTGCCGGAACGACGCCAAAAACTGGCTCTACAACGGCGATACCGCCAAGGGCCGCCCCTCCGACCTCGGCTATTTTATCGGTTACAAAATCTGTCAAGCCTACTACAACAACGCCACCGACAAGCGGCAAGCCGTGGCGGACATCATTGAAAAGATTAACGACCCGGTGGCGTTCCTACAAAAAAGCGGGTACGACCGGCAGCCCAAAAAATAAGAAAATGCCCAAGCAATTCATCTTCCTCATCAGCCCACGCACCCATATCCTCGACCTCGCCGGGCCTGACCAAGTGCTGAACGAGGCCATTTTTTACAAAGCGCCTTTTGAAATCCATTACTGCACCTACGCCGCCGACGAGGCGGGCACGGCCTCTGGTTTGCGCTTCGCAAATTTGAAGCACTACGCCGACATCGAACCGAGGGAAGGCGACTATATCTTCGTGCCCGGCATGGACACGGAAGTGCTGAACAGTACGGAAAACGCCGTGATGAAAGGCTTATTTAATTGGTTGTCAACCGCTTATGAGCGTGGCGCAAATCTCTGCTCCGTCTGCACGGGGGCTTTCCTGCTGGCAAAGGCGGGCCTGCTCGATGGCAAAACCTGCACCACCCACTGGAAATATACCCAGCGTTTGCAACAGCAATACCCCCGCCTGAAAGTGCAGGAAAACGTGCTTTTCACCGAACGGGACGGCATCTTCACGAGTGCGGGCATCGCCTCCGGGGTGGACTTGGCGCTGCACATCGTCGAGCGGGAAATGGGGGCCTACTTCGCCAATAAAGTGGCACGGGAAATCGTGGTGTATATCCGGCGGGAAGGTGGGCAGGCGCAGCAGAGCGTTTTCATGAGCTACCGCAACCATATCCATGCGGGCATCCACGCCGTGCAGGACTACCTCATTGACCACCTCGACCAAAAGAATTCGCTACCGCAATTGGCGGAACTGGCCAATATGAGCACCCGCAATTTCACCCGCATTTTCAAAAAGGAAACCGGCATTGCCGTAGGCGACTACATCACTTTGCTGCGCAAGGAAAAGATAGGGGAACTGCTGAAAAACCCCGATTTGTCGAGGGCGCAACTTGCCCGGCAGGTGGGGCTGGGGAGCGAGCGGCAGTTGAGCCGATTGATGAACAGCCAATTTTAGCCTCACCCCGGATTCCCAAAATCCTGATTGTCCCGGTCGTCCATCTTCTTGAAATCCCGGAAAATCCAAAAATAGGCAGCAGCCAAAGCGGCTGGCACCAAGACAATGGCTGTAATTAATTCTATGCTCATCGCTCAATAAATCTTCCGTTAACCTTAAAACCTCACCCCATATTCAATTCCCACCACGTTGCCCCTCGTCAAGCCATCGGGCCGCAGGTCCCGTACCACAAAGGGCGAGGCGAGGCTCAGTTGCAGATTACCCTTTTCGCCCAATTGGTAGTCCACAAACACGTTGCCGTTCAAGGTAAAGCCCTTTGAGCCTTCGATTTCCTTTTGGGCATTCACTACGGTGTACTTGTCGTTGGAAACATGGTAAATCGGTAACAGGCTGGGCGTTATGCGCAGCTTTTCACCAAAAGCAATGGGGTAGGAGAGGCGTAGCAGTACATCGCCTGCCCGCTCGAACTCGAAGGTGGAAGGTATCTCCCGCAGCTTTGACGTGGCTGGAAATGCCTCTGGCACGAAAGAATTGTTGTTCTGCGTCAATGGCTGCTGGTAGGCCATTACCGCTTGCAGCTTCCCGATGCGGTGGCTCACGCCGAGGATGAGGTCGAGCGTGCCGAGGCTCGATTGGTAGTCCATCGGCAGCGAGATTTCGTCTTGGCAGCGGTCGGCAGCGTTGAGCGGGATTTTAAAGCCCACAGTAAAACCAGTGGTCTCGGAGTGGGTGTAGTTGGCGTTCAGGTAAATATCCGACAGGCCAAAGACCTTGATGCCGTTGCCCGACTGCCCCAATGCCGCCAGCTTGGCATCCGCCCCAAACTTCTCCCCGAAGCGGCGACCGTACTCCAGGTAGGCCCCGTTCACGGCGATGTCGTAGTCGGCAAGGCCGTTGGTGTAGCCGATTTTAAGGTGGTTGCTGGCCGTTTCGCCATGCGAAGGCTTGAAGGCGTTCAGGGTGCAAACGCCCGCATCGGAGCAGCCCTGTGCGGTGGCGTTTGTTGCGAAGCAAACAAGGAGGAAAAAAGGAAGGAGGTATTTCATGTTTGATTGGATTTGTAGTTATCAGGGATTACTAAGCCCGGTTCAACCGACAGGCCCAATCCGGGATTTCTGAGCCCAAAGGTATTGGTAAGCCCGGCTGAAGCCCAAGAAAGGGGTTACGACCGGGCTTACCAGTCCCTCCTGCGTCGGGCTTGGTAATCCCTAATGGCGATTTTCACTAAAAAAACTTGTTCATCAGTGTAAAATCAATATGGTCAGCCTGACCGTGGCAGCCATTGCAGCCGTTGCCCTTGCCCGTGGCACTGGTCAGCACGGAGCCGTCAGCATTGATATAGGCCCAGACCCAGCCATTGGCATCGGCATTGGGGTCGTCCGACTGCTTGTACATGACCGCATAGATGGCCAGCGTGGTGGCATTGTCGTTGAGTTCCTTCACAATAAGCGAGCCATCGGGGAAGGTCGTGCCCGCCTTCACCTTGCCATCAGCATCGAGCTGTGCGGCGGCGGTGGCATTGTAGCGGGTGCGCAGCAGAGGCTGTGCATGGCCCGTACCGCTGCTCTTCGGCAGCAGGTCGTCCGAGTTCTTGTACCAAATAAAGCCGTTGGTTGACTTTGCCAAGTCTAACAGTTCTTGGTCGGTGATGCCTGAGGACGAGCTGTCGTCGTCCTTGCTGCAGGCGGTGAAGACGGCGACCGAGGCCATCAATAAGGTTGAAAATAGGAGGAGGTTGTTCCTTTTCATTTTTTGAAATTTTTATTAAAAGATTGATTTACAATTGATTAGGATGGGGGCTACACTGCCACCGGCAACTGAAACCAGAACGCCGTCCCCTCGTTCAGGCGGCTCTGCACCCGGATGGTGGCATCGTGCAATTCGAGGATTTTCTTCGCAATGGCCAGCCCCAGGCCAGCCCCCGCCGTCGGCTGCATCTGGCCAGAAGTCGCCTTGCGGTAGCGCTCGAAAATGGCCGACTGCTCGCCCTCTGGTATGCCCGGCCCCGTGTCGGCGATGCGCACCTCCACGCTGCTGTCCATTGCCCGCAGGGCGATGCTCACCCGGCCCCCGGTGGGCGTGAACTTGAGGGCATTGTCCATCAGGTTCTGGATGACCCGTTCCACGAGGCCGAGGTCGGCAAAGACCATCGGCAGGTCTTTTGGTTGGTCGAGTTGGAGCGTGATGCCTTTTTGCTTCGCAATGATTTGGTACTTCTGGTGTACGTCCTGTGCCAGTTCCGAGATGAAAAACGGCTCCTTGCGGGGCTGTATCTGCTTGGCCTCCAGCTTGGAGTACTCAAAGAGTTGCGAAATCAGCTTCGCCAATTTATCACCGCTGCCGAGCGTCGTTTCGAGGTACTGCCGCCGCTCGTCGGGCGTCAGGGTGTCGTTCTTGATGAGCAGGGTCTCCACATAGCCCTGCATGATGGCGAGCGGGGTTCGGAGGTCGTGCGACACATTGGCGATGAGCTCCCGGCGCAGGTTCTCCACCGATTTGAGTTCCTCGATATTGGCCCCGATAGTGTCCGCCATGTCGTTGAAAGTGGTGGCCAGCAGGGCGAGGTCGTTGCCCTGCGCATTGGGCACACGGGCCTTGCTGTCTCCTTCCTTGAAGCGGCGCACCACTTCGATGATATTCTGCAAGTTCCTCGTAATCAACCAGATAGCGAGCAGGCCCACGAGCAGTGATGCTATCAAAGTGGCGATGAAAACGAAGGTGCCCGTTTTCAAAAAATAACTGCCAAGCAGTGTGCCGCCCACTTCTTGCTGCGCCATGCCAGCAAGGATGATGTAAGCGTAACCCGTCAGTTTTTCACCCTCAAAAATCGGCGAAGCCGAAAAAATGTTTTGAGCTCCGGGCGCTTTTGGGCAGTCGCCGAGGATGAATAGTTCGCCCTTTGCAGCCAGAAATTCCCGCACGGGTTCAAGGCTCACCCGCTCCCGCTTTACGGTGCTGAACGGCACCACGTAGTCAATGATGCGGCCCGTGGTGTCGAGCAGATAGACCTCCACGCTGGGGTTGATGACCATCATGGAGTGCATGATGTCGTGCGTGGCGGAGGTGTCCGGCTGACCGTTCACGAGCGGCTTGGCCTCCTTCACGAGGTGCTCGGCGAGGTGGGCGTGCAGCCGCTGGCTCGTCTCCAGCGTGTAGTTGCGGTAGGTGTAGGCGCTCACCAGCACGTAGGCCACCGCCAGCACCACCATCACAAGGAGGAAGGTGGCCGATATTTTCCAGTAAAGTTTATTCGAGTTGGACATGATTTGATTGCGGAATTCGGATTGCGGAATTCGGATTGGGGGAAGTGCGGAGTTGATTTTCACTGTTTTTTTCAGTTTGAAAAAGGGCTCAGCTACTTTGCTGGGGGCCCCAATCCGCAATCCGCAATCCGAATTCCGCAATCGTCAAAGTTCTTCATTGAACCGATACCCCACGCCCCAAGTGGTGAGGATATAGGTCGGTTGGTGGATGTCGGGTTCTATTTTGCTGCGCAAACGGTTGATATGGGAATTGACAGTGTGCTCGTAGCCCTCGAACTCGTAGCCCCAGACCAGGTCGAGGATGCGGCCCCGATCGTAGCTCTTGCCGGGGTTGGAGGCCAACAGGCTCAGCAGGTCGAACTCCTTGGGCGACAGCTCTACCCGGCGCTCTTCGATTGTAACCCGGCGCATATCGAGGTCAATCTGGAGGCTGCCAAATTGCATGGCAGTGCCATTGGTGCGCTGAGTGGTTCGTGCGCTGAACATCTCCATGCGCCGGAAGATGGCCTTCACCCTGGCGATGAACTCCCGCACCCCGAAGGGCTTGGTGAGGTAGTCGTCGGCACCCATTTCGAGGCCGAGCACCTTGTCAATCTCCTCGGTGCGGGCCGTGAGCATGAGGATGGGCAGGTGCAGTTCCTTCGCCCGGATGCGGCGGCAGACCTCCAAGCCGTCCATCTTTGGCAGCATCAGGTCGAGGATGATGAGGTCAAAAGGCCCGCCGAGCGCCTCCCGCAGGCCCGCCTCGCCGTCCATCGCCTTGGTGACGGTGCAGCCGAGGTCCTTCAGGTGGATTTCCAGCAGGTCTATGATATTGGGGTCGTCTTCCACGACGAGGACGGATTTTGACATAGGGCGTTTGTTTTATTGGTCTTTTTTGGGGGATTTAAAGGGTGGTTTTTCATGGCGAAATAGGTGTATTTTGATTTAAGATATAAGACGTATGATATAAGATTTTAGATTTTTTTTGGCAGTGGTTAATTCGAAAATACCAGTATTTGCAGGTGTTTTCGGCCAAGAGGTGACATCTTTTTTCGCTGCGATAAATTTGCAAGAAACCGATGCATTTGAAGCGAAAAAAGGTGTCATCTCGCATAGTCTGATAGTCTGCTATTGAGGTGACACCTTTTTGTCTTGAAAATATCAGCTTGCCCATAAATGTGGTGAAGACAAAAAGATGTCACCTCGAATGCTTTGTCGTCCCGCAAAAGTACCCATCAACTATCACAGAACTATCACAGCTTTATGGACAATTCTGGCAGCCGTATTGCGAAGCTCACAAATACATCATGCCATTTAATTGAATTCGGGTTTTTAATTTAGGCGAAAAAGGGATAAGTCGCTGATATTCAATGCAATTGGTGGTGCTTCAAGCAATTTGTCCACCCATGTTTAAAAGTGACGAACTTGTAAATAAACCGTGACGATTGGTTGGCGGTATGGGCGGAGTTTTGCCCCCGGAATATTCAAAGAAAGACGCCGCAACGGGGGAAGGACAGACCAACGGGGCGGCGCACTTTTCAAAAAAAATCGACTTATGAATACCTTTTCCAAAATCGCAGTTTACACCTTTATGATGGGGGCATTGTTCGCCTCCTGCAAGGACGAAGACAGTCCCAAGCCAGAAGGCAAAAACCCCGACACGGCGGCCATCATGCCCGTTGACCGTTTCTCGGCAGAGGCCGGCACCCTTATGGTACGTGACGCCAGCAACGGCCTCCCCGCCGCCGATGCGCCCGTGAATTTCGACCAAGCGCCATTCATCACAACGGGCTTCGGCCCCAGCGGGCAAATGGTGGACTACTACAATTTCGATGTGATGCCCACCACCGCCATCCCCATCTATGTGCCGATGCACGATGGACAACCCGTTGATGGTCAATTGTTTATCATTGACAAAGTGCCGGGCGAGGCTGGCTACAACGACTTCTGGCAGGTGAACGAAGTGACCGTGCCAGAGGACTACGTGGTGAACTCCCTTGCTTCCCTCGACGACATCACGGCGGCGGGCTATCCCATTAAGCCGACCACGAACATCGTCAACTGCCCCGTGGTGCCCAAAGGCTCGACGGCCAACAAACGCCTGAACGGCGGCGACAAGTCCCTGCACCGGGGCTGGTACAAGGGCAAAATCGTGCATTATTTCACCTTCGAGGAGAAGGCATTGAGCGGCACGTCCGTCCCGATTTCACCCATTTACGTGACCTTCAACATCAACCCCGACCAGCCCAATGGCGGCCCTGCCTCCGGTTTCGTGACCGAGCCGGGCAGCAGCCAAACACACAACGTGCTGGCCACCTTGCCCGCCGATGCGGCCTACTCGCCGCTTTGGTCGGTCAATGTGTTCGACAATGCAGATTTCAGCGAGGTGAGCAACCTTACCACGGCCCAAGCTGCCAATATCCTTGGCAGCGGGGTCGCTTTGGTCAACTGCCCAGTGGTGAAGTAAAGCCTTTTACAACTGCGTCCCGGCAAATATTGTGCATGGTTGATAACGGTTGATTATCAACCGTTATCAACCCTTATCAACCAAGACCCTCATGCACAACCTGTCCCGATTCTCGGGAAAACTTGACGGCGTGAGCTATAACATTTTAGATAACCATAGCGCATGGTTAAACAGGGGCTTGTATCTGCGAAACGTATGGGACAGCCATTGCTTTGCCATGTTCTGAAAACAAAAAAAATACCGACCATGAAAAACATCCGATTTTTTCTTCCATTGGCCATTTTGGCCATCAGCATCACGGCTTGCGTTAAGGAAGACCTTCAAAAACTGACGCCAAGCGAAGCAATCAACGATGCCGATTTCTTGCAAATTGACCCATCCGAGGGCCTGCTCGACGAGGCGGGCTTGCTCCAACTGTTGGGCGAAACAGCCATCGAAGACCGGGCATCGGGCCAGTCCGTGGTTTACACCATGAGCAATGAAGTGGCTGCCAACGAGGTCATTGCCTTCAACCGCAACAGTGACGGCACGCTTTACGAGGCTGGACGATACCCAACTGGCGGCACTGGCACAGGCGGTGGGCTTGGCAACCAAGGCGCTTTGGCCATTAGCAGTGGGGGCAAATTCCTGTACGTGGTGAACCCCGGGAGCAATGAGCTAAGCCATTTGCTGATAAAGAACGATGGCTCGCTGATGCTGCTCAACAAGGTGCCATCAGGCGGCATGATGCCCGTCAGCGTTGCGGTTTACAACGGCCTTGTGTACGTGCTGAACGCCGGGGGCACGGGCAATATCACCGGCTTTGCCTTCAACCAACAGGGGCAGATGATGCAGTTGACCAACTCGACCCGTGCGCTGAGCAGTCCGGCGGCGGGCGCCGCCCAGGTTTCGTTCAAGCCAAACGGCAAGGCCCTGGTGGTGACGGAGAAGGCCACCAACACGATTTCGAGCTTTGCCGTGTTGAGCGATGGGCGCACTGGCAATATTCGCACCTTCCCGTCGGCCAATGCCACGCCATTTGGTTTCGCCTTCGGCAACAACGGTAACTTCCATGTGTCGGAAGCCGCCGGGGGTGCAGCCAATGCCAGCTCCGTGTCTTCCTACTTCGTCAGCAACAATGGTTATGTATCGTTGGTGGACGGCCCGTTCCTGCTGAACCAAAGTGCGGCCTGTTGGGTGGTGCTCACCAAGAACAGCCAACGGCTTTTTACCACCAACACCGCCTCCAACAACCTGTCCACCCTGAAAGTGTCCCAGTCGGGCCAACTCAGTTTTGGCAACGGTGGCAACCCAACACCCGCCATGTCTGGCCCGATTGATGCTGCCATTGACGGAGGCTCCGATTACCTTTACATACTTGCCAACGGCAACAATGCCCTCCTCAGTTACAGCATTGACAACAATGGCCAGTTGACGCAAATTGATACCGATGACGAGAACCTGCCCGACCGCATGAGCGGTTTGGTGGTGAGGTTTTAAAGGCAACCCGACTTGTTAGCATCAGTTAGATTAATGTGGCTTCCAATGCTTCGTGCATCGGAAGCCACATTTTTTTTAGTCAGAAAATGGCGGGGGAAAGCCCAACGGGGTTCAAGCGGGGTAGCTTGGCACGCTAATCACTTCTTCTTCTTGCTCGACTTCGCCTTCGGGTTGTATTCCAGGCATTTCCCCAACCAAAATTCAAGGTCGGCTTCGCTTTCATAACCTTCCGGCAGCACGTACAGGAAGCCGGGCATGTGCTTGCCCTGCATGGCCATCGGTGTGGCATGGGGTCGTTGGAGCAGTTCGTCGGTCTCGGCGGGGTCCACACGGGCGAGCAGCTTGCCGTCCCGATTGGCCCCGGCCAGCATCTTGTCGTCCACGAGGTAGCAGATGCCACCGAACATCTTTTTTTCTTCGTAAACGATGCCCTTGGCAGTGAGTGCGTCGGCAATGCGGGCGGCGGTGATTTGCTTGTCTTGCATGATAGATTTCGAGTTTTGGAAAAAGCGTTGTTTTCAAGGCTCTAAGTACACCATTTTTTAGTTCCTTAAAGTATCGAAAACGGGGTTTGGCGGTGCCAGCCTCCGACTTTTTTCTGGGATGGCTAAGCACATGACACGGGAGGAAAAACAGGCAATTATTTATGTCGAAAGGCTCATCCTCTAAGCCGCTCCAGCACTCCCTTCCTTTTCACGATATTCTTGTAGTCCCATTGGATTTCACGGGACTTTTCCAACCATCTTTGAAGGTCGTTCAAGTCAACCTGTCCCGCCGAGGTGTAGGCAATGGAAGCGTCCTTGAATTTTCCGCTGCCAGGTTTCAATCCTGCTTCTTCGAAACTTGCCCCGCTCCAGAACATCAGCTTGATGCCCCCTTTTTGCTTGCTGTACCCGGCGATAGGGTTCCCATCCAAAAACCAGACAGGGTGCGCATGCCAGATTTTGTTTTCTGCCTCCGGCAAATAGCGGTCAATCGTTGCGGCGAGCAGGTCGCAAATCGCCTTGTCAGTGGCGGTTTGCTGATCGTTGTAGGCTTGGATGTCTTGATTCATTTAGTTTCCACGTATTTCTTGAAATTGTTCAAAATTGACTGCCAGCCCTGTTGCTGCATCTCGATGGGGTTTTGCGTATTGGCATCGAAGATTGATAACCCCTCCTCTCGGAAGTCGCTGCAAGCTGACACAAGCCGTTCATCAATTTCAGATGCGACTATCAATAAAACAAAGGATTGTTTGGTCTGGACAGGATGTTGATCCCTGTCATTTCACCCCTCAAACCCGACCCGTATCGCCTCTTCAAGTACCTCCAAATTGATGTCTTTCAGCGTTTTGAACTTGATGCAATACCCGGTCACACTTGCCTTTCCTATTTTATTTCCAAAGGTTTGGGGCAAATATGTTTTATCGTCAATGCCCATGATATAGACTGAAATTCCGGTGCTGTTTGCGCTCAAGCCGATTTGGTAAAACTCCTTGGTTTTGCCGTTGGCGTATTTTATGGTTTGCAGTCCATAGCCAATGTTGGGATTTGAAACAATTTTGCCCTTATCGTCCTTGCCATCCAAGAACCATAATTTACAGGCAGGTTTTAATTGCAAAATGGCATGGTGCAGCGTTTCCATTTCGCTGTGCTTTGGCTCAGGGTGGCTTGCGATATATGCTTCGATTTGAGATTCTACACTCATGGTTTTAATGTTTTGATAAAGTTGCCAAGAGGTTTTCCAAGTTTGCCAAACCCGAAATAAGCCCATTCCTTCACCCTCGCCGGCACCACGGGCAATACCAACGCCAACGAGCCGAGAATGCTGAACACACTGACCAACGGCCCGAAATAAGGTGGGTAGCCGAAATGGTCCATGCCCGCTTTCTGCGCTTCGCTGCCGAAGAAAACCACGGTCATCACGCCGCACCAAGGGAAGATGATGCCCGTGGCAATCCAGAAAATGATTTTTTGCTTGTTCAAATTCGCAATGGTTCTTGAAGAATTTTGAGGTTGTAGTTGTTCATTGAAATAAAAAAGCGTGTACGTTTGGATATTCGACCACCTGACACATACACGCTATGACAGGAACACGAGGTTCCCTGAGTGCAATGATAGGCGATTTGCCCGTTACGGGCGCTATCCGCCGCCGGATTATTGGTTCGGTGCTCCCACTTTTGCTGGCGCTTCCTTGCCAGGCCAACTTCAAACAGATGGCACTTGGGGAGACCATAACGAGGGTGCCTACCACAACTGGTTCAGCAAAGGACTGTGCTTGGATGGTTTCAACCGCCGCTCCCTGATAGACTGGCACGGCACGGGCGAATGCTTCGTCATTTTCGACCCCAGCTTCCTGCCAAGAGTGGGAAGAAGTCGCCGGGCCTGGGCCACTTCTAGTTCGGCCAGGCGGGCGCCGGGAAGCGGGGCATTGAGCGTGGCCCTTTTTCTAAACAGCTTCATTGGTTATCCAACCTCGTAGGAATCCCACCTATCATCCTCTTTCTTCACTTCTTTCATCTGGCTCATAAATATGGTGCTGCCGTTGCAGCGCAGGTTGATCATGCCAAAGAGGATTTCTTTTTTCCTTAAATCAACTGAGCGGGCAAGTTCCGTTGAATAGACCAGCGGGCGAATGCTTTTCGAGTATTTCCCAGCGCAGCCTATGGCGTCTGCCCTTGGGTGCGCATGTCCTTCGTTGTCGCCTGATGATATGACGGTGGCATAAGGGTTTATCAAGCCCATGAACCCTTCCAAAAAATCCGAGGAGCCATGATGGCAGGACTTCGCCACGTCCACCTCGAATGGGTTGTTGTTGCCGTAATTGTCCATCAGGTATTTCTGTGAAAAAGAGTTCAAGTCCCCACCCAGCAGCACGGTTCTTTCCCCAAAACTAAGTTTGAGCACCAAACAATGGCCATTGATGGTTATTCCCTCATCTTTCCAATAGGCAAATACAGGTTTGTTATCAATTGATTCGGTAATGGGTGCCAACACCTCCAGCTTGAAAGTTTTTCCTTCAATCTGCTCGTTGATGATAACATCTCCTCTTTCAGAACGTCGAGCACTGCCCACCCTGCCCTCTACATTGGCTGTTTGCAGTGCAGTCAGAAATGCAGTTATGTCCCGATTGAACCCGTTGTTGTTCAGCATCAACAAATCATTGAAAATATGGGTCAGGTAGTGTTTCCCACCAACTATTATTTTTTGGCCAAGGTTGGTGTTATGGGGATTCCCAGCATCTGCAAATTTCAAGATACCAGGATGTATAATGGCCCCGAAGGTGAATCCTTGGTGCTTCAATATCTCGATAAACCCCTTGTAATGGTCTGTGTCGAAATGGCTCACAATCAGGTAATCAATATGCACTTTTTCATTCTCGTTCAACAAATAGGTATATTGCCATTTGGTCAGGTAACTGTACATGCTTTTATTGGGGCCTCCATCAATCAATATTTTGTACTTGCCCACTTCCAGTAAAACACCGTCGCCTTGCCCAACATCAAGGAAGAAGACTTTCATTCCCATATCATTTGAAAGGTCGGCTTTGCGCATCCAACCATCAGGGCCAGCCGTATCTACCTTGCACCAATCCCCTTGTTCTTCCAAGATTTTGACGTAGGTGCCCATCAGAATGCGGTTGATGACCTTTTTCTGGGCAGTTGTCTTGTCGTAAATCCGTGCCTCGTTTACAGCCGAATACTTAAAATCGCTCATGATGGTAGGTTTAGTTGTGAATGATATAGCAGGAGGTGGAGCTTATAAAACCGGTAACTTCTCTCATTTTTCGGCGGCGCCGCCGCCGAAAAATGAGAGAAGTTATTTAAGTAACCCATGCAGCGGGCAATCAAGGTATTGAAGCTCTTGACGTAAAGTTAAATGCGCCCTCCAACTTGAACAGATAAATTCCGCCCAATATTAGGGGGATTACAGAAAATAGGAATGAACTGCTCCTACCAAAGAGCGATGCTCAACCCGTTGCCAGGCTTTTGCCAGTTTCAACCTCTGCTAAAATTGCCCTTTGTTGACATCCCTGACCTTATCATGTCCCATAATTTTTCAAGCCCCAGCGGGGCGAAATCTTTGTAGAAATGGGCCGCATCGCTGGATTTCAGCCCCAGCGGGGCGTTATATGTAATCATTTTCCTAATAGATTCCGCTCCGCTGGAGCTTGAGGTCAGGGATAATCTGAATTTCTACAAACATTTCGCCCCGCTGGGGCTATCATGCCGATTTTATGGGACAGGATAAGCATCCCTGACTTGGATTTTCTAACAAAAACTGTTCATATTAGAAATTTTGGCATAGATTTTTGTATAACAAAAAAAGTTCACTGGATGCTTATGGTTTTTGGCTATAACCAGTGTTTTGCCTTCTTCCTACACAACAAAGCAGCCGTTTACCGCACTTGCGGAAACTGTTTATTATGAGAAAACTGCATCTGCCTTGACTCGGTTGCTGAATTTTCATGCATAAAAAAAATGCTATTGGTCATAGCCATTTGCACTGATGCACTTGGCGTATTGGCCCAACTTCAAGGGCTTTCCTCGCTCAAGAATTAACTGAATTTTCAATCTATCATAACGCACTTGGCTGCCAATGGGCCATCGGCGATCGGGATTTTTTTGTTATCACTTAACCGAGTTTTATATGAAACACATGTTTGATTATCTCATGGACAAAAAAGCCAAGGTGCTGCAGATGCTCACCTTGGCTTTGCTGTTGCTGTCGGGCAACGGTCTTTGGGCGGAAGGCTCAAAGGACTTTGTCGGCTACGGGGGGTATCGTCTTTTCCTCGACAACCGAAATGAGCAACAGATGAAGGTTTATGCCAATGTAGGCGAGACCATCAACGTCGGTGCAAGCCATGTCGGTATCGCCAACGGCTTCATCAAGGTCTATCGGCCCGATGGCACCTTGGCTGCCACCTTTGACGGCACCGGTGGCGGCAATACGGCCATCATTTACAACAACGTACAGGAACTCAACGGCCCCGTTGGCGGTGCAAATGGTTACACACCAGGCACCGTGACGGTAGGCAGTGGCCAAAACGGCATCTGGACCGTGGTCATCGCATTTCCGGTCTATCAAGCCTCCAATTTCACGAATGTGCTGAACAGCCAGCCTTGGGACAGGGCCACGCACCAGCCCAATGTCCCGACCGTCATCACGGCCTGGGACATCACCGTTTCTTCGGGCGGTGCTGCCAATGCCGGTGGTTCGATGAAAAAGGGCCGGGTCTATTCCAACGAATACGTATCGGTCATCAGCCAGAATGGCTCCATGACCTCTCCAGAGTTCTTCGTACTGACGAAGGGCGGTTTTTTGTACCAGGTAAAGTTCATGGAAACCGACCCCTACCGGTTCCCTATCACCTCTGTTTCGAGGGGCATGGTGGACTGGACAGGTGAACCCACCTACAAATCGCTCAAAAGGGACGATGTGACCCGCTCTGCCGACCCGCTTTCATGGGTGCTGGGCGAGTATTATTACTACGAACCTCAAGCGGAGGATTACCTGCCAAAGAACTTCATCAACAACAAGATTTTCTTCAACCAACCTGACCCGACCATGCCTTCAACGGCCATGGTCACCGATATTTTCAGGTCAAATACCCATGCAACTTGGCTATTCAACCTGCCCTCCTCGCAACAGCCCCAACTCCAAAACTTTGAAATACATGGTACCAACCCAAATGGCAACCCTTGTCTGCCAGGGGCGCTACAGGCTGGCGACGGCGCTACCATTGATTTCACATCTTCGCAAGGTGGCATCGCCTTTCTTTCATTCGACCTGAACAACGATGGCGATTTTGTGGACTTGGTTGACCGCACCATCACCAAAGATGTCCTCGCTGGGCCGAACTTCATCCATTGGGATGGGAAGGATGGCCTTGGCAACCCGCTTACTTCTTCCTTCAGCTTTACTTTCGGGTACAGGCTGGAACTGCGTGACGGCGAAACCCATATCCTCCTTTCTGATATCGAGAACAACGTAGGAGGTGTACATATAAAATTGCTCAGCAACGTACAGGCTTCGTCCTTCGACAAGTTTTTCTACGATCATACCCTCGTTGATGGCCCCATCTCTGGCAACAACCCGAACGGACAGGCCGCACCCACCAACGTTCCATTTGTCTATCAACAGAACTTTGGTGACAACAAGATTCTGGACTATTGGACGTTCGTCCAGTACTCCGGGGCAGCTACGGGTACCTTCGTGGTGGACATTGTGCCTAACTGCCTGCTGCCGCCCATCCCGGATTTGGATGGCGACGGCGTTCGGGACGATGTGGACATTGACGACGACAACGACGGCATCACCGACCGAAAGGAGTTCTGCAACCCGCAAGGCAACTTCACTTGCCTGCCCGGTGCCCGTGACCCCAGCGGCGATGCCGACGTGGATGGCATCCAGAATTACCGTGACGCCAGCGACCCGGCCATTCCAAACAACTGCTCCGACGCAAATGCCGATGGCATCTGCGACAACCTAAACCCAGTCTATGATATTGACGGCGACCGGGTGCCCGACCACCTCGACCTCGACTCGGACAACGACGGCATCAGCGACCTGTTTGAGGCGGGACACAACCAGCCAGACCTCAACGGCGACGGCATAATTGATGGACCAGCATCGGCCTTCGGCCAAAACGGCCTTTACAGTGCCATTGCATCCGACCCCAACGACCCGAATGCGGTAGAAACCTATTCCCGCCTCGAGTGGGACAACGACGGGGTGCCCGACCACGACGACCTCGATGCCGACAACGACGGCATCAACGATATTGCAGAGGCTGGTTTCGGCAACGCCGACGCCGACAACAATGGTCGCTTTGGCAGCACCAACAGTCCGGCAACCGTCAACAGCAAGGGCCTTGCAACCACAATTGACCCTGCCGTGACGGGCCAACCCATCCCCCTCCCGCCCGATCGTGATGGGGACGGCATCCGCAACTGGCACGACCTCGATTCTGACAACGACCTCATCCACGATGTGGAAGAAGGTGGCAACCCGGATGGCGACAATAATGCCATTATTGGCACTGGCGTCCCTGTGGTGGACACCAATGGCAAGGCTATCGCTGGCGCAAATGGCCAGTCGCTCGGCACGACCTCAGCACCTTCCAACAAGGATGGCGATACCCGTCCCGACTACCTCGACCTTGATACCGACAACGATGGCATCAACGATGTTGTAGAAGCGGACGGGACCGACCCCGACAACAACGGCCTGCCTGCAACTGGCACTCCGTCCGTCAACAGCAAGGGCATTCCGACTTCCGTCAACAACACGCCAACTTCGGCGCCTGCCGACACAGATGGTGATGGCGTACGTGATTACCGTGACCTCGACTCCGACAACGACGGCCTCAACGACGTTGTGGAGCGCTCCCCTTCAGGTGCCGGGGGTGATGGCGACAATGATGGTATCATCGGCACAGGCACGCCAACGGTTGACGCCGATGGACGTGCTACGATTGACCCTATCGGCACGATACTTATTACCACTTCTGCTCCGCAAAACACCGACGGCGACCTGCTACCCGATTACCGTGACCTCGACACGGATGAGGATGGCGTGTGGGACGTAACGGAGGCCAGCAAGCCTGACCCTGACCATGACGGCGTGCTTGGCACTGGAACACCTACCGTGAACGCCAATGGACAGGCCAATGCGCCCAACCTTACGCCAACTTCCACACCGCCGAACACCGATGGCCAAGGCGAACCCGATTACCGTGACCTTGATGCGGACAACGATGGCATTCCCGACAAGGATGAGTGCCCGATTGACGGGCCATGCGTAGATGGCGACTCAGATGGGAGACCCGACTTTCGGGATTTTGACCGTGACAACGACGGAATTGACGATGCCTATGAATGCGAGACTTCCACGCCCTGTACCGATACGGATGGCGATGGCACCTCGGATGTGGACGACCTCGATACGGATGACGACGGCCTTGCCGATGAGGTCGAATGCCCTGCTGGCAACCCTTGCCCTGACTCGGACGGCGATGGGATACCCGACTGGAGGGACTATACCTGTAACCCAAGTACCGCTGTGGCGACCATCAGCAACCTGAGTGCGCCAGCCACTGTTTGCGAAGGCGAAACCGTCAATCTTACGGCCAGTAACCCAACTCCGTTGCAGGGTGACGTGACTTATACTTGGACAGGTCCGAACGGGTTCAACTTCCAAGGTTCAGCACCTGCCCAAGGCCCGTTCCCTGTTGCACTGGGCAGCCTTGGCAACGCCAATTCAGGCAACTACGTGCTGACGATTTTCACCGACAAGGGCTGTCCTTCGCAACCCGCTACGGTAGCAGTTACCGTGACGACAGCTCCTAATACACCCGTTTTGACCATTAGCGACCTGGATCCTTGCAATGGTGAGGACGTGACCCTTTCCACTGCTGCGCAAAGCGGCCCCAGTGTTGAATACCTTTGGTATTTTGGCAATAGCCTTATAACTGCCACCACGGCACCCAGCTTCCAGCTCAGCGATGTAAGCCAGTCCAACAACGGCAGTTACTCAGTGAAGGTAAGGAGGGGAACCTGCGAGTCGGCATTGTCGCCAGTGGCGACGCTCAATGTCGTCAACGTACAAAACACTGCACCGACCCTTAGCGTGACGAGCAGTATGCTTTGTCAAGGGAGCATATTGGGCCTTTCGGCAACGGGCATCCCAAGTGGCGCTACTTACCAGTGGTTCTTCAACAACGGTTCGACCGTGACGCCGCTCGGCACGACGAATGTTCCAGCGTTCACCATATTCAATGTGACGCCAAGCAATTCGGGCAACTACTCGGTTGTGGCCCAAGCGGGCGGTTGCACCTCGCCACCATCCAACGTTGAAACGGTGACAGTAGGTGCCTCCATCAGCCAAACACCAAGCCTCACGGCCAACGACAACACGCCGTGCGTAGGTTCGCAGCTACAGCTAAACGCAACAGCCTATCCGGGCATGGATGTCAACTACGAGTGGTTCTTCGACAATGGCAGTACAACCATCAGTTTGGGTAGTACGACCGTGCCCACGTTCATCATCAATAGCGTGAACAGCGCCTATGATGGCAACTTTTTCGTTTCGGCGAGCACGACGGGCTGTGCCACGCAGACCTCTGGCTTGTACAATATTGCTGTCAGCACCGCTGCGTCCCAAGTGCCGACCATTTCGGCCACGAACGGAACTGTTTGCCAATCACAGACCATTATCCTGACCACACCTTCTGTTGGCAGTGGGGCGCAGTACCAGTGGTTCTTCAATGGCGGCTCGATAGGAACGTCCAGTACGCCGACCTTCAGTGTGCCCAACGCCACGTTGGCCAATAGTGGTGGTTATAGCGTCGCTGTTTTGGCTGGTGGCTGCACCTCTCCGCAGTCCAACCCGCAGCAAGTGACGGTGACGAATGTGCTGTCGCAAACGCCAAGCATTTCTGTCAATACGAACAACCTTTGCGAAGGTGAAACGCTACAATTAGCCAGCACGGCCATCGGCGGTGCCACTTATGAATGGTACTACAGCCCCACAGGGTTGAACAGCCCTGTCTTGCTCGGCACAACGCAGACACCTATTTACACCATCAACAATGCCACGACGCTGAACAGCGGCACCTACACGGTGCAGGCCCAAGTTTCTGGTTGCATCTCGCAGCCTTCGGGCGGCCAGCAGGTGATGGTTTCCAACCAAATGGGCGCAGCCCCAAGCCTCAGCGTATCTGCCAACGTACTTTGTGTGGGCGAATCGCTTACGCTCAGCACCACGCAGCTGCCCGGCAACAACGTGCAGTACCAATGGTATTTCAACGGCAACCTCATCAGCACGACCGCTGTGCCTACCCTGCAATTGCCAGGTGTGACCGCAGCCAACGCTGGCAGCTACTCCGTGGTGACAGGTAATGGCACCTGCCTCTCGCCAGGTTCCAACGCACAGAACGTGTCGGTGACCACGAACATTGGCTCGGCTCCGACGCTGACCGTGGTGAACGATGTACTCTGCCAAGGCGAAACGCTGGAACTTAACAGCAGCTTCTTTCCTGGCAGCAACGTAAGCTATAGCTGGTATTTCAGCCCCACAGGGCCGAACAACGTTACCGTCCTGCTCGGCACTACGAATATCCCGACGTTCTACGTGCAAGCAATTGACGTTGACAATGCAGGCATCTATACCGTGGTGGCCAATGTGGGCAATTGCTCAACCCCGCCATCCAACGCACAGGACATCACCGTGACGAATGCCATCAGTGGCGCACCGACACTTTCGGCCTCTGCTACGCAAATCTGCGAGGGCGAGACGCTGACGCTGAACAGTTCGATTTACCCAGGCACCAACGTGGCTTACCAGTGGTATTTCAACAATGGCATCAGCAACACATTGCTCGGCACCACCAACCTGCCGACCTTCTTTGTACAGGACGTTGCCAACGGTAACCAAGGCATCTACACGGTAGTAGTCGCCTCCGGCAATTGCACGACGCAGCCATCGAATGCGGCAGCCATTGAAGTAACGACGGCGCTGGATGGCACCCCAACGTTGACCACCACCTCCGCGCAGCTTTGTATGGGCGAGACGCTGACGCTGAACAGTTCGATTTGGCCAAATGCAGGGGCTTCGTACTTGTGGTACTTCGACAACGGTAACGGTCAGGTACTGCTTGGCACCTCCGATGTGCCGACCTGGTTCGTGGGCGATGTGACAATGGATGATGCGGGCACTTATACCGTAGCCGTTGCCTCCGGCAATTGCACCACGCAACCGTCGAATGCTGAACTGGTGCTCGTCACCAGCATGAGCGGAACGGCCATGCAGTTGAGCACCAACGACAACCAGCTTTGCGAAGGCCAGCAACTGACGCTGAACAGCTCCGCCGCCCCCAATGCGGACATGCAGTACCAATGGTACTTCGATGCGGGCAATGGCCCTGTGCTGCTGGGAACGACGGTTGAGCCGACCTATTTCGTGGGCAACGCCAACGCCACCAACGTGGGCGTCTATTCGGTGGTGGCCACCAATGGCGACTGTGCCACCCCGCCATCCAACCTTGAAATGGTCGCACTGACGGAGTCCCCGGCACTGGTTACTTCATCATCCACGGACATCAGCACACCTGCCTGCCGTGGCGAGCTTGTGCAGCTCAATGTTTCGCCCGTTGATGGTGCAACCTACCAATGGAACGGCCCACAGGGCTTCACCGCTAATGTTCCAAACCCAATTTTGCCTTCGGCAACACCGGGTCAGGCTGGCGAGTACGTCGCTACATTGACGATTGACGGCTGCACGTTCGAGGCACCAGCCACGGATGTTCACGTCTTCACGGCCATTGCGGCAGCAGACGATGTTTACGAACTAAATTTCAACGAAACCCTGAACGATGCCGACGTGGTTGTCAACGACCTGCACGGCAATGTACAGGCTTGGGACATCCGCATCGTGGAGGCACCAGCCAATGGCAAGGCGGAACTTGTGGACGGCAAGCTGACCTACACGCCGAGGCAGAACTTCTTCGGCCCAGATGTGATGGTCTATGAAATATGCAACTCCGACTGCCCCGACGACTGCGACCGTGCGACCGTCCGCTTCAACGTACTGGGCACTGACGAGAAACAAGAATGCTTCGCACCGAACATCATCACGCCCAACGGCGACGGCACGAACGACAATTTTGAGGTGCCCTGCTTGGAGACGACGTACAAGAACAACAACGTGCGCATCTTCAACCGCTGGGGTGACAAGGTATTCGACAAGGACGGCTACACCAATGACTGGGATGGCCGCTACAAAGGAAATAGCCTCCCTCCGGGCACTTATTTCTACCTAATCCAATTGGAGAAGGGCAAGAGCGAAAAATGCTTGCAGGGGTATTTCACCATTACCAGGTAATGATTGCTTGATTGCCGAATTGTTGGATTGTTGCCCGTACCACGACAACCATCCGACAATTCGGCAATCCCCGACAATCCTAACAATTCAGCAATTCAACAATTAAGATAAAATGAGAAAGCTAATCCAATCCTTGGTTTTACTCTTAATGGCAGGGGGGGCGCTGGCGCAAAGTGACGTGCAGTTCACGCATTTTACGTTCAACAAGCTGGCCTACAATCCTGGCTATACGGGTGCAAAGGGAGCCTTTGACGCCCTTGCGCTATACCGGAACCAGTGGGCGGGCATCGAAGGATCGCCACAAACGGTACATGTGAACGCCCATACGCCATTTGCCGCCAAACGCAACGGCCTCGGCATTGCGCTCACCGCCGACGAAATCGGCAAGGTGAAGACCAACGCCGTTGACCTGAGCTATGCCTACCGCATCAAGCTGGGCGAAACGGCCAAGCTGAGCCTTGGCATTTCGGGCAGGATGGAGCAGTTGCGCATCCGGTGGTCGTTGGCCAACCCGACTGACCCCGATGACCCAAGCATCCCTCAAGGGGACGAAACTGTATTCAACTCCAATTTCGGCGCAGGTGCCTACTTCCTGGGCAAGAACTATTATTTCGGGCTTTCGATGCCCCGAATGCTCAAGAACGGCCTCTACCTCGACCGCAGCAAGAGGACCGGCAATGCCCGTACCACTTACCTGATGGCAGGCTTTAGCACACAGCTTACGAAAAACATTGACCTGTTGCCGGCCATCATGGTCAGCCACAATCCGGCAGCACCAGTTGATTTTGATGCAAACGTCAACTTGCTTTTCAAGAAAATCTTCTGGGTCGGCGGCAGTTATCGCCTTGGCGACTCTTTTGACGCCATGTCCGGCATCGAGTTCAACAACGGCATGAGGCTTGGCGTGGCGGTGGACATCACGCAATCGGAATTGACCAAGGTCACCAACGGTAGCTGGGAAATCCTTTTGGGCTATACCTTCAAGTGCAAGTCTTGCGAAGTGAGCCACCTTAGGTTCTTTTGAAGTTGATTGTTGAATTGCTTGATTGTTTGATTGTTGGGGTTGCAGCATTATCCGTTTAGGACAAGTTTGCAATTATTACAGTCAATCATTCAAGCAATACCAACAATCCCAACAATCAAGCAATTCAACAATGAATATTTCATCTAAAATAATCCTTGCGCTGCTGTTGCCCGCTGGTTGGGTCGGGGCACAGAGCGCCTATAACGTGAAATTGCAGGTGCCGCCGAACGGCAACTATGTGCTCGACAATGCGAAGGACCTGAACACAGAGTACCTCGACTATTGCGCTGTACCCTACGCCAATGGGGTGATGTTCACCTCGGCAAGGGGCGGCAAGCGGGTCTTCGTCTGTGACCAGGACCTGGTAACGGGCCGGTATTCCGACCTTTATTTTGCAAAAGAAGATGCCGAAGGCCGCTTCTTTACGCCTGACCTCGTGCGGGGCGAAATCAATGAAAAATACCATGATGGGGCTCCCACATTCACCCCTGATGGCAAGACCATGATTTTCTCCCGCAACAACGGCAGCGGACCGAACACGGTCGGGGTCATAGACCTGAAGACCTATACCGCCGAATGGGCGGACGGGCGCTGGGAGCACATACAGGCATTGCCCTTCAACAACGACAACTACTCGACCTGCCACCCAACCTTGAATGCCGAAGGTGCCATCTTGTATTTCGCCTCGAACAGGCCGGGCGGCTATGGTGGCATGGACATTTATGCCGTATCGAAAGAAGGGGAAAAATGGGGCATCCCCATCAACCTTGGCCCTAATGTCAATACGGCTGGCGATGAGATATTCCCCTTCGTATCCGCCAGCAATACCCTGTACTACTCCTCAGACGGCAGGCAGGGCATGGGCGGGCTGGACGTTTATTCCGTCATCATGATTGGCATGGAAGCCAGCCAACCATTGCGTCTCCCAGCCCCAGTCAATTCCGCACAGGACGATTTCGCATTTACCACCGACAACACGGAATTCAAGGGTTTCCTGACCTCGAACAGGCCGGGTGGCAAGGGCCAGGATGACATCTACCGCTGGAAGTTCCAAGGGGTTCGGCCACAATTGGCGAACGTATGCGTGGTGGAAAAGGGCACCGGCACCCGCATCACCGATGCCGAGCTTCAAATCAGGCCAGCGGAAAGCCCTGCCTGGGGCAGCGTAGAGAACATGTACAATGCACAGCAGGACTATGTGGTGTTGTACACGGAAGGATTTTCCGTGCAAGGCCCTATTTCAAAAAGCTGTGAAATCAAGGTGCCAGTCGTTCCGGGCGAGAACTACTATATCGAAGTGAGCAAGGATGGCTACAAACCTGTGCGCCTGCTCGTCACCTCCACCGAGATGTTGGCCGTACCAGAGTACCTCGTTCCAATAGAAAAGGTCAAGGCAGTTGCGTTCACGGGCATAGTGCGCAACCGGGTAACGGACTCCCCGCTCCAAGGCTCTACCGTAAGGGTATTGAATAAATGCACCAATAAAGTGGAAGAGTACAGCACCAATGCCGATGGCAGTTTCAAATTCCCGATAGATTGCAATTGCGAGCATGAGGTGCTGGCGCAAAAAACGGGTTTCAACAAGCAGGAGAAAATTTGGAAAACAGGCGAAATCAACTGCGACGACGGCGACATGACCTTCGCCATGTACTTGAGTCCAGAGGCACCTGCCAAGGTTGAAAACCCTGAGTTGGAAGTAGGTACGGTCATAGAACTGGAGAATGTTTACTATGATTACAACAAGTTCTTCATCCGCAGGGATGCCGCTGTTGACCTCGACCACGTGGTCATGTTGATGAAAAAATACCCAAGCCTCGAAATCGAGTTGGGTTCCCACACCGACGCCCGTGGCTCCGACCAGTACAATGAATGGTTGTCGCAGCAAAGGGCACAGGCCGCCGTGGACTATATCGTTAAGAAAGGCATCAGCCGCAGGCGGTTGGAAGCAAGGGGCTACGGCGAATCGCAAATCATCAACCATTGCGTCAACGGCGTGGAGTGCGACGACGCCACGCACGAGCAAAACCGACGCACAGAAATCAAGATAACGCGTTTGGAGGAAAAAGGTGTTAGGTATTAAGGGCGATTAGCTGCGAGTTTAGCAGCGTGAGCTTTGAGTGGTTCGCAGCTATAAACCCGACCCATAATCGAGTATTCAAACGTGTGGTGCCTGGCAACATAGGGTTGCTGGGCATTTTTTTTGGATGCTGGATGCTGGATGCTGGATGCTGGATGCTGGATGCTGGATGCTGGATGCTGGCGATAATATTTCACTTCTCTGTTTTGTTTCAAAAATGATGTGCTAAGTATCGCCTAAATAGACAACTTTGCGCCGGGTGTGACATGGCGGATAATGTACAAGTATCCAGCATCAATAGTATCAAGTATCAATATTATCCAACATCCAGCATCTCTCACAATTGCTTTAAGAAGAAATGGAACTTTACAAACAAGTATTCGAGAACAACAAGCGTTGGGTCGAATCGAAGCTCGCTCACGATGCCGATTTTTTCGAGAAACTGGCCAAGGACCAGCGGCCCGACTTCCTCTACATCGGTTGCGCCGACAGCCGGGTGCCCGCCAACGAAATCATGGGCCTTGAACCAGGCGAGGTCTTTGTGCACCGCAACGTGGCCAACCTCGTGGTGAACACCGACCTGAACGTGCAAAGTGTCATTCACTACGCCGTGGTGCATTTACAGGTAAAGCACATCGTCGTATGCGGCCATTATGGCTGCGGCGGTGTGAAGGCGGCAATGATGCCCAAGGACCTCGGCCTGATGAACCCTTGGCTGCGCAATATCCGGGATGTGTACCGGCTCCACCAAGCAGAATTGGACGCCATTGGCAGTATTGAGGAGCGCTACGACCGCCTCGTGGAACTGAACGTGCAGGAGCAATGCATCAATGTGGTGAAGGTGGCCAGTGTGCAAAAACGCTATTACACCGAAGGACTTCCAACAGTACACGGATGGGTCTATGACCTGCACAATGGACTGTTGAAAGACCTCGAACTTGACATGGAAAAAGAGGTCGCAAGGATTGCGAAGATTTATGACCTTCACGACGACTGATTTTTTTGACCAATAGGGACAACCATTTTAGGAAAGTTGGGTCATTGGGGTGAATCACAATTTTTTCTTTCAATCACCTAACTATTTCAATGATGAAAAAATCAATTCTCGCATGCCTGTTCGCAGTGCTTGCCCTGCCTTTTATGGCTTTTTCCCAAACCTCTATGGCCGACGATATGACCCTTGCCTCCCTTGAGGCAAACATGGACAAACTCGGCAAGGAAATGGATAAACTGGGCGAGGTAATGGACGACTACGGCAAGGAAATGGACAAGCTCGGAAAGGAACTCGAAGACAGTGACGGCCATTCAAAATCCGCCCAAGAAAAAATGAACCAGCTCGGCGAGAAGATGAACGAGCTTGGTGAAAAAATGGGCAAACTTGGAGAGGAAATGGGCAAGTATGGCGAAGAAATGGGCGAAAAGCACCAAAAAATGATTGCCTGGTTCTTCCATGAGTTGAAGAATGACGGCATTATTGGTTCCCTTAATGGCAAAACCCGAGTCATATTCGATGATAAAGGCCTTAATGTAGATGGAAAAGATGCCTCCGAAGCCTTGGTGAAAAAGTACAAATCTGGCTTCGAAAAATACTGGGGCAAGCCGTTGAAATCCGATTTCATCTTCTTCTTCAAAGGTTCCATCAAGGAATCCAATGGCAAGATTGAAACGGAAGGAAGCATGAACACCGATTTTTAAATCGTTTCACAATATACCATTCAGTTGGCCGCAAACATTCAGTTGGATTGCGGCTTTTTCATTTACAAAGGAGTTGGGGACTTGAATATTCCTTGCCATATTTGCCAAATCGTTATCACAATATCATCATACTTCCCATTAATAGGTTTTGAGCAAATCAAAAACACATTGGGGTTCCCCCTCCTAACTGTCTTCGGTGGTAAGGAGGGGAGAGGGCACTTGGGCGGCCAACAGGCAGGCACCTTAAGCCCCCGTTTGGACAAAAACTATTATTGCGAAGTATAAAATCACCTGACTGACACATGGCAAATATTTCCCACTCCACCCTGCAATTCCTCACCGACCTCAAAGCGAACAATGACAAGGACTGGTTCACCAAGAACAAGCCCCGCTACGAGGCCGCCAACAAGGAGTTCCACCAGTTCGTGGACGCCCTCATTCTCGAAATCCAAAAATTTGACCCCAGTATTGCACATTATACGGCCAAGGACTGCGTGTTCCGCATTTACCGGGACGTACGTTTTTCAAAAGACAAATCGCCGTACAAGACGCATTTGGGGGCACATGTGACCGCCGCAGCGAAGAAATCCGAAATCCACACCAAGGCTGGCTACTACGTACACCTCGAACCAGGGGGAGAATCCTTCTTGGCTGGCGGGGCCTATCTGCCTGAAAGTCAATGGCTTAAAGCCATTCGGCAAGAAATAGCCTACAATACTGCCGAGTTCAACAGCATCCTGAACGGCAAGGACTTCAAGGGCTATTTCGGGGAAATCGAAGGAGAAAAACTCAAGACGACCCCAAAGGACTACCCCGCCGACCACCCGGCCATTGAACTGCTCAAGCACAAGAGCTTCCTCGCCACGCACAAGGTCACGGATGCCCAAATCCTATCGGATGGTTTTCTGAAGCATTGTGCCAGCGTGTTCAAGGTGCTAAATCCATTTGATGCTTTTCTTAATCGTTCTATGGACTGAAGGGCTTTTATAAGAAAACCCTAATGGAACATGTTATTGATTTGGAAATTTATTAGAATCCGTACATTGCCGCATTATTCACCTATTTACTCACCTTTCACCTTATTTATTATGGCTTATTTGGAACTTCTCATCGCAGCCGTTGCTGCATTCCTATTGGGTTTTGCATGGTACACGGTGTTGTTCGGCAAGGCTTGGCAGGCCGAAACGGGCATCACCCAGGAACAGGCTGCAAAGACCAACGTCGCCGTCACGCATGGCCTCAGTTTCTTGATGATGGCCGTGCTGGCATTTGGTGTCAATTTCATCATCAATATGCACAAGCCGGAGGAGCAGACTTTAGCACATGGAGCTTTCCACGGGATGTTGTTGGCGGTAATATACGGCCTGCCCGCTGTGGCCATCAACTACTTGTACCAACAGAAATCGCTGAAACTGTTCTTGATAGACGCTGGTTACCTTGTTGCCTTCATGGCCTTGGAAGGCGGCGTGCTGGCGGCGTTGAAGTTTTAAGCAAGGGCAGTGTGTGGCCATTCGGCGACGCTGGCCCCGTAAAGGTTAAAGGGGTTTTTTGCGAAGCAAAAAACCCCTTTCATCCTAAAAAAAGACGCTCACTAATCTATGCTTGGTCGTCGTTGCCGGAATACGAGTCTGGCTCCGGTTTCTTCTTGGCAGTCAATACTCGGTAAAAAAAATAACCACAAAAGCTGCCCACGATAAGTACAGTAATGAGCCACATGGCCAATGCGCTATTGTTCATAAGTCAGAAGATTTGAAGTTGGAGGAAATAAACCAGCACCCCTGCGAAATAACCCAGCAGTGCCAGTAAGCTGATTTTTTTGAGGTACCAGAAAAAATCAATCCTTTCCATGCCCATGGCCGCCACCCCGGCTGCCGACCCGATGATGAGGCAACTGCCGCCCGTACCTGCACAATAAGCGAGGAAAATCCAAAAGTTATGGTCGGTGGGCAACTGCTCCAATGGGTACATCCCCATTGCGGCTGCGACCAAGGGCACGTTGTCAATGATAGCCGAGAGCAATCCTATGGAAACCACAATGATGTCCTGGTTCCCGATGCTCTCCGAAAGCCAGGTAGCCAGCTTGGTCAACAGGCCCGCCGACCCGAGCGCCGATACCGCCGTCAAGATGCCCAAGAAGAACAACACGCTTGCTGCATCTGCCTTTTGCAGGGCATGGACAACGGATAGCCGGCCCTTTTCCTCCACGTTTTTCTGATGGTGCAATATTTCGGTCACTGCCCAAAGCACGCCCAGTACCAACAGAATTCCCATGAAAGGGGGCAGGTGGGTAAGGGTCTTGAAAACTGGCACGAATATCAGGCCGCCCACACCCAAGCCGAACACCATGTTCCGCTCCTGCTCGGTGGTGCCCTTGGGCTTGATTTCCTTCAGCGGCGGTACGACAGGGGCATCCCTGCGCATTTTCCAGTTGAGGTAGAGCAACGGTACGGCCAGGCATGCAAGGCTCGGCAGGAACACTTTCAGCAGTAAGTTCAGGGCAGTCACCTGGCCTCCAATCCAAAGCATGGTGGTGGTGACATCCCCTATTGGCGACCAAGCACCACCCGCATTGGCAGCCACCACAATGATGCCCGCAAAGAACAGCCTGTCCTTTTTGTCACTGATGATTTTGCGTAGCAGCGAGACCATGACGATGGTGGTAGTCAGGTTGTCCAGCACGGCTGAAAGAAAGAAAGTGATGAAGCTGACCATCCAAAGCAGCTTGCGGGGGCTGTCGGTCTTGATGTTGTCAGTAATGATTTGGAAGCCGTCGTGGGCGTCAACCAGTTCCACGATGACCATTGCACCGAGCAGGAAGAAGATGATGCCCGCCATTTCGCCAAGGTGCTCCAAGAGCTGGTGGTTCACGGCATGGTAATCAGTGCTGTGTAAGGTGTATATCGTCCAGCAGAGCACCCCCGTGATGAGCGCCGTAGCGGCCTTGTTCACGTTGATGGGGTGCTCCAGCGCAATGGCCACATAGCCAAGGATGAAGACCAGGACAAGGAGAATTTCCATTGGATAAGATTGTTCGCCGAATCGGAACTGTCCTAATCGCCCTCCAATTGACTGGATACTGAGTGGACACTCCAATCGAACAGTTTAAAATTTATCAGCCTTCTTTTTCGAAAAAATGGCATAGAGAATAAAAGCGCCAATGATGGCTAAGGCGATATACGGAAAGGTATTTTCGAAGAATTCCATGACAGCGGTTTGTGGGTATGAGACCTGTACACCATGCACAGGAATGCATGCCCAATGAGCGGAAGGCCCGGCGTCAATGGCAAACTATCACCATGCAATAGTGCGCCAATGCCACACAGGGCTTTGCCGTAAAAATTGATATAATTAAAAGGAAAATTCAGGCTGCCATTTTTGGCGGCGGCAGGATGATGGGAAGGAAGACTTGTTTTATCGCAAACTGTGGTTGCCCGCAATATTGCTTCGTGCCAAACTCCTTTTTCAAGGAGGGAATCGGAATGAAGGGAGCGGCTATGTTCTTGAACCACTCGGTTTTCTCTTCCTTGCTTTCGGTGGGCAAACTGTCGTTGTGTACGTCAAAAACCATTTGTCGTGGCTTTGCCACGGCATCGGGCCATACCAATGGCCTAAGGTTGGCTGCGGATACGCAGGCCAATAAGAGCCAAAATGAGATATGGAACAACACTTTTTTCATTGCAAACAACTGCGCAAGGTAGGTTTTTTCTTCAAAACATGGCAATGCCGTTATCCATAAAATGCATTCCCAATGCTTGAGCCAAAGTTGTTGAGTGGGAAATTTGGCATATCATTGCAAAACTGACGGCAGCGGATTAGCGGGCTTGTGCAATATTTTCAAGGGTTTTCCATGCATGAATTTGGAATTGTTAAATCAAAAACAAACCAATGGGTACTTATCCAATTTTGATGTTGATGTGCGGGTTGGTCATTTTCTCGTACTTGTTCGACATTTTTTCAAGAAGAACCAAAATACCTTCTGTTCTGCTCCTATTGGCGACCGGGATACTGCTACAGATAGTTGCCAAGGCGTTCAAGATAAATGTGGTGGATTTCTCGAAGGTGTTGCCACTGCTGGGCACTATCGGTTTGATTCTTATCGTATTTGAAGGGGCATTGGAACTCCACTACACGGAGGAAAAGAAAAGGGTCATCCTACAATCGTTGGGAGCGGCTTTTTTCCTGTTGGTAGGCTCTTCGCTTGCCATTGGGTGGCTATTTGTTTACGTGACAGGGATGCCGTTTAAGACGTGCCTGCTAAATGCTATTCCATACAGCACCATCAGTTCTTCTATCGCAATACCCTCGGTTGCCAACCTTGCTACCCACAAAAAGGAGTTTATAGTTTACGAATCCACATTTTCGGACATCCTTGGCATCATGTTCTTCAACTTCCTGGCCGCCAACAAAGAAATCAAACTTGGCTCTTTTGTCGGACTGACATTTGAAACTGTGTTGGTTTTGCTGCTGGCAGCAGGCTTTTGCTTTGCCTTGCTTTATCTTCTGAAGCGAATTGAGCACCATATCAAGTTCTTCCTCATCATAGCCTTGTTGGTACTTATTTATGCCATCGGCAAATACTACCATCTTTCAACACTCATCATCATATTGGCGTTTGGCTTGTTTTTAAACAATACACAAATCTTTGATTTTGAATGGTTTAAAAAACGGTTCCACTACCTTTCCTTCGACAAGGATATTCAACAGCTCCACCTGCTTACGGCGGAAAGCGCCTTCCTCATCCGCACTTTTTTCTTTATCGTCTTCGGCTTTACCATGCAGCTTGGCGGCCTAAAAAACCCTGCCACCATCGGCAACGGCCTTGCCACGGTGGGCATCCTTTACCTCCTCCGGTGGGCTTACCTGAAATTCGTTGCAAAGACGGAACTTTCACCAGAAGTACTGGTATCGCCGAGGGGGCTTATCAGCATCTTGTTGTTTTTCAGCTTGCCAAGCGAGGCCAAACTGGTTGGCATTGACGGCAGCCTGCTTTTGTTCCTTATCTTGGCTACTGGGTTGGTCATGACATTTGGCTTGGTCAGAAGCACCAAAACTCCGAAGGAACCAGTGAGTGCAACCGTAAATCAACCTGATTGAACCATATCAATTAAAACGGCAAATGAAAAACTCAATCCTCCTATCCATATACGTTATTGTTTTGGCCGGATGTCGAAACGCCCCTAAGCAAATCATAGATGCGGAGCCGCCATTGCTCGCATACTTAAAGCCCCAGCCCCCTGCCGATACAATGCACCTAGAACTGCCCACCAACGAGGAAACGGAAATGCCGGGCGACACCATTCCCACAGCCCTGTTTTTCTCCATCCTTGACACGGCTTGGCTCCACGAAATCGAGCACGTGGCTACCCCCGGTGAAGCCGTTATCCATGCGCAGGGCAGGTTCCCGTTGGCAAAGGGCTACGAGGGCTGCATCATAGAGGTTCACCAAAATTGGTTCAAGCATTGGTCGCTGCTGGTTTATGACCAAAAGCGCATTGCCTTCACCGACCGCCAAACCGTGGCCGAGTGGTACGGCGGCGAGGGCGGACAGGTGCTGACGGGCAGTTGGCTGTTCGATTACGACGGTGACGGCAGCAAAGACCTCGTACGCCGTGAAATCGAGCACTCGATGCGGGTGGAAGAGCAGGGCGAGCCGATGGAGTCGAATTGGGAGCGGGGGAGCTTGTTGCTGTTCAAAAATGGGCGGTTCATGCAGTCGTCGGCAGATTCTGTGATGCTGGTCCAGCGGTTTCCGATACGGTCGGTTTGGTAAAATTGATTTTATTTGTAAAGCTGCAGCGTAGCGTTGGCGTAGTCGTTCGCTAAAATATCGCCATTCAATTGCAGCGTTTCAAACTCAAGGATTCCGGAGCAGCATTTGTCGCCCTCCCCCAACTTGGTTGTTATCTTCAGGGTATCTGGTTGGAGAGAACCGAGTTGGATAATATAGCTGTCCACGTTCGTATTGGCAGTAACACTTACCGTGTAGTCATCGCCCGATGGCGCAATGGTGATAGTGCCGCCTGCCTTGCTTTGGTTGACCAACATCGCTGTTACTACTACGGAGCTAAGAGAGTAGCTGCCATTCATAATGAGGTCCGTGCTGTCGGTTTTTGAAATGAATTTAAAAAAAATCTGTTCATCAATGGCGCAGTCCACCTTCCGGCACTCGCAGGAGATGAGAGCTGATAGACATGCAATTGCGCAGCAGAAAGCGAGGAGATTTTTCATGTAAAGTGATTGAAATATTTGTGCAAATAAAGTCCAAAAGAGTCGAGTCATTGCTATTACGTCAAAAATACTACATTCGCCCTTAACAAAATCACTCTTAAGCCGTCAGTGGCAATAGATGGGAAAGGAAGTCAAACGACCAGCCCCGACTGCCCACTGCCGACTACAAACTGCCAATAGCAATCATGCCGAACATCAACGGGAAAGCACAACAGGAGCGCACCTACGACGCCATCGTCGTCGGGAGCGGCATCAGCGGCGGGTGGGCCGCCAAGGAACTCACCGAAAAGGGCCTCAACGTCCTCATGCTCGAAAGGGGCAAGAACATGGAACACGTCAAGGGCTATACCGGGGCGCTGAACAACCCCTGGGACGTGAAGAACCGGGGCATGATTCCGAAGGAAATCCTTGACGAGCACCCCGTCCAGAGCCAATGCTACGCCTTTCAGGCCGACAACCAGTACTTCTGGGTCAACGACAAGGAGAACCCTTACCAACAGGACAAACCCTTCAACTGGCTGCGGGGCGACCACCTCGGCGGGCGCTCGCTCACTTGGGGCAAGCAAAGCTACCGTTGGAGCGAGATGGACTTCGAGAGCAATGCCCGTGACGGCAACGGCTCCGACTGGCCCATCCGCTATAAGGACCTCGAAAAATGGTACGATTACGTGGAAACCTTCGCAGGCATTAGCGGCTCGAAGGAAGGGCTGGCGCAACTGCCCGACAGCAAGTACCTGCCCGCCATGGAGATGAACTGCCTTGAGCGTCACACCTCCGAGGCCATCAAAAAGAACTGGAACGACCGCCGCATGATAATCGGTCGGGTGGCGCACCTGACCGAGCCACAAGAACACCACCTCAAGCTGGGTCGGGGCAAGTGTCAACACCGCAACCGCTGCCATTGGGGATGCCCATATGGCGCTTTTTTCAGCAGCCTTTCGGCAACGATTCCCGCCGCCATGGCCACGGGCCGCCTCACTATCCGCACCGATGCCAACGTGAGCGAGGTGATTTACGATGAAAAAACGCAACGTGCCACGGGCGTGCGATTCATTGACCGGACCTCTAAGCAGACGGAGGAATACTACGCCAAAATCATCTTCCTCAATGCCAGCACCATCGGCACCACCTTCGTGCTGCTCAACTCGAAGAGCAACCGCTTCCCCAACGGCCTCGGCAACGACAGCGGCGTCATCGGCCACTACCTGATGGACCACCATTTCAGCGTGGGGGCAATGGGGTCGCACGACGATTTTGGCGACCAGTACTGGTCGGGCCGCAGGCCCAATGGCATCTACGTGCCCCGCTTCCGCAACCTGCCCGGCAAGGAGCAGCAGAAGGACTACGTGCGGGGCTTTGGCTTCCAGGGCGGTGCCGGGCGTGGCGGCTGGAGCCGGGTCAACGGCAAGCCGGGCTTCGGCGAATCCCTTAAAAAGGAAATGCACGACCCTGGCCAGTGGAGCTTCTGGCTCGGTGGCTGGGCAGAGCACCTACCCAATTTCGACAACAAAGTGACGCTGGACACCAGCAAGACAGACCCTTGGGGCCTGCCGCTCCTACACATTGACTGCGAGTTCAAGGACAATGAAAAGGCCATGCGCAAGGACATTATGACCTGTGCCGCCGAGATGCTCGAAGCCGCTGGCCACAAGAACGTGCAGACCTTCGACGACTTGGCCACGACGCCTCCCGGCCACTGCATCCACGAGATGGGTACTTGCCGCATGGGCAAAGATCCCAAAACGAGCGCCCTCAACGGCAACAACCAACTATGGAACGTGCCCAACGTCTTCGTGACGGATGGTGCCTGCATGGCCAGTACGGCCTGCCAAAACCCGTCTCTGACCTATATGGCCATCACGGCACGGGCGGCGGATATTGCGGTGAGCAAGTTGAAGAAGGGGGAGTTGTAAGATCGTGCATGATGCCGCTGCTCTTTGAAAAGGGCGAAACGAAAATTTTGCATTGCAAAATTTTCGTTTCGCCCTAAAAGGAGTCCCGCCTTCGGCGTTCGCTAAGTGGATACTCCCCTCGCTGTTGGGAGTAAGGAGTTTTTTGGGAGCGTTTCGTATCCAAGCCCTTTGACAAGGGAAATAGAAATGAACTAACTTGCCCCTATTCAACATGATACCTCACCAACCTGCTCTCATAATAATCTGCGGTACTGTAAAAAGCGACCTTGTGTAAGAGCCTTCCAACTCCCTTTGCATATTGGTATGGGAAAGTACGAACACCATGCGGATAGTCCGCTTCAAATGCGGTCATGTAAGTAATAGTGGAAAGGCAATCCGCAAATGTGCCAGCAGGTACGGTGACGGATGGGGTAGGGGGTTGCATGTTTTTATCATTCATTAAAAATGGGTCAGTCCCTATGAACAGCGTGTCTATGCCAAGCCGCTCGGTGGTGGAAGTGGTTGTAAATAATGGTATTTTACTTTTTGCGCTTACCATATATCCACTTGAATCACGGTAGAAATATTGAATATCGGAATTAAATTCCCTACCTCTTAATATCGCATAAGTATTGCCATTAATCATGGTGTCCCCACTGACATAAATAGAGTCCAGGGTGTTGCCGTATAAGGTTTCATTTCCCAGCGTATCAATCTTATACCATTGGTATATCCAATAATTCCCCACAGCCAAAGGCATGTATTCAGTGGCTGGTGTTGGGAGTGCCGGGCCTTCGTCATCATTGCAATTGCAGGAAAAGACCAGCATGGCAAGAGCAGACAGGAATAAATAAGTTGATTTTTTCATCTTGAATTTTTGTTTTAATAAGCACCATAAAACGACAATAATTCATTGGGTGATGTGTTCCGAAAAATTTTAACGATAAACCTTAATTAAGGAAATATGCCAAGGTCATTGGTGGTGAGCAATACCCAATAAAAAAAATGCGACGCCAGTTTTACCCAGCGCCGCACAAGCTTAATTACAGAAAACTCTTTTGGGTTTTACAGGGGTGACACCTTTCTGAAAGGTGTCACCTCTGTGCTTTAACCCTTCCCAAAATTATAGCTGAAGCCCAGCGTCACGTTCGTGCCAAAGCGCTGGCCGATGATTTTAGTGTCTTCTTTTTCATCGAATTTACCGTTGTCGTTTTGGTCTTGGTAGAACACCGCCTGCTGGTTCAGGATGTCGCCAATGGTCAATTTCAGTTCACCGTGCTGACCAATTTTTTTCGCTATTTGGCAGTCCACCACCGTGCGGGGATTCTCCCAAGTGTGCAGGTATTGGTCTTGGCCCACCACCCAGATGCGGCGGCCTATCCGGTTCACCAAGGCAGTTGCGCTGATTCCATAATCGGCGTTGTCGTAGCTGAGGCCACCGTTCACGAGGTAGGGCGACTGGCCGAACAAGGGCCGCTCCTGTGCCCCCGCAATCTGGCTCACGTCCACATCGGAATAGATATAGGACAAGTTTCCAAAGAAAGTGAAATCACGCATTGCGGCAGCGATACGGTTCAATTTCAGGCGGTACTCCAATTCCACGCCGAGGTCAATGGCGCTCGGCACGTTGCGCCATTGGAAGTTGCGGGTGCCAGCGCCTTGTGCATTGTTGAACACCTGCTCGATGGGGTTCTTGAAATGCTTGTAAAACACCGAGGCAGCGAAGTATTGCGCCCCTTTGCGGTAGGTCTCGAAGCGCAGGTCGGCGTTGAGGATGTTCGTGCGCTGCAATTCGGGGTTGCCGTCCACGCCAGCGAACAGGAAGAAGTCGAAGAAGGAGAACGGCGCCAACTCCCGGAAGCTTGGGCGGGCGACGGTCTTCGACACCGAGGCACGGATGTTTGTGCTATCGCTGAGCGAGTAGATGAAATGGGCGCTCGGCAGCACGTCCACGAAGGCCGTGTCCAGTTCGACGGGTGTAGTGCTCAACACCTTGAACGAGTTCAGTTCCTGGTGGAACTTCTCGACCCTTGCCCCGCCGATGAAGCGCAGACGGTTCGTCAGGGACTGTTCCACCATTGCATAGCCAGCCGAAAGCGTCGAGCCGGCATCGTAGCTGTCCGAGCGGTCGGTGGTTTCCTTCATTTTGAAGCCGTCTTCGCCAATATTCTTAGGGTCAAAAATTTGGTCTATCGGTAAGGTGTAGAGGTCGGGTGAAGTCTGGAAAGAGGAGATGAAGCCGAAAAGGCGGGCGTTGAAGTCCCTCGTCTTGTCCTCCACCATGCCGCCGACCTTGAAATTGCCCTTCTTTTTATTGATGAAATAAGGCACCGTCACGTCCACCCGGCCCGTGAGGAAGTCTTCTTTTTGGTCAGCGTAAAAATTACCAGCATAGTTGGGTGAGGGGTTGCCGAAAGGCACCACTGCTGTGTAGCTTTCCTCTTCACCTGCATCGAGGTTTTTCAGATAAAGCATCCTGCGGTATGACGGGACATCCCTGTTAAGACGGGTATAGCCCAGCCCCCAGTTCAACTTGATTTGGCGGGCAGTCAGCGCATGTTCGCCCAACAACTGGCTGGACAACATGCGGTTGCTGGTATAGAAAAATGCGTTCGACTGCACGTAGCGGGCCTGCTCAATGTCCGTACCAGTCCGCTCGAAAAGCTGGTCTTCGGCGCTGTTGGTCAGGGTGTTGTTCCATTGCAGCTTGCTGCGGTCGCCAAGTTTGTAGGCGAAGTTGAGCAGGCCGCCAACGTTGACTGAATTGCGGTAAATTCGGTCAAAATAATTGTACAGCTTTGACTTGTCCACGTTGAAATCGTTGCGCTCGCCCGTGGTGATGCGGGGCGTGTTGTTGTAGGTGAGCGCACCCACCATGCCCAGCTTGCCGAAGCTGCGGCCTGCCGAGAACTGGAGGCCGAGCGCCGGGCGCATCATGGACTCCTTGGTGATGCCCCAATCGTTGGGGAAGGCTTTGGCGTACTTGGCTTGGTTGGCCGAGTTCACATTAAAAGTATCCCGGCTGATGCTTTTCAATGCCTCCGGCAATGCCCTCGTTCCATCATCGTAGCCGAGCCAATCGGTCTTGCCGCCTTTATAGGAGAGGTATTCCTGCCCTGTGCTTTGGGAATTGTAGCCCGTGCTAACGCTAAGGCTGGAGAAGCCCTCTTGGGGTATTTCCTTGGTGTTCAACTGCACGACGCCACCCGCCCACTCGCCGGGTAGGTCGGGGGTCGAGGTCTTGAAAATCAACAAGTTATCGAGCAGGTTGGCTGGGAAAATATCGAAGGAGAAGGCCCTTTTGTCAGGTTCGGTGCTGGGCAATGGCAGGCCGTTGATGAGGGCCGTATTGTAGCGGTCGCTCAGTCCCCGGATGACCACATAGCGGTTGTCCTGCACGCTGGCACCTGCCACCCGCTTGAGTACGTCGCTGGTATTGCGGTCGGGCGAGCGCTTCATCTGGTCGGAGGAAATGCCAGTGACGACGGCCACACTCTTCTGCTGAAGGAGCATGAGGTTGGCGTTGGAATTGCGCTTGGCTGCACCCGTTATCACTACCTCAACAAGGGTCTCAGTGCCAGATTCCATGGCAAAATCCATCTTTATGTTTTCGCCGCCTTTTATGTCAAGCTCAGTGACCTTCTGGGTCTGATAGCCAGTGAAACTGATTTCGAGCGTGTATTTTCCCGGATCAAGTTTCAGTTCGAAGCTGCCATCAATATCTGAAACCGTGCCGCCTCCAGTTTCCACTATCATGATGGAGGCACCAATCAGGCTCTCGTTATTGGTTTCGTCGGTAATGATTCCGTAGATTCTACCTGTCTGAGCAAAGGACACGCCAATTGCGCAGCAAACAATGACTACGATTGCAAAGAGTTTTCTGTAAAAATTCATAAAATAGATGTTTTGAAATGACGCCGCAAAGATCCGGGCAGGGCTGCGCAAATCCGGGTTTTCCATATTAAGTTTGGGTTAAGCGAATATTAAGTTTTTTGTTGTTTACCGCTCCTGCTCCGTAGCGTGGGGTTTCAAACCCAACGCTACGGAGCAGGAGCTGTAAACAACAAAAAAGCCGCCCAACACTCATTGTTGGGCGGCTTGCAGAATAAATGGTAATAGATTGAGTACGAATTATTTGACTACGCTCAGCCGAACAGTTTGCTGGCCTTCGCCAGACAGCAGGCGGAGGAAGTAAACCCCAGCGTTCAGGCTGTTGGCGTCAATAGTCTGGCGGTTGAAGCCTGCACGGAACTCGGCGTTTGCGGAGCGCACCAACCTGCCGTTCAGGTCGAGGAGTTGCACATCCATTTCCGTTGCATTTTTCAGCATGAACTCAACAGTGGCGAGGCCGCTTGTTGGATTCGGGAATACCTTGAGGGCAGTAAGTCCAGCCACTTCATTAGTGGAAGTGATGTCGCTAAGAGTTGTGGTGGTGGTCGCAACGCAGCCACGAGCCGACGTGACGGTCAATGTCACTATCGGTTCGCCTATGCTACCAGCATAGGTATGCGTCGGATTCTCTTGTGTGGAGGTGTTGCCGTCGCCAAAATCCCAGCTATAGCTCACAGCGCCAGCGGTAGTGCCCGTGAAAGCCACCACATGGTTATTGATGTTCGTGGAAATACCCGGCGTCAGTCCATAGTTGATGCTGTTAGTGTAGTCCACATTGACGGGATCCCACTCCGTCCAGCAATCCGTCCAGTCGGTGTCGCCCATAGCGCCACGGTAGGTGGTGGCGGTGAAAAATGGGTCCATGACAGTCGGGCTGGTGAAGTCAGCGCCAGTGAGCAGCGGGGAAGTGGCAGCCGGGCGGAAGTCAGGGTTGTTGCCAGCAAAAGCAAATGGGTTTTCCAGTTTCAAATCGGTCACAGTCGCCAAGCTGTCGTTGCCGGAGGCATCAAACTCCGTTTTCACCGCAGGCAAGGAAGCCGCCTGGCCGGAGGCCACCGTCACGTTGGCACCTGCTTGGCAGGCCATCGTGTTGGCCACGAACTCCACTTCACCGCTCACGGCAAAGCCGTCCACCGTGCAAGTTCCATCGAGTAGTAGGCCCGTTGGGAAGCCAGCAAAGGCCGAGTTGAACACATCGAGGTAAGAGCAGCGGCGGATGTGCAGCGCCCTGCGGAAGTTCGTGTTTGGCGTACCTTGGCCGATGGGGCCGAGGATGGTAACGTTGCTGAAGTCGGCATCCGTCTTGGGGCCGTTCGTTGTGCCTTGTGCATCGTTGTCCGATTCGAAACCGTTGGATCCGCTAACGTCGGCGATTAAAGGGTCGCTGATGCCCAGCACCCACTGGTTCTTGCCAGAGTAGCCAAAATCGGTGTCGAACATATCATCCACCGTACGGAAAGTGATAAGGAATTTGCCGTTCACGGTGCCACCAAACCACTCGTAGGCATCGTCGCCGCCGTAGCTGCTCTGCACATGCTCGATGACCGTGCCCGAGCCCACGCCGCCAAGGGTCAGGGAGTTCAGCTCATTGTTCGGTTGGAAAGGGATGCCTGCAAACTCGATGCGGACATAGCGAAGGGTGCCGGAATTGTCAGCAGCATCTGTGCCGCCATAGAGCGCCTCTGAGCAGCCACCTTCCACGGTAGCCTCACCACCCGGTACGTTGATGGGTGCCTTGCCAAGGAGGATGATGCCGCCCCAGTCACCGGGCGCACGCTGGCCAACTGGCTTGTTGGAGGTGAAGACTATGGGCTGGGTCGGCGTGCCATCAGCAATGAGTTTCGAGCCACGCTGCACGATGAGCGCAGCACCCTCGCCACGGACGACCGTACCAGGCTGGATGGTCAAGGTAGCGTTGTTGCGCACATAGATACAGCCGCCTTGGAACACATATATATTATTGTTCGTCCAGGTCGTGTTGGTGGTGATGTCGGCGTTGACGATGGTCACGGTCGGCGCTTGCACGCCGGTCACCATCTTGCAAACTTGGTTGGAGCACCCAGCTGTTGTATTTGCCGTCAGGCAAACATTGTAGCTGCCAGCTGTGGAATAGGTATGCGAAAGGCTTGCAGCCGTCGAGGTCGTGTTGTCGCCAAAGTTCCAAGCATAGGTATTGGCACCTGTGGAAGTGTTTTGGAAAACAACAGTCGAGCCGTTCACGGTAAAGGTGAAATCGGCAACTGGGTTCGGGTTCACGGTCACGGTCGTAGCAGCGGAGACGGCAGTGCAGCCACGGCTGTTGCTCACGGTCACCGTGTAGCTGCCAGCGGCATTTACATTGATGGTCTGCGTGGTTGCGCCATTGCTCCAAAGGTAGCTGAGGCCGTCCGGTGCGCTGAGCGTCACGCTGCCGCCAGTGCAGAAAGTGGTAGCGCCACTGGCCGTGATAGTCGCCGAAGGCGCATAATTGATGCCTGCCACATCGTAGTTGGCGTTGCGGGCGTCGAACTCGCACCAGCAATCCGTCCAGTCGGTATCGCCCATAGCACCCCGGTAAGAAGTTGGGGTGAAAAATGGGTCGGTCAGCGTTGCGCTGGTGAAATTGGCACCCGTAAGGAGTGGTGAGCCAGCCATCGGGCGGAAGTCGGGGTTGCCCGTGAAGTTGAAGGGGTCAGTCAGCATCAGCTCGGTAACGGATGGGAGGCTGTCATTGCCCAACGTTGTGAACTGAGTGAAAACGGCAGGCAAGGAAGCAGCTTGACCAGAAGCCACTGTCACGTTTTTGCCTGTTGCGTTGGCAAAGGTATTGGCCACCAGTTCAACATCGCTCGTTGTAGTAAAACCATCCACGGTGCAAGCGCCGTCGAGAAGCAGGCCCGTTGGGAAACCAGTAAGTGCTGAGTTGAAGATGTCGAGGTAGGAGCAGCGACGGATATGCGCCGCCCTGCGGAAATTCGTATTAGGTGTACCAGCTTGGCCAATGGGGCCGAGGATGGTGACATTGGTGAAATCTGCGTCCGTCTTAGGGCTATTGGTGGTGCCCTGTGCGTCGTTGTCCGACTCGAAGCCGTTGGAGCCGCTCACGTCGGCGAGCAGCGGATCACTGATGCCAAGCACCCATTGGTTTTTGCCTTGGAAACCAAAATCGGTGTCGAACATATCGTCAACGGTGCTGAAGGTCACGAGCCACTTGCCGTTCACCGTGCCGCCGAACCACTCGTAGGCATCGTCGCCACCGTAGCTGCTTTGCACATGCTCAATGGTAGTGCCAGCGCCCACGCCACCCATGGTAAGGGAGTTCAGCTCGTTGTTGGGCTGGAAGGGGATGCCCGCAAACTCGATGCGCACATAGCGCAGGATGCCGGAGTTGTCGTTGGGGTCAGTGCCGCCATAAAGGGCACTGGAGCAGCCGCCTTCCACGGTTGCCTCGCCGCCCGGCACGTTGATGGGGGCTTTGCCACATAGCATCAGGCCGCCCCAGTCGCCGGGGTTGCGCTGGCCAGCCGCCTTGCTGGAAGTGAAGACAATGGGTTCGGTGGCCGTGCCGTCGGCAATGATTTTGGCGCCACGGGTGACAATGAGGGCCGCTTGGTCGCCCTTGATGAGGGTGCCCGGTTCGATGGTGAGCGTGGCGTCGTTGGTCACATAAAGGCATCCGCCTTGCAGCAGGTAAATGTTGTTTTTCGTCCAAGTGGTGTTCGTGGTGATGTCGGCGTTCACAACGACCTGCGCTGTTGCGAAGCAAACAACCGTCCATAGTGCTAAAAATAGGAGTACAGTCTTTTTCATAGAAAATTGGATTGTGTAGAAATATGCCCGAAAAGGCGACGCAAAACTCCCAAGGCGATATGAAGCAGACGTTAAGCCAAGATGAAGAAGGGATTAAGCCAAGATGAAGAAATTGTAAAGCCTTGAACGGCTGCCTTGAGCCTTAGGCATGGGTAATTCAAAACCACAGCTACCTTTGCGGGGCGTACAATGCGCAATTGAATCATCTAAACAACAATTTTCAAAATGAGAAATCTACTGTTTTTCGCCGCCTTCTTGATGGCGCTTGCTTCCTGCAACAATTCAGGCTCCACCGACGCCACTGATGCTGCCGCTGCCGATACCACGGCCACTACCCCCGTTGCCGAGCCTTCCGCTCCAGAAGCCATGTGCTTTTTGCGTGCCGAGGGCAAGGACAGCACCACAGCCAGCATCAGCATCGCTGCCGATGGGACCGTCACGGGCAGTTTTGCCTGGCAACCTTTCGAACAGCATGGCGCCGACGGCACGCTGGCTGGCAAGCAAGAAGGCGACTTGCTGAAAGTGACCTACGACTTCACCATCGAAGGCTCGAATGTGCAGGAGGAAAAAGTGTTCAAACTCGCAGGTGACCAATTGCTGGAAGGCAGCGGCGAACTGACCGAAGGCGAGGGCGGCATACTTAAAATAAAGGATCCCTCAAAGCTGACTTGGAAGGCTCCAATGATGAAGGTTGCTTGCAGATAAGGGCAACGCTCCTTTGGTTTTAAAGGAAACAGTGGAGGTTTTCAACCAAGCCACTGGCAAAAAATAAAGGCGTTCCTTGGCATCATGCTAAGGAACGCCCTTTTTATTTTGGCTTGAAAACTTAACATTGGAACTGAACCAATACCCGTAAATTTGTACGCTGATTAAAATATTCATTCAATAAAACTTCTATGGGAAAGAAAGAAAAACAATCGAAAAAGCTGCCAAAAGAACAGCCCGATGCAGCGGTGGTATTGCAGCGCATTTCTGAAATCGAGCATGCACTTGAATTGCTCAAGGCCGAAAAAGAGGCTTTGAAGGCTGAACTGAAAACAGCTAAAAAGCAATTGAAGAAAGCAGAGAAGGCTAAGCCTAAAAAGGACAAGGTCAAAGAGGCCAAGGCCAAAAAGGAGGAGCCTAAAAAGGACAAGGCAGCCAAAACCAAGGAGGCGTCCGCTAAGCCGAAACCTGAAAAGGCGAAGAAAAAAGCCACTGCCAAGAATTAACGGTTACTTAATCACTCAATAAGGTTCGCTTAATATGGCCTGCCGAAGTTTGCGGCGGTTTCATACTAAACTTTTAGTGAGAGTAAAGACGTAATTTGCACAGCCACATCTTATTTAACTAATAAGGTGTGGCTGTCGTGTTTATTAACCTGCCGTTTACACAAATTTCATTTACACTTAACTCCTGCTTAATTGCCGCTTTCCATTCCCTTCCAACCTTTGCGGCGCTACAAAAAGTAGCAAAAAAAAGCCGGGAACAGCCCGAAGCTGCCCCGGCTAAAAGGTATTTGTTTAATTAAAACTCACAAATTTATGAAACGAACAAGACTTGCGCTAAGCCAAAGGGCTTGGCGGGTAGCGGTTGTGCTATTTTTGGCAATCGGTGCCTGCACGACCGGCCTTTTTGCACAAAAAACCGTGAAAGGCGTCGTGAAGGATGCCAAAACCAACGAGCCTGTCGTGGGGGCCACACTTATGCTGAAAGGCAGCTCCACAGGAACGGTGACCGAAGGCGATGGCAGCTTTGAAATCAGGGTGGCCGACCCAAACTCGCCACTCGTGGTATCTTTCGTAGGATATGAAAGCCAAGAGGTAACGGTGGCTGACCAAAATTACCTGACCATCCTGCTCCAAGAGAGCGCCGCTCAGCTTAACGAAGTGGTGGTAACTGCCCTCGGCATTACCAAAGAGAAAGCCCGTGTGGGCTATGCCGTACAGGACGTGAAAGGCACCGACATGATTAAAGCACGGGAGCCAAACCCAGTCAACTCACTCACTGGCCGGGTGGCTGGCCTTACGGTCGGTTCATCGGCAGAGTTGTTGGGGGCCCCTTCGGTGCTGCTGCGTGGCGACAAGCCGCTCTATGTGGTGGATGGCGTGCCCATCCAATCGGATACTTGGAACATCAACCCAGATGATATTGAAACGGTAACGGTGCTAAAAGGCCCCAACGCCTCGGCCCTTTACGGCAGCCGTGGCCAGTACGGTGCTATCCAAATCACGACCAAACGGGGCACGAAGGACAAACGTGGCTTCACCATTGAACTGAATAACACAACGATGATGGAGGCGACCTTTCTCACCATCCCGAAAGTGCAGAACGAGTACGGCCCCGGCGACCACGGTCGCTATGCTTTTGCCGATGGCAAAGGAAGTGGCTTGTACGATGCGGATTATGATATTTGGGGGCCAAAATTTGAAGGACAACTCATCCCGCAATATGATGGCGAATACACGCCCGACCAAGAATATACGACGACCTTGGCCAATGGCGCAACCTTCACGGGCAATATCAAGCCAACGCCTTGGACGGCTCGAGGCAAAGACAACCTGCAGAAATTCCTTCGCCCCGGCATCCTGCAATCCACCAACCTTGCCTTGAGCGCTGCGAATGAAAGCTACGACGTCCGCATCTCCGGCACCTACACCAACCAACAGGGCATCGTGCCGAACACGAAGTTGAACACGGGCAATTTCAACACCGCAGTTGGCTACAACATCAGCAAAAAGCTGCGTTTCGAGAGTGGCATCAACTACAACCGCCAGTTCACGGACAATATCCCCGATGTGGCATACGGACCGAACTCCATGATTTACAACGTCATCATTTGGGGTGGTGCAGACTGGAGCATGGACGATATGAAGGATTACTGGCAGCCCGGCAAGGAGGGCCTCCAGCAGATTTACGCCGATTATACCCGATACAACAATCCTTGGTTCAGTGCCTACGAATGGCTGCGTGGCCACCAAAAAACGGATGTTTATGGCCATGCATCCTTGACCTACAGCTTCAACGATGCCCTCAAATTGCTGGGGCGCACGCAGATTACGAGCTATGATATTTTCAGGAGCGAGAAATTCCCTTACTCCGCAACGGTCTATGGCCGTGAGCAGGCCAAGGGCGACTACCGGGAAGACCGCCGCAGCCTCTTCGAGAACAACACCGACCTCTTGCTTTCCTACAACAAGGACCTCTCGCCATCTTTCGACATCTCGGCTTCGCTTGGTGGCAATATCCGGTCGTTTCAATACAATTCGAGCTTCGCAACGACCGACTACCTGAACGTGCCAGGCTGGTACAACCTGAACAACTCCCTGTTTACCCGCCAAGTGTTCAACTACAACTCGGATATGAGGGTGTTGAGTGCCTACAGTTTTATTGACTTGACCTACAACCGTTACCTCACCCTTTCGTTGACTGGCCGTATGGACAAGCACTCCACGCTCCCAGCCAGCAACAACAGCTATTTCTACCCATCGGCCAGCTTGAGCGCACAGATTTCGGAGATGGTGGACCTGCCCGATTTCTTCACTTTCATGAAACTTCGTGGTAGCTACGCGAAAGTCGGTTCTGGCCTTACCCGTGGCACCATTCCAGCGGCCTACCTCGTGGCTGGCCGTGACGTGATTGACTATGGCAACGACTACTATACGCCTTACGACGGCCCGAACTACATCAACTCCAGCGGCTACGGCATCAGCTTCCCGTACAACAACCAACCCAGTGCCTACTCGCCGACAACGATTGTAAACCCGAACTTAGAGCCTTCTTTTTCAACGGCTTACGAGGTGGGTGTTGACATGAAATTCGTGCAAAACCGCCTCGGCCTCGACGTGACCTACTTCAATGCCACCGACGGCCCGAACGTATTCAACCTCCCATTGTCCGATGCAACCGGTTACGGCGCAGCCGTAGAAAACGGCATCAAGACCCGCAAGAAGGGCTGGGAAGTGGTAGGCATGATTCGCCCAGTGAAGACACCAGATTTCAACTGGCAAGTGGACGTAAACTGGAGCACTTGGCGGGAGACGCTGGATGAAATCTACCCCGGCGTGGACAAGCTCGGCCAGTTCCTCGAAGTGGGCGACCGCATTGACTCCTATTACGCTGGTGCTTTCGTGCGTGACCCGAACGGCAACCTTATCATTGACGGCAGCGGCCGTCCGTTCCGCAACCCTGTGAACCAGTTCCTTGGCTATACCAACCCAGATTGGACTTGGGGCGTGCGCAATACCTTGACTTACAAGAACTTCGGCTTCGGCTTTCAGTTCGACGGCTGGGTAGGCGGCACAATGGTGAACTATATCCAGCGCCAGACCTTCCGGGGTGGCCGCCACGAGGAGACCGTTTTGAACAATATCAAAGATGCAAACGGCCAAGGCATGGGCGATGCCCGTTACCAGGACTACCTCGGCAACGAGTCATGGGTGGCCGACGGTATGGTGATTTCCAACGGCGTGGCACCGGAGTACGATGTGGACGGCAATATCACCAACTACGACGAAATGCAGTTCGAGAAGAACACGCAGACCACCTTTTTGCAGGATTATATCAGCCGTTACTACTCCTTCGAGGAAGCCAACCTGATGAGCCGCACCTTCGCCAAGCTGCGGGAAGTGACCATCACCTACAATTTCCCTGCGGAGAAAATGAAGGGCAAGTTCTTCCACGGCGCCAGCATCAGCCTCGTGGGCCGCAACCTGCTCTATTTCGCCGAGAAGAAAAATGTGGACGTGGAGCAGTTCACGGGCACGACCAGTGCGGGCAGCGTTTCTGGCTACTCTGACCTACAGTCGCCGACGATGCGGCGGTTTGGGGTGAATTTGAACTTTACGTTTTAAATCGCCATTGGCCATTGGTCATTAGTCATTGATAATCAACACAATGGCTAATGACCAATGACTAATGACCAATGACAATCAATCATGAAATTCCTAAAATATCTTCCAATCATCACCGTCCTCGCCTTCGCAGGCTGCGAAAAGTCCTTCGAGGACCTACAAATCAACCCCAACCAGCCGACGTCGGCGCCGCCATCCCTTATATTCCAAGGGGTGCTGAACGACATGGCCGAAAGCTGCTGGAACGACAACGGCGCCATGCGCTACAGCCAGTTCCACCTTTGCAATTACAACTACTACGGCAACAACGAGTACAATTGGACGACCTCCGGCTTTGATTTTTACACGCTGAACAACGTGAAGCAAATGGAAATCGAGGCAGAAAAACTGGCTGGCAGCACGGACAATCCATACGCGGCAATGGGGAAGTTTTTCAAGGCGTATTTCTCCATTCGAATGTCCTTGAGGTTCGGCGACGTTCCATTCTCACAGGCCCTCCAGGGATTGGAAAACACCACCCCGGCTTATGATACGCAAAAAGAAGTTTTTGTCGCTGCGCTCAATTTGTTGGAAGAAGCCAACGACCTCATGGCGGCGGCCATCGGCAAAAACGACAACTCACTTCAGGGCGACATCTACATGGGCAACGACCTCGTGCGCTGGCAAAAAATCATCAACACCTACAAGCTGCGGGTGCTCATCCACCTGAGCAAGCACGCCGACGACAGCGACCTGAACGTGAAGGGCCGCTTCGCCGATGTGTTGAACAACCCATCGAAGTACCCTGTGTTGGAAAGCATTGACGAGAACATGGTCTATACCTACAACAGCTCGACCAATACCTACCCGACCAACCCCGGCAACAAGGGCTTCGACAGTGGCCGCTATAATATGAGCGATACCTACCTCGGCACTTTGGCAAGGCTGGAAGACCCCCGCACTTTCGTGGTGGCCGACCCCGCCCCAGCCAAGCTGGCGCAAGGTTTGACTGAAAATGATTTTGAAGCCTACGTGGGCGCACCTGCTGGCGAGGGCCTCGACGACATGACCTTCAAAATGGGCAACGGCGAGTACAGCGCCATTGACCAGGCCCGCTATTACAGCACGTTCAGCGGCCCCGAGCCTTGCATCCAGATTGGCTATGCCGAGCTTTGCTTCAACATTGCCGAGGCCATCAACCGGGGCTGGGTAAGCGGCGACGCTGGCGATTGGTACGAGAAGGGCATCACGGCCAGCATGAATTTCTACGGCATCACGGATGCGACTATTTTGAATGCCTACTTGCAACGTTCGGAAGTGGCCTACGCTGGCGACAACGCCGAGGGCTTGGAGCAAGTCCTTACACAAAAATACCTCGCCTTCTTCCAGAACAGTGGTTGGGAAGCTTTCTACAACCAGCGCCGTACGGGCATCCCGGAATTCCACGTTGGCCCAGGCACGGGCAACGGCGAGCGCATTCCAAAGCGGTTCCAATACCCCGTCTCTGAGCGTACGACCAACACGGCCAATTACGACGCAGCCGTAACGAGGCAGTTCGGCACGGATGATATCAATGCGGATATGTGGTTGATACAGTGAGTTTTTACTGGACTCACCACCAATAATATATTGGGGTTTTGTAGCGACCAACAGTCGCTACAAAACCCCATTTTTATTACAGACTTAACCCCCACTTCATATTCGCTTCATACACCTCCCCGACCTTGGTTCCTGAAAAAAACAGCCAATAATGACCAGGACAAAAGCCCTTAGGCGAAGTACCAATACGCACTTGGCCATCTTCCAAACAAGAAAAATCATTGCCATGCCGATTAAGAAAAGCCCAACCGAAGCAACAGATGAAATTTTTGCCCTGCTCCAGCGCAGGGGGCAGGAGGACTATTTTGGGGAGCCAGTCAGCCAGATCGAACATGCTTGCCAATCAGCTGAACTCGCAGAAGAAGAAGGTTACGAGGAAGAGGTGGTGCTTGCTGCCTTCTTGCATGACATCGGGCACCTGTGCGCCTTGCCCAATGAGGACGAGATGCCCGGCCTCGGCATACTGCGGCACGAACTCGTCGGGGGCAACTACCTAAGCAAGATGGGTTTTTCGGAGAAAATCTGCCGCCTCGTGGAGGGTCACGTACAGGCAAAACGCTACCTGACCTTCAAGGACAGCCAATATTTCGAACACCTCTCTGATGCCAGTCGTCAAACCCTTGCCTGGCAGGGCGGCAGGATGGACGCCGAGGAAGCGGAGGCTTTCGAGTCGAATTTCCTTTTCGAAATGATGGTGAAAATGCGGCGATGGGACGAGGCAGCAAAAGAGGTAGGCAAGCCACTGCCTGATTTGGAGAAATATCGGCAGATGTGCCTACGGCATTTGAGGCGGCACTCAGAAGGACATCGCCTTCATGCAGCAGCTTGACAATCAAAAAAAGAATAAACATGCCATTAAAACTCATCGTCTTCGACATGGCGGGCACTACCGTCCACGACAGCGACAACGTCCACGAAGCACTCATCAAGGCCTTTTCGCAGTTCGGCTACGATATTGACCGGGGAGATGCCAACAGCGTGATGGGCATTCCGAAGCCCGTTGCCATCCGGGTGTTGCTAACGCAAAAATTCCAGCTTGAACCCTCGCCCGACGATATTGACGCCATCTTCCGGGAGTTCGAGGACAATATGCTCTACCACTACCGCACCAGTCCCGATGTGCGGCCAACGCCATTTGCGGAGCGAACCTTCCGCACGCTGCGCAAAATCGGCGCAAAAGTGGCGCTCAACACGGGCTTCTCTTCCAACATTACAAACACCATCATTGACCGCCTCGACTGGCACGACATGGTGGACGCTTGGACCAGCGCCGACGAGGTGGAGCGTGGCCGTCCTTATCCTGATATGATACAACTGCTCATGGCCGAGTTCGACATCACCGACCCAGCCGAGGTGGCCAAGGTAGGCGACACCCCCGCCGACCTCCAAGAAGGCACCAACGCAGGCTGTGGCTGGGTCATCGGCGTCACCAGCGGCTCGCATACCCGTGAGGAACTGGAGCCGTACCCACACACCCACCTCGTGGACGACCTCTGGCAGGTGGTGCAAATCACCGTGGATGAATTCGCACATGCTTAGCGCAATGGGAGCCGAATTGGCCGCCCCAAAAGGGCAAGAAGGCAAAATAGCCGACGCCCCACCGTCAACCCTGCCTAACGGACAGGCAAGCGTCAACCGTCTTCCGTCAACCGTGTTAGCCGCCCTCGCCGCTGCTGCTACCTACACCTGTATGTACGCCTTCCGAAAGCCGTTCACAGCGGCTACTTTCGAGGGCTTGGCGTACTTGGGAGTCAGCTATAAAGTCTGGCTCGTGGTGGCGCAGGTGCTGGGCTACATGGCGAGCAAGTTTTATGGCATCCGTTTCATTTCAGAGCTGAAATCGGCTGGGCGCTTTCAAAGCATCGTGGGGCTGATTGGCTTTGCATGGCTGTCGCTGCTGGGTTTTGCGCTAGTGCCAGCACCTTGGAACATCGTTTTCATGTTCCTAAACGGGCTGCCTTTGGGCCTCATCTGGGGCATCGTTTTCAGCTATCTCGAGGGCCGTCGCACCACCGAGCTGTTGGGCGTGGCGCTGGCCAGCACCTTTATTTTTGCTTCCGGCTTTGTGAAAAGCGTGGGTAGCTGGCTGCTGGTGGACTGCGGCAAAAGCCCGTTTTGGATGCCTTTCATCGCTGGCGCAATGTTCATCGTGCCGCTCGTCGGCGTTGCCTGGCTGCTCAACCGCACCCCGCCACCTGATGCACTCGACCTCGCCGCCCGCTCTGAGCGCCGACCGATGACAAAGGAGGAGCGCAAAGGTTTTCTCCAAAAGTTCTTGCCGGGCATCGTTGTATTAGTGGGGGCCTACCTGCTGCTGACCGTGCTGCGTGACCTTCGGGACAACTTCGCCGCCGAGCTTTGGACGGAGCTTGGCTACGCCAGCCAACCCGATATTTTCACCCAAACAGAACTGCCCGCCACCTTGGTCATCCTGCTTGGCCTGAGCCTGTTGGTATTGGTGAAAAACAATCACAAGGCCTTGATTTTCAATCACTTTACCATTCTCTTCGGCTTGGTGTTGGTATTTGTCAGCACCTTGCTTTTTTCCCAAAAACTGCTCGCAGCACCCCTATGGGCCATGCTCAATGGCGTGGGTCTCTACCTCGCCTATGTGCCCTTCAACTGCCTGATTTTTGAGCGGCTGATAGCGGCTTACCGCCAGCCGGGCAATATCGGCTTCATCATGTACGTGGCGGATGCCATCGGCTATCTCGGCAGTGTGGCCGTACTGCTGGTGAAGGAGTTCGTGAACTTGGAGGTGACGTGGAGTAACTTTCTGGTGGGGGCGAATTTGTGGGCGAGCGTGGCGGGGATGGTGCTGGTGGGGGTGTCGGGAGGGTATTTTTTCAAAAAAAGCATCATAACACAGGAAAGCTTGGCGTAACTTTGTGCAAACGTGTGCAATGAACGCCATTCTAAAAAAGAAGGAAATCGAGCTTAAAGCACTTTGCCAAAAGTATCAGGTAGAGCGGTTCTACGCCTTTGGTTCGGTGACGGGCGACCAGTTTGACCCCGACCGAAGCGACCTCGACTTCATTGTGGCGTTCAAGCCTGGTCTCGACCCTATCACGATGGGCGGCTACCTCTGGGATATGCAAGAGGACTTGGCGGCGATGTTCAATCGGAAAATTGACCTGCTCAGAGAGCGTCCATTTAGGAATCCCTACTTCGCTAAAGCAGTGGAGCAAAGCAAAAGCTTGTTGTATGCTGCAGCATAGGTCTTTTAAATACTTGATGGACAATCTTGGCCCATGTCGAAATGGTCGAGAGTTTAGCGGTGACCTGCTGGATGTGGATGCCTATCTCGCTGATAACAGGACCCGACTCGTCATTGAGCGCAGCTTGGAAATCGTTGGCGAAGCGACCACGCAGCTACTGAAAATTGAGCCGAATATCAAAATCAGCAACGTCAAGAAAATAATCAGCCTTCGCAACCAGATTTCGCATGGCTACGATGACATTGACGAAGTGGTCATCTGGGAAATCATCAAGGTCCACCTACCCATCCTAAAAGCCGAAGTGCAAGCACTCCTTTCTTGATTTTCTTTCCGCAATTTTTCCAACATCATGGGTTCAACAAAAAACGCCATCATCATCGGCGCAGGCATCGTCGGCCTCGCAACCGCACGGGCACTGGCCCTGAAAGGCTTCAAAGTAAAGGTCTTCGAGCGCAGCCAACAGGCCGTGGGGGCCAGTGTCCGCAATTTCGGCATGGTATGGCCCATCGGGCAGCCGACGGGGGAACTGTACGAAACCGCATTGCGCAGCAGGGCCATCTGGAAGGAATGTTGTTCGGAGGCGGGCATTTGGCATAATGAGAACGGCTCGCTCCACCTCGCCTACCACGACGACGAGTGGGCCGTACTGGAGGAGTTTGTGGCTGAAAATCAGGCAGTTAGGCCAGCCGTTTCTTTGCTTGCGAAAAAACAGGTGCGGGACAAATCCGCCGTGGCCGTGCTGAAGGGGCTGCGTGGAGCGCTCTGGAGCAGCGACGAGGTCATCGTTGACCCACGGGAGGCCATTGCGAAGCTGCCCGCCTATTTCACCGAAAAACACGGTGTCGAGTTCCAGTTCGGCGTGGCCGTGACGGAGGTCCAAACGGGCAAAGTTCGCACGGGCGATGGCCACTGGCACGAAGCCGACCAGGTCTTCATCTGTTCCGGCCAGGACTTCGAGACGCTGTACCCGCAGGTCTTCGCCCAAAGCGGCATCACCCGCTGCAAGCTGCAAATGATGCGCACGGCGGCGCAGCCCGCCCGCCTCGGTGCCTCGCTTTGCGCTGGCCTAACGTTGACGCATTACAAGGCGTTTGAAAAACTGCCCTCGCTGCCCGCCCTGCGCAAGCGTTTTGAAATGGAAATGCCGGAGTATGTGCGTTGGGGCATCCACGTCCTCGTTTCCCAAAACCAGCTTGGCGAAGCCACCCTCGGCGACACGCATGAGTACGGCCTGCACCACAACCCTTTCGACCGGGCGGAACTCAATGAACTGGTTATCAGATACTTGGAAACGTTTTGCCGACTGCCGAAGCCGCAGGTGACGGAGACTTGGCACGGCATTTATCCCAAGATGAAGGATGGCAAAAACTGGTTTCACCACGAGCCGGAGCCTGGCGTCACCATCTTGAACGGCCTCGGCGGGGCGGGCATGACGCTGTCTTTTGGGCTGGCGGAGCAGGTTTGTAACTAAACGCCTATTGAGTTATCGCCTCGGATATGGGCAACTCACCCGATTTCTTCGAACTCCGGGCAGTCCACCCGTAAGTCCTGTCTTGCAAGCGGCTTGCCGAGCATTTTGCAATAAAAGCCGCCGGGGCTGTTTTCAAAAAAACGGCAAGAAAAGCACATCCGCTGCAAGGACACGATGCCCGCTTTTTGCAACCTGAAAATCATCTCCAGCAGGCTTTCCAGTAGTACAAATTTTTGATTTTCAGAGAGTTGCGCAAGGCTGCCCACCAACGGCAAGCCGAAGCCTTCGGTTCGTCGCACCATTTCTTCGCCCTGTGGTGTGAGCAGGATGACATAACTGCGGGTGTCGCCCGGCTCGGTCTCTTTGGCAATAAAGCCCTTTTCTTCCAGCACCCGCACGGCATCGCTGATGGTCGCCTTGGTCATGTTGAACTCCGTGGCGAGGTGGCTCACCTTGCAGCGGGCATCGGGGTGGTACCTGACGAAGAGCAGGATTTGGATTTGGATGGGGCTGAGGCTGTGCGCCTTCGCCTCGTTCCAGAGCAGTACCCGGAAGGCTTCGCTGAGGCGTTCGAGCGCAGCCACGATTTTGAAGTCGAGCCGCCCGATTTGGGCAGCGGGGTCGAAAATGCTTGCTTCCATGTTCATAAAAAATTGGGCAATCCGCCGAACAAGCCAACGGATTGCCCGCAAATGTCCGAAAAAGATAGTAGTCCTAACTTTTTTGGTCAAAAAAAATCAGTCACAACCTTCCATTTCGATGATGTAGTAGCCCTTCGCCGTGATGCTGTCCTCAACGGCGCCCTTGGCATTTTCGATATGGCAAAAACGACATTCCTTCGCCGTGAGCGGCTGCCCGTCCTGCCCTTTCGATTTCAGGTACTCCTTGCCGTAGCCGTGTATTTTCTGCAAATCCTTTTCCGTGGAAGCCACGAGGATGTCGAAGTGCATCACGCCGCCCTGTTTTTTGGGCACGTAGGTATCATAGACCGAGACTTTGAGTTGCTCCATTTTTGATGAATTTTTTGATGAAAAACCGAACAGCGCAGCCCCCCCAACAGCAAGCCAAAGCAAGCCTTTCAGCGTAAAAAAGGCGAAGCCCGCCATTCCAAATTTTTTGAAGAAACCTTTGTTTTTCATTGTTCTATGAATTTAAAATTCGCCTGCCTTGATGTACGGTTGGCACCAAAGCAGCGAGGTGAGGGTGATGGCCTTGAACCAAGCGGCGTACATTTTCTCCACCGTTTCGGCATCGTGACCGCCGTTTGCCAAAAAGCCCTTGATAGTGAAAGTGATGGGGAAAATGAAGGCGATCAAATAGCGGAAATGCACGATGGGCACGGCCTGCACCTCGTCGGTCTGGTTCTTTTTCTGGCTGTGGTGGCGCAGGGCGATTTCGTGCTGGTAGTTGAGCCAGTCCTGGTCGTAGGCCCGGCGGCAGGTGTCCGAAATCCATTGCCCGAAGCGTGCCCGCACCCGGGTGAGGTAGTCCATGTTCGGCTGCCCGTTGTGGGTGAAATAATGCACGAGGTGCGCATTGCCACCCACGAAGCCGTACCAAAGGTCGAGGATTTGGTCGGTCTGCGGCTCCAACACCTTGCCTGCCAATTGCAGGTAGCGCACGTCCTCATCTGAGAAAAGCACGGTTTTTTTGAGCAAATCGAGGTCTTCGAGCGACACGGGCGATTTGCCGACTGCCCCATAGGTGTAGCCTGGAATGTTTGATGATGTCATGTCTGAATTGTTTAAAAGTGAAAAGATGGGGCAAAGATATAATTAGGAATCCTAACTAAAAATTATTTGGTAAGTTTTCAGCTAATAAAAATAATCCATGTCCCCGCCCAAATCCTCCATTCCACTGCTTCCACGGCCCGCTGACCTTTGTCCCGTCAATTTCGACAAAAACAAAAACAGCAAAACATGGAAGTCGCAGCCAATATTTTCAAGTTCGACACGGGGCCGTTCAATTGGTACTTGATTCGTGAAAACGGCCGTTTCACGCTCGTGGATGCCGGGTTTCCGGGGCATTACCGGGCATTTGCCGAAGGCATAAAAAGCCTTGGCCACTCTGCAAAAGACCTCGAAGCCATCGTGCTAACCCATGCCCACGCCGACCATATCGGTTTTGCAGAAAGGCTGCGGCGAGAAACCAGCGTTCCGGTTTACGTACACCAAGCCGACGCAAAAATGGCCGCCCGCCCGCTCCAATTGCCTTGGCTCGGCCTGATTTCCAACGCATGGTGGCCCTACACTGCGTTCATGCTCGGCACGGCAACGGCCAAGGGCATCTTCACTTTACCGCACCTGACCAAAACCGTTTCGGTAAAAAATGGCGACGTGCTGGATGTGCCGGGCCACCCCCAAGTGCTGCACACCCCCGGCCACACGCCGGGCGAAATCGTGCTCTGGATGCCTGAAAAAAAGGTGCTGATAAGTGGCGATACGCTCGTGACCCGCAACCTTTTCACCGGAAAACTGGGCCAGCCGCAACTCGCCAGCCCGATTTTGAACAGCGATTACAAAACGGCCCGGCGCTCGCTCGACCTGCTGCAAGAACTCGGCCCGGCGACGATGCTGCCCGGTCATGGCGACCCTTGGCAGGGAGAAATGCGGGAAGCCGTAGCTTTGGCACTCGAAAACAGCAAAAAATGACCAAACCACATATCAAATTTTCCTTCACGATGGGCTTCATCGTGACCAGTTATGTCACCTTTACCCTTGTGGCGGTGAATGTGGGCTTTGGTCGGCAGTTCCTGTTCCTTTGGCTGCGCAGTTGGGCGATTGCCTTTGTGCTGGTCAGTATATCCATCCTGTATTTGGCGCCGATTGTCCGCAAAATGCTAAAAATCAATTGATTATGGCAGAAAATCCGGTTTTTACACTGACCAATCACCAAAATGGGCACCTTGCTTTCAAGCTGTTTTGGTTTGATGACAACCGCCATTTCGACCATTTGCAGCGCAACAATTTCTACTCACTGATTTGGGCGAAGAGTGGCAGTGGGCAGCTGCGAGCCGATTTTGCGGAGCATATTTTTTCAGAAAACACGGTTTTTGCCTTTGCGCCCTACCAGCCGTTCATGTTCTCCGTTGGAACGGATTTCAGCGGCGTGGCGGTGCAATTCCACTCGGATTTCTACTGCATCCACCGCAACCCGAAAGAGACGAACTGCGACACGACGCTGTTCAACAACGTTTATCAGCCGCCTTTTTTCAAGATGGACGAGGACTTGCAAACGAGGTATTCGCAAATCTTGGACAATATGAAAACGGAATTTCAAAACGCCCCGACTGGCAATTATGAACTGCTCGTGCCCCTGCTGAAAATTCTACTCATAGCGGCAAGCCGCCAAAAACAAGTATTGCAAACGCCTGAAAATCAATTGGTTGACAGCAGTGCGCCATTTTTGCTGCGCAAATTGAAAACCGTTATCGAGGAAAATTTCCGCCAAAAGCATAGCCCCAGCGACTACGCCGAATTGCTGCACATCACACCAAATGCGCTGTCGAAATTGGCCAAAACCCATTTCCAGAAAACGCCCACCGAACTCATCCACGAGCGCATCATCATCGAGGCAAAACGAGAACTGTACATGACGAGCAAGCCTGTCAAGGAAATCGCTTGGCACCTGGGTTATTCTGATGAATTCTATTTCAGCCGGGTTTTCAAGAACTATGCGGAGGTATCGCCGATGGTTTACCGGGAAACGGTGGGCTTTGGAAGGGCGGAGGGAATAGCGGGTTGAATTTTGAGCCAAAAAGACAAGCCCCATTGCCAAGCATGCCTCATTTTTGTCCCTTTGAAAAATCATGGTCAACGACTACAAAGCCATCCAATACGAGGGGAAAATCGTTTTTGCCAAAGCGGTTTTCAGCGATTTCCTTCGGGAAATCAAGTACTTCACGGCTGACGAGGCCTGCTTCATGTTCCTATCCAAGGGCAGTTTCAACCTGCGCACACCCGACAAGGTCATCGAATTCCGGCAGGGCGACGGCATGTTGGCAAAGTGTGGCAACTATTACGTGGAGCGCCCCACTGGCACGGACGGCCACTTGGAGGTCATCGCCGTTTATTTCCACCCGGCAATGGTCAAGTCGTTTTTCCCCGCCGACCTATCATTGGCCAATTTCAAGCCCGATTTCGATGCCAGCCAGTTCCCGGTGGACGACCTGCTGCGACTTTTCATGGATGGCATCAACGTGCTGCTCGACCACCCGGCGGCTTGTCCAGAAGACCTTATCTTGCTGAAAATCAAGGAGTTGCTGCTACTGCTCGCCAAGACAGACCAAGCACCGAGCGTCCATGCCTTCATCGCTTCGCTGTTCAAGCCCTACGAGTACGACTTCCGGGATACCGTGCTGCGCAACAGCACCGCCAACCTCTCGCTGCCAGAACTGGCCCACCTCTGCAACATGAGCCTCGCCACCTTCAAGCGGCGGTTTTCGGCCCTGTTCGGCGAAAGCCCCGTACAGTTCCTCACCCGTGAAAAATTGGCGAAAGCCACCCGCCTGCTCGCCGCCGACACCGATGCCCGCATCACCGACATCGCCTACGACTGCGGCTTCGACACGGTGACGCATTTCAACAAGGTGTTCAAAAAGCACCACGGAAAATCGCCGACCGAGTGGCGATTGAGCCAAAATGCAAAACCGTTGAGCCGTTAGAAAAAGCCCGCCCGGCACTGCCCGCCGAACTTTGCCACATATTTTTTCACTAAAACATTCAACATGAAAAGCATCAAACTGCTGGTGGCGCTGGCCACCTGCTTACCGCTGTTTGCCTTCAAACAGCCCGCACAAATCCATTCTTTCACATCAAAAAAAACTAAAACAATGGTCATCGAAAAACAAGTAGTCATCAACGCCGACATCGAAAAAAGCTGGAAGATTTTGGGCGTCGAGTTCGCCCACGCCGACCGCTGGGCAAGTGCCGTCAGCCACTCAGAAGGCAAGGGCGCAAGTTTTAGCGGAGCCACCTGCTCGGAGCGCAGTTGCTCAACGACGATGGGTGGCCTGAAGGAAAAACTGCTCGATTTTTCCCACGAAAAACACCGGCTGAAATACGAGGTGGCGGAAGGCATGCCCTCGATGGTGCGCCATGCCACCAACGACTGGCAACTGACCTCCATCGGTGGCAACCAGTCCCGCCTCACGATGGTCGTCGAGATGGAAGTCGGCGGCCTGATGGGCACTTTGATGAAACCCATGCTGCGTTCCAAAATGTCGAAAATGATGGCTCAGCTCGGCGAGGAGTTCAAGTATTACGTGGAGAACGGGCAGCCGCATGCCCGTAAATTGAAGGTGATGCGAAAGGCTTAACTGTATCTTAAATGGTGCGAATCTGGCAAATTCGCACCAATAATTTATTTCGGCGACTCATCGCCTATGGGTTCAGTTCGGCACTTTCCGCTCCAAGTTCGCAGTCACCGTCGCCAAAATCTCCATCAGCGAAGCATCTTCCTGCAATTCCTGCTCGTCGTCAAGGTCGTGGTGGGCTTCTTTCACCTTGAGCTTTGGATTGGCAAAATCAAAATCGGCCTCATCATACTCATAGATGCTCCACTTGCCGAAATTGAATTCGAGGGAGGTAAGGCTCTCCACCCAGTCGCCGGAGTTGAGGTAGGTGACATCGCCATCTTTCCTGATTTGAGGTTGGTGGATATGCCCGCACACCACATAGCCGTAGCCTTTTTCCTTGGCCAATCGGATAGCTGTCTCTTCAAAATCGCCAATGAACTTCACGGCTTCCTTTACCCGGCCTTTCACTTTAGCAGCAAACGACATCCTCGACTTGCCCATCATGGCCCGCCACTTGTTCACGAGGCGGTTCAGGCGGATTAGCCAGTCGTAGCCGTGGCCGCCGAGCTTGGAGAGCAGCGGCGAGTATTGGATGACGAGGTCGAAAACGTCACCGTGGAAAATCCAGTGCTGCTCGCCATTGACCTGAATCAGCAGGCTGTCACGGAGGTGGATGTTCCCGATGGAAAAACCGGAGTAGCGGCGGAGGGCGTCGTCGTGGTTGCCAGTGATATAATAGACCTTGGTGCCGCCCATCGCCATTTTCATGATGCGCTGCACGACCTTTACGTGCTCGGCGGGGAACCATTTTTTGTTGAATTGCCAGATGTCGAAGAAGTCACCGTTGAGGATGAGCACCTTGGGTTTGATGCTCTTCAAGTAGTTCAGTAGTTCCTTTGCGTGGCAGCCGTAAGTGCCGAGGTGTACATCGGAGACGATGCAGATGTCAAGCGTTCTTTTCATGTATTGAACAGGTTAAGGAATGGCATTTTTCATGGTGCTTGCTTTTAAGCGGTAAAACTCGCAGCCCAATATTAATTATATATAAAGTCCACCTTATGAAATGATTAAGAATGTCCTAATCGTTGGCACAAAAGCCAAGCAAGTCCTTATTTCGCCCCATGAAAATCCTTTACGCCATACAAGGCACAGGCAACGGCCATATCAGCCGGGCGAGGGACATCGTACCCATCCTCGCTCAAAAGGGCGAACTGGACGTGCTCGTGAGCGGCATCCAAGCCGATGTGGAACTGGGCTTCCCCATCAAATACCAGTTCAAGGGCCTCAGCCTGATTTTTGGTAAAAAAGGTGGCGTGGACGTGGTGGAGACTTACCGCAAGAGCAATATGCTGCGCCTCATCCAGGAAGTGCGCAGCCTGCCCATCCTCGACTACGACCTCGTCATTTCCGACTTTGAGCCGGTGAGCGCATGGGCTTGTTTTCTGAAGCGGAAAACCTGCATCGGCCTCAGCCACCAAGCTGCCGTGCTGCACGAGGCAGCGCCCCGTCCAACGAAATTTGACCCCATTGGCAAGGCTGTACTGAAACGATATGCGCCAGTGACGCATAGCTACGGCTTCCATTTCAAAGCTTATGCAGAGGGGATTTTCACGCCCATCATCCGGCAACAGGTAAGGGATTTGAAGGTTACTGACGTTGGTCATTATACCGTTTACTTGCCTGCTTATGCAGATTCGGTAATCCTGAAAACGCTCGTCAAATTTAAACAGGTACGCTGGCAGGTCTTTTCAAAGCATACAAGAAGGCCCTACCAGACTGAGAACATTTTTGTGCAACCCATTCAGAATGAGGCATTTCTGAAAAGCCTTGCCAGTTGCAGGGGCATCCTTTGCGGAGCAGGGTTCGAGACGCCTGCTGAGGCGCTTTTCTTGGGTAAAAAACTGATGGTCGTGCCCATGCGGGGCCAGTACGAGCAGCAGTGCAATGCTGCTGCCCTGCGGGCAATGAGTGTGCCCGTGATTAAAAGCCTGAAGGAAAAACACCATAAAAAAATTGGAGACTGGCTGATTAATGGGTCAGCTAACCTCATCGAATACCCTGATAAAACAGAGGATTTGATGGAAGCTATTATTGGGGCACATCAATTAGGGAAAAGGACGGGAATGCGGTCAGCCAGCAAAAGAAAATAGCGGCGCAGCGTGATTTTTTCATGTCGAGTGATTTATGGCAATAGTTTTCGATGGAGCTTACCAACCCTCACCGCTTCAAACCTTTTTCATAGACCTGTACCCAGTCTTCCACGGTCATCTTTCCGGCCAGCTTGCCGATGAGTTGGAAAGGGATTTCCGCAGGCTTTTTGAAGCGGATGCAGCTTTTGCCCATATCTAATTTGCCCTTGGCGAACTTGGGGTACTCGGCGACGAACCAATCCATCAGTTGCTGGTCGGCATAGATGCCCATGTGATAAACGGCCACAAAGTTTTTCTGCGATGCAATGCTCATGAAAGGGAGCGGCAGCTTGGGGTCGCAGTGATAACCTGATGGGTACAGCGAATGGGGCACAACATAGCCAATCATGCCATAGCTCATGGTTTCCTCGAAGCCGGGCGGAAGGTTTTCCTTGATGACTTGGCGCAGCGTCTCGATGGGAGCGATGCGGTCTTCGGGCAGTTGCGCAACATATTGGTCGGGCGTGGCGGTGAAATATTGCATGTCAGTTAGAATGATTAGTTGAGGCCGTGAATTTCGGTTTTTTTAAAAAAATGGAGCCGCCTTTTTCGTTGAAAAACCCTTACGCCCGCTTGGAACGCATTGCCTTCACATGTTTGATGCTGGGGTCGCTGGCAAGGCGCTGGTACTCCTCCGACCCGGCCGGATGGATGGCGACCCTGCCCTCTGCATCGTGGTGGATGCCCCAAGCGTAGCGCTTGCCCAAGGGCGAGGAGCGAAGGCAGGCTTGGCCTTTCGAGAAAAACGCCGCCCGCTCAGCCTCGTTGTTGGGAAGGCCATTGCGCAGCGCATGGATGCCGAATATGACTTCGTCGGAAGTGTATTTGTAGGGATGCTGTTCTATCATCTCGAATTGAAGGTTGGCCACCGACTTGGCCTCGCCTTTTTGGGGTGGCACCTCGGCTTCGGCAATCGGGCAGTCCTCCGCTATCTCGATGAAGGTGTTGAAGTAATTGGTGGTATGCATATCAGATTCTTTTTGGCTGCAAAGGAAAGCAGGTTTGCTGACAACCTTATGTCAGTGGCAGCGCCGATATATTCGCCGCTTTCTCGAATCAACCCATTTCGCTACATTTACCCCCATATTTCAACAACCAAAAACATTTGCGGATGCAAGACGAAAAGGCAAAAGTGGACAAGATAATAGAAGGTGCGGACGATTTCAGACTGGGGTCCTACCTTGGACAAGGCTTCGAACTGTTCCAAAAGGACATCGGGGGCTTTGCGGTGTTTACGCTCATTTTTATTGTTGTTTCAATGGTGGTGGGGTTTATCCCATTCATTGGCAGCCTTGCCAATTCCTTTCTTATCGGCCCAGCCATGACGGCGGGTATCTACCTCGTTGCCCGTCGGCTCGACAAGGGGGAGGCCACCGAGTTTGGCCAATACTTCAAAGGGTTTGATTTTGCGGGCAAGCTCGTCGTGGCTGCCTTACTCACTGCCATCATTACAGGATTGGCAATCATCCCGTTCGTATTGGTCGTTTGGGACCCCGCTTGGTTGGAATGGCTTCAGGAAATAGAGCAAAACCCCGGATCGCCGCTGCCCGAACCCCCTGGCCTGCCTCCAATATGGTCTTACCTGCTGCTGTTGCCAGCAATGTACCTGAGCATCGCCTATAGCTTCACCTATTTTTTCATCATTTTCCATGGAATGGATTTTTGGCCAGCGATGGAGGCCAGCCGTAGGTTGCTGACCAAGCATTTCTTCCTATTCCTGCTGTTCGTGATAGTGCTGGGCTTCATCATGATGTTCAGCATCTTGCTGTTCTGCATCGGTATTTTGGCGGGAATGCCCATCGTTTATTGTGCCCTCTATGCCGCCTTTGCCGACCTCACCAGGCTGAATGCCGAACCGGATGAGGCCATAGGAGACGGCATCGAACAGCATCTGGTGGACTGATTGTGGGGCAGCTTTTGTTGGTGTGTCAAAGCGTTCTTATAGGATTTTGCCCCTCCTCACCGCCTGACGGCGGCTCGTCGGGGGAGAGGGGCTTCGCCTCAAACCCCATTTTGCACAAAACCTATTAGTGCAGCGTATAAGTTCAGTGCCTTAGTTTTAAATTGGCAATTATCGTTTGCCTTCAGATCCTCCTATGATTCCCTCCAACTGCAGGTGTTGTAGCAGCATAATTGTCTTCCCGTCCTTGATTTCGCCCGACCGAACCATTCGCAGCGCCTCGTCAAAATCAAGTTCCAATACTTGAATATCTTCATGTTCCTCGAGGTGGCCGCCGCCTTCGCTGACCTTCATGTTTGGCTCATATTCGGCGGTGAAAAAATAGAGGATTTCCGTCACCGACCCCGGCGACATGTATGCCTCGAAGACCTTTCGCACGTCGTGGATTTTATAGCCCGTTTCCTCCTCTGTTTCCCGTCGGATGGCATCCTCGGCATTGTCCCGGTCGAGGAGGCCGGCGCAGGCTTCGATGAGCATACCCGATTCGTTGCCGTTCAGGTAGGTCGGCATACGGAACTGGCGGGTGAGGATGACCGTGCGCCGCTCCCGGTTGTAGAGCAGGATGGTGGCGCCGTTGCCCCGGTCGTAGGCCTCCCGGTTCAGGGTCTCCCAAGTGCCGTTGTGCTTTTTGAAATCGAAGGTGATTTTGCGGAGCGTGTACCAGTTGTCGGAGAGGACTTCCGTTTTTTGGATTTTTACTTCGTTGTTGCGCATTGGTTTGATTTTGGGGCGAAGGTAAGGGCATCCTATTTTTACCCCATGAAAAAAATCCTCGCCATCTGCGGCAGCACCCGCTCCGATTCCGCCAACCTTAAACTCTTGCGGGTGCTGGCGCAATGGGCAGGCAGCAGCTACGACTTCACCATCTACGAAGGGCTGGCCGCCTTGCCCCACTTCAATCCCGACCTCGACGTGGAACCTGCCCCCGAGGCAGTCACCGCATTGCGCCAGCAAATAACCGAGGCCAACGGCGTCATCATCTGCACGCCGGAGTATGTGTTCAGCCTGCCGGGCAGCTTGAAGAACGCCCTGGAATGGATGGTGTCCACCATCATTTTCGATGGAAAACCGACGGGCCTCATCACGGCCTCGGCCAGCGGGGAAAAGGGCCACGAGCAATTACAGCTGGTCATGCGGACGCTCTCGGCGGCGTTCACGGAGGAGACGCAGCTATTGGTAAAAAGCGTGAAGGCGAAGGTTTCAACTGACGGCCAAATCAAAGATGCAGCTACGGAGGAACAACTTCGGCGGTTTTGGGTGGCGATGGAGTTGTTGTGTTGAGATGCCTGTTTATGGCTGAATTGTCTGTTTTTGACCACTATACCCCAAAATAAAACATGCCCCACATCTATCATTTTGTAACCGCTCGTTTTAACGAGCGGATGTGCGAAATGCTCAACAAACATCTATCTTCTTTACAAAACATCCGCATCATGGCTTTATGTGATGTTTTGTAAAGAAGATAGATGAGGGGTGTCTTTGACTCAAAGCCCTCCGGTTTCAACTGGGGGTTACAAGATGATAGATGCAGCCACAACGTCGGGGAGGTTCACCCCCCCGACGTTCGAGCTACAACGCATCACGCCCCAATCTTCACCGAAGTCATCGTCAATGACCCGGCCACGGCCTTGTCGTTGAAGAAGCTCACCTCTTCCTTTTCGTCCTTCAATGCCAGCGTGTAGAGCAGTGGCAGGTAATGTTCTGGCGTCGGGATGGCAAGCTGGAACGGGCGGCCTTCCGCCGTGTAGTTTATCAGCCTTTTGTGGTCGCCTTCGGCAATGAACTGCTTGAACTTCGTGTTGGCCACGATGGCCCAATCGTAGCCATAGTTGTCGAGGCTCATCTTGTCAAAAGCGGCCAGGCGCAGGTTGTGAACCATGTTGCCGCTGCCCACGATGAGTACACCTTTGTTGCGGAGCGCCGCAATTTCCTTCGCCAAATCATAATGTTGCTGCGGGGTGCGGCGCACGTCGAGGCTGAGTTGGATGATGGGCACGTCGGCGTTGGGGTACATGTGCTTGATGACCGTCCAGGCGCCGTGGTCGAGACCCCATTGGTGGTCGTCCAAGCCGACTTGGGCGGACTTGATGAGGTCTTTGGTCTCCTTTGCCAATTCAGGGCTGCCGGGCGCTGGGTACTGCTGGTCGAACAGCGCCTGCGGGAAGCCGCCGAAGTCATGGATGGTCTTTGGCTTGTCCATCGCAGTCACCCAAGTGCCGTTCGTCTCCCAATGTGCTGATATACAGAGGATTGCATTGGGCCGTGGTATCTCCTTGCCCACTTGCCGGAAGCCCTGCACGAACTCGTTCTCCTCGATGGCGTTCATCGGGCTGCCGTGGCCGAGAAAGAGCACGGGCATCTTATCCGTGTTGGAAAAGCCGCTGGTGGCGCTGTCCAAGCAGCTGAGTTTCATCGCCGAAGTGGTGAGCGGAAGGGTTGCCATGAGCTTGAGGAATTGACTGCGGTTCATGTCGTGGATTTGCGATTGCGGATTTACGATTGGGGCATGGAGACTTTAGATGATAGACAATAGACAATAGACAATAGACAATAGATTGCAGATGATTCATCGCCACTATCTAAAGTCTATTGTCTAATTGTCTAAAGTCTCATTCCCCGCAATTACTTCGTTACCAAGCTCACTTGGAGGTCGAACTCGTCGTAGATGGTCTTGTCGCCAAGGCCGTCGAAGAAGGAGCCAGAGCCGTACTTCACGTTGAACTCAGAACGGTCAATCGTGATTTTGCCAGTGGCAGTTGGCTTGCCGTTGGCAGTGGACACGTTGGCAAAGAACTTGATTTCCTTCGTGGTCTCCTTGATGGTCAGGTTGCCGATGATTTTGTAGTTGCCCTTGGAGTCCTGCGGGATGGCACGGGTGATGACGAATTTGGCGGTCGGGTAAGTGGCCGCTCCGAAGAAGTCGTCAGCCTTGAGGTGACCGACCAATTTACCAGCCATGTCGCCCTGAAGGTCGGTGCAAGTGATGCTGTTCATGTCAATTTCAAAAGAACCGCCCTTGAGCACGCCGTCCTGCACTTGGAGTGAGCCGTTTTTGAGCTTCACGTTGCCTGTGTGCTGGCCGGTTACTTTGTAGCCAGTCCATGCAATGTTGCTGGCTGCTGTGTCCACGGTGTGGTCAGCGATGGTGGTGAAAGCGAAGGCAGCGATGGCCAAAATTGAAAGGAAAAACAAATTTTTCATGTTTAGATTTAAAATGGTGAATTATTGAAATTAGTCATTGGTCATTAGTCATTCGGCTGCGCCGTCATTGGTCAATAAATGACTAATGACTATTTGTGTTTCACAAACTGCACCTCACACTCGATGTGCACTTCCTCGCTCACGAGCACCCCGCCTGCTTCGAGGGGGGCATTCCAGACGAGGCCGTAGTCCTTGCGGTTGACGATGCCTGTGATGGAAAACCCGGCTTTTTCGTTTCCCCAGGGGTCTTTGCCCACCCCGCCGAACTCCACGCCGAGCGATACTTCCCTCGTCACGCCCCGGATGGTCAGGTTGCCCGCCAAGCGGTAATTTTCGGGGTCGAAGCGACAGCAGGAGCCGCCCACGAAGCTGATGGTCGGGTGGTTTTCGGCATCGAAAAAATCGGCGCTGCGCAAATGGGCGTCCCGTTCGGCTTGGTTGGTGGTGACGCTCGCAGCGTCAATTTTCACCGCTACCTCTGCCTTTCGAAAATCGTCGCCATCGGACATCACGGTGGCTTCGACCCCAGTGAAATTGCCCTTTACCTTGGCAATCATCATGTGCCTGACGGTAAAATTGATTTCGCTATGTGCTGGGTCGAGCACCCATTTTGTATTATTGGCCATGGCCGATTTTGATTTTGCTGGCGCAAAGATGTGGGAAGGAAGGTGAGGTCGTCATTCACATAGGTTAACTTCGTGCAGAACATCGCCCAAAAGAAGTTTTTAGGGCGAATCGAAAATTTTGCTTTGCAAAATTTTCGATTCGCCCTCTTCAGGGAACAGCGGCATGTTAAATGGATATTTCAACGCCGCTCTGCCATCTGCTTGCGGATGCGGCTAAGCGACTGGGGCTTTACCCCCAAATAGGAAGCAATGAGGAATTGCGGTACCCGCATTACAATGTCTGGATTCTTCTCTATCAGTTCCAAATAACGGGACTCCGTATCGGCGCTGAAGCTGCGGGCGATGCGGTACTGTGCGGCGGCATAGGCGTTTTGACTAAGGATTCGGAAAAACCGCTCGATTTTGTGCAGCCGGTCGCAGGCTTCGGCAATGGCGGTTTTTTCAAACACCAGCAATTCGCATTGCTCCAAGGTTTCAATGGTGAAAAGGGCAGGCTTGTCCATGTAAAAGCTGTACATATCCGCAATCCAGTAGCCCTCAAAAGCCAACTGCACTACATGGGCGTTGCCAGCATCGTCGGTGAGGAAGGAATGGAGTGCCCCTTTTTGCACAAAATAGAGCTTGGTGCAACGGTCGCCAGCATGGATGAGCACCTCCTTCGGTGCCACCGATTTTTGACGGGCCGAGCTGACAACATAATCGAATTCCTCGTCAGTGAGGGGCTTCCCAATTTTGGCTTCAATGTGCTGGCGAATCATGCGATTGTTTTTTCGGGAAGGAGACAAGTTTCAGGGTGAAATTGTTTTTC
>WBZM01000182.1_pt1 | contig 102098 bp, 96 predicted proteins | sample 5204271 | NCBI WGS metagenome assembly WBZM01 (sample SAMN12344346, study PRJNA552823) | activated sludge metagenome | biome: Activated sludge suspended growth; feature: Nitrification reactor; material: Wastewater; isolation source: activated sludge from nitrification reactor of wastewater...
CAACCCGCCCTACGTTGACGGCCTGAGAGGCGGGTTGCCAACCCGCCCTACGCTGACGGCTTAAGAGGCGGGTTGCCAACCTGCGCTACGTTGACGGCCTGAGAGGCGGGTTGCCAACCTGCGCTACGTTGACGGCTTAAGAGGCAGGTTGACAACCTGCGCTACGTTGACGGCCTGAGAGGCGGGTTGCCAACCTGCGCTACGTTGACGGCTTAAGAGGCGGGTTGACAACCTGCGCTACGTTGACGGCTTAAGAGGCGGGTTGACAACCTGCGCTACGTTGACGGCTTAAGAGGCGGGTTGACAACCCGCCCTACGTTGGCGGCCTGAGAGGCAGGTTGACAACTTGCGCTACGCTCGCGTCAGCTTGCGATAGGTGATCCGGTGCGGCCGGTCGGCGGCCGCGCCCAGCCGCTTGCGCTTGTCTTCTTCGTATTCGCTGTAGTTGCCGGGATACCAGAACACCTGGCTGTCGCCCTCAAAGGCGAGGATGTGGGTGGCCACGCGGTCAAGGAACCAGCGATCGTGGCTGATGACCACGGCCGAGCCGGCGAAGCTGAGCAGCGCCTCTTCCAGCGCCCGCAGGGTGTTCACATCCAGGTCGTTGGTCGGCTCGTCGAGCAGCAGCACGTTGGCCCCGCTCTTGAGTATCTTGGCCAGGTGGACGCGGTTGCGTTCGCCGCCGGAGAGCGTGCCGACGAGCTTTTGCTGGTCGGAGCCGGCGAAGTTGAAGCGCGAGACGTAGGCGCGCGAGTTGACCTTGCGCTTGCCCAGTTCCAGCGTCTCCTCGCCGCCGCTAATCTCCTGCCAGACCGTGTTGCCGCTGTCCAATGTATCGCGGCTCTGGTCAACATAGCCCATCTTGACCGACTGGCCGACGGTCAGCACGCCGTCGTCGGGCTGCTCCTGGCCGACGATCATGCGGACGAGGGTGGTCTTGCCCGCGCCGTTCGGCCCGATGACGCCGACGATGGCTCCCGGCGGCACGTCGAAGCTCATGTCGTCGATCAACAGCCGGTCGCCGAAGCTCTTGTCTACCTTCTCGGCGCGGATGACCACATCGCCCAGGCGCGGCCCGGCGGGAACGTAGATTTCCAGTTCCTCGCGGGCCTTCTCGCCGCTCTGACCCAACAGTTCGTTGTACTTATTGATGCGCGCCTTGCTCTTGACGGTGCGGCCGCGCGGCGACATGTGGATCCATTCCAATTCCCGCTCCAGCGTCTTCATGCGCTGGGCCTCGGAGCGCTCTTCTCTGGCCAGCCGGGCTTGCTTTTGCTCCAGCCAGGAGGAGTAGTTGCCCTTCCAGGGAATACCGTAACCGCGGTCGAGTTCCAGAATCCAGCCGGCAACGTTGTCGAGGAAGTAGCGGTCATGGGTCACGGCGATGACCGTGCCGGGGTAGCCCTGCAAGTGCCTCTCCAGCCAGGCGACCGACTCGGCGTCGAGGTGGTTGGTCGGCTCGTCGAGCAGCAGGATGTCGGGCTGCTTCAGCAGCAGACGCACCAGGGCCACGCGCCGCCGCTCGCCGCCGGACAGGACCGACACCGCCGTGTCGCCCGGCGGGCAGCGCAGCGCGTCCATGGCCAGCTCCAGCCGGCTGTCGAGGTTCCAGGCGTCCATGTGGTCGAGCTTGTCTTGCAGCTTGCCCTGGTTTTCGATCAGCTTATCCATTTCCTCCGGCGACAGGTCTTCGCCGAAGCGGGCATTCAGCTCATCGAATTCGCGCAGGGCATCGACGACCTCCTGTGCGCCTTCCTCGACCACGGCGCGGACGGTGCGCGTCTCGTCCAGCAGCGGCTCCTGTTCCAGAAAGCCGACGGTGTAGCCGGGATTGAGAACGGTCTCGCCGATGTAGTCCTTATCGACGCCGGCCATGATGCGCAGCAGCGTGCTCTTGCCCGCGCCATTGAGGCCCAGGACGCCGATCTTGGCCCCATAGAAATAGGACAGCGAGATATCGCGCAGGATAGTGCGGTTCGGCGGCACGATCTTGCCGACGCCGATCATGGAGTAGATAATTTTGTTGTCGGACATAGTAGTGGTCAGTAGGTCAGTTCGTCAGCAGGAAATGGGCCGTTGTCGTTAGCTTCGGGCTGGAAGTCGTAGACAGGGTCGGGTTGGCGCATTGGTTTGGGCGAGCAAGAGTTTGGTCTGTTGTTCGTCCAGATAGCCGCCATCGCGCGCAACTTCGAGCCAGTGTTGTGTCTCCAGTTGTTCGGACCTACCGGACATTAGGCTTCGGCCCCAGCCGCGCCAGTTCCTCATCCGCCAGCGCCGGCTCCAGCTTCTTGAACAATGGTCGCGGCGGCGGCAGTTGCCGGCCGGCGAGCACAATGTCGCGATCCCAGTGGCCGACAGCTTCGGCCCCGTCGTAGGTCAGCGCCAGATGGCTGCGCGTCGCCTCGTGAAACTCGCGCACGGCCGCCTCGCCGAAGAGCGCGCCCGCCTCGCCCAACAGCTCATGGACGGCCTGGCTGCTGAAAGGCAGCACCGGCGCCCAGAGAGTCTTCAACCCGCTGATGGCCTGCAGGGCGATGTAGAGCGTCCGGCCCGTGGTCGCGGGGTCGCTGGCGGCCGTTGACCAGGGGCTGGTTTCCTGCAAATACTGGTTGACCAACGTTGCGAGGCGCAGCACTTCCTGCACCGCGGCACGGAACTTGCAGGCATCATAGAGGGCGGCCACGCTGTCGAAGCCGTCGTCAATGGCCGCCAGCAAGGCCTCATCGGCCTCGGTGAGCGCACCCGGCTCCGGCACGACGCCGCCGAAGTAGCGTTGGGTCATGTTGAGCACGCGGTTGACCAGGTTGCCCCAGTTGGCCACCAGCTCGTTGTTGTTGCGCTCGATGAAGCCGCGCCAGATCCAGTCGCTGTCGCGCGTCTCGGGCATGTTGGTCGTCAGGTAATAGCGTAACGGGTCGGGGTCATAGCGATCAAGCGCGTCGAGCATCCACACGCCCCAGTTGCGGCTGCCGCTGATCTTCTGCTCCTCCATGTTCATGAACTCGTTGGCGGGCACGTCGTAGGGCAGGTTCAGCGTCGCGTGCGGGTTATCGCTGTAGAGGCCGCGCGCGCCCAATAGCTGCGCGGGCCAGAAGATGGTGTGGAAGGGGACGTTGTCCTTGCCGATGAAGTAGAGCGTACGCGCCGCCGGGTCCTGCCACCAGTCGCGCCAGGCGTCGTCGTCGCCCTCATTGTGCGCCCACTCAATAGTGGCCGACAGGTAGCCGATGACCGCCTCGAACCAGACATAGAGCACCTTCTCGTCGTAGCCTTCGTCCACGGGCACGGGGATGCCCCAGTCCATATCGCGGGTGACGGCGCGGCCGATCAGCCCCTGGTCGATGAAGTTGCGGGCGAAGTTGACCACCTGTGGCCGCCAGTGTTCCTTGTCGTCATGAATCCACGCCGACAACGAATTGGCGGCGATGGCCGGCAGGTCGAGGAAGAAATGCTCCGTGTCGCGCAGCACCAGCGAACTGTTGTCCCGCTTGCTACGCGGGTTAACAAGCTCGGCCGCGCTTTCGAAGAGCGTGTTGCAGTTGTCGCACTGGTCGCCGCGCGCGCCGGCGTAGCCGCAGACGGGACATGTGCCCTCGACGTAGCGGTCGGGCAGGAACTGGCCCGCCTCCGGCGAATACATCTGCGACGTCACCTTGCGATAGAGGTAGCCGTTGGCCAGCAGTTGGCGGAACATATCTTGCGACACGCGGAAGTGGTTCTCCGTGTGCGTGCTGGTGAACAGATCGTAGCTGATGCCCAGCCGGCGAAACAGCTCCAGAAAGCGGGCATGGTAGTGCTCGTAGACCGCCATGTTGCTCTGGCCAACCTGCTCGGCCTTGACTGTGACCGGCGTGCCGTGGCTGTCGGAACCGGACACCATGACGACGCGATGGCCGCGCAAGCGCTGGAAGCGCGCATAGATGTCGCCGGGCAGATGGGAGCCGGTGACGTTGCCCTGGTGAATGTCCGAATTGGCATAGGGCCAGGCAATGCAGACCAGAATATGTTCGGACGGAGCCTTATTCAACCTCGTCCTCCTCATACTCGTCGAGATCTTCGGTTTCCTCTTCTTCATCCTCGGTGATCTCGGTCAGGGCCTCGGCCAGTAACTCGAAATCGTCTTCGCTGATGCGGAAGAAGGACTCCGGCTCGATGTGGAGCTTGCCGAAGTCGGGGTAGCTCTCCAACTCGATGGAGTCGGCGCTGACGCCGCGCTCCAGGTTGGCCGAGGCCGCGTCAACGTCGGTCGGGAAAAAGAAGACCTTGTGCCCTTCGGCGGTGAAGGTGTATTGCTTGGGATCGGCCTCAAAGACCTCACCGGTGATGGTGACGACGGCGAAGAAAGTCTGCGCCTCGACAGCGTAGTAGATAAAGCGGTCGCCGGACTTCAAGCGCTGGGCCAGCTCCGGCGTCGGAACCATAACAACCCGCTCTTGCCAGCCGGGGAAAGCAAGTTCCTCGCCCGGCGGCAGGCTGACGGCCTTGATGTAGTGGGTCGTGTCCTTATTCGACTGGCGCAGATGGCGGCTGCTGGCCGCCCGCGCCTCTTGTTCGGCAACGATATTCTCCCAGATGCGGGCCTGAATGTTGATATTCAGTTCCGCCTCTGACCCATCGGCATAGCGTACGACCATGCGTGGGCCATTTAGGGCCACGACTGTGTATTCACCGATGCGATTTCGATAGACCCCGTTGAGTTCGAACATCGCTTCTACCTTTTACTCCTGTGCAAATTTGGGCCGCATAGTATCTGGCAAAAGTTCATACGACGCAAATGGGGCAGCGGCCCAACAATATCCTCATCGCGCCGGCGGCTATACGTAGCCGCCTCGCTGCTGGTCTCAGGGCATGACCACAAAGGTCGCGCCGTCCCAGACAACGCTCACTCGGCCCGGACGGTCGCAACCGTCGCGGATCAATTCGGGGCGGCCGTCGCCGTCGCCGTCGCGGACGACCAGGCCGCCGACACAGCGCGCGGGCACATCCAGCAGCGCCGGATCGCCCCCCGCGGCCGACAGCACCCACGTTGCGCCCGTTTTCTCGTCGCGCAGGACGACATCGGCGCGGCCGTCGCCGGTCAGGTCGGCCACCTCGGCCGGGCTGACGGCGGCATAGCCCGCCGCGCGCGTGCTCAAACGGCGGTCGAGCAGCACGGCCGGCGTCTGGCCCTCGCCCACCGCCAATACCGCCACCTCCGTCCGCTCCGGCGTGCGCGGCCCGCCGCTCCAGGCAACGACCAGCTCGGCTGTCCCATCGCCATTCAGGTCGGCAACGCGCCAGGCGAAGGCCAGCACCGGCTGGCCGCCGGCCCACTGTCGCTGCAACAACCCCAGCGCCGCCGGGCCGCGTGTCTCATAGGCAGCCAGCAGCTCGGCCAGCGGCCCCTTGGCCAATGGCGCAGCGGCCGGCGTCATGGCCGCGGCCGGGCCTTCCTGCGGCGCGGCGTCGCGGTTCGGCTCGGTCGGGTGCACCAGGCGCAGCCCGCCCGGCGCGGGCAGCACGGGCTGGCGGCAGCTGTAGCTCAGGGCCAGCCGTTGCCGCTCGCTCTGGATGCCAACGACGGCCGCGCCGCCGTTGCCGCCACTGGCCGTCGTCGGATCCTCATACAGCAAGACGATGTCGTTGCTGGTCTCGAACAACTGCACCTCGAACGTCACCCGGTCGCTGCTGTCCGCGCCGTAAAGAGGCACATCGTCCCACTCGACGACAAAAACGCGCGCCGGAGCCTGGCCGGCGACGGCCGTCTCCAGCGCGCCAGCGGCCGTCAGGTCAAGGTCAGCCCAGTAGGGAGCGATCATGTCGCCCATGCCCGCCGCCGGAGCCAGGCAGTCCGGCCGGTAAAGGGGGCTGTCGGTCGCGAACTGCAAGTTGCCATTGGTGGCCACATTCACTGCCGTGTAGGGCGTGCCATAGAAGGTGAACGGGAAGGGCAGCGCCAGCGCCAGGACGGCGTCATCGGCCAGCAGCCTAACGGGCGCGGCGGCGTCAATGTAGGCATAGGCCACGCCACCCTCGCAGGTATAGCCATAGCGATCCGGGCCGGGGCAGAGGGCCACGGCCGGGCCGAAGACGCCCTGCGAACGCGCCCGCCAGATAAGGACGAACGCGACGAGAAGGAACAGCAGGGCCAGAGGGAATAGTAACCGCGCGGCACGGATGCGCATAGCGGCGAAGTGTAGCCGATGGCCGTCGGGGCGGCAACCAGCACAATTGCCCTACGGGCTGCGGCCAGCCTTCGCGCCGTGAGTTACAATAGGCAGCAGCGTCGCCCGCCGCGAGCCTGACATGATCCTTGAAGTTGTTCTCGTTCTCGTCGTCCTGCACTTGCTGCTCCAGCCGCTGCTGCGCGCCTGGCAATTCAGCCGGCCGCTGCGCCGCCCCCTCTCCGAGCGCACGCCGGCCGACTGGGGCGCGGCCTACGAGGATGTGACATTTACCGGCCGCGACGGCGCGCCGCTGGAGGGCTGGTACATCCCCTCGCGTAACGGCGCGGCCGTCGTCCTGCTCCACGGCCACGGCGGCAACCGGCTCAGCGTCGCCTTCCACGCCGAGACGCTGTCGCGGGCCGGTTACGGCGTGCTGCTGTTCGACCTGCGCGCCCACGGCCAGAGCGGCGGCCGGCCTTTCTCGCGGGGGGAGCGGGGAGTCGATGACGTGCTGGCGGCGGTGGCCTGGCTGTCGCGGCGGCCTGACGTGCAGGCCCGCGTCGGCGTGCTGGGCGTCTCCGTTGGCGGGATGCTGGCCATCCAGGCCGCGGCGCGCAATGCCTTCATCCGCACGGCCGTCGCCGACGGGCCGCTGCTGGGCACAGTCGACGACCTGCCGCCGCCGCGCGGCTGGTTCGAACGGCTGTGGCGCTTCCCACGCGAGCGCGGCTACCAGCGGGCCATCGACTGGTTTGCGCCCGGCCCGCGTCCGCCGGCCAACACGCAGGCCCTGGCCCGCCTCGCCGGGCGGCCCGTCCTGCTCATCAGCACCGGCCGCGGCCTGGAGCAGCGGCTGACGCGCCACTTCTACGCCGCCGCCGCCGAGCCGAAGACGCTCTACGAGATCCCCGACGCGGCCCACGCCGCCGGCTGGGTGGTGGAGCCGGCGGCCTATGCCCACCAGCTGCTAACCTTCTTCGCCCCCGCCCTGTCGGTGGAAGACAGCCCGGCAGCCGGCACAGCCACCGGCGTGTCCAGTGTGCCCTACGCCCCATCCCCGCCCCATCCCCGCGCCGTTAACGAGCGCACCGTGCCGCTGCCGGTGGCCATGATGCTCGCCTTCAGCATTATCCCCGTGGCGGTCATTGGCCTGTTCATTCCATTCCAGTTGCGCTGGGGCCTGACGCCGCCGCGGCTGCCAGAGCGCTGGCCGGTGACGGCCCTGCTGGCGGCGTTTGCGCTGTTGCTCGGCGGGTTGCTGCTGCGCGAGGTGGTGCAGCTGGCGGGCTATCGCTGGATCGGCCGTGTGCCCCGCGGCTCCGCCCGGCTAGCGCCCGGCCACGCCGCCCTTGGCCCGCGCGTGCGCTGCGACGCGCCCGTGCCGGCGCGCGCTTTCCGGCTCATCCTGGCGTTGCCGACGCTGCTGCTGGGCGTTCTGCCGGGCGTGGTGGCCATCGTCGTCGGCTCGTGGCCGCTGGTGCTGTGGGGGCTGTGGATGATCGTCGCCTGCAGCGGCGATCTGGTCGCCCTCTGGGCCATGCGCGGTTTGCCGCCGGCCACGCCCGTGCGCGCCCATCCCAGCCGCCCCGGCTGCGAGGTGTTGTCGCGCGGCCATTGACAAAAAGTTGACAATTCATGTGCAATGAGATAAGCTCAGGGGACGTGGCGCTCATCGAGAGCGCACGGGGAGTACTATCGACTATGGCAAAAGAGAAAAAGCTGGCCCCGGGCGATCCCGCACCGGACGGCCAGTGTCTGGACAAGAGCGGGCAGGAACGCCGCCTGTCGGAGTTCTGGCAAGAGGGGCCGGTGTTGCTGACCTTCTTGCGCCACTTTGGCTGAATTCACTGCCGCGAATGGCTGGCTCAGTTGGAGCTGCACCGAGAGGAAATTGAAGCGGCCGGGCTGCGCATTGTCGCCCTGGGCCTGGGGGAGCCAAAGCACGCGCGCCAGTTTGGCGACAAGTTGGCCCCCAATATCGACTGCCTGACGAACGAAGAGCCGGTGCTGCACGCGGCCTTCGGCATCGAGCGGGCCAACCTGCTGCGGATGCTGGCGCCCGACGCCCTCGTTGCGGGTGCGCGGGCGGCCTCGCGCGGGCACACGCAGGGCAAGACGACCGGCGACGCCCAGCGCTTGCCGGGCACGTTCATCGTCGACCAAGACGGCATCGTCCGCTACGTCTACTACGGCAAATTCGCCGGCGACCAGCCGGAGCTGGATGAGTTGGTGGCGTGGTGGCAAGCAGATAGGCGAGACGCCATAGCGGTCGGTTAGGATAAGAGGCCGCGGTCCAATTGGCCGCGGCTTTTTGTCATCTACATCCGCGCCCGCGCGTCGTCGATCCACTCTTCCGGGTTGGCAACGGCCGGGGCGTGGGTGGCCTCACGCAGAGCGTCGGCCGAGGCGGTGGCGACGTCGGCGTAGGTGGTGTAGCCGGCCTCAGTCAGGCGTTGGGCGAAAGCTGGCCCGATGCCCTTGATCTGGGTCAGGTCATCGGGCGTGAGCGCCGCCTCGACCGCCTTAACCTTTGTCTTGACCTCGGCGGGCGCGTCTTTAGCGCCGTTTTCGACCGCGGCCACGGCATCCTGAGCCTTTTCCTCGGCCTTCGCAGCCATCTCAACGGCGGCGTCCTTGCCATCCTTGGCCGCGCCCTGGGCTTCGGCCACGATCTTTTTGGCCGCGTCCTTGCCGTCCTTGACGGTGTCGGCCACGGCGTCACCGGCCTTGCCGGCCGTCGCCGTCACTTTCTTCTCGGCCTTGGTCGCGGCCTCGACGGCGGCGTCCTTGCCGTCCTTGACGGTGTCGGCCACGGCGTCACTGGCCTTATCAGCCGCCGCCGTCACTTTCTTCTCGGCCTTGCCGGCCGTCGCCTTCACCTCAGCGACGGTCTCTTTGACCTCAGCCTTGCCGTTCTTGGCAGCATCTTCGACCTCGGTCTTGGCCTTTTTGGCCGTCTTGACGCCCTGGCTCTTGGCCGCCTTGGCCTCGTCGGCCACGGCTTCCAACGCTTTGGCAGCCTTCTTCTCGGCCTTAGCCGTCGACTTCGGCTGGGTGGCAGCCTTGGCCGAGGACTTCTTGGCCTTCGGCTCCTTCACTTCGATGTCTACTTCGACAGGGGTATCAGCGGCGCGGTAGCCGGCCGTGCCGTCCGTCCGGCCACGCCGCACGAGGCGACGGGCACCATCGGCCACCAGGGCGACAGCGCCCGCGCCGGCCAGGTACCATTCTTTCGGGTTGAAAATCTTACGCATGTGGGACTTCCTTGTCGCTGCTTGTCCGGCCGTCCCAATTGGGCGCCCACCAGGCAGTGACGCACTGCATTATACCATAGAATCACCCTCCTGGGAACAGACGTACAGGGCCGGGGCTGAATAGGTTCGGCCGCCGACGTATTGCCTCAAAATAAAGCGTTACCCTAGCGTTGGTCATTGCCTCATAAATGATGTTACTCTGGCAACTGCCATAATTGCTTCAGTTTTCCATCGATTTGACGTCTGAGCTGGGCTAGATTGAGCTGTCGATACGCTTGCAGCAACCGAGCCTTGCGGAGAGCAGTCACAGATTTGTCAGCTAACGTGCGCTGATAAGGGGTCTGAGCCACATCATACCGCTTGTAGATTTTCGCGCCATCGCGCCGCTTCTCAACTAGCTTCTGGACAGGCTGAAAGAAGTTGACGTAAGCGTGCAAATCGGTATGGATGCTTTCCAACAGAGCCGCGGCAGCCGGTGAGGTATAGCGCCGATAGCCGATGGTGCCACGCACGATAGCTCCGTTCTTCTGTTCCACCCAAGCCTGGTCATTCTTCTTCCATGGTCGCGAGCGAGTGAAGGTGATGTGGTGCTTGCCACAGTAGCGATTGACCGTAGCGTTGATGAAGACGCTGTCGTTATCTGAGTCGATGCCCAGGAGCGGGAAGGGCAGGCGTTGGCGCAAGCTGCCCATCGCCGCCTCTACAGCCAGTTGGTTGCGTTGGCGCAGGAGCAAGCATTCGGTCCAGCCGGTGGCGATATCGGTCGCCGTGAGGGTATTGAGATATTCGCCGGCCATACTCTCTCCGCAGTGGGCGACCAGGTCTATCTCGACAAAGCCGGGTTTGACAGCATCCCATTCGGTGAATGTCCGGATGGGAATGGAATGCTTGAGCAACGTCCCCGGCTTGGTGGTGCTTGCGCCTCGTCCTTGCTGCCGGCGATAGGGTCGCAGCTTGCGGTCAATCGTAGCCGCACTCATGTGCAGCAACAATGCTCGGGTCTCGCTATCCAGGCACAATTCGCCATGCTGCTCCAGAATGGGCACCACCTCCGGGAGAAACGGCGCCAGGCGCTTGCCGCAGATACAGCCACATATCCGCCACACCGTGACCAGGCCGGCCACAGTTGCACCGGTGTAGACGCGCGGGCGACCGCGTGGTTCTGGCCCACGTTGGTACCCCTGGCGCAGCGCCCGTATGGCTGCTTTGCGGTGCAAACCGGTGGTAGCCACAAATTCATCCAGGATCTTCGTCTTCTCTGTACGGCTCCCCTGAAGGTAGCGGTGCCGTACGTGTTCGACCATTTCTCGCTTGCTCTGTTGACTCATTTTTTGTCCCTTCATCATGGCGATGAAAGTAACACTTTTTATGAGGCAACCACTTTGCCTTCGGTAACATTATTTTTGAGGCAATGCGCCGGGTTGCCGCGTTGCCGTCCCCGTGCTATTATCGTCCCGATGATCAATCTTCAAGACAAAGGGGGTGAATACTCTGCCTAAGGTAACGCTTCGATCCGATGAGTCGGGCGAGCAGTTGCTCCGCCGCTTCAGCCGTGAAGTGGTCAAGAGCCGCGTGCTGACCGACGTGCGCCGCAAGCGCTGGTTTGTGTCCAAGAGCGAACTCAACCGCATCGCCAAGAAGAAGGCGGCGCGGCGAACGCGCAAGTCGCAGAAAGAGCAGCAGGGCGTTTAGCGCCTCGGGTCGATCCCCCCTGATCCAGTTGTGATCCTGGCCCCCGGTTTCAACGAAACCGGGGGCCTTTTCGTGGCGGCGTGGTACAATCGGCCGCGAGTAAGGCGCTGATGGAGATGCAAAACTACCTCACCGTACTGCTGGCCGCGGCCGGGGGACTGCTGGCCCTGGTGTGGCTGGCCCTCGTCGTCTGGGCCTACCGCGACATCCGCACCCGATCGCGCTCCCTGCCCGCGGCCGTGCTGACCATCCTGCTCGTGGCCTTACTGCCCGTCGTCGGCCTGGTCGTCTACCTGCTGCTGCGGCCGCGCGAGACGTTGGCCGCGGCTTATGACCGTGCCCTGGAGCAGGAAGCGCTGTTGCAGCAGATCGAGGACAAGCCCGTTTGCCCCACCTGCGCCCGGCCGACCCAGCCCAACTGGTTTCTTTGCCCCGCCTGCCACACCCACCTGCGCCAACCCTGCCCTGTCTGCCGCTCGCCGCTGGAGCTGCACTGGGATATTTGCCCTTACTGCGGCTATCTGTTTCCGGACGAAAGCGCCGAGTCGCCGGCCGAAGCCAATGGCACGGACTTCCTGCCCGTGGACGATGGCCTCGCTCTGCCCGACGCGGCCGAGCCTGAAGCCAGCTAGACCCGCCCCAGCTCTTTCCGCGTGGCCCCTCTCCGGGCCGCGTCTACTTGCCCGATTGCCCAAACTGTGGCAGATAATCGGCGAACGTCTGCAGGTAGTCGTCGAGGATAGCCCGCGCGCGGCCGATGTCGCCGATCATCGGGTCTAACAACAGGGCTTGCAGGGCCAGATCGCGGTCACCGGTGACCGCGGCATCGACGACAAGCTCCACCAGCGCGGCCTCGCGCCGCAGCAGCTCAGTCACCGGCGGCGGCAGTTGGCCCAGTTGGGCCGGGCGAATGCCCATCGGGCCGACGATGGCCGGCACTTCGACGACAGCATCGGACGGCAGCCCGGCGAGAGCGCCGTTGTTGGGCACGTTGACGGTCTCCTCCAGGTACGTCCGGCCGCCCAGCCCGACGATAAGTTCCACCGCGCCCTCGCTGGGTGCTTCGCGCATCCCTTCGACCGGCAAAACGCCGTCGGCCAGCATCTGCATCATCCCCTGCAAGACATCGCGCACGCCCTCGTTGCCGCGCCAGTCGTAAAGCGGCAGGCGGTAGGTCTGCCACGGCTTGGCGACGGGATCATAGAGCCAGGGCAAGTACTCGGCCAGGTGGGTGTCGCCGGCGATGGGCAACAGTCCAAACGCGCGAAAGATATCGAGCGACAGCGGCTCCAGCATCGGCGGGGCGTCGGCGACGGCGGCGCGCAGGGCGGGGTAGAGGTCGTGGCCGGTGGCCCGGTCGTGGATGTCCAGCAGCCAGATGAAGTGGTTGAGGCCGGCCGAGGTGATGTTGACGTGCTGGCGGCCGGCCGCGGCCAGCGTGTGGACGACGCCGGTGTTGCCCGGATCGGAGTGGAGCGTCACGCCGTCGGGCACTTCGACGCCATAGCGGTCGCGCAGCAGAGCGGCAACCAGACCGTAGCCGACGTTGATCTGGTGGCATTTGCCCACGGCGCGGATACGGGTGTGCTTGGTGATGGCCCGCACCAGACGCGGCAGGGGGTTGCTGAAGAGAATCAGCCAGGCCGACGGACACAGCTCCTCCATGTCGCGGGCGATGGCCAGGTGGGCGGGAACCTGCCGGCAGGTGTGCATGAATCCGCCTGGGCCGCCATTCTCGGCATAGGGCTGGCGCAGACCGTGGCGCAGCGGTACTTCCCAATCCAGTTGCCACAGGGTCTCGCGCGGGCCGACCTCGATGGAGACGATGACGTGGGTTGCTCCGGGCAACGCCTCGCGCCTCTCCGTCGTGGCGCTGATGGTCATGCCCGCGCCCCAGGCGGCGTTCATGCGTTCGGCCACGCGGGCGGCATTCTCGGCACTGCGAACGTTCAGGTCGACCAGAGCCAACGTGCTGCCACGTAGCGCCTCGTCGCGCAGGATAGTCGCCAGCGTCGTTGGCCCAAAGCTGGCGCTGCCCGCACCAATGATCACGATCTTCGGTGGTGTCATAAGGTGTCCGTTGATATTCATTTACGAATTGACCCGGCCCCATTATACTTACGCTGCCAAAAGTTGCTTAACACCGTTGGTGGCCGTTCCATCCCACATTGGAGGCACTCATGTCTACAGAGAAGCAGATGGTCGGGGAAGTGTACTACCCTGCACCGGAAGTCGTCGCCCACGCCCATATTCGCGATTACGAGAAAGTCTATGCCGAGGCCGCGGCCGATCTGTCCGCCTTCTGGGGACGCATCGCCGCCGAGGGTTTCGAGTGGTACGCGCCCTGGGATACGGTGCTGGACGACAGCAACGCGCCTTTCTACAAGTGGTACGACGGAGCCAAGGTCAACATCATCCACAACGCCCTGGACCGTCACCTGCGCACAGCCACGCGCAACAAGGCCGCCCTCCTCTTCGAGGGCGAGCCGGGCGACACGCGCACCTACACCTATCAGCAACTGAGCTATGAGGTGTGCCGTTTTGCCGGAGTGCTGAAGTCGCAGGGCGTCGGCCGAGGCGATCGAGTGACCATCTACATGGGCCGTATCCCCGAACTGATGATCGCCATGCTGGCCTGCGCCAAGATCGGTGCGATTCACTCTGTGGTTTATGGCGGCTTCTCCGTCGAGGCGCTCTATGACCGTATCTTGGACAGCAATTCCAAAGTGCTGGTGACCTGCGACGGGGCCTGGTTGCGCGGCGAGATCGTCGAGTTGAAGAACATCGTCAACGAGGCGTTGCAACGTAACAACCCGGTGCAGAGCGTCATCGTCGTCAAGCGCACCGGGCAACCGGTCGAGATGGTGGCCGACCGCGACCACTGGTATCACGATCTGATGGCTCTGCCCATCGCAGACCCCAAGACGCCGACCGAGCACATGGACGCTGAGTCGCCGCTGTTCATGCTTTACACATCGGGCACGACTGGCCGGCCGAAGGCCATCCTCCACACCCACGGCGGCTACATGGTCGGCACGGCGACGACGCTGAAGTGGGTCTTCGACATCAAGCCGCGCGACATCTACTGGTGCGCGGCCGATCCCGGCTGGATCACCGGCCATAGCTACATCGTCTACGCGCCGCTGGTGCTGGGGGCGACGAGCTTCATGTACGAGGGCACTCCCACCCACCCGAACCCCGACCGTTGGTGGTCGATGATCGACAAGTACCGCATTACCATCCTCTACACCGCGCCGACGGCCATCCGGGGTCTGATGCGCTTCGGCGAGTCGTGGCCCAACCTCCATGACCTGTCCAGCCTGCGGCTGCTAGGGTCCGTCGGCGAGCCGATCAACCCGGAGGCCTGGCGCTGGTATTACCGCGTCATCGGCAAGGAACGCTGCCCGATTATGGACACATGGTGGCAGACGGAGACGGGCATGTTCATGATCACGCCGCTGCCCTGTATGCCTCTGAAGCCCGGCTCGGGCACGCTCCCCTTCCCCGGCGTCGAGGTCGATGTGGTTAACGAGGAGGGGCAGTCGGTCGCCGCCAACGAAGAGGGCTATCTGGTCATCAAGACGCCCTGGCCGGCCATGCTGCGCACCATTTACGGCGACCCTGACCGCTACGTGCAGCAATACTGGAGCCGCTATGAAGATCAGGGCTGGTATCTGCCGGGCGACAGCGCGCGCAAGGACGAGGACGGTTACATCTGGATCATCGGCCGCATTGACGACGTCATCAAGGTCTCCGGCTACCGGTTGGGCACGGCCGAGATCGAGAGCGCCCTGGTCAGCCACCCGGCCGTGGCCGAGGCGGCCGTCATCGGCGTGCCCGACCAGTTGCGCGGCAACATCATCAAGGCCTACTGCATGCTGCGGCAGGGCGAATCGCCGAGCGAGGCTCTCGCCCGCGCCCTGATCGACCACGTCGGTCACGAGATGGGGCCAATTGCCAAGCCGTCAACCGTAGAGTTTGTGGAGCAGTTGCCCAAAACACGCTCCGGCAAGATCATGCGCCGCGTGCTGAAGGCCCGCGCCCTCGGCCAGGCTGAGGGGGACACCTCGACACTGGAGAAATAACGAATGGTTGCTCGCATTGAGTCCCTTCTGTCGGCGCGGCTCTTCCAGGTGCCGCAACTGATCGGCGACCGCCTCTTTTTCGTCAGCAACCTCAGCGGTCGTCTGAGCCTCTACGCAATGGATGCCGGCGGCAGCGTGCCTGAGCCTCTGCTGCCGCCCGACGTGGCCCTGCAGAATCCCCATCACGTTATGCGCCTGTTCCAGGTGTACCCCGGCCTGGGCAAAATCCTGATCATGCTCGACCACGACGGCGATGAGAACTACCAGCCGATGTGGATTCCCATTGACGGCGGTTACCCCGAACCCCTTTTTGGGGAAGTGCTGGCCGATTACCGCTGCCAGCTGTCCCACTACGACGTAGTGGCCGGCATGGCCTACTTCTTCGCCGAGTCGCGCCACGAGCCGTTGAATGTCACTTACCGGGCTAACCTGGCCACGGGCGAGCTGACCGAGCTGTATCGCAGCCTGTACGGCGCGGCCGCGCTGGCCAGCGACAAGGACAATCGCCGTGTCGTCCTCAATGAGGGCTACACAGTGGGTGACAATATACTGCTTCTGTGGGCCGAGGGGGCCGGCGGGCCGCAAGTTCTCTACGGTACGCCTCTGGGCGAGCGCGAGCCGGGCGAGGAAATGCCGCTGACCAGCTTCGGCGCGACCGAGTTCTCGCCCACCGGCGACGGCCTACTGCTCATCACCGCTCTGTTTGAGGACACCTATGGGTTGGCCTACATCCGGCCCGATGAGCCGCACGAGATCGCTCGGGTAGAGGTGCGTGGCGTGGTGCACAGCGGCGTGGGCGAGATGGAGAACCTGAAACACCTCTATGCCGATCGCTATGCTCTGCAATACAACATCGACGGCTGCACCTGGCTCTACGAAGGGCAGTTCGACGCGACGGCGCTGACGATGCAGTTGGGCGCGGTCATCTGTGGCCAGGGCGAGTTGGCCGGCGGGGTGATGGATAGCGTCTACTATGACGAGCAAGGCGACTGTTTCGCCCTTAGCTTCTCTACGGCCACGTCGCCCACGCAGATTTACACCGTCGAGGGGCCACAGCGCGACCGGGTGCGCCGCCACACGCGTGAGCGCGTGCTTGGCCTGCCGTCGTCGCACCTGTCGTCGGGGGAGGACGCCTCATATATCTCCCACGACGGCTTGCGCATCTCGGCCCGGCTCTACTTGCCGCCACCCGCGCTGGGCTACGAAGGGCCGCGGCCGTTGGTCTACTACGTCCACGGCGGCCCCCAGGGCCAGGAGCGGCCGGACTTCGCCTGGTTCTCCATGCCGCTCATCCAGTTCCTCGTGCTCAATGGCTTTGCCGTCTTTGTGCCCAACGTGCGTGGCAGCACCGGCTATGGCCTGAGCTACACCAAACATGTCGACCGCGACTGGGGTGGCCAAGACCGGCTGGATCACGTCCATGCTATGGGACTGCTGGCCAACGATCCCCGTATGGACACCACGCGGGCGGCGGTCATCGGCCGTTCCTATGGCGGCTACATGACGCTGACCCTGGCGGCGCGTCACCCCGAACTGTGGGCGGCGGCCGTGGACATGTTCGGCCCCTATGACTTGCTGACCTTCATCGACCGGCTACCGGAGACGTGGAAACCCTATTTCGCCATCGCTTGCGGCGACCCAGTGGCAGACCGCGAATTTCTCGTGGAGCGCTCGCCGCGGACGTACATTGGCGACATCCAGTGCCCGCTGCTGGTCATCCAGGGGCGCAACGACCCGCGGGTGATCGAACGCGAGTCCCATGACGTGGTCGAGCGGCTGCGCGATTTGGGCAAAGAGGTCGAGTATTTGATGTTTGCCGACGAGGGGCATGATGTGCTCAAGTATGAAAATCGGGTCATCTGTTACAATGCCATCACTGAGTTCTTCCGCAATCATCTGATGCCATTGACTGGATGAACGATCTCGTCAAGATCTATGAAGTTGGCCCCCGCGACGGGCTGCAGAACGAGGCGATTGTTCTGAGCGCGGCGCAAAAGGGGCGGTTGATCGATGGGCTTGTAGCCGCCGGCCTGCGCCACATCGAGGTCACTAGTTTTGTGCACCCGACGGCCGTGCCCCAGCTGGCCGACGCCGACGAGGTCATGGCGGCGGCTGTTGCCCGCCACGGCCGGGCCGGCGTGGAGCTGACCGGACTGGTGTTCAACGACCGGGGCTTTGACCGGGCGGTGGCCAGCGGCTGCCGCTCGTTGGCCTTCGGCGCGGCCGTCAGCGAGACGTTCAGCCGGCGCAACACCCACAATACCCCCGCCGAGGCGATGGCAACGGCGCGCCGCCTTATCGCGCGGGCGCAGGTGGCTGGCATTCGCACGCGCTTCTATGTGATGACGGCCTGGATCTGCCCGTTCGAGGGGCCGATCTCGCCATACAAAACAATGGCTGTCGTGCAGGAAATCGCCGATTGGGGCGTGGATGAGATTGCCGTGGCCGATACTATCGGCCACGCCGACCCGCTGTCAGTCGGCCGCCTCATTGACCGCATCGCCCGGCGCATCGACATCAACCGGCTGGCGGCTCACCTGCACGACACCCAGGCGTTGGGCCTGGCCAACGCCGCTGTGGCTCTGCAGGCGGGCATTCGCATCTTCGATGCCAGCGTGGGGGGGCTGGGCGGCTGTCCGTTTGCGCCCGGCGCGGCCGGCAATTTGGCCACCGAGGACATTGTCTTCATGGCCCACAAGGTTGGACTGGGCACGGGGGTGGACTTCGTCCAGCTTTGGGATGTCGTCTACGAATTGGAACACGCCATCGGCCGGCCCATCGGCGGCCGCATCCGTCAGTGGTGGCAGAGCAGCCAGGATCATGAGCCGCAGGTCGGCTTTGGTTAGCGCCGTCCGGCGGATAGACGTTGATACGCCTCGATAAACCGGTCGATCTCTTCGGGCACGTTGTAGGCGTGGAAAGACAGCCGGATGGCCGGTGCGCCGGCGGCGTCAAGGTGTTTGACGACGACGATGCGTTCCTCGGCCAGTTGTTGGGCGAGCGCGTCGGTGGCGGCGCTGTCGTCCGGCGAGCGAAAGGTGACGATTGGCCCCGGGGCATCGGGCGGCGTAATGACGTGCAGGCCGATAGCTGACAATCGCTCACAGGCATAGCGGCTCAGATCGGTCGTATGGGCGTCAATCTGGGCCACGCCCAGCTCTTGCAGCAGCGCCAGGCTTGGCCTCAGGCCAATGATGCCGGCCAGGTTGGGCGTGCCGGACTGGAACCGCGCCGCGCCCGGCAGCGGCGTCAGATCATAGGCCAGCCAGTGCAGGTAGTCGGCCGTGGCGTTGGAGTGGATGAGCCGCGGGCGCATGGCTTCGGCCACCTCGCCGCGGACATACATAAAGCCCACGCCTGGCAGGCCCAGCAGCGACTTCTGGCCGCCCGTGGCCAGCACGTCGATACCCATTGCCTGAACATCGAAGGGCATGTGGCCGATGGCCTGGATGGCATCAACGACAAAGAGGATACCGCGCTGGTGGCAGAACTGGCCGATGGCGGCCAGGTCAGTGCGGTGGCCGGTGAAGAACTGCACAGCGCTGGCGGCGACGACGCGGGTGTGCGCGCCGGCGGCGCGCTCGACGGCCGCGAGGGTCAGGCCGCCGTTGTCGGCCGGAACGATGCGACTCTCTACGCCGTCGCGCTGGAGGCTCATCCACGGGTAGGCGTTGGATGGGAACTCGACATCGCAGAACAGGATATGGTCGCCTGGTTGCCAGGGGATGGCCTGGGCAATGGCGTTAAGGGCCGCGCTGGTCGTGGTCGTGAAGGCGATCTCCGATGGGCCGGCGGCATTGATGAACTGTGCCAGCTCGCTTTGCAGCGCCATGAGCGCCGGCAGGCCGACGCGGCCGAAGTAGTCATTGGGGTCAGCGCTAAGCCCTTCGACGGCCGCTTGTATGGCCCGCTTGGCCCGCTGGGGCAGGGGCGCAATGCCGGCGTTGTTCAGGTAGGCGAGTGTTGAAGTGTGCGGGAACTCGTTTTGGCGTAGGTAGGTGATATTGTACATATGGGTTTTGTCCATGATAGGGGCAGTCATGAGCGATTATAGTGCGGATGTGGACGGAGCCAACGAATGGAACTGAGTCCTGAGGTGCTGCTGTCGGCCTACATGCAGGGCATCTTCCCGATGGCCCATGACGATGGCCGTATCTACTGGTACTCGCCCGACCCACGGGCCATTCTGCCGCTGGACGGGTTGCACGTGGCGCAGTCGTTGCGGCGGGTCATCCATCGGGGCGCGTTTGACATTCGCTTCGACACCGCGTTCGATGCAGTGATAGCCGCCTGCGCCGCACCGGCCGCCGGCCGCGAGCAGACATGGATCAGCGTCGAGATCCAGCGCGCCTATTCAGAATTGCACCGCCTGGGATTCGCCCACAGCGTCGAGGCCTGGCAGGGGGATGAGCTGGCCGGCGGCCTGTACGGCGTCAGCATCCGTGGCTTCTTTGCCGGCGAAAGCATGTTTAGCCGGCGCCGCGATGCCAGCAAGGTTGCCCTGTACTACCTCGTGCAACATCTGCGGGCGCGCCAGTTCCAGCTGTTGGACACGCAGTTCCAGACCGCCCATCTTATGAAGATGGGCGCGGTGGAGATTTCGCGCCGCCGCTATCTCACCCTGCTGCGGCGAGCGCTGGCCGTGAAAACAGCGTTTAAATAGGTCCGGCCGGGTTGATCGCCCGGTATGGGCGGGGATAATAGCAACAAGCATCTGCGCGCCAGAGCGTGGCGGTCGCGCCGGCCCGCGTTCATCCCAGGAGGTAGATATGAGCCTCAAAGCTCTCCCCCTTACGCAGAGTGATGTCCGTCTATTTAGTGGTCGATCGAATCCGGGGTTAGCCGCGGCGATCGCCAGCTGGCTGGGGATCCGGCTGGAAGAAACGCACTTCTCGCGTTTCAGTAATGACAACTTGTTTGTACAGCTTGGCGCCAGCGTGCGCGGCCGCGCTGTCTATCTGGTGCAGTCGCTGGTCCCGCCGGTCAGCGATCATCTGATGGAACTGCTGATGATGATCGACATCGCCAAGGGCGCGGCGGCGCGGGAGATTCACGCGATCATCCCCTACTTCTCTTATGCCCGCTCGGACAAGAAAGACGCGCCGCGCATCTCCATCACCGCCCGATTGGTGGCCGACCTGTTGCGCACGGCCGGGGCGACCCACATCATGACGATGGCCCTGCACTCGCCCCAGGTGCACGGTTTCTTCTCCGTGCCCGCCGACCCTTTGACCGCGCGAGGTCTGTTTGGCGACTACTTCCGGTCGCGCGCGTTCAGTGTGGACGACACCGTCGTCGTTGCGCCCGATGTCGGCGGCGCCAAGTCAGCGATGCGCTTCGCCGATATGCTCGGTCTGGGGACGGCCACGGCTCAGAAGACGCGGTTGTCCGACTCCAAAGTGCAAATCAGCGGGCTAATCGACCGCCAGGTCAGTGGCTACCGTCGCGCTCTGATCCATGATGACGAGATCGCCACTGGCGGCACCATTGAGGAACTGACTCGTCTGCTGCTGGACAATGGGCTGGAGGAGATTTATTTGATCTGTACCCACGGCCTATTCCTCCACGGGGCGCTGGATCGACTGTGCGACATCCCCCAGATCTGCGAGATCGTCACTACCGACACGGTGCCCCAACGCTCATCACGGGACTACCCCAAGCTGGTAGCTCTGTCGACCGCACCAGTGTTTGCCGGGGCCATCCGCCAGAACTACTATCGGCAATCGATCGGTGAGTTGTTCGACTTTGGGGACGACGATACCGAATAGCGAGCGCTTACGGGCCAGGTGTGGCCGGCGCACAACTCCTCTCCAGCGCCGCCAAGGCCCAGCAAGCCATGTCCTGTTCTTGCCACAGGGCGGCGTCAACCCAGACGCCGTTGATGAGCAAGTCCCAGTGTAGATGATTGCCCGTGGACAGGCCGGTGGTGCCCACTTCGCCCAACAGGTCGCCGGGCCGCACTACCTGGCCGGCCACGGCATGGACGGCCGACATGTGGTAGAAGCCTGAGAAGACGCCCAGACCGTGGTCGATGATGACCGCGCCGCCGCGCACGTAGAGCCGTTCGGCCAGGACGACCGTGCCCGCCGCCGGCGCGTAGATGGGCGTGCCGCCGTAGGCGCTGAAGTCCACGCCCTCATGGTAGGTCAGATAGGGGCCGCCGTTATAGGAGCGACGCCCGCCGTAGTTGGCGGAGACGCTCAGGTAGTTGTCGAGAGGCAGGCGGAAGGCGGCGTCCCAGCGTGGGCCGAGCGTAATTGTCGTCCACAGGGCGCGCAGACGAGCGCGCTCCTCGTCGCGGGCTTGCTGGTCGGCCGCCGCTGCCGCCTCGCCGGTCAGGTTCAGGTCCTGGTAATCCCACTGCCGCTCGCCGAACTGCCATGGCTGGACCCAGGCCGGGCCATCGCCGGCGCGGATGACCAACTCCGGCCGGCCGCCGGAGAAAAACGCACCCGTGCCGACCAGCGCCAGAAAGCGATCCCCTTCGACTGTGGCCGGGCCGGCCACGCTATCCAGACGGACGGCCATCTCGGTCACCCCGGCGCTGACGCGGCCGCGCAGCCCCAGGGCCTGCCCGGCAGCCGCCGGCCAGGGCGAAACTTCCAGCGCCGCAACGCCGGGTGGCAGATCGCGGATCGTGCCCGTGCCGGGCAGTAGCAGCGGGCGATAGAACAGCGGTTGGTAGGGCGAGGTCAGGTCGTTGTCGGCCGCCAGCGCCCACGGCGACAGACCCGCGCTGGCGGCAATTGCCAGCAGCCCGCCGTTGGCCAGCCGCAGGAGGCGGCCGTTGCGCGGCGTCGCGTCCGCGGGCAGCCTCACCGTGCCGCCGATGGCCGGCTGGAAAGCCCGGTTGAGGTGAGGATTGAGGGCGCGTAACACGGCTTCGTCTACGGCATAGCGAGCGGCCAGCGCAACCCAGGTGTCGCCCGGCTCAACCGGCTGGACGACGGCCGCCGGCACGGCGTCCTGCGCCGCCATCGGCCGTACCATCAGGGACAGCCCGGCAAATAAGGCGGCAAGCGCCAGGACGAACCACAGCTTTGGTTTCACAAGGCTATTCTAGCGGCCGGAAGCGGAGGAGTCACTAAAGCCGGCCCAGTCAATCCGTTGACACTCATGACGCAGTGTGTTATAAATATGTACAACAATGCAGCGCGTCACGTCGGTTATCCTTAACAGGCTGAGCACACGAAGGTGGTGATCCGTATGAGTTTGATGTACTTGGGCCTTGGGTCGAACCTGAACGATCGGTATGCCAATCTGCAACAGGCTATTGCCCAGTTGCAGGAGCATTTCACCATCACGGCCATTTCGCCGGTCTACGCGACCGAGCCGTGGGGTGATACCGACCAGCCGCCGTTCCTCAATGTGTGTGTGGCCGCCGTCACGACCACGTCGCCGCACGACGCTCTCCGCATCGTCAAAGCCATTGAGACTGAGATGGGGCGCCAGCCGGAACGCCATTGGGGGCCGCGGCTCATCGACATCGACATCCTTTTCTACGACAAGTTGATTCTGGCCGATGCTGAGCTGACGATCCCGCATCCGTGTATCGCCGAACGCGCTTTCGTGCTGGCACCGCTGGCCGACATTATCCCCACCTTCCATCACCCGCAAACGGGGGAAACGGTGGAAGAGATGCTGGAGCGGGTTGATGCGACCGGCGTAGAGCGGCTATTTGAGATGCATTTTCCCAGCAAGGCCCGCGACGGCGCTCTGGGCCAGAGCCAGGCCACGGCTTGATCGCGTCCGGCCACGTAGGCGCTCGGAACCATGATGTTTGAATGGGGTCAACGCACCTACGTGATGGGCATCATCAATGCCACGCCGGATAGCTTTTCCGGCGATGGCGTCGCCCTGGCCTCGATCGAGGAAGCGACCACCCGGGCAGTGGCCCAGGGACAGCGCTTTCTGGCGGACGGGGCCGACATTCTGGATGTCGGCGGTGAGAGCACGCGACCCGGCAGCGTGCCCCTGCCGGCCGAGGAGGAGTTGGCGCGGGTTGTGCCCGTGATCCGGGCACTGCGGGCCGCTGTGGGCGCGGTGACTATCTCGGTCGATACCTACCGCGCCGCTGTGGCCGCGGCCGCGCTCGATGCCGGGGCGGATTGGATCAACGATGTCTGGGGGTTGCGGATGGACCCGGACATGGCTCCATTGGCGGCCGCGCGCGGCTGTCCGGTGGTCATTATGCACAACCGCAGCAAGCCGAAAGATGTCGCCCAGGAGCAGCGCCTGGGCGGTCACTACATCGGGATCCACTACGAGGAGTTGATGGCCGACATCGCCCGCGAATTGAGCGAGCAGATGGCCATTGCCGTCACCGCCGGCGTGCGCGCCGAGCAGATCATTTTGGACCCTGGCATCGGCTTCGGCAAAACAGTGGCCCAGAACGTCGAATTGATCGATCGTCTGGACGAGTTGAAGGCTCTGGGCCGGCCGCTGCTCATCGGCCCATCGCGTAAGTCATTTATCGGCTATACACTGGACCTTCCGCCCGAAGAGAGGATGGAAGGCACAGCCGCGGCGGTGGCCATTGGCATCGACCGCGGGGCGGACATTGTGCGCGTCCACGACGTGCGGGCCATTGCCCGCGTCGCGCGCATGACCGACCGTATTGTGCGCCGCACAGTCAACGCGGAGTAGGAACAGCGACCGGGCAGCGCCCCGTCATTAAATTCGTATACACACGTTGTGAACGATTGTGGAGGAGTCTACCATGTTGGATTTTCGTCCAGATGAAGAGCAGAAGATGCTGACCGACACAATCGCCCGCTTTGCCAGGGAGCGTCTGCGGAAGGTTTACCGCGACGCCGAGGAAGAGGGCGAGATACCGGAGGCAATGGTGCAGGCGGGTTGGGAGATCGGCCTGTTGCCGACGGCCATCCCCGAAGTTTACGGCGGCTTTGGCGAGTATTCCAGTGTCACCGGCGTGCTGGCGATCGAGGAGATGGCCTGGGGCGACCTGGCCATCACCCTGGCGATCATGACGCCCAACCTGGTGGCCATTCCGGTGATGCTTTGCGGCACGGAAGCGCAGCGCGAGGCGTACCTGCCCCGCTTCTGCGACGAGGCCCCGCCGAAGGTGACCGCCGCGCTGATCGAGCCGCTGGTGCAGTTCAGCCCCTACCAGCTGAAGACGACGGCCGCGCGCGAGGGCGACGAGTACGTGCTGCAAGGCACGAAGACCTTCGTGCCGCTGGCCGACGAAGCCGAAGTGATCCTGGTGTATGCCAACGAGGACGGCCACACCCAGGCCTTTCTGGTGCCCGCCAATGCCCCCGGCCTGACCGTGGGTAAGCGGGATAAGCTGATGGGCATCAAGGCCCTCACGACCAACCTGCTAACTCTGAGCGACTGCCGCATCCCGGCGGCTAACAAACTCGGCGGCGAAGCGGGCGTCGACTTCAGTCTGCTGCTGAACCATAGCCGCGTGGCCCTGGGCGCGGCGGCCGTGGGTGCGGCCCGGGCCGGCTTTGAGTATGCGCGCGACTATGCCAAGCAGCGCATCCAGTTCGGTGAGCCTATCGCCCACCGTCAATCCATCGCTTTCATGCTGGCCGATATGGCGACGGAGATCGACGAGGCCCGGCTGCTGGTCTGGGAAGTGGCCTGGCTGCTCGACCAGGGTCAGGACGCCACCAAAGAGGCCACCATCATGAAGCAGCAGATCGACCGCGTGGTGGTCCAGGTGGCCGACCGCGCCGTGCAGATTCTGGGCGGCTACGGTTACATCCGCGAATATCCCGTGGAGTTGTGGCTGCGCAATGCCCGTGGTTTTGCCAGCTTCGATGGCCTGGCGATCATCTAGTAACGCGAATAGTTCGCTAAACGAGGAAAGACCATGATTAGTTTTGAGATACCTCCATTCATACAGAATCAACTGCAAATGATTCGTATGGTTGCCGAGCAAGCGATGCGGCCATACTCGCGCGAGCTGGATGAGAACGAGCATGCCCGGCCGCAGGCGTTCGTGCAGATGACCTGGCCGTTCACACAGGAGATGGTCAAGCGTTCGCTCAAACCGTTGATGGAACAAGTCAACGGCGGCAACGGGAGCAACGGCAGCGCCAAGCCCAAGCGCGAGGGGCCGGATTATGGCATGGTGAATTTCATCATGATGATCGAGCAGCTCAGCTGGGGCGATGCCGGGCAGTACCTCTGCCTGCCGCACCCGATGCTGGGGGGCGCGGCCGTCGATTCAGCCGGCACGCCGGAGCAGCGCGTGCGCTTCCTGACGAAGTTCACCGAAGGCGCACCCAAATGGGGCGCGATGGCCATTACTGAGCCGGGCGCGGGGTCAGACAACAGCGCCATGCGCACGACGGCCGTGCTCGACCCGGAAACGAACGAGTGGGTGTTGAACGGCGAGAAGATCTTCATCACCAACGGCGCGCTGGCCCTGAAGGAGTCGGACGGATTGTGTGTTGTCTGGGCGACGGTGGACACGAAGGCCGGCCGCGCGGGCATCAAGTCGTTTGTCGTCGAAGCCAACACGCCCGGCGTCACCATCGCCAAGCAGGAACACAAGCTGGGCATCCGCGCCAGCGATACGGTAGCCTTGCACTTCGACAATGTTCGCATCCCCTTCAACAACGTTCTGGGCGACCCAGAAGTGCAGCAGGTCGAGAGCCGCAAGGGCTTCCTGGGGGCGATGAAGACGTTTGACGCCTCGCGGCCAGCCGTGGCCGCCAGCGCCATCGGCATCGCCCGGGCAGCGCTGGAGTTCACCAAGGAGAAGCTGGCTGAAGAGGGCATCGTCATCGACTACACCAAGGCGCTTCACGAGCTGACGGCCGTTGAGCGCGACGTAATCGAGATGGAAGCCCGCTACAAGGGTGCCTGGCTGCTGACGCTGCGAGCGACGGCGCAGATGGCCCACGGCGAGAGCAATCGCCTGGAAGCCAGCATGTGCAAGTATCGCGCCGGCGATGCCGTTACCTGGATCACCCAGAAGTCGGTCGAGTTGCTGGGGCCGAAGGGTTATTCGCGCGAGTGGCTGGCCGAGAAGTGGATGCGCGATGCCAAAATCAACGACATCTATGAGGGCACCAAGCAGATCAACCAGCTAATTGTCGCCCGGAGCCTGTTAGGCTACTCGCGGCGCGAACTGAAGTAAGGCTTTCTCGTCATCCGCGGCCCAATCGACGGGCGCTTGCCGACCCGTCGATTGGGCCTGCACGCACACAGGAGCGCACATGAGCTATCGAATCGACAAGGTGGGGATCGTCGGCGCGGGGACGATGGGGGGTGGCATCGCCGCCCACCTGGCCAACATCGGCATTCCCGTGGTGCTGCTGGATATCGTGCCGCCGAATTTGAGCGCGGCCGAGCAGAACGACCCGGCGGCGCGCAATCGCATCGTCACCTCGCTCTACGACCGTATGGCCAAGGCGCGGCCGGCCAACCTGGCCCGCGCCGACCGGGGCGCACTCATCACCCTGGGCAACTTGGAAGATGACTTCGACAAGCTGGCTGATTGTGACTGGATCATCGAGGTCATCATCGAGCAGTTGGAGCCGAAGCAAGCCCTGATGGCCCGTCTGGAAACGATCCGTAAGCCGCAGGCCATCATCAGCAGCAATACGTCGGGCATTCCGATCAACGAGATCGCCGCCGGCCGCTCCGAAGCATTCCGCGCCCACTTCCTGGGCACGCACTTCTTCAACCCGCCGCGCTATCTCAAGCTGCTGGAGATTATTCCCACCGACGATACCGCGCCCGAAGTGGTGGCGTTCATGAAGACGTTCGGCGCGGATGTGTTAGGCAAGGGCGTCGTTGTCTGCAAGGACACGCCCAACTTCATCGGCAACCGCTTCTTCGCCGTGGCCTCGTCCTATGGACTGGAGTATGCGCTGGAGAACGGCTACACCATTCCCGAAGTCGATGCCATCACCGGTCCGACCATCGGCCGGCCCAAGACGGCCACCTTCCGGCTGCTTGATCTCGTCGGCCTGGACGTGATGGCCCATGTCAACAACAATCTCTACGACGCCGTGCCTGACGACGACTTCCGCGAGGCGCTGCGGCCGGAGCGGACATCGGCGCTGATGCAGAGCATGCTCGACCGCAAATGGTTGGGCAACAAGAGCAAGCAGGGCTTCTATAAGGAGGAGCGGGTCGGTGGCAAGCGTGAGTTCTGGGCGCTGAACCCGGAGACGATGGCCTATGAAGCCGCGCCCAAGATTCGCTTCGACTCTATCGGCGCGGTGCGCAATGTGGAAGACCTGGGCGAGCGCGTGCGCCGGCTGCTTCAGTTCGATGACCGGGCGGCCAACTACATCCGCAAACTACTCTACTACGGCTTCAGCTACGCCGCCTATGTGATGCCGGAGATCGCCTACCGTCTGTCGGACGTGGACGCGGCCATGCGCTGGGGTTTCGGCCACGAGGCCGGGCCGTTCGAGATGTGGGACATGCTCGGCGTGGCCGAGACGGCCGAGAAGATGGAGGCCGAGGGCTTCGCCGTCGCGCCGTGGGTGAAGGAGATGTTGGCCACCGGCCACGACTGCTTCTACCATACCAACGGCGGGCTGAGCGATTACGATCCGGAAACAAAGAACTATCAGCCTCTGGTCATTGACCGCCACATCGTCCGCGTCGCCGACTTGCGCGCGGCCGGTAAGGTTGTGGAGCACAATGACGGTGCCAGCCTGCTCGACATGGGCGACGGCGTGGCTCTGTTCGAGTTCCACACCAAGATGAACGCCATCGACCAGGACATCATCGACATGGCCTTCAAGGCGCTGGAGCGGCTGGACAGCGACTTCGATGCCCTGGTCATCGGCAACAACGGCCAGAACTTCTGTGCCGGGGCCAACTTGTTCGCCGTCGGCGTGGCCGCGGCCCAGGGGCAGTTCGACGCCCTCGACAAGATGATCAAGGCTTTGCAGACGGCCACGTTCAACCTGCGCCACGCGCCCAAGCCGGTCATCACTGCGCCACACCAGTTGGCGCTGGGCGGCGGCGTAGAGATGGCTATGGCCGGTTGGGAGGCGGTGGCCGACCACGAGGTCTACATGGGCCTGGTGGAGTTTGGCGTCGGCCTTATCCCCGCGGGTGGTGGCTGCAAGGAGGTGTTGCGGCGCAAGGTCAACCCGACCATGCGCGCGGCCAACGCCGATGTGCTGCCCGCACTGCAAGAGGCGTTCGAGCAGATTGCCATGGCCAAGGTGGGCGCGAGTGCCTGGGAGGCCAAGGGGATGGGCTACCTGAACCCGGACGACATCATCGTGATGAACAGCGACCATCGCCTGGCGCGGGCCAAGCAGCGGGCATTGCAACTCGTGGCCGCTGGAGTGAGGCCGCCGGAGGTCGAAAAGGTCTATGCCGCCGGCCGTGACGCGCTCTACGCGCTGCAGCTGGGCGTCAGGAGCCTGCTGTGGGGTAACTTTGCGTCGGAGCACGACGCCAAGGTCGCCGGCAAGCTGGCCTACGTCTTGACCGGCGGGGACATCAGCGCGGCCGGTTGGGTCGATCCCTGGTACATCCTGGACCTGGAGCGCGAGGCGTTTCTGTCGCTGCTGGGCGAAGAGAAGACGCGTGAGCGCATGATGCACATGTTGCAGACGGGTAAGCCGCTGCGCAACTAAGGAACAACGACTATGACACGAGAAGCTGTAATCGTAGCCGGTTCGCGGACGGCCGTGGGCAAGTCAAAGCGTGGCACGACCCGCAACTGGCGCTCCGACGAGATGGCCGCGGCGGTCATTAGGGACTTGCTGCAAAAGGTATCGGGCCTGGACCCGGCTGAGATCGACGATGTCATCATCGGCTGCGCCATGCCCGAAGGGGCGCAGGGGCTGAACTTCGCCCGTACCATCGCCCTACGCGCTGGCCTGCCCGTCGAGACGCCCGGCCAGACGGTCAATCGCTTCTGCTCCAGTGGCTTACAGACGATCGCCATGGCTGCCGAGCGCATTATCGCCGATGGCGCGGACGTGATCATCGCCGGCGGGGCGGAGACGATGAGCCTGGTGCCCATGACCGGCTTTCGCGTGAACCCGAACCCGTATATGGTCGAAAACATGCCTGAGGTCTACATGGGCATGGGCCTGACGGCCGAGCGCGTCGCTGACGAGTACGAAGTGACACGCCAGGCGCAGGACGAATTCGCCGTGCGCAGCCACCAGAAGGCGGTCGCCGCCTACGAGCGGGGCGCATTCGAGGATCAGATCGTGCCGCTGGCCATCGAAGAGGTCGTTGCCGGGCCGAATGGGCCGGAGCGCAGCACGGTGATGTTCGATCGCGACGAACATGTACGGCCGGATACGACCCTGGAGGGGTTGGCCCGGCTGAAGCCTGTGTTCAAGCAGGGCGGCAGCGTCACGGCCGGCAACTCTTCACCGCTGAGCGACGGCGCGGCGGCGGTCATCGTCATGGAGCGCGGCAAGGCGGAGGCGCTGGGCCTGACGCCGCTGATGCGCTTCGTCGGCTTCGGCGTCGGCGGGGTGCGCCCGGAGGTGATGGGCATCGGGCCGCTCGCCGCCGTGCCCAAAGTCCTGAAGCGCACGGGCATGAGTCTGACCGATATCGACCTGATCGAGCTAAACGAGGCTTTCGCCTCTCAGGCCGTGGCTGTCATCCGGGAGTTGGGCCTGAACGAGGCCATCGTCAATGTCAACGGCGGAGCCATCGCCCTGGGTCATCCGCTGGGCTGCACCGGGGCCAAGCTGACCGTGCAGTTGATGTACGAGATGCCCAAGCGCGACGCGCAGTTTGGTATGGTGACGATGTGCATCGGCGGCGGCATGGGCGCAGCCGGCATCTTCGAGCGCCTGAATTAGCACCAGCCCGGTTTAGGCCGGACAGATGTGGTCGCACGGGGCGTCGGTTGTGTGAGCAACCGACGCCCTTTTCGCGTAGCGATGAATGAGTTTACTCGGACAGGTTTTCGTACTTGAAGGAGATCATCACCCGCGCCCGGTACTCGATAATCTCATCGTCATCCAGGCGGATGTCCAGCTTGGTGATTTCCGCCACCCGCAGGTCGCGCAGAGACGTACCGGCCGCCTCGACGGCCACGCGCGCCGCCTCTTCCCACGACACAGGGCTTGTGCCAACCACTTCGATCACTTTGTAGATGCTCATGCTGTTTGCTCCTTTCCCGGCCAGCTGCGGCCCGGGAAGCTAGGGCGGGCGTGGCCCGCTGGCACTATGGTAAATAGCGGGGCGGCAACCCACCGCCCGCTATTGCAGCGACAGGTAGTCGCGGCCGTGTAGCCGGTCGGAGATGCGCTGCCAGATCTGGTCAAGGTGCTCGTCATATTGGACGTAGTCGAGGTTGTTCGTGTCCACTGTCAGCACCGGGCTGAGCGTGAAGCTGGCGGCCCAGGTGTCATAGAGGCGGTTGAGGTCCGCCAGATAGCTGTCGGCGATGTTGCGCTCGTATTCGCGGCCGCGCCCGGTGATGCGCCGGCGCAGCGTCGGCACGGAGGCGCGCAGGTAAATGACCAGGTCGGGCGGCCGCAGCAGGCGGGTCAGCGTCTGGTATAGCTCGAAATACGACGTCCAGTCGCGTTCGCTCAGGTGCCCCTGATGGTAGAGATTGCGGGCGAAGATCTCGGCGTCTTCGTAGACGCTGCGATCTTGCAAGACTGGATTCGGCTGCTGCAAGAGGTCGTGGTGCTGCTGGAGCCGGCGAACCAGGAAGAACACTTGCGAGTGGAAGCTCCACCGGTTCATGTCCTCATAGAAGTCGGCCAGATAGGGATTCTCGGTGACGGCTTCCAGCACTGGTTCCCAGCTTAGCTTGTTGGCCAGGAGCGAAACGAGCGTGGACTTGCCCACGCCGATGTTACCCGCGATGGTGACGAAATAGGTTGGCATGTTGATGATCGTTCCGAGAGGATGGCTCCAGGGAATATGACAAATCGTATGCTAATTGCTGACATTTGTCACTATTGCCACGCGGCGATCGTGCTACAGTTATGGTACAGGACGCTCCGGCGCCTGTTGGGCGCGTGCGGAGCGTGGACCCCACACGGGCAAGGAGATGAAGTATGCGCGTAATAATGGATCGTGACCTGTGTGATGCGAACTTGGCTTTCTGCCAGCGGTGCTCGGCCGCGTTCATCCGTTACCCAGAAGGCAGTGACCGCCATTGCATTCGCGAGATCATCGACGACGGCAGCGATTTGCTGACCATCGAGATGAAGACGGACGGCCGCCAACTGGTCATCCAGCTGAGCGAGGAGGATCGCGAGCTGGCCAGCGTCGAAGGTTGGGAAGCGTTGGCTGACTTCGACCCGGCGCTGTTCCGCACCGGGGCAATGGAGCGCTGGAATCACCTGCGCACGCTGCCGGTCAACTGAACCTTCCGATTGTTATCGATCTCCGGCCGAAAGTCGACTTACGCCAGTCGGCAATTCCTGTGCGCCGCCGGCTAACTGGCCGGCGACGCCTCAGGCAGTCATCATCCGATAGCGATTCGGTTCCTCGGCAACGACGCGCAAGCCCAGTTGTTCGTACAACTGGCGCGCCGGCTCATTGGTTCGCAGCACGTGCAGCCCCAGCGGCAGCCCCTCGGCGCGGCCCTGGTCGATCAGTTCGTGGATAATGGCCGTGCCAATGCCACGTCCCTGAAAGCCGGGCAGCAGCTCGATCAGGGCCAGATATAGCTCATCGGGCCGGCGCTCGACGACCAGAACCCCCACGTCTTGCCCCTCTGCCTGAATGATCTGGCGCTGGCGGCTATCGAACTTCTCGCGGAAGTAGTCCAGCTGCCAGTCCTCATGCCACCCCCAGATCGGCTCGATGTAGGCCCGCATGGCCGCGCGATGCAGGGCGAACAGAAAGTCGAAGTCGGCCGGCGTGGCCGGCCGCAGCGTGTAGGCCGCGCTCATGGAAAGACAAGCAGCCCGCGGGCGATCTCACCGCTCAGCATGGCGGCGTAGGCCGTGTTGATCGCCTCCAGCGGGTAGGTGCGCGAGATGAGCCGGTCGAGGTCGAGAAGGCCGCGCCGGTAGAGATCGGCATAGAGCGGAAAATCACGGGCTGGGTTAGCGCTGCCATAGTAGCAGCCGGTGACGGTCTTTTCTTGCCGCGTCAGAAGCGCGCCGGGCAGGTTAGTGGCGCTGCCCATGGGGGCGATGCCGGCCAGGACGACCAGCCCACCCGGCCGCGCCGCCTCCAGGCACGTCTCCTGCACGGCGGGCAGGCCGATGGCCTCGAAAACCGTGTCTGCGCCGCGCCCCTCGGTCAGGTTCCGGATGGCCCGCACGGTGTCCGGGCCAGCCATGAGGATGTCGGTGGCGCCGAAGGACTGGGCGATGTCGCCTTTCGCCTCGTATATATCCACAGCGATGATGCGTCCCGCGCCGGCCAGCTTCGCGCCCATGATGATGCTTAGCCCCACCCCGCCCGCGCCAAAAACGGCCACGCTACTGCCCGGCCGAATATGGGCCGTGTTGAGCGCCGCGCCGACGCCGGTGGTGACGGCGCAGCCGATGAGCGCGGCCACAGTCAGGGGAATATCTGCGGCCAGCGGGACGCAGCAGACCTCTGGCACAACGGTGTACTCAGCAAAGCAGGCCAGGGCGCTGAAGTGATAGACCGGGCGGCCGTTCTGCGAAAGGCGTGTTGTGCCATCGAACATCGTCCCGGCCCAGAGCGGCTCGATGTAGGTCTCGCACAGGCTGGGGCGGTCGTGCAGGCAGTAGAAGCACGCGCCGCAACTGGGCGCCCAACTCAGGGCCACATGGTCGCCGACGGCGACGCGGGCCACGCCCGGCCCAACGGCGACGACGACGCCGGCGCCCTCGTGGCCGGGCACAACGGGCGTGGCATGCCGCGTCGCCCCGGTCATCAGGTGCCAGTCACTATGGCAGACGCCGGCCGCGGCGACGCGTACCAGCACCTCGCCTGCGCCCGGCGGCGCTAGCTCCAGCGTCTCGACGGCAAAGGGAACGCCCGGCTCATAGAAGACGGCGGCCTTAACCTTCATCAGGGGTGCTCCACACGGGATTAGACCCGCCGGCTACTCTATCGACAGGATATGGAGCTTGGCGTGGGGGATGGTCTCGTACGCTCCCAGATGGAACTTGACGGTGAAACCGTGGCTCAGCGCCGGATACTCCGCCACGCGCGCCCGGGTTTCGTCGATGGCGTAGTCGATAAGCTGCAGAAAGCGCTCGCGGTCTTCGCGCTCCATCATCTCCGTGGTCTGCCCGGACTGATAGGGCACGGCCAGCCAATGGACGTCCGCCTCCGGCTCGATGCTGGCGATGATGGCGAACTCCATGTCGTCGTCGCGGGCGATAATGGTTCCCGGCTCTTCTCCCCGCAAGATCGCGGCAAACGGGCTATCGTTCTGGCTCTGGCTGTTCATGTGGACCTCCCTGTCCCTTTGTTGGGCGCACCTTGCGGCGCGCGGTTGCCGGCCCGTTGCGCGGGCCTCAGACGCCGGTGGTAACCGGCTGCTCATCGATCGCGTAAGCGTGGGGCATGGCTTCGGTGTTGTAGGCCAGGCCAACCTGGCCGCGGGCGTCGATGGCGATCAGCCCGCCGTCGCCGCCAGTGCGTTCCTCCAGCAGGCGCATGGCCGCGGCGCAGGCCGACTCTGCCGAGAGACCCGTGGCCACCAGATCGCACACGCGCTTGCTGATGACCACGCGCATGAGCGCCTCGCCGTAACCGGTGGCGCTGACGCCGGCCGTCCAGTTGTCGGCATATGCGCCGCAGCCGACCAGCGGACTGTCGCCGACCCGGCCGGGCCGCTTGTTGGCTGTGCCACCCGTGGAAGTGGCGGCGGCCACATTGCCGTCACGGTCGAAGGCGACCGCGCCGACTGTGTCGCCCAGCGGCCCAGAGTGGTCGCCGGCGGGTTCAGCGGCTACCAACAGCTCACTCACGTCGCAACGCGGGAAGTCGATGCTGTTGGCGAATGCCTCCGCGCCGGAACCGACGAGGAAGTTGTGGCCGCTGTCTTCCATCACCCGGCGGGCCAGGGCCACGGGATGGCGCACGCGCTGGATGGCGGCGATAGCTCCCATGGTGAGGTCACGGCCGTTCATGATGAGCGCGTCCATCTCGACAAAGCCCTCGGCGTTGGGGTAGCTGCCGCGTCCGGCATCGAGCACGGGACAATCCTCCAAGAGCATCACCGCCGCTTCGGCCGCGTCCAGCGCCGACCCGCCCCGCAGGAGGATGTCGCGGCCGGCAGCGGCGGCGTCTGCGCACGCGCGGCGCGCCTCTTCCAGCCGGCCCTGTGCCCCTGACCATGCGCCCGCGCCGCCATGTACAATTATCGCGATCGTCATACGCACCTCTCCATCGTGAGGGTCAATTAAACACGCTTTGCGCGATTTGTCGAAAGGACGCGCACGCGTTGTTGTGGTCGTTTCTGCCCTTGAAAGCCGGCCAAATGGCCGTTGCCGCATCGGCGGTGGCCCGCTAGGGTAACGGGCATGGATATAAAGCGAGTTATTGCGTCGCCACGTTGGCTGTTTGTCGGGCTGGTCCTGGTCTCGCTGTTGGCGGCGTGCGCGCCGTCGAACGGAGGACCGTCGAACGGAGGACCGTTAGCAACACCATCGTCGACACCGTCGTCAACGACGCCTGATGCGGGTAACAGCGGTTTGTCGGCCGGGGAAGTGCCGCAGGTGATGTTCGACGCCGTCGTGGCCGACGCCCTGGCCCGCAGCGGCGCCCAGCGCAGCGCCGTCGCGGTGGCGAAGAGCGAGCAGGTGCAGTGGAGCGACGGTTCGCTCGGCTGCCCAGCGCCGGGCACCATGTATACGCAGGCCATCATCAATGGCTATCAAGTCATCCTAACGATTAATAACCGGTCGTATGACTATCATCTGAGCGATTCCGGCTACTTTGTCCTCTGTGAAAGCGGGCTGCCCAACGTGCCGGTTGAAGGCACGCCCAGCCTGTGAGGGCGCTGATCATTCTTGACACACCCGGCATAGGCGATATAATTCGCGTTCGATGTTCCTCAGTAGCTCAATGGCAGAGCGTGCGGCTGTTAACCGCAATGTTGTTGGTTCGAGTCCAACCTGAGGAGCTGGTTTAAAGAGCGGCAGGCGATACGTCTGCCGCTCTTTATTTGGCGACCAAACAAGCGGCCGCCGAGGAGCGCAGACACGATGAAAGCCTATAGACCCGTGGCCCTCATTATCCTCGATGGGCTGGGTATTCGCGAGATGGCGCACGGCAATGCCGTCGTGCAGGCCAACACCCCCCATTATGACCGTTGGACGCGCGAGCTGGAGCGCACGATCGTCGATGCCTCGGGCGAAGCCGTGGGCTTGCCCGACGGACAGATGGGCAATTCTGAAGTGGGCCACCTGAACCTGGGGGCGGGCCGTATCATCTATCAGGACCTGACGCGCATCAATCTGGCCATCGATCGGAGCTCGTTCGCCGAGAACGGGGCGCTCCTGACCGCGCTGGAGGGAGTGAGGAGCCGCCGGGGCAAGCTGCATCTGATTGGCCTGTTCGGCGAGGGCGGCGTGCATAGCCATAGCAAGCACCTCTACGCGCTGTTGCAGATGGCCGAGCGCGCCGGCGTCGAGCCGATCGTCCACGTCATCACCGACGGCCGCGACACCCCGCCGGAAAGCGGCCTCGGCTACGCCTTGCGGTTGGAGGAGTACCTATCCCAGCACCCCGGCGTCGTCGCCTCGGTCAGCGGCCGCTACTACACGATGGACCGCGACAAGCGCTGGGCGCGAACGGAGCTGGGCTACCGGGTGATCGCCCTGCACGAGGGCTACCGGGGCGACGAGGGCGGCGCGCCGCGCACGGCCCCGTCGTTGAGCACGGCCCTGCGCGAGTCTTACGCCGCCGGCGTCACCGACGAGTTCGTCCTGCCAGTGGCCATCGATGCCGGCGAGCGCAACGTCCTCGTCGAGCCGGGCGACGCCATCGTCTTCTACAACTTCCGCGCCGACCGGATGCGGCAGATCGTCACCGTCTTCGCCTCGCCCTACTTCGAAGGCTTCGAGCGCACCTTCATTACCGACCTCGACCTGCTGACGATGACTTCGTATGAGGCCAACATGCCCGTGAAGGTCATCTTCCCCGAAGTGGATGTCACCAACCCGCTGGCCGAGGTACTGAGCAAGCGCGGTTTACAGCAGTTCCACGCCGCCGAGTCGGAGAAGTACGCCCATGTGACCTACTTCTTCAATGGCGGGCGCGAAACTCCTTTCGAGGGCGAGGATCGCTACCTGGAGCCTTCGCCCAAGGTGGCTACGTATGACCTTCAGCCGGAGATGAGCGCCCGGCCGCTGGTGGACAAGGTCATCGAGCGCGTCCGCGACCACGACGACGACTTCATCCTGGTCAACTTTGCCAACCCTGACATGGTCGGCCACACCGGCGTGTTGTCGGCGGCCATCAAGGCTGTGGAGACGGTGGACGAGTGCGCCGGGCGGCTGGTAGAGGCCATCAACGCCAAGGGCGGTGTAGCCATTATCACTGCCGACCACGGCAATTGCGAGCGGATGATTAACGAAGTCACCGGCGAGCCGCACACCTATCACACGACACAGCCGGTGGCCCTGTTCGTCATCGGCGACCAGTACTATGACATGCGGCCGCGCGGCATCCTGGCCGACGTCTCGCCAACCATCCTGCACCTGATGGGTATTGAACCGCCGGAAGAGATGAGCGGCCGCAGTCTGATCCAATGACCGGCGACAACGAGTCACAGCCCAGCGACGCCGCGCCGTCGGCCAACGGGCGCGCCCTCGTGGCCTACGTAGACAGCGCGCGCGCCGCATTGGCGAGCGTGTCGGCCATCGACTACCACCAGCAGCCTTTGCCCTCGCCGCTGGATGAGCAGTTGCTGGCCATCGCCGGCGCGTTCGCCGCGCTGCCCGCGGCCGACCGCGACCGGTTCATGGCCGCGCTCTCGGACTCGGAGCGGGCCTTGTTCGGCCTGTTCGGACATCGCGCGGCGACGCTGGCCGTGCGGCGCGAAGAGCCGGAGTGGTTGCGGTTGGGCCTCCTGGGCAGCGTCATCGCCAACTACACCATCCCGGCCCGGCGCGTCGTGGATACGGCGCTGGCGGTCTATTACCACTGCGCCCGCAAGCTGGGCCTGTCGCCGGTGCAGATCTTCGATGAGGCCGCCGCCTATGCCTCTGAGGAGATGGCCGAACACTTACGGGCGTTCGGCCGGCGCGACGATGTGATCTTGAAGCACTTTGGCTGGCGAGAAATCCGTGGCCAAGAGGGCGTGCGCTACAAGTTCGAGTGGCGATGAACGCCGTCGCGGCCCATTATGATAGCGACCCGGAGCGGGAGTGGGAGCGCCTCGCCCGCCACCGAACAGAGTTCGCCGTTACGACGCGTGTCCTGGCCGAGCATCTGCCGTCCCCGCCGGGGCAAATCCTCGACGTGGGCAGCGGGCCGGGCCGCTACGCCTTGCACCTGACGCGGCAGGGCTATCGCGTTGTCCTGCTCGACCTGTCGCCCAGGAGCCTTGACCTGGCCCTGGAGATGGCCACGCGGGAGGGTATCTACCTGCCGCCGCCGGTGCAAGGGGATGCCACGGCACTGCCGCCGGACTACACCGGGCAATTCGATGCCGTCCTGTTGCTGGGGCCGCTCTATCACCTGCTGGACGCCGCCGACCGGCTAGCGGCCGTGCGCGAGGCGTACCGTGTCCTGCGGCCGGGCGGCCTCGTCTTCGCCGCGTTCGTCACCCGTTTCGCCCCCCTGCGCGACGCGGCCATCCACTCGCCGCAGTGGATCATCGACAACCCCGAACGCTTCCGGCAACTGCTGGACGAGGGCCTTAACCCGGCCTATGCGTCAAGCGGTTTCCCCGATGCCTACTTCGCCCGACCGGAGGAGATCGTCCCGCTCATGGAAGCGGGCGGGTTCCAGACGTTGGGCTTGCAGGGCTGCGAGGGCATTATCGCCGGGCACGAAGAGGCGGTGAACGCGCTGGAGGGCGAGGCGTGGGCGGCGTGGGTGGCGCTCAACTACCGCCTGGGCCAGGAGCCAGCACTCTACGGCGCGGCCGACCACCTTCTCTACGTCGGCGCGCGGCCGGCCCCGCTGGTTGCCCCGTCCGAGGGTCTCTGATAGAATGCGCCAACAACTGAATAGGCAAACCCGTCTCAGGTCGCCCCAGCCCCGGAAGGCAGGGCGTAATCGCGAAACTGGTGCGTCTTGTTCGCGCAAGACAAGGCCAGTGCTGTACCCGCAACTGTGATTTGGCCGGCAACCCGCCGGCCGATAAGCCAGGTCGACACCCTGAGATGTGTTTCTGCCCTCGTGGATAAGGGTTGGGAACTTCGTGGAGACTGGTTATCCGGATTAACCTCGACTCGATGCCCACGCATCGAGTTTTTTGTTCCCGTCCCCTCATCCGACAACAAACAATGACCCTGATTGCCGCCTTCGGCCGCGAAGGATGGCGGGCAGGCGACCAGGAATGATGAGGAGTTGACGATGATGAAGCGACATTTGGCCTTTGTAACGGTTTGCCTACTGCTCCTGTTGGCGGCCGTCGGCTGTTCCGCGGCCGGGGGCGACATGCCGGCGAGCGGGCCGGGGGACGCGGCCGCCGCAAAGGCCGTGGCGTGGTTGGTGGCCAATCATCAGAACGATGATGGTGGCTATACCAGCTTCAGCGCCGGCGCGAATCAAGCCCCGTCGGACCCGGCGGGCACGCTGGACGCGCTGTTGGCCCTGGCGGCGGGCGGCGGCAATACTGAGCCGGCGCTGTCATACCTGCGAGCCAACGGCCCGGCGTTGGAGGCGACGGCCGCCGAGAGCGCCGGGCAACTGGGTAAGCTGCTCCTGGCCCTGAGTGCGGCCGGGGCCGATCCGCGGGACTTGGGCGGCCAGGACTATGTTGCCCAACTGGCAGGAATGGTGGATGCATCGGGTTCGTTCGGCGTGGCCGACGCTTTCAACCATTCGCTGGCGATGTTGGGCCTGAAATCCGGTGGCGAAAACGTCCCGGAGGCTGCGGCGGCGTGGTTGGAGAGCACCCAGGCGGCCAACGGCTCGTGGGATGACGGTTTCGGCACGACCGACAACAGCGACGCGACGGCCATGGCCATCATGGCTCTGCTGGCGGCGGGCCGCTCGGCCAGGGATGCTTCCGTCGTCGCGGCGGCCGACTTCCTGGCTGGGACGCAGGCGGCCGCGGGCGGCTGGGCCTACGGGACGGGTTTGCCGGCCGGGGCAAGTAGCACAGCGCTGGTTGTGCAGGCTATCACCGCCCTGGGCGACGATCCGGCCGCCAACGATACGCGCTGGGCCATGAACGGCCGGTCACCGCTGGATACCCTGTTGCTCTATCAGGGTCAGAGCGGCGCGTTCCAGGCCGACTTCGGCGACGGGCCGTTCGATGACTTCTTGAGTACCGTGCAGGCCATTCCCGCGGCCGCCGGCCGCGTCTGGCCGATGGCCCCGGATGGGGCGAAGTAGGCGCACATGGCGAAGATCATGGCCATCCTCCAGCTATTGGTCGTGCCGCTTCTGGTCGGCCTTCTGTCGCCGCCGGCGCAAGACGGCAACCGGGTCGGTCTCATTGTCGATTTCGGCGAGGAGACGCGGACCGCCTGCGTGGCCTTTGACGAGCCGGAGATTAGCGCCTACGAGGCGTTGGCGCGTTCGGGGCTGGCGTTGGAGGTGAACCAGCAGGGCGGCGGCGCGGCCGTCTGCCGTATAGAGGCCACTGGTTGCGCGGCCGATGACTGCTTCTGCGCCTGTAAGGGTCCGGACTGCGTCTACTGGTCGTACTGGCACCAGGTGGACGGGGTGTGGCAATATGCCACGATCGGCGCCAGCCAGCACCGGGTGAGCGACGGCGATGTGGACGGCTGGGTATGGGGGCCGGGGACGGTCGCTGAAGCGCCGCCGCCGCCGGAGGTGGGCTTCGACGACATCTGCGCCGGGGCGGGGGCGGCGGCCGTCGCCGCGCTCAGCACGCCCGCGCCGGGCGGAATATCCACCGCCGCGCCGGCCGATATGCCGGCAACCGCCCCGTCCGCCGGGCCAGGCGCGTGGGCCTATGGCGGCTTTGTCGTTCTGCTGGCGCTGCTCGGCGGGCTGCTGTGGCTGGCGCGTCGCCGCGTGGGCGGGGGCAGGGCGTAGCTGTGGCCCGTCGCGTCGCCACCGGCGCGCTCTTTCTGCTGGCGCTGGCCATCGGCGCGGTGGCCTTTCTGTACCCTTTCCTCTTGCCGGCCCTGGGCAGCGCCGCGGCGAAGGGCATTGCGCCGCCGGACGCTGTGCCGCTGCTGTCGGCCGTGCTGGTGACGCTGTGCCTGGCCGTGCTGCTCGTCGAACTGCAAGGCCAGGCCGCGGGCGCAAAGACGGTAGCCATGCTGGGCGTCCTGGTGGCGGCGACATCGACGCTGCGCTTTATTGAGGTGGCCGTTCCCGGGCCGGGCGGCTTCTCGCCCATCTTCGTGCCCATCATCCTCAGCGCCTATGTCTTTGGGCCGCGCTTCGGCTTCCTGATGGGGGCGATGACGATGCTGGTCTCCGGCATCATTACCGCCGGCGTGGGGCCGTGGCTGCCCTACCAGATGTTCACTGCTGGCTGGGTGGGCATCACCGCCGGCTGGCTGCCCCGCTGGCGACGGCCGCGGGCTGAGGTGGTCTTGTTGGCGGCGCTGGGTCTGGTGTGGGGCTTCGCCTATGGGGCCATCATGAGCTTCTACACCTGGCCGTTCCTGGTCGGCAGCGCGCCAACCACCTTTTCGCCGGGCGCGGGGGCGTGGGACGCGCTGCGACGCTATGGCGCGTTCTATCTGACGACCTCGCTATTATGGGATTCGGTCGGCGCGGCCGGCAATGTCGTCCTGCTGCTGGCCCTGGGCGCGCCGGCGTTGCGCGCCCTGACGCGCTTTCGCGACCGGTTGCTGTTCGAGGTGCGGCCGTCATGAGGCTATTCCGGGCACAGGCGTGGGGCGTCTGGCTGCTGGCCGGTGGCGTGCTGGTGTTGTCGGCACGCAATCCGTTCTATCTGACCCTGCTGTTGGCCATCTCTCGTGTCGTCGCTGTGGCCTGCGCCACCGGCGCGGCCGGGCCACGCCTGCGCTATGGCCGCATCGCTCTGCTCATCCTGCTCTTCTCGACGCTCTTCAATATGCTCACCGCCCATGTCGGCGAGATGGTGCTGTTGACGCTGCCCGCCGGCTGGTGGCTCATCGGCGGGCCGGTCACCCTGGAAGCGGCCGTCTATGGCTTCATCACCGGCCTGAGCCTGGTCACGCTGCTGTCATTCTTCGTGGCCTTCAACGCCATTGTGCCGACCGGGGAACTTATCGGCCTGGCGCCCGCGGCGCTCTACGAGTTGGGACTGGTATTGCTGTTGGCCATCACGTACGTGCCGGAAACCGGGCGACAACTGCAACGCATTCGTGAGGCACAGGCCATCCGCGGCCACCGCCTGCGCGGCCTGCGCGACTGGCAACCCATTGTCGTTCCGCTGCTCATCAGCGGCCTGGAGCGGGCCATGAACCTGTCGGAGACGATGGTCGCCCGTGGCTTCGGGTCGGTGGCTTATGTGGCGACGCCGTGGCGCGTGCGGCTGGGTCTGCTGGTTGGGCTGGCGCTGGCGCTGGCGGGGGCGTTGCGGCTGGCCTGGGGCTACGCGGACGGTTGGGCGCTGATCGGCGCGGGCGTGGTCGCGGTGGGGCTGAGCTACCGTGCGCTGAGCCGGCGCGCAACGCGCACACGCTACCGGCCGCGCCCGTGGACGTGGGCCGACACGACAGTGGTCGCCGGGGCGCTGCTGCCGCTGCTCTTGTTGCTGCCGTTGCCGGTGTTGGCCGGCGTGGCGCTGGGCTACGAACCATACCCGCGCCTGGGGCTGCCGGCGTTCGCCCCCTGGGCGGGGGTGTTGCTGCTGGGTCTGGCCGTGCCCGCGGCCTGGCAAGCGGCTCCGGGGCCGGGGGTGGTATGATCGCTCTGCACCGCCTCACTTACCACTACCCTCAGCGGACGGACGCCGCCCTGCGCGCCGTGACCTGGGACGTGGCCGACGGCGAGTTTGTGTTGGTGGCCGGGGCGTCCGGTTCGGGCAAGTCGACGCTGCTGCGCTGTCTCAACGGCCTCGTGCCCCATTTCAGCGGCGGCGTGCTGGCCGGGCGGGTCGAGGTGGCGGGTATCGATGTTGTGGCCGCCGGGCCGCGTGTCATGAGCCGGCACGTCGGCTTCGTGGCCCAGGACCCGGAGGCTCAGGCCGTGCTCGACCGCGTGGAGGGCGAGATCGCCTTTGCTCTGGAGAACGCCGCCGTGCCACCGGCGGAAATGCGCGTGCGCGTGGAGGAAGCGCTTGACCTGGTGGAGCTGACGCCGTTGCGCGACCGGCCACTGGGCACGCTGTCGGGCGGCGAGCGGCAACGCCTGGCCATCGCCGCGGCGTTGGCCCTACGGCCGCGCGTCCTGGTGCTGGATGAGCCGACAAGCCAACTCGACCCACAATCGGCCGAGGACGTGCTGCGGGCGCTGGTGCGGCTCAACGAAGACTTGGGGCTGACCATCGTCCTGGCCGAGCACCGGCTGGAGCGCATCGCCCGCTACGCCGACCGGCTGACGTTTCTGGAAAACGGACGGGTGACGCTTGACGGCCCGGTGCGCGAGACGTTGCCGTTGGTTCCCGGCGCGCCGCCGGTGGTGGCTCTGGCGCGGGCGCTGGGTTGGCGGCCGGCGCCGCTGACGGTTAAGGAGGCCAAGCCGTGGGCGGCGAACCTGCCGGTTGTTGTGCCGCCGCTGCCCGCAACGCCCCCGCCCGCAGCGCCGTCCGCGCCACTGCTGCGGGTCGAAGGGTTGCGTTTCTCGTATAATGGCCAGGAGACGCTGCGCGACATCGACCTCAGCATCGCCCCGGGCGAAGCGGTGGCGCTGGTGGGGCGCAACGGCGCGGGCAAGTCGACGCTGTTGAAGTGCATTGTTGGCTTGCTGCGTGGCCAGGCGGGCGAGGTCTGGGTCGGAGGGCGCTCGACGCGCGGCCGGGACGTGGCCGGCATCTGCCGCGAGGTCGGCTACCTGCCCCAGAACGCCGACGATCTGCTGTTCGCCGACAGCGTGGCCGATGAGCTGCGCGTTACGCTGCGCAACCACGGCCTGACGGCGTCGGCCGACGAGCGCGCGGCGTGGTTAGCCCGTCTGGGTCTCACCGAGGTGGCCGAGGCTTACCCGCGCGACCTCTCCGTCGGGCAACGGCAGCGGGTGGCCCTGGGCGCGGTGACGGCCACACGGCCGCGCCTGTTGCTGCTGGACGAGCCGACGCGCGGCCTCGACTGGGCGGCCAAGCTCGCTCTGGCGGCCCTGTGGCGCGGTTGGCTGGCCGAGGGGGCGGGAATATTGCTGGTGACACACGATGTCGAGCTGGCGGCGGCGTTTGCCCAGCGAACGGTGATGTTGAGCCGCGGCGAGATCATCGCCGCGGGGCCGACGCACGAGGTGCTGGCCGGCACGGCCCACTTTGCGCCGCAGATGGCGCGGCTGTTTCCCGGACGCGGCTGGCTGACGGTCGAGGACGCGTTGCGCGGGTTGGGACAACCGGCAAATGGAGTGAGCGAATAGGAGGACAGATATGCCGCGACTGACGAAAATCTACACCCGTGGGGGCGATGCTGGGCAGACCAGCCTCGCTGGTGGGCAGCGAGTGGCCAAGGACTCATTGCGCGTAACGGCTTATGGCACGGTCGATGAGCTAAACTCCCACCTGGGCGTTGCCCTGGCGGCCGGGCTGACCCCACGGCTGGCGGGCGTCGTCGCCGAGATACAAAACGAGTTGTTTCATCTCGGCTCTGACCTCAGCTTCCGGCAGGAGGACAAGGAGCGTCTGCCCCTGCCGCAGATCGAACCGCGCCATGTGGTGCGGCTGGAAGCGCTCATCGACGAACTGACGGGCATCGTCGGGCCGTTGCAGAACTTCATCTTGCCCGGCGGAGCGCTCACTGCGGGACACTTGCACGTCGCTCGCGCCGTCTGTCGTCGGGCCGAAAGGGACGTCGTCACCCTGGCCCGCGAGGAGGCTATCGGTCCCCAGGTCGTTCAATATCTGAACCGCCTGTCGGACGCGCTCTTCGTGATGGCCCGTTACGAGAACTACGAGCGAGGCATACCCGAACCCCTCTGGGATAGCCACGCCTAGCGGCCGTCGACACGCGGCAATGGAGCGCGGCTGGCGCGGATGGGAGCCTCTTTAATTAGCCGCGCCAGTCCGCGCAAACTGCGCCCGCCATCTTCCATGTGGCTTGCTACCCGCTTGGCCGGAAATGGTCGATCGCACTACAATGCAGCGTCTACCGGCGTCACTGCCCGGCGCGTGACGACGAATGAATCCAGAGGAGAAGAAGGTATCATGCTGCAAAACCTGGCCGTCGCGGCCGTTATTGTGGTCATCATGTGGGTCATCATCCTGGGGCTATACCTTATGGTCACCCGCCGCCAGCCCGCCGTTACCGCGCAGATGAAAGCCCTGGAGGAACGGCTGGAACGGGCTGAGCGCGAAGCCGAGTCGCGGTAGGCGTCCCCTCATGACTACGACACTCCGACGCGCTCTTGTCTTTCTCGCGCTACTGTTGGCCGTGTTGCCGCTGACGGCGTGTCTGGGCGCGGCCGAATCTGAACCCGACGCCTGCGATGGCCCCGACTTCCTGTTCGCCGACAACTTCAACGGTGAGTTGGACTGTGGTTGGGCCAGTTACGAGCGCGGCAGCAGCACGGCGACGATCGAGAACGCCGCCATGCAGTTGACCGTTGGCCAACCGGGCCAGTTGTGGTGGACCAACCCGGGCAAGTCATTTGATGATGTTGTCATCACCGCTGAAGCGCGGCAGGTGGATGGCCCCAACGACAACGCCTATGGTCTCATCTGCCGTTACCAGGACGAGAAAAACTTCTACATCTTTCTGGTCAGCGGCGACGGCTACTACGCCATCGGCAAATACCAGAGCGGCAGCGAAACCGTCACCTATCTGACGCCCAACGCGCAGTTCCAACCCTCTGACGCCATTAACGTTGGCGTGGCCTCCAACGAACTGCGCGTCAAGTGTATCGGCAGCGAGCTGAGCCTGGAGGTCAACGGCATCCCGCTGAGCACCGTCAGCGATCCCACCTTTGTCAATGGCGACATCGGGCTGGCCGCCAGCACGCTGCAGCCGGGCACAACCATTGTTGAGTTTGACAATGTACGCGTCACGCAACCTTAGCCGGCTGGCCGCGGCCGTCGTCCTGGCCCTCCTGGCCGCTTGCGGCGGCCGGTCACTGACGCCGGGCGCGGCCGACACAGACCGCGCCGGCCGGGCCGCGCCCACTGGGCCACTGCGCGAGGCGTTTGTCCCCGGCCAAACGGGTAACTGGCTGCTGGAAGGAGATGATGTCAGTTCCGCGGCCGTGGTTAACGAGCAACTGGTCATCACCGTTGATGCGCCCAATACCATGCAGTACGCCACCTATACGGATAGGACGTTCGACAACTTCGTGCTGGAAGCCGATGCCTGGCAGCGTTCCGGCGCGCCGGAGAGCAGCTACGGCGTCCTGTTCCGCATGACCGAGGACGGCCAATTCTACCGCTTCGACATCACCGGCAATGGCTTGTACATGGTCGAGCGGCGCGCGGCCGACGGCTCCTGGGTGCGGCTGGTGCGCGAGTGGACGCCGACCGCGGCCATCAATCAGGGCCTCAACGTCGCCAATCGGCTGAAAATCATCGCCAACGGCCCCGACCTGGCCTTTTATGTCAATGACATTCTGCTCACGCAAGTGAGCGACGCCAGTCTGACCAGTGGCGCTGTTGCTCTTGATGCCGGCTCGTTTGCCGGCAAGGCGTTGCAGGTGTCGTTCGATAACATCAGCGTGACGCCCGGTTCGGGCTAGGCTGGCCAGGATGGACATCCGGCGTCAGGTGGCCGCCGCGGCCGGTTCCCCGGTCATCGACATTGCCCCGCTGGGCGGCGGCTGCGTCAGCGCGGTCTATGAGGTGCGCTTGGGCGACGGCCGGCGTGTCGTGGCCAAAGTGGACGAGAGTGGCACGGACGCGCTTGGTACGGAAGCGTTTATGCTGCGCTATCTGGCCGAGCAGACGGCGCTGCCCGTGCCCGCCGTTTTGGCGGTGGATGGCGGCGTGCTGCTCCTGGAATACGTCGTGGGGGACAGCCGCTTCGACGGCGCGGCCGAGGAGGAGGCCGCCGAACGTCTGGCAGCCTTGCACGCGCTGACCGCGCCAGCTTTTGGCTTCGAACGGGACACGCTCATCGGAGGGCTGCGGCAGCCCAATCCCGACACGGCCGGCTGGCTCAACTTCTTTGCCGAGCAGCGGTTGGCGTACATGGCCGGGGAGGCCGCCCGCGCCGGGCGATTGCCGGTGGCGACGCAGGCCCGCGTGGACCGGCTGGCCAGCCACCTCGACCGTTGGCTGGCGGAGCCGGCCCGGCCGTCGCTCATCCACGGCGATGTTTGGACGACCAACGTGCTGGCCCGTGGCGGGCACATTGTCGCCTTTCTCGATCCGGCCATTTACTTCGCCGATGCCGAGATCGAGCTGGCCTTCATCGGTCTGTTCGGCACGTTCGGCCGCGCCTTCTACGAACGCTATCACACCCGGCGACCCATCGCCCCCGGCTTCTTCGAGGAGCGGCGCGACCTCTATAACCTCTATCCGTTGCTCGTCCATGTCCGCCTGTTCGGCGGCAGCTACGTGGGCCAGGTGGAACGCGCCCTGGCCAGCTACGGCTTCTAGGCCGTCTACGCCTTGCGATGGACGAGACGATTGTCCGGCAGCTGACGGCGCTGAACGAGGCGTTCTACAATCGCTTCGCCGCGCCGTTTTCCGCCAGCCGGACGGGGCCACAGCCCGGCTACAGTCGCTTGCTGGCCTATGTGCCTGCGGGGCGGCCGCGCGTGCTGGATGTCGGTTGTGGCGACGGGCGATTTGGCCGCTACGTGCGCGCTGCCGGCCGGGATGTGGACTATGTTGGCGTCGATTTCTCCGCCGCGTTGCTGGCCGCCGCCCATGCGCCCGGCCGATTCCTGCGACGCGACCTGAGCCAGGCCGGCTGCCTGGACGATCTCGGCCGCTTTGACCTCATTGTTTGCCTGTCCACGTTGCAACATATCCCGGCGCACCGCAATCGCGCCCGTCTGCTGGGGGAGATGGCCGCGCAGCTTGACGCCGGCGGCTACGTTGCATTGGCCAATTGGCAGTTTCTGGCCAGCGAGCGCCAGCGGCGCAAGATTCGGTTGTGGGCCGAAGTGGGCCTGGACGTGGATGATGTGGAGGTGGGTGACTACCTGTTGTCGTGGCAGCGCGGCGGCGACGGCCGGCGCTACGTCGCCCTTCTGGACGAAGCTGCGACGCGGACGCTGGCCGCAGAGGCGCGTTTGCGTGTCGTCGAACAGTTCCGCAGCGACGGCCGCGAGGGCGACCTCAACCTCTATACGGTTCTGGCCGGTTGACAGGGGCCGGGCGGGTGCTACAATCTTCATTCGGGCGCGAGACAGTTATGGACCTGAAAGAGCGTTTGCGAGCCGACGTTACCACCGCCATGCGCGGCCATGATACCCAGAGACGGGATGTCTTGCGCATGGTCCTGGCGGCCATCCAGCAAACAGAAGTCGATTCGCGTGTGCTGCTGGACGACGCCGGCGTCCAAGACGTCCTGCGCCGGCAGGTGAAGCAGCGCCAGGAGAGTATCATCGACTTCACGCGCGCCGGCCGGGCCGAAGACGTTGCCCGCGAGACGGCCGAAGCCGAGCTGATCGCGTCCTATTTGCCCCAGATGATGACCCGCGAGGAGATCGAACTGTTGGCCCGCGCGGCCGTCGCCGAGACGGGCGTCACCGACATCAAAGGCATTGGGCAGGTCATGAGCCGGCTGATGCCCCAGGTGAAGGGACGGGCCGATGGGCGACTCGTCAACGACGTGGTACGCGGTCTTCTGCAGTGAACCTCCCCAGTTGCCCTTGTGGCCACCATGAATCGTAACCTGTGGAAAGGGCAGGTCGATCAGTTTCGTCTGTGGGTCAGGCGAAACGCCCTGACGCTTTTCTTCACCACCGTCGCTGTGGGCATGACGCTGATCCTGGCCTTTGACCTGCCCGGCGCGCGTCAGGTGGATGTGGCCGTCGATCGCCCGGCCCCCAACGATATTTTCGCCCCGCGTGCCCTGACCTTCACCAGTGACCTGCTGACCGACCAGGCGCGAGACCAGGCGGTTCGTGCCGTCGCCGACGTCTATACGCCGCTGGACCTGGGTATTGGCCGCGCCCAGCTGGGTCTGGCGCGCGGCTTCTTTGCCTTTGTGGAGACGGTACGCGCCGACTCCAGCGCCAACACCGATCGCCGCATGGGCTATCTGCGCGCCGCTAAGGGCCTGACCATCAGCGAGGAGGTGGCCGAGGCCCTGCTGAGCCTCAGCCAGCCCGACTACGAGAAGGTCAAGTCCGACGTGCTGGCCATCGTCGAAGAGCTGATGCGTGAGGAGATTCGCCCCGCGCAGCTGGCTGACTTCCAGCGCACGGCGCGGCGGCTGGCCAGTCTTGAGCTGTCGCCCTTGCAGACGAGTGTCGTGACCGAGCTGTCCTACCAGTTCATCGTGCCGACCGTCTTCCCCGACGACGCGGCCACGGCCGACGTGCGCCAGGAGGCGGCCGCGGCCGTGCAGCCGGTAACGCGCACTGTGGCGCGCAACCAACGCATCGTCCGCGCCGGAGAGATCGTCACGCTGGCCGACTACGAGTTACTGAACGAGTTGGGCTTGCTGCGCAGCGAGGGCGACTGGCGGCATACGGCCAGCATGGCCCTGGCCTCGTTGCTGACGACCTCGCTGATTGCGCTCTACTGGGCGCGGTTCCAGCGCGTGCAGTTCCCGAACGGCCGTTACCTGGCCGTCATCGCCGGCTTGCTGCTGATCTTCACCGCCGTGGCCAAGATTATGGTCGCCAGCGATGTGCTGTCATACTGGTTTCCGTTGACGGCGCTATCGCTGCTGTTGGCGGTCGTCTATGACACGCGCTTCGCTATTCTGGTAACGGTGCTGATGGCCGCGCTGGTCAGTTTCGCCGGCCCCAGTTCGCTGGAGCGAGCGATCTATCTGGCTATGGGCGGTATCGTCAGTGTGCTGACATTGCGCGATGCGCAGCGCATCTCGGCCTTCTTCCGGGCCGGCCTGCTGGCCGCCCTGGGCCACATCACCATCGTCGTCCTCTTCTGGCTGTTGGAGGACGCGCCGCCGCGGGCCTTGTTGCTGCCCTCGGCCTATGCGCTGGGCAACGGCCTGCTTTCGTCGGGTCTGACATTAGCCGGGCTGTATGTGCTCGGCGGCCTCTTCGGCATCGTCACGATCCTGCAATTGCAAGACCTGTCACGGCTCGACCATCCGCTGTTGCGTGAATTGCTACGCCGCGCGCCGGGCACGTATCATCACAGTATCATGGTCGCCAATCTGGCCGAGCAAGCGGCCGAGCGCGTCAATGCCAACAGCACCCTGGTGCGCGTTGGCGCGTTCTATCACGATGTCGGCAAGATGGTGCGGCCGCCCTACTTCGTCGAGAATCAGGAAGGCATGGACCCCCACGCCTCTCTTGACCCCCACACCAGCGCGCGCATCATCATCAGCCACGTGGCCGACGGCCTGGAGCTGGCCCGCCGCTATCGCCTGCCGTTTCGCATTCAGGACATCATCGCCCAGCACCACGGCGATCGCGTCACCCGCAGCTTCTATCGCAAAGCGCAAGAGGCGGCCGGCGAAGGCGTTGCCGTCGATGCCAACGCCTTCCGTTACCCCGGCCCGCGGCCTATCTCGCGCGAGGCGGCCATTGTCATGCTGGCCGACGCTATCGACGCCACATCCACCGCTGTGCGGCCGAATACGGAGAGGGCCATCGAGAAGCTGATCAACACCATTATCGAAGACGACATGTTGGAGGGGCAGCTCAACCAGTCGGGGCTGAGCCTGAATGATGTCGAGCAGCTGCGCCTGTCCTTCATCGAGACGCTCAAGGGGCGCTTCCACATACGCGTGCAGTATCCGGGCAACGAGCTACTGACGATGGAGAACCTGCCCGAGCTAGGACTGCCCGCGCCCTCGCTGAGTCTGCCTGGGCCGGCGCAACCCGAAGCACTGACGCGCGGCACACAGACGGCGAAGTCCGGCTAGACGGCCAGACGCGACCGCCGGGGCAAGAAACGTATGGCTTACACCATTGATGTCCAGACGACGCGCCGCCAGCCGCCCGAGCTGGCGCGGGCTGTGGCCCAGGCCGCCCATGAGGCTCTGGCCTACCGTGCCGCGCCCGACGGGACCGCGCTGACCATTCTGTTGAGCGACGACGCTACCTTGCGCGACCTCAACCGGCGCTATCGCGGTGAGGATTGGGCCACCGATGTACTCAGCTTTCCGGCCGGGGAACCTCAGCCCGGCGACGCGGCCGAGTACCTGGGCGACATCGCCGTCTCCATCGATCAGGCTGAGCGCCAGGCGGCGAGCAAGAGGCATTCGGCCGTAGCGGAACTGCAACTGCTGGCCATTCATGGCGTGCTGCATCTGCTGGGCTACGACCACCTCGACGCGGAGACAAAGACCGCCATGTGGGCCGAACAGGCGGCGGTGCTGCGCAAGCTGGGCCTGGAGACGATCCAGCCGACCGAGGATGGCCATGACGATTAGCGGGCGCGGGCGCGGGCTGTTGCGCGGCCGGGCGCTTAGCTTTCGCTACGCCTTCGAGGGCTGGTGGTATGTCCTGCGTACCCAGCACAACACATGGATCCACGCCCTGGCCAGCGTGCTCGTCTTTGCTCTGGCGTTGTGGTTGGGCATCTCGCGGCTGGAGTGGGCCGTGCTCGTGCTGACAACGACCGCCGTATGGATGGGTGAATTTGCCAACACGGCGCTGGAGGCGGTCGTCGATCTCGTCCGGCCCGACTATCACCCTCTGGCCAAGGCGGCCAAAGACGTGGCCGCGGCGACCGTGCTCGTCGGCGCGATCGGGGCCGTGATCATCGGTCTGCTGATTCTGGGGCCGCCGCTCTGGCAGCGCCTTTTCGGCTAACGGCCTACTGCGGCAGCGCGTCGAAGGGGATGGCGCTGATGCGTGGGTTCGCGGCGTCGCGCCCGGAAAGGACGGGTGGGGCGGGCGGCCGCCAGGGCACAGCCACGTCGGGGTCATCCCAGGCCAGGCCGAATTCATCACGGCCCCCATCATAGTAGTTGTCCACGGTGTAGAACAGCGTCACGTCGCTTAGCGCCAGAAAGCCATGGGCCACGCCGGACGGGATGTATAGGCCGTAGCTGTCGGCCGCGTCCAGCTCGATCGTCTCTGTGCAGCGAAAGGCGGCCGACGAACGACGCAGGTCGGCCAGGCCGACGCGGAGCCGGCCGGCGGCCAGATACCAGTAGTCCACCTGATCGAAGTGATAGTGCAACCCACGCAGGACACCGGCGCGCGAGTCGGAGCGGTTGGACTGGATGCTGTCCCATGTGCGCTGGGGAAACCACTCTTTGCGGAAGGTCTCCGTGAAGCGGCCGCGTTCGTCGGCGAAGGGGCGCAACGCCACCAGCAGAACGCCGGGGATAACCGTGGATTCAGTGAAGGTTGCCACTACCTTTCTCAAGCGCGAAAGTAATTGCTGATAAAGAACCACAGGTTGGCCGGACGTTCGGCCAGGCGACGGACAAAGTACGGGTACCAGGCCGTGCCATAGGGCACGTAGATACGCACCTGATAACCCTCATTGACAAGCTCTTCCTGCAAATCGCGACGGATGCCGTGAAGCATTTGGAACTCGAAGGCGCTGGCAGGAATGTTGCGGCTGCGGGTATAAGCCTTGATGTCCTCGATGATGGCCGCGTCGTGGGTGGCGAAAGCGGGACGGACACCCCGCTCGGCGGCGTGGTCGCTCAGCAGCAGGCGAGCCAGGTTCAGATAGTTGGCGTCCACATCGGCCTTGTGCGGGAAAGCGACGTCGGCCGGCTCGGCGTAGGCCCCCTTACACAAACGCACGCGCGCACCCTCCTCGATGAGTTGCTGGATGTCGGCCTCGCTGCGGTAGAGATACGCCTGGATGACGACGCCAACATTGTCAAGGTGGGCTTCGTGACGCAGTTGGCGATAGATGCCCAGTGTCGTGTCCACGGTCGGGCTGTCTTCCATGTCAATGCGGATGAAGTTGCCCACGGTCTTGGCCCGCTCGACAAGAGTGCAGATATTGGCCAGGGCCAGGTCGCGGTCGAGCTTCAGACCCAGCTGTGTTGGCTTGACGGAGACGTTGGCCCGTAGCTGGTGGGTATCGATATCGCTCAGCAGGCGCAGGATTTCCTCGCGAGCTTGCAACGCCTCGCCCTCGTGGGTGCAGCTCTCGCCCAAATAGTCGAGGGTGACCAGAATGCCGCGAGCGTTCAGGTCGCGCGTGGCGGCGATGGCCGCCTCGCGGTCGATGCCGGCCACGAAGCGCGAGGCCACGCGCCAGGCGATACTCCAACTGCTGACCAGACGGCGCGCCCAGGGAGCGTGGGACAAATAGACCAGGACACGCCGCAGCCAGCTGCTGCCATAGCGCAGGGCGAGCACAACGGAGATTGTCAGGGCGAAGAAGGTGACAAATAACGGTGAGCGCGAGCGAGTGGGGGGAAGAGGCTTGTCCATGAGCCGCATTGTATCCACAGCGAATAAATGCGCCAACGTCAAATGGGCCGTGGCGGCCGCCGTCGGGCGCACCTTTGCGGAGAACGGCGGGTTATCTTATGCAATGTGTGACGAGCAAAAGAGGAGGCGAACCGCATGAGCTTACTGGCAGGCAAGAAGGCGCTGATTTTCGGTGTGGCCAACAAGAATTCCATCGCCTGGGCCATCACCCAGGCGTTCCATCGGGAGGGGGCGGAGATCGGGCTGAGCTATGGCATCCCCCAGTTGGAGAAGCGGGTGATGCCGCTGGCGGCCGAGATCGGCTGCACGTTTGTGGAGAAATGCGATGTGAGCGTGGACGCGGAGATCGACGCGGTCTTTGCGCGGGCGGCCGAACATTTCGGCCGGTTGGACATTCTGGTTCACGCCGTGGCCTACGCGCCGTCGTCGGAGCTGGAGGGGCGATTCTATGACACGACACGCGAAGGCTTTCGCATAGCAATGGATATTAGTGCCTATAGTTTCATCGCTTTGGCGAAGCGGGCGCGACCGCTGATGACAGACGGGGGCAATCTGCTGACGATGACCTATTACGGGGCGGAGAAGGTTGTGCCCCACTATAACGTGATGGGGGTAGCCAAGGCGGCGCTGGAGGCCAGCACGCGCTATCTAGCCGCCGACCTCGGCCCGGACAACATCCGCGTCAATGCCATCTCCGCCGGGCCAATCAAGACGCTCGCCGCGGCGGGCATCGCCGGCTTCCGCAAGATGCTCAGCTATGTCGGCGAGCGCGCGCCCTTGCGTCGCAACATCGACCAGGACGAGGTGGCCAAGACGGCGCTGTGGCTGTGCAGCGATCTGGGCAGCGGCGTGACCGGCGAAGTGGTCTATGTCGATGCCGGCTACCACATCCTGGGTATGCCGGAGCCGCCGGAGAAGTGGGAATAACGACCGTAATCGTGATTGTAAGCGAGGCAGGCGATCATTTTGACAATTCAGCCGCAGAGGCTATAGTTCTTTGCTGAAGAGATTTCTAAACAGCTTATCAAGAGCAGTCGAGGGACCCGGCCCGTTGACACTGCAGCAACCGCCCTATTAGAGGAAAGGTGCTAACTCCGGCAGCGAAAGCTGGAAGATAAGAGGCCAAATGTGAAAGCCAACGCTACGCCTCTTGACCTGCTCAAGGGGCGTTTTTGTTTGGCGCGCAGTTTAGTGGAGGAATGATCAATATGACAACGAGTTTCATGGCTTCACCGTACTTGCTCTTCACCTCTGAATCGGTGACGGAAGGGCACCCGGACAAGATGTGCGATCAGATCAGCGACGCCGTCCTTGACGCCCTGTTGGCGAAGGACCCTTACGCGCGCGTCGCCTGTGAGACGGCCGTCAAGACCGGTTACGTCATGCTCCTGGGCGAGATCACCACATCCGCCTTTGTTGATTTCGACAAACTGGTGCGCCAGGTCGTCAAGGACATTGGCTTTGATGACAGTAGCAAGGGCTTCGACGGTAACACTTGCGGCGTGCTGGCCGCCATTGCCGCGCAAAGCCCCGACATCGCCCAGGGCGTCGACCACGCTCTGGAAGTGCGCCAGAACGGCGACAGCGACGCCGAGGTGGACGCCATTGGCGCCGGCGACCAGGGCATGATGTTCGGCTTTGCCTGCGACGAGACGGACGTGCTGATGCCCCTGCCCATCTACCTGGCCCACCGCCTGACTCGCCGCCTGGCCGAAGTCCGGCGCGACGGCACGCTGCCCTGGGTGCGCCCCGACGGCAAGGCCCAGGTGACGGTCGAGTACAACTATGGCGAGCCGAGCCGCGTCAACACCGTCCTGGTGAGCACGCAGCACGCCCCCGACGTGGACAACGAGACCATCCAGCAGGAGATCATCAAGCACGTGATCATGCCGGTGCTGCCGGCGCATCTGGTGGGCGAGAACCGCCGCATCGTCGTCAACCCGCGCAAGCCGTCGGATTACACCAGCGACGATCTGTGCATCTATGTCAACCCGACCGGCCGCTTTGTCGTCGGCGGGCCGATGGGCGATGCGGGCTTGACCGGCCGCAAGATCATCGTCGATACCTACGGCGGCATGGGCCGTCATGGCGGCGGCGCGTTCAGCGGCAAAGACCCGACGAAGGTCGACCGCAGCGCCGCCTACGCCGCCCGCTGGGTGGCCAAGAACCTGGTGGCCGCCGGGCTGGCCCGGCGCTGCGAGGTGCAGGTGGCCTACGCTATCGGCGTCGCCCACCCGCTGAGCGTCAACGTCGAGACGTTCGACACCAGCCCGTATACCAGCGACCAGCTTGTCGAGCTGATCAACACTCACTTCGATCTGCGGCCGGGGGCCATTATCCGCGACCTGAAGCTGCGCCGGCCCATCTATCGGGCTACGGCGGCCTATGGCCACTTCGGCCGCGACGACATCGAAGCGCCGTGGGAGAGCACCGACCGCGCCGAGGCGCTGCGCCAGGCGGCCGAGCGGTTTGAGCTGGTTGCGGCGTAGGACAATTGGACTGCTAAGCCACGCAGACCTATCGGCGCGTTAAAGACCTGATAGGTGGGCTGTTCGGAGTCTCGCTCCTTAATGGGAGGGGAGTCTGATCGCCCATCTGTCAGGTCTCGGCGTTCCAGATCAAATAACGCGCCTTCACCGCTTGACGCCATCGCACCCCTGCGCTAGAATCACGAATCTTGCGAGCCGAAGCGCGACTATTGTTGCCTGTCTGCCCGCTGGCCGGCGATAGTCCTGCCCTTACGATACACACCCAACGGTGATCATCAGTGTTTGAATCTCTAGGCTCACGGCTTCAGGCCGTCTTCGACAACCTGCAAAAGCGCGGCAAGCTAACCGAAGCTGACGTTGACGTCGCCATGCGCGAGGTGCGTCTGGCGCTGCTGGAGGCCGACGTCAACTACAAGGTTGTCAAAGGCTTTGTGGCCCGCGTGCGCGAACGGGCCGTGGGCCAGGAAGTCATGCGCAGCCTGTCGCCCGGCCAGCAGGTGGTCAAGATCGTCCATGACGAACTGGTGAGGACGCTGGGCGAGCCGGGCCGGCTGAACCTGGGCGCGCAATCGCCGGCGGTCATCATGCTCGTCGGGCTGCAGGGCGCGGGCAAGACGACGATGGCCGGCAAGCTGGCGTTGCACTTGCGTAAGCAGGGGCGGCGGCCGCTGCTCGTCGCCGCCGACATCTACCGCCCGGCGGCCATTAACCAGCTGGAGACGTTGGGCAAGCAGCTAGACATCCCTGTCTATAGCGAGGGCGACAAGTCCGACCCGGCGACCATCTGCGCCAACGGCGTCCGCCAGGCCATTTCCACAGGGGCGACGACGGTCATCCTAGACACGGCCGGCCGCCTGAACATCGACGAGATGATGATGGGCGAGATCAAGGGCATCAAGGCCCGCGTCCAGCCCATCGAGACGCTGCTGGTGGCCGACGCCATGACCGGCCAGGAAGCCGTGCGCGTGGCGACCGACTTCCATCAGGCGGTGGTATTGACCGGCCTGATCATGACCAAGATCGACGGCGACGCCCGCGGCGGCGCGGCCATTTCCATGCGCGAAGTCACCGGCGTGCCCATCAAGTTCCTCGGCGTGGGCGAAAAGCTGAACGCCATCGAGGTTTTCCACCCCGACCGGCTGGCCAACCGCATCCTGGGCATGGGCGACGTGATGACGCTCATCGAGCAGGCCCAGTCCGAGATGGACATGGAGGAGGCCCAGCGCGCCGGCCAGCGGCTGGCTCAGGGAGAGTTTGACCTGGACGACTTCCTGAAGCAGTTGCAGCAGGTGAAGCGCATGGGGCCAATTGGCAAGCTGTTGGAGATGGTGCCGGGCATGAGCAAGATGGCCGGCGACGTAGACCTCAGCTCGGCCGAGAAAGACCTGAAGAGTATCGAGGCGATGATCCAGTCGATGACCCTGGAAGAGCGGCACAACCCGCGGCTGCTGAAGGCCAGCCGCAAGCGGCGTATCGCCGCCGGGTCGGGCACGACGGTTCAGGATATCAACATCCTGCTCAAGCAGCACCGCGAGATGCAGGAGATGATGAAACAGTTCAAGGGCGGCCGCGGGCGCAATGCCCTCAGCCAGCTTTTGGGCGGAAAAATGTGAACGTTCGCGCAGCGTGGGCGACGGGACGGGGCCAAGCCCGGTCCCATCGGCTTGCTGCTGGCGATGACCTAGTTAGGGAGTGACAGATTAGACAATGCTACGAATTCGTTTGAGTCGAACCGGAAAGAAGCGGCAGCCCAGCTATCGGGTTGTCGTGGCCGAGAAAGAGGCCAAGCGCGACGGCCGCGTCGTCGAGCGTATCGGTCATTATAACCCGCTGACTAACCCGGCGGAGTTCCGCATTGATGAGGATCGCGTCCTCTACTGGCTGAGCGTTGGCGCGCAGCCGTCGGATGCCGTGCGCGTCCTGCTCAATAAGCAGGGCAGCTTCGACCGGCTGGCGCGCCTGCAAGCCGGTGAGTCGCTCGATGCCCTGGTGGCCGAGTACCGCGGCGTCGAAGCGCCCGCCTCGCCGGCCGAGGCGGAGCCGGAGCCGGAAGCCGCGCCGTCCATCGTCGAGCGCGTCGAAGCGGCCGCCGGGTCGGTGGTTGAGGCTGTGGCCGCGCCCGTGGCCGCCGTCGCTGACCGCATCGGTGAGGCTGTCGCCGCCGTCCTGGGCAGCGACGAGGAAGAGTAAGCGCATGAAAGACCTGGTTGCCTTCATCGTCGAGTCGCTCGTCGACAACCCGGATGAGGTTCAGGTGACCGAAGTGCGCGGCCGCGGGACGACGGTCGTCGAGTTGGCCGTGGCCCAGCCCGACATGGGGCGCGTCATCGGCAAGAGCGGCCGGGTGATCGACTCGATTCGCACGCTGCTGCAAGTACGCGCGGCCAAGGACGGCCAGCGCGTCGAGCTGGAGCTGCTGGAAGCCGATGAACTTCGCTGAGAGCGGTGACTTGAGCGAGCCATTGTCGGCCGACAGGCACGAAAGACCGGAGGGAGGCTCTGCGGAGGGTTCCGCTGAGCCTCGTTTTCTGGCGGTTGGCCGTATCATTAAGCCGCATGGCGTGCACGGCGAAGTGCGCGTCGAGCCGATGACCGACCGGCCGGAGCGCTTCGGCTGGCTGAAGGACATTTACCTCGGCGAGCACAATCCGCGCCGCGTCGGCGTGGTCAGTGTGCGTTATCACCAGGGCTACGTGCTGCTCAAACTGGACGGCTACCCGACGCGTACCGAGGCCGAGGCATTGCGCAACGAGTTGTTGCAGGTCCCCGAAGCGGAGGCGATTCCCCTGGAAGAGGGCGAGTACTTCCTTCACCAGCTGCTGGGCCTGGAGGTCGTCACCGAAGAGGGGCAAAGCCTGGGGCGTCTGACCGAAGTGATGGAGACCGGCGCAAACAACGTTTTTGTGATTGACGGCCCGGGCGGTCAGCACCTGGTGCCGGATATTGCCGATGTTGTGCTGGCGATCGATGTTGCTGCGGGCCGCATTGTCATCCGCCCCATGCCGGGGCTGTTAGACAACGAAGCTTAGCGAACTCCTCACTGCGGCCGATCCTCCTCTTGCGCGCTCGGCAGCTAGAGGTATCCTCTTGCCCATGTCCGATCTCAAGTATTGGCTCGCTTTCAACTACGTCAACGGCATTGGCCCGGCCAAGGTGCAAGCTCTGCTGGGCGCTTTCGGCGATCTGGGGCAGGCCTGGAACGCGACGGAGAGCCAGCTACGCGAGATCGGCCTGGACGCGCGCACCATCGACAGCCTGCGCGAAACCCGGCAGAAGCTCGACCTGGACGCCTACGCGGCCAAGGTGGAGGCCAGCGGCGCGCAAGCCCTGACCTGGGAGAGCGCCAACTACCCGGCGCTATTGCGCCAGATCCCGGCCGCGCCGCCGGTCCTCTTCGTGCGCGGCACGTTCGCCCCGGTGGACGAGTGGGCGGTGGCCGTGGTTGGCACACGACGGCTATCGGCTTATGGCCGGCTGGTGACCCACGAACTGGTTACCGGTCTGGCCCGCAATGGCATCACCATCGTTAGCGGGTTGGCCCGTGGCATTGACGGCGTGGCCCACCGCGCCGCCCTGGAGGCCGACGGCCGTACCATCGCCGTCATGGGCTGCGGCATCGACCGCGTCTATCCGCCGGAGCACCGCGATTTGTCCCACGCCATCGTTGACGGCCACGGGGCCATTGTGACTGACTTCCCGCTGGGCACGGAGCCGAGCAGTGTCAACTTCCCGGCCCGCAACCGGCTGATTAGCGGCCTGTCGCTGGGCGTGTTGGTCGTCGAGGCGGGCGAGCGTAGCGGCGCACTGATTACGGCGCGCTTCGCCCTGGAGCAGGATCGCGATGTCTTCGCGGTGCCCGGCAATATCAACAGCCCGGTCAGCGTCGGCGCGAACCGGCTCATCCAGCAGGGAGCCAAGCTGGTGATGCGCATCGAAGACATCCTCGAAGAGCTGAACCTGCGCATGGTCACGGAACAGGCCGCAGCCCAGGCCGTGTTGCCCGACTCGGCCGAGGAGGCCGCGCTGTTGTCGCAGTTGTCGTCGCAGCCGCTCCATGTGGATGATCTCGGCCGCCTGACCGGCATGCCCAGCTACCTCGTCAGCAGTACGCTGACGCTCATGGAGCTGAAGGGCATGGTGCAGCAGGTTGGGGGCATGAACTACGTGCGCCTGCGTGAGCCGGATGCCGTCTATCAGACTGACACGCCGGAGGAGTAAGGGGGAGATTATGCGTGTTGTCATCTTTGCCGGAGGGGCTGGCCGCCGTCTCTGGCCCATCAGCCGCGAGAGTTCGCCAAAGCAATTCGAGCCGATCGTGGGTGAGGAATCAACCGTACAGATGGCCGTGGACCGCGTCGCGCCGACGGTTGGCTTCGACAACATCTATATCGCCACCAACGAGCGCTACGTCGATATCGTCCGCCGGCAGTTGCCACAGGTGCCGGCGAGCAACATTCTCACCGAGCCGGTGCGCCGCGATCTGGGGCCGGCTGTGGGCATGGCCATGGCCCACCTGGATCGCCAGGCGGCCGATGAGCCGGTGGCCATCCTCTGGAGCGACAACCACATCGAGAATCTGCCCGCCTTCATCGGCCTGTTGCAGGCAGCGGAAGAGCTGGTGGCGCGCAAAACGGCCGACATCGTTTTCATCGGTGAGACGCCGCGTTTTGCCAACGAAAACCTCGGCTGGATCGGTCTGGGTGAGGTCGCCGGGCAGGTGGGTGACTTGCCTTACCATCGCTTCGGCTCGCTGACCTATCGGCCGTCGTTGGCGCGCTGCCGGGAGATCTTTGCCGGCGGGCGGCACGTCTGGAACACGGGCTTTTTCGTGACCACGCCGGCCTATGTGCGCGAGCAGTACCGTCGCCACTTGCCGCAGATGTGGACGCAACTGGCCGAGATCGAGGCGGCCGTGGGCACAGACGCCTACGACGACACCCTGCGCCGCATCTACCCACAGATGAAGTCGATCAGCTTCGACGACGCCATCCTGACCCACGTGGACGCCGACCGCGCCCTGGTGTTGCATGGCGAGATGGGTTGGAGCGATCCCGGCACGCTCTACGCGCTGAAAGAAGCCCTGAATCCTGACCCTGAGGCCAATGTCACGAAAGGATTGGTCATTGACACGGCGTCGAAGGATAGCCTGCTCTATAACTATGAGCCGGGCAAGCTCGTTGTGGCCGTCGGGTTAGAGGGCATGATCGTGATTAATACGGACGACGCCATTCTGATCGTCCACAAAGACAACATTCCCCTGGTCAAACGGGTTATCAACAGCCTGCAGGGTACCGAGTTGGAATCCTATAGCTGAGGTCGGCCTTGCCGCAGGCGGGGCCGTGAAGCAGAGTATGAGTAACGAAGAACTACAAGGCTACTGCCTGAAGTGCAAAGAGAAACGCACGATACTGAATCCGGTGGCGGAATGGGCGGCTAACGGTTCGCCGGCGACGCGCGGCACGTGCCCCGTCTGTGGCACCACGATCTACGCGCGCGGCCGCACGCCCGCCCACGAGACGCTGCCAAAGCCGGATACGCTGCCGCGCAAAGCCAAGACGGCCGCGGCCAAGGGCAAGAAGGCCTCTGCCGCCGGCAAGAGCGGCAAGGGCACCCGGAGCGCCACCAACAGCGGCGAGCGCAGCGGCAAGCTGGTCGTCGTCGAATCCCCGGCCAAGGCCAAGACCATCGGCCGCTATCTGGGGCGGGGCTACGTGGTCAAGCCGAGCCTGGGCCATGTGCGCGACCTGCTGAAGTCACGCCTCAGCGTCGATGTGGAAAACGACTTTGCGCCGGAGTATCGCGTGCCTAACGAGAAGCGCGCTCTGGTGAAAGAGCTTAAAGAGGCCGCTGCCCGCGCCGACGAGATCTTCCTGGCGACCGACCTCGACCGCGAGGGCGAGGCCATCGCCTGGCACGTCCGCGAGGCGGCTGAGATGGACCCGGCGCGGACGAAGCGCGTCGTCTTTCAAGAGATCACCGAACCGGCCATTCGCGCCGCCTTCGCCACGCCGCGAGCCATTGACATGGACCGCGTCGAGGCGCAGCAGGCGCGGCGTGTGCTCGACCGGCTGGTCGGCTATCAGCTCAGCCCGTTGCTGTGGCGCAAGGTGCAGGGGCGTTTGTCGGCCGGGCGCGTGCAGAGCGTGGCTGTGCGTCTGGTCGTCGAGCGCGAGCGCGAGATCGAAGCGTTTGACTCGCAGGAATACTGGACGATCGGCGCGGAACTGAGCCAGCAGAAGTACAGCGCCCTGCCGGCCAACAACGGCAATCGCCGCCCCTTCTTCATCGGCCGCCTCCACCGCCTCAACGGGACCGAGCCGGAGCTGACCAGCGAAGCCGCCGTCGCGCTCCATCTGGCGGCGCTGGAGCGGGCGCACTGGGAAGTGGGTGAGGTGACGTTGGGCAAGCGCACACGTCGCCCCGCGGCCCCGTTCACCACCAGCACGCTGCAACAGGAAGCGTCGCGCAAGCTGGGGCTGGGCACGACGCGGACGATGCGTATCGCGCAACAACTGTATGAGGGCGTGAACGTGGGCGAGGGCGATGTCGGCCTCATCACCTACATGCGCACCGACAGCGTCACCGTGGCCGGCGAGGCCCAGGAGCAGGCGCGCGCCTTTATTACCGAGGCATTCGGGGCCGATTACCTGCCCGACAAGCCTCCCGTTTACAAGACGCGCTCCAAGGCGGCCCAGGAGGCCCACGAGGCCATCCGGCCAACGTTGGTCACGCGCACGCCGGCGGCGCTGAAACCGCACCTCTCGCGGGAGCAGCTGCGGCTCTACACGCTCATCTGGCAGCGGTTCGTCGCCAGCCAGATGGCGCCTGCCCTGTACGACACCGTCTCGGTGGACATCTGGGCCGGGCCGGCGCAAACGCCCGCCCTCCAGCGCCCCTACCTGTTCCGCGCCAGTGGCTCGACGTTGGCCTTCCGCGGCTTCCTGGCCGTCTATGGCGCTGACGACCCGGACGAAGAGACAGAAACCGAGGGCAGCGGGCCGCAGGTGCCGACCGATCTGCGCGCGGCCGAGGCGCTGGACTTGCTCCAGCTGCTGCCGGAGCAGCACTTCACGCAGCCGCCGCCGCGCTATAGCGAGGCCTCGTTGGTGAAGGCGCTGGAGGAGCACGGCATCGGCCGCCCCTCGACCTACGCGTCGATCATCTCCACGATTCAGGCGCGGGGCTACGTCGATCAGGAACAGAAGCGGCTGCGGCCGACGGAGATGGGCGGCATTGTCAATGACATGCTCGTGCAATACTTCCCGGACTTGCTTTCCGTCGACTTCACTGCTCGCCTGGAAGATGAACTGGACGAGATCGCTGAGGGCAAGCCCTGGGTGCCGATCATTGACCAGTTCTACCAGAAGTTCGAGAAGGATTTGGGCGTGGCCGACGCGGCCTTGCCCAAGCTTGACCTGCGCAAGGAGCCGGAGCCGGTCGGGCGCGACTGCCCATTGAGCGGCCACCCGCTGGTCTATCGCGAGGGGCGCTTCGGCCGGTTCATCGGCTGTAGCGACTACCCGCGCTGCAAGTACACCGAGCAAATCCTGGTCAAGGTTGGCGTCAACTGTCCCAAGTGCGGCGGCGACCTGGTCGAAAAGCGCACACGCAAGGGGCGTATCTTCTACGGCTGCGCCAACTACCCAGAGTGCGATTGGACGAGCTGGAAGCGGCCGCTGGTTACGCTGTGTCCCGTTTGCCAGGGCGTCATGGTGCAGGAAAACAAAGAGTTGGCCAAGTGTACCCGCTGCGAACACGTGATGCCGTTGGCCGACATAGCGCCCGTGGCCTCGCCTGAGAGCGTCGCCGAGTAGGCTGTGCTGGCCGTGTGTAGCGCCGGCTAGTCGCTAGCCGTGTTTCACCGATGGGCACGAAGCAGGACAGTGATGATCTCAGCTTCACAAAGGCCTGATAGTTCTCAGGCTTGTGCTCATACTGCATGATCCAGAAGCATTCGCCACGGAATGGGCGTCGGCCGTATCAAAACGCCGCAACAGACGATCAGTTGTTGTAATGGAGTTTTTAACGCACTGCGCCTAAACTTGAAAAAGTGCGGCGGGAACGGCACTGTGTGTTGCCAAGTGATAGCCCAGTGTGGGCTTGATGAACTGAGTTAGGCCAACCCGCCACGCGAGAGCAGACGGAGAAACCTAATGCAAGAGCGCTCAACGAGGCTTATCGCCATCGTTGTGTTGCTGCTGGCCGCTGCCCTGACGCATTTAGGGAATGTGGGGACCACTTATGCAGCTTCGCAACGCCGCCCGGCCCAAAAGGTCTACATGCCGGCTGTCCTGCAACGTCCGCTAGAGGCGGCTACGCGGGACTTAACCATTGTCCGCCTGGACCTGTTCCAGACCGTGCAGACGGTGACTAACTCGGTCAGCCTCATTGCCGACAAGTCGACGCTGCTGCGAATCTACGCCCAGTCCAGCGGCACGGGCGTGGCCCCGGTAGCCGAAGTCACCGTTCACGCGCGCCGGGGCATGGTCTCGCTCGGTTCCCTGACAGTTGGCCCGCACGTCGTTCCGGCCCGGCCGTCGCTAGGCGACCTGAACAGCACGTTCAATATCCCTCTGCCGGCGGAGTGGCTCTCTGGCGATATCACGCTGACGACCACCATCGATGCCGTCAACACCGTGCCCGAGATGAACGAGGCCAACAACGTCTACACCGAGCAATTCACTTTCCACAACGTTGCCCCTTTGCAGATCACCATCGTCCCAATTACCTATACGGATACGCGTACTGGCCGGGTCTTCGCTGACGCGCCCCATGACCCTATTAGCTACTGGCTTCGCGGCGCGTTTCCGGTCAGCCAGATCAACGTCGCCTTTCACCCACCTATCGCCTTTACCGGCGACCTGAGACAGCCGGACGAATGGGAACGACTGCTCAACGAGCTGACAACCCTGGCGGCGGCCGAAGTCGGTATGGACGCGGCGACGGTCTATTATGGTCTGATTCCGAACGCGGACGCCACCGGCGCGACGTGGTTCGAGGGCGGCGTCTCCGGCCTGGGCTGGATCGGCCAACGGGTATCGCTCGGCCTGGACGTGGGCGTAGAGACGGGCAATGCCGCGGGACACGAGATCGGCCATAACTTCGGTCGCCAACATGCTCCCTGTGGCAACCCCAACAGCGTAGACCCTCACTACCCCTACCCGAACGCCACCATTGGCGTGTATGGCCTAGACACAGCCGATGACGTGCTGCTCGATCCCAGCGGGCACTACGATATGATGAGCTATTGTGGCCCGGAATGGGTCTCCGATTACACGTATGAAGCCTTGTTCCGCGACCAGGTCGCGCGCACGAGCCGGACGGCCGAGCGCTCCAGCGACGGGTTACTGCTGCGGGCCGAGTTGGCGGGCGACGAGGTGGCTGTGCTGCCGGTCTACCGGTTGAGCGGCCCGGTCACCACAGGCGGCGACAGCGGCTATCAGGTTCAACTGCTCGACGCCAACGGCGAGGTGCTGGCCACTCACCCGGCTATCCTGCTGCAAGCCGAGGAAGAAGGCGTGCAGGCCCGGATGCTTGTCGCGCAAGCGCCTGTGCCGTCCGGTGCTGTCGCCACGGTGCGCTTTCTGCGCGGTGATCGCGCAATCGCCGAGCGCGTTCTGGCGGGCAAGGGGCCGGAGCAGGCCGCGGCGACCGACGTCGAGGCCAGCGTCACGGCCGATGGCCTGACCCTCACCTGGAGCCGGGCCGATGTACCCGCGCTTGTGCGCTATACCACCGATGGCGCGCACTGGACGACGCTGGCAGTGGACGTGCTGGGTGGGCGGTTCGACCTGGCGCATCAGCTGCCACCGGGCAGCCAGATTCAGATCGTGCCCGGCGACGGCCGCCCGGTGATGACGCTTGAGATGCCCTAGCGCAGGCAGGGGCTAGGGCGCGGCTATGACGCCGTAGCGCCGCAGTTCCGCTGCCAGATCGAGATCGGGCGTGAAGCGAATGGCGTTCATGCCCACAGCCAACGCGCCGGCCACATTGGCCGGCGCGTCGTCAATGAAGAGCGCCTCTTCGGCCGGCCGGCCCAACAGCCCCAGGGCGCGCCTGTAGATGGCCGGGTGCGGTTTCATGAGGCCCTCATAGGCCGATCCCACGACAACATCGAACAGGCCCAGCAGTCCATAGCCCTCCAACACGGCGCGCAGGCTGCCGGTCGCATTGCTGATGACGGCCGTCTGATAGCGCGGCCGCAGCCGTCGGATGAGGTCAACCAACTGCGGATCGATGTTGTCACCGCTCCAGAAGTCGCGCCGGAAGGTGGCCAGGTCTTTGCCCAACGCCAGATGCTCACCCACCCATGCCCACAGCGCTTCGTCCTCAATCTCGCCCCGCTGGGCGCGATGGCCCATGTCGCTGTTCAGAACGATGGCCTCCGCGCCGCCGGGGGGAAGACCCAACCGCGCCTCCCAGCGCTGCCGTCCGCTCTGGTCGAGTGTGCGCACAAGGACGCCGCCGATGTCAAAGACGACGGCCCGGATGGAGCTACTCATCGAGCAGGACCACCGGCTCCTGATAGTAGCGCAGCCGGCTGCGCGAGAGCTTGCCGCCCAGGAACTCGTTAAACCAGGCGCGCTTCTCGGCCGGCGGCTCGTCGCGCTTGAGCCTCTCCAGGTCGGCGTTCAGCCGCAGGATGCGGCCGGGGATGACAAAGCGGGTCAGCCCGGCCGGCAGCAGGTCGCCCTCGGCGGCGGCATCAAAGACCTCCGCGGGCGCGAACTGCGGGAAGATGGCCACGGCCACCAGGCGCGGGAACTGGGCCAGCAGGCGCTCGGTGTCGGTCAGCAGGGTGCGTTCGACGTTGCCCCAGGCGTTATAGGTATCGACCAGCGCATTCATCACGGCCAGCCGGGACGCGCCGCTTGCCAGCTCGGCCAACACCAGGCTGCCGTCGCGTGTCAGGAAGTAGCACAGCGCTTGCGGCTGTTCCAGCGCCTGGCGCGCGTCCTCCGGGGCCAGCGGGCGCAGGATGAGACCGGGGATGGCGCGCAGCTGATCTTCCAGCAGAGCGAAGTCCGGCGGGCTTTCCGCCTCAGCGGAAATAGCGTGATACCAGGTGTGCAATTGGAAGCCCACCTGGGTCTCATCGACGACCTGGACAATGGCAAAGCGGTAGCCGAGCCGTTGGAGGGCGCTGTAGCGTGTGGCTCCGTCGAGGATGACATAGCTACCTTTCCAGTAAGTAGTTACTGGCGGGTTGACAAGGCGGCCGTCTACTTCCAGCCGCTCCATGAGTCGCGCCACGCGCTTCTGGTCGATATGTTCGTGTGGCACGACCAGCTCGATGGGGACGATCTCCAGGCTGAGTGTTTCGTTCGTCCGCCGGACCTGGAGGGCAGCGGCAACCTGGCGGGCCATTTGCAGCGCGGCGTCGCGGCGTTGGTCGGCCAGAACGGCGGAGACATGGGGCGAGACGCGGACGCGTGCGTGGTGGCGCACGGCGAGGGACGCCGGTGAGGGGTCAGTTACCGACGCCGGTAACGCCGACAACGCTGCGCCGGCGATGGTTCCGGCGTCGAGGGCGCGCAACAGAGCCTCGTCGTCGACCAGGTCTGTGTGGCCCATGTTTAGCAGCATCGCCGACGGCTTGACGGCCGCCAACTCGCGCGCGCCGATGATGGCTTCGGTCTCCTCGCTAAAAGGTACGTGTAGCGAGATGAAGTCGGCCTGGCGCAGCAGGTCGATGAGGTCGGTCGATTCGGCGTCGGCGGCCAAAGCCAGTTCCGGTGTCAGGCGCGGCTGGTTGGTCAGGATGCGCATGTCGAAGGCGGCGGCACGTTGAGCCACCAGCTGACCGACGGGGCCGAAGCCGATGAGGCCCAGCGTTTTGCCCGCCAGGCGGCCGTCGGCCAGATTCTCGGCCAGGGCCAGCAGGCGCGCCACCGTGTGCTCGGCAATGGCCACAGCGCGGCTGTCCGGCGCGTAGCAGACCTCGATCCCCAGGGCGCGCGCGGCGCTAACATCGATATTGCTCAGATGACCGCTCAACGTGCCGATGGCGCGCAGGTTGTAGCCGTACTTTAGGACGTGATTGTTGATGCGCTGGTTCGGGGCGACGATGAGGGCATGGTAGTCGCCGACACGCGCGATGAGCGTTTCTTCGTCGGCGGTGGGCAGATAGTCCACGTGGCCGGCGGCGGTCAATACTTCCATCGCCTGACCCTCGATTGGCACACAGGTCAGGATGCGCGAGACGGCGCGGGGCCGGGTTGGCGCGCTCGCCACCCGTTCGACAGCGGCCGCCGGGGGAGAGGGTTCGGCCGCGGCCGCCGGTCGTTGCAGGAAGCCGCACGCGGCGACGTTGACGTTGCCGCCGCTGAGCAACACGCCGGCGCGCGCGCCGGGCGGCAGCGCATAGTTGCCGGACAGCAGCGGGGCCAGGGCGACGGCTGAACTCGGCTCGACGACGATCTTCAGCCGTGCCCAGATAAACTCCAGGGCGGCCAGAATGTCTTCTTCGCCGGCTGTGGTCATGTCGCTGACGTAGCGGCGCATGATGGCCAGATTTCGGCCGCCGATGGCCCGCGTCCGCAGGCCGTCGGCGATGGTATCGGGCACGGCGTCCAGCTTATAGATTTCGCCGCTGCGCCAGGAGCGATTGGCATCGGCTCCCAGCGTCGGTTCCACTCCGACGACACGACAGTTGGGCGCGCGCAGCTGTGCCGCCAGGGCGCTGCCGCTGATGAGGCCACCCCCGCCCACGGGAACGAAGAGGTAGTCGAGCGGTCCGACCTCGTCGAACAGTTCCAGGGCGGCCGTGCCCTGTCCGGCGATGATGTCGTCGTTGTCGAAGGGATGGACGAGCGTATAGCCGTGTTGGGCGATCAGCTCCGCGGTGACTTCTTCGCGGTAGAGCGCGTCGCAGGGCACGACTTCAGCGCCATAGCCCTCGGTGGCGGCGCGCTTGTTGGGCGGGGCGTCGGCGGGCATGACGACCACAGCCCGCACGCCCAGTAACCGCGCCGCCAGCGCCACTCCCTGGGCGTGGTTGCCGCTGGAGTGGGTGATCACCCCGGCGGCGCGCTCCCGGTCGGATAGGCGGCTGATGGCGAAGTAGGCCCCACGGAACTTGAAGGCGCCCATGCGCTGGAAGTTTTCGCACTTGAAGTAAACACTCGCGCCCAGCCGGGCGTCAAGCGTCTGCGAGGTCAGCACGGGAGTGCGATGAGCGATACCGGCCAGTCGCTCGGCGGCGGCCTGGACTGCTGCTGGGGTCATCATAATCTTCTCGCCTCAGGGGCAGAAATCATCGTTGTAAGTCACACTTTCGGCCGGGCGCACCATCTCGATGCGCCGGAACACTTCGAAGTAGCCCGCCCGCTGGAAGCCGCGCCAGCGCTCATCGTCGGGGATGTTCTCAACGACGGCGTCCTGGGCGGCATGGTGGCGGTGCAGCAACTCCAGCAGGCAAGCGGTGACGACATCGGGCGGACCATAGCTCACTTCGACGCTGATGCGCTTGAGTTCCAGCGTTGTCGCCAGGTAGGTTACCCAGCCGCGCGAGCCGTCGTGAAACTCAACCAGTAGGCCGGACAGGTGGGGTAGCTGGTGTAGGGGCACGCCGTCATGAGGGTCGCTGCCGACGGACGCGGCCGCCAGCCGTCGCACGTTGCGCATGCTGTCGACGGCGTTGAGCCAGTTCATGCGTTCGTGCCGGGCGCAGTGCAAGTCAATGACCTCGTCATGTTGCAGGTAGTAGATCTTGCGGGCCGCCAGAAGCGCGGCGGCGTTGGCCACGGCGCGTGGCGGCCGGCGGGCGATGATCAGCTCCCGTGTCGGCTGGAAGTCGTAGCGCCGAAACAGCTCCAGCGCCGGCTGATTGCCCTTGATGACTTCCAACCACACCTCCGGCATATTGCTCTGCGCGGCCAGATGCAGCAACTCGCCCAGGAGGGCGCGGCCGGTTCCCTGTCGTCGCCCTTCGGGCAGCACGCCCAACCGGGTAACCCAGCCCTGGTCTTGCCGTCGCCCCAACATGCCCAGTCCGACGATCGACTCGCCAACGACGGCCACCCGTGAGCGGTGCAGGTCAACGTCGTAGAGGGTGATGTACTCATTCAGCCGGTCAGGGTTCATCGGCATGGGAATGAGATAATCGGTGCGTGACTGGTTGTAGGCTTGCGTCAATTCATCGAGCGTATATTCAGATGCCGGTAATAAGATCATCTCACGGAACTTCTGTGAAAAGGATCAAGCATTGCGCCTAACGTAAATACGCGGCAATCTGCTGGGCAAATTCAGTGACATTGATGGGCTTGGTGATGTAGCCGTCGCAGCCATAGTTAACGGCTATTTGGGCGGCGGTCGCTTCGGGCCAGGCGGTCAGGGCGACAATGGGCGTATGGGACAGTTCGGCCGCGCCCCGCAAGACGGCCACCAGCGTTTGCCCATCCATATCGGGCAGGCCCATGTCCAGCAGAATCAGGTCGGGGTGCTCCTGGAGCGCGAGGTCGATGCCGGAGCGGCCGTCGGCGGCGTGGAGCAGGCGATAGCCCTGGTGCTCCAGCACGCGCTCCACCAGGCGTTTGTTGGCGTAGTTGTCCTCAATCTGCAGGATGGTTTTCATAGGGGCCTTCAGGCAGCCGGAGGCGGCACGGGCAGGTCGGCTTCGGCCGTGTCGCGCCACTTCTCGCCCTCTTCGATGAGCATGATGGCGATGCCGTCGCGGATGGGGTATTTCATGCCCGACTCGTCGCACACCAGCCAGCAGTCATGGACAAGACGGAGCCGGCCAGGGTCGTCGCCAGGCTCGGCCGCGCGGACGGCCACAGGACAACGCAAGAGTTCAAGCAGGGATGGGTGGAGGGGCTGATCGGACATCATTCTCACCAGGAATCGACGGATTGAGCGAATGATAGCAGAACGCGACGGCCAGGCCAATCGGTGGCCGTGGTCAGCCGGGCCACGCCAACCCCACCAGCGCGGGCAGGCTGATGCCCGACGGCCCCCGCAGAGTGTAGTCCATCCACGGCGAGAGGGGCGTGTCCTCGACATTGATCTCGACCATCACCGCGCCGTTCTCGGCCGCCAGCAGGGGCAACGAGGCTGCGGGCTGCACCAGGCCGGACGTGCCGACGGTCAGGAAGACGTCGGCCTGCCGCGCGGCCTCGCTGGCCGCGTACAGCGCCGCCAGCGGCAACGCCTCACCGAACCAGACGACATCGGGCCGCAGGAACGCGCCGCAGGCGGGGCACCGCGGCGGCCGCTCGTCAGTCGGGGGCCAACTCTCGACAACGCGGTCTTCGCGGGAGCACTTCGTCCGCGCGACATTGCCGTGCAGTTCGATGATGGTGCGGCTGCCGGCGCGTTGGTGGAGGCTATCGACGTTCTGGGTGATGAGCGTAAACCGAAGGGCGTGCGTCTCCATTCTGGCCAGAGCGTCGTGGCCGGGGTTTGGCTCTACGCCGGCCACCAGCTCGCGCCGCCAGGCATACCAGTCCCACACCAGTTGCGGCCGCTGCTGGAACGCCTGCGGGGTGGCCAATTGCTGCGGATCGTAGCGCGCCCATAGGCCCGTTTGTGCCTCGCGGAAAGTTGGTACGCCGCTTTCGGCGGAGATGCCCGCACCGGTCAGCACGACGATGTGGCCGGCGCGTCGCAGGCTGTCGATTAGCTCCTGCGGGATGGGCGCAGGGTTATCCACTGCGCCTCTCCTCTGCGCCGGGCAGGTTGATATTGTCGATGAGGCGCGTACGGCCGATGAAGACCGCCATCGACAGCAAGACGCCCGCGCCAGGTGGGATAGCGTCCGCGTACTCGTCCAGCGTCTGCGGGTCGGCGGCGCTGATGTAGTCCACCTGGGCCAACGGTTCGGCCGCCAGCGTGTCGCGCATGGCTGCCCGCAGGGACTCGCCGTCGCGTGAGCCGTCTTGCCAAAGGCGCTCGGCGGCGCGCAGGGCGCGGTTCAACACCGTCGCTGCCCGGCGCTGGTCGCCCTCCAGGTATTTGTTGCGCGAACTCATGGCCAGTCCATCCGGCTCGCGCGTGGTCGGGCAGACGATGATGTCGAGGTCGAAGTTCAGGTCGCGTACCATCTGCCGGACGACAACGACCTGCTGGGCGTCCTTCTGGCCGAAGTAGACGCGCGTGGGACGCACGATGTTAAACAGTTTGGCGACGACGGTCGTCACGCCTTCGAAGTGGGTCGGCCGGCGCGCGCCCTCTAATGGTTGGGTGACGCGGCGGACGAGCACGTTCGTCTGGAAGTCGGGTGGGTACATAACCGCCTCGCCGGGCGTGAAGACGAAATCGACGCCCTCGGCACGCAGGAGCGCCAGATCGCGCTCCAGGTCGCGCGGGTAGCGGCTGAGGTCCTCGCTAGGGGCGAATTGCGTCGGGTTGACGAAGATGCTGACCGCAACGCGGTCGTTCTCGCGGCGCGCCCGTCGCACCAGCTCCAGGTGTCCCTCATGCAGGTAGCCCATCGTGGGCACAAAACCGAGCGCTGTGTCGCCGTAGCGGCGATGGAGCGCCCGGACGGAAGCGATATCGCTGACAACGTCCACGTTTTTACCTCATCACCGGGTCCAGTTGGCGAACCAGACCCGCCACGTCGCCCGGCGCGACCGGCGGGTTGCCCTTCTCGACCTGGGCCACGAGGCCGGCGAGGCGGCTGTTCAAGGGTGTGGCCACGCCCGCGGCCTGTCCGGCGCGGACGACAGCGCCGCAAATCGCATCGATCTCCGTCAATGCGCCGCGCTCAACGTCCTGGAGCATCGACGAGCGGTTGGCGGCCGTGCCGCGGGCGACGGCGATGGCCCGCTCACCGGGATCGCCCGGCGGCAAGGCGATCCCCTGGCGCTCGGCCACGGCGGTGACTTCGGCCGCCGTCCGGCGCATGATGTCCACCAGCGGCGGATGCTCCAGCAAGAAGCCATTGGGCACACGCAGCAGGGCGGTCAGCGGGTTGATGGCCGCGTTGACAACCAGCTTGCCCCAGATGAGGCCATCGGCGTCGTCAACCAGGGTGGTCTCGAAGCCAGCGCGCTCGAACAGGACAGCCAACGCGCCCAGGCCGTCGCGTTGCGCCGGGCCGAGGGCCGCGTCACGGCCGAAGTAGGTCGGCCCGTGGCCAGCGTGGCGCACGACGCCGAGGGCCAGTGTGGTCGCCCCTTGAGATGTTGTGCCCAGGGCGACACGGCGCTCGCCCAGGATGGCCCGCAAGGCGGCGCGGTTGTTCAGCCCGTTTTGCAGCGTCAGGGCCAGGCCATCGGGGCCGAGCAGGGTTGCGGCCGCGCGCGCGGCGGCGGGCGTCTGCCCGCTTTTGACGACGATGAGAGCCACGTCGGCCCGGCCGATACGAGCGGGGTCATCGACGACGGCCAGGCGGTGGTCGCTGTGGCGTCCGTCGGACTGCTCCAGGCGCAGGCCGTCGCGCCGCAGGGCGGCCAACTGCGCGGGCCAGTGGCCGAGCAGGACGACATCGGCCACCGGCTCCAGGCGCGCGCCCAGCAGGCAGCCCAGCGCGCCGACGCCGAAAATGGCGATGCGCATATCACTTTTCCAGGGTTTGCCGGAACGCGGCCAATTCGTCGGCGTTCATCGCGTAGGTGTGCTCCTCGGCCGGGAAGCGCCCGGCGATGACATCCTCGCGGTAGGCGTTGAAGGCTTCGACGATGGTTTCGCTCAGCCGGGCGTACTCCTTGACGAAGGGCGGGTGGACGCGGTCGAACAGGCCGAGCACGTCGTGATAGACCAGCACCTGGCCGTCGCAGCCCGCGCCCGCGCCGATGCCGATGGTCGGGATGGCGATCCGTTCGGTGACGGCGGCCGCCACCGGGGCGGGCACAGCCTCCAGAACGATGGCGTAGCAGCCGGCCGCCTCAAGGGCCAGCGCGTCATCGACCAGGCGGCGGGCGGCGACGGCGGTCTTGCCCTGGGCGCGCAGGCCGAGCTTGCTGACCGATTGCGGTGTCAGACCGAGGTGGCCCATGACCGGGATGCCGGCGGTGACAATCGCGCGGACGGTGGCGGCCATCTCCTGTCCACCCTCCAGCTTGACGCTTTCCATGCCGCCCTCGCGCAGGAAGCGGCCGGCGTTACGCACTGCCTCGGCCACCTCGGCCTGGTAGGACATGAAAGGCATATCGCCCACCAGATGGGCGTATTTGGCCCCACGCGCGACGGCACGGCAATGGTGAAGCATCTCATCCATGGTGACGGGCAACGTGTTGTCCAGGCCCATCATGACCATTCCCAGGGAATCGCCGACAAGGATGGCGTCGATCCCGGCGGCATCGACTAGACGCGCGCCGGTGTAGTCGTAGGCGGTCAACATGGTGATCGGTTCGTGACGCGCTTTCTTGGCCACGAGCTGTCGAGTAGTGATCTTTTTGCGTTCCATAGTGTTACTCCTGTCTATCGCCCGATGACGCGCGCCAATCGCCGGTGTGTGGCTGGCGGGCAGTTTGTTGGCCGCGGGGCTATTGTCGGCGTCCGGGGAATTAAGGGGGGCCGGGGTGGTCGCGCCGCGCCGCCTCCAACGCCCGGCTAAGTTCCAGGACGATCAGCGCGGCTTGCTGCGGTGTGATGTAGATGATGGTCTCCTCGGCGCGGAACAGGCTTTCAAACTCGACGCTGTCTTCGTCGAATTGAAGACAGATGTCGTCCTCAAATTCGCGGTCGGCTGCATCATAATAGATCGTCAGTGTAAGGCTCCCATCGAGAAGAGTGATGGCGGACATAAGCTTTGCTCCTCTGGCGGCGACACTTCGGCGGTTGCCGCGTGGTGTCGCGCGACGGCTGTTATCGCTCCTGACCCATATGGAGATGGCCGCGGCGGACGGCGCGCGCGTCCTCAATGGTGATGAAGGCGTTCGCGTCGGCCGCCTCGGCAATGTCGCAGACGGCTTCGGCCTCCTTGCGGCGGACGACGGCGACGATCATGCCCACTGTGCCATCACGGCCGTGGCCATAGCCGACCGTCGCCCCAAAGCCAGCCTGGTGGATCTGTTCGATGATCGCCTGGGCCTGATAGCGCGAGACGATGCGCACGTTCGCGTAGCCACTGGTGGTGCGTTCGTCATAGAGCATCCCGACCACCGTGCCAACTGAAAAACCCAGGCAGTAGCCGAGCACATTCCAGATGTTGTCCAGATTGTTGACGACTTTGGCGATGGCGACGACATAGGCCAATACTTCGAAGAAGCCGAAGAGGAAGGCGGCCGCTTTCTTGCCGCGCATCATCACCAGGACGCGGATGGTGCTGATGGTGATGCCGACAACGCGCAGGGCGAAGATGAACAACGCCCCCAGCAATGCCTCGTTGGTGAGGGGTGGAAGATCGAAAGACAACATTGCGTGTGCCTTAGCCGTGAGCCTATTGTACCCATGTCGCGCCGGCCGCCAACGAATAGGGCGCTCCCGCGTTGTCGCGGGAGCGCCCTGTGTAGCTACTTGTGGCCGCTCAGCGGTTTACAGGTTGACCACCGGTAGGCTGCTGATGGGCACATTCAGGATCAGGAAGCTGGCGTTGACCCAACCCTGGCGGCCGTCGCGCAGGATGACCTTGACCCAGGTCGAGGAGGCATTGCGAGCCAGCAGGGTTACGGTCGTGCCATTACTGACACTAGTGAAGGCCGGGTAACCGGCATCCGGGCCGGTGCGGACGTTCAGCGCGCCGGTGTTGACCGTGCCCAGAGCGCCGGCGGGTGGCGTGGGCGGATTGGTCCCCCCGGTGATCGGCGTCAGGTTGCCCACCGGGATAGTCGTGCGCAGATAGAGGGCGCTTGTCCAGCCGACGGTGCCGTTGGGCAAGGACACTTGTACCCACGTCGCGTCGCCATTGCGATAGCCGGTCAGGTTGACGACGTCGCCCGTGCTGAGCCGGGTAATGACGGCGAAGTTGGTGCCCGGCCCGTGGCGGACGTTGAGGCGGTAGGAGGTGACCGTGGCTGTGCCGGGGAAGGGGCCGCCTGTGCCGGGGCTGGACAGCGCGGTGTAGGCAAAGCGCATCTCAGCCAGGGCCGTGTTCTCGTAGTACTCTATCCGCACCGGCAGCACGCCGCCGGGGGAGCTAAATTCGGCGCTGAAGGTCTGCGCGGGCCGGTCGAACCAGGCATCGATGATAAGCTGGTTGTTGACCCAGACGCGGACGCCGTCGTCGCTGGTGGCCGAGAAGCGGTAGTTGCCGGCCGGCAGGTTCAAATTGGCCGTCCAGCGGGCCGAGAAATGATCGACCGGAACTTGCGGCGCGGGCGTGCCGTAACCCCAGTTGTAGTTGACCGCGCCTTCGTCGCGCACGACGACGGGTTGGCCGCCCAGACTCATGTTGTTGAAGTACTCCGCCCGCCAGACGGAGGAGGCCGGTGGCGGCGTTGTGCCAATGCGCGCCCAGGCGAGGCGCGCCGTCGCCCGCTCGGTGTTTTCGAAATACTCCATCTTGATAGGAATGGAACCGCCGGGCAGATCGAGATCGACCGAGAAGGACGTGACCGGCTGGACGCGCCACTGGTCGATGACCAGGACGTTATTGACCCACAGGCGCACGCCATCATCGGTTGTCGTCGTGAAGCGGTAGCGGCCGGCGTCGAGCGTCAGATTGCGCACCCAACGCACGGAGAAGAAGTCGGCCGGGAAACCAGCCGTCGGCGTGCCAAGGCCCCAGTTGAAGTTGATGTCGGTCGTCGTGCCGGTCAACGCCGGCGTACCGCTCAGTTCCGTGTTGGTGAAGTACTCGTTGAACCAGTTGTTAGCCGGCGGTGGGGGTGGCGGTGGCGGGGTGTTGAGCGAGACGTAGCTCATCATGGCCACAGCCACGCCGCCCGCCTCGTAGTATTGCACGACGATGGTGTGGTTGCCCGCGCCCAGGAAGACGTCGGCGGTGATAGTCCGCACCTGGCTATCGTACCAGGCGTCGATGATCAGGACATTGTCGACCCAGACGCGCATGCCGTCGTCGGCCGTGGCCGTGAAGCGGTAGTTGCTGGCGGGCAGGTTGGCGGTCTGTGTCCACTGGGCAGAGAAGTTATCGGGCGCGACTTGTGGCGCTGGTGAGCCACCGCCCCAGTCGAAGTAGATGCTGCCGTGCTGGCGGACGAGCACAGGATTGCCGGACAGGTCACGGTTGTTCCAGTAGCGACCTTCCCAGGTGTCGCCCTGGGCGCGCGTGTTGATGGCGCTCCCGGTCAGACCGGCGACGGCGAAGAGAGCGACAATTGCGGCCAGATGGACAAGACGCAGGTGACGGAAGTGGAACCATCTGTTCATGAGGATGCTCCTGATGGCTGGCAACGTGTGCAGAGCTGCCCAAGCTGCCACAACCCAGCGCGCCATAGCGCGCTGACAATACATGACATAATGATAATGGCCGCCAAATGCTATGTCAAGTAGGAAGTCCTGGGCCGAAGAGAGGACGCGTGGCGGATTTAGGCCACGGGAGTGTTGGGTTCGGCCGTCGGCCGCGCCGGTTCGCGGACATCGCCCACGCGTCGTGTCAGGCGCAACTCGTCGAGGTGCTCCAACAGGGCAATAGCGTACTTGCGGCTGGTAGCCAGCAGGTCGCGCGCCTCGCCGGCGGTGATGGAGCCGTGCGTCTGGAGGTGGTCTGTCAGACGGTTGAGAAGGTCGTTGTAGACGGCCGTCGTATAGACGACCTCCTCATTGATGGGCCGCAGGCGGCCGAGATCGACCAGGGCGAAGTAGAGCGCGTCGCCGACCAGAGCCTTGCACTCTTTGATGCTGGCTGAGTTGACTCCCTGTGCGGCCAGCAGCGCCAGCAGTCGCGCCGCGGCCGTTTCCTGCTCGGTCGAGAGGCGCACCACGTGGCCGGGCAGGCGCAGGAACGAGCCTTCTTCGACGACGATGCCCTCGGTCAATAGAGCCTCGCGCAGAGCGTTGAAAAGCGCCGGCGTTAGCTGAAGACGGCTGCGCAACTCCTCGCGCTCCATGCCCAGCCGCAGGGGCGACTCGGCGTGATAGCGGGTCAGTTCAGCCACCACTCGCCCGCGCAGCTCTTGCCAGTAGCTGGGCAACATCACCTGCTTGCCGATGGCCAGCACCCGGCCCGCCGCCAGGAGCGCATCGAGGGCGGCGCGGCCGTCGGCGGGCGAGACGCCGGCGCGTTGCAGAACGGCCGCGGGCAATAGCGCTCCGCCGCGCGCCAGCGCGCCCAGCAGCAGCTCGTCCGGCGCATCGTGGGCCAGTGCTTCGAAGCGGGCCACGACGTCGGCGCGGAAGCGACGGTGGCGTCGCCCCGGCTGCGGGTTGAGGACGCGGCCGCCGCCGAGCGTGCTGCCGGGGGAGGGGCGGCGCAGGATGAAGCGCTCGCCGCGCACCGCGGCCACCGGCTCGGCCGTGGCCAACTGGAGCCAGCCCTCGGCCCCCGGAGCGATCTCGTCGCCACCGATGACGCGGGCGCGGGCGGATACCTCGGCCGCGCCGAGAAAGAGCTTGACCTCGGCGTTGTGGGTCAGGGGCGCATCGGCCTCGGGCAGATGGCGATAGGCGCAGTCAAGGAGCGTGGTGGGCTGGAGCGCGCCACGAGCGACGACCACCTGGCCCCGCCGCAGCGCTTCGCGGTCGATGCCGGTCAGGTTGACGGCCACGCGACTGCCGGGGAGGGCGACATCGCGCTTGGTCTTGTGGGTTTGCAGACCGCGTATGCGGCCGGGTCGTCCGCCCGGCTGGACTTCCACCTCGTCGCCAACGTGGAGGCGGCCGTCGAGCAGCGTGCCGGTGACGATCGTGCCGAAGCCGGGCAACGAGAAGACGCGGTCGATGGGCAGACGCGGCCGGCCCAGGTCAGGGGCGGGAGGCACTTCGCGTAGCGATGTGGACAACACGAGCCGCAGAGCATCGAGGCCGGCGCCGGTGCGGGCCGAGACGGGCACGATGGGCGCATTCGCCAGCGCCGCCGCGCCGCGGCCGACTGCCTCGCCCACTTCCAGCGTGACCAGCTCCAGCCACTCCGGGTCATCAATGAGGTCGATCTTCGTCAGAGCGATCACGCCCCGGGGAATCTCCAGCAGATTGAGGATGGCCAGGTGCTCGCGCGTCTGGGGCATGACGCCCTCGTCGGCGGCGATGACGAAGAGGGCCAGATCGATGCCACCGACGCCGGCCAGCATGTTCTCGATGAAGTCGCGGTGGCCGGGCACATCGACGACACCGACCTCTTCGCCGTCCAGCGTCAGCCAGGCGAAGCCGAGGTCGATGGTCATCTCGCGGGCCTTTTCCTCGACCAGCCGGTCGGGATCGATGCCGGTCAGGGCATGGACAAGGGTGGACTTGCCGTGGTCGACGTGGCCGGCGGTGCCGATGACGTGCATGGCGGGACGATAGCCGGCGGGCTACTCCTCGCGAACGGGAACGAGGGCCGGCTGGCGGCGGCGGTTGGGATTCTGGTCGAGCGCCTTCTCGACCTCCTCAAGCCACAGCACGGGCCACTTCTTGATGGCTTCCGACTGCGCCAGCGTCACGCGCATGGCCACGGCCAATTCTTCCTTCAGCTGCTCCAGTTGCTCGATCAGCCCTGCCAGTTGCTCGCGGAACTCGCGCTCGCGGCGATCGCCCACGGCCAGGCGCTGCGTCAGATCGCTCTCGACGTTCTTCCACTTGCGGCTGTCTTCCTGGACGAACTGCTCCCAGCGCGACTCCAGTCGCTTGGACTCGACGCGCACCAGCTCGTTGGCCTCGCGCTGCTGGTTCTCCAGGTGGATTTGCAGAGAGCGCAGGCTCTCGATGGCCGTGCGCGACTCATTGTACTGGTTATGGAACTTCACCCAATCTTGCGTGAAGCGCTCCAGCGTAGATTCGTGCTCGTCCATGGTGCGCTGCCAGCCGGCCAGGCGCTGGTTGCGCTCGTGCTCGCCGATCTGCACCTGCTCGGTCCAGTCGCTGATGCTCTTGCGCAGGAGGATTTGGGCTTCGCTAGTGGTTTGGGCCGAGGCTTGCACCTTGGACAGGTTCTGGCCAAGAATTTCCAGGCGGTTGTAGATTGGCTCCCAACGTTTGGCGATCTCCAGCAAGGCGGCCTGAACCTCGGCGATGTTGCGGTTGTCCTGTTTCTCCTTCTCTTCAACGAAGGCGAGAGAGCGCTCGACGTTATCCACCTGGCTGGTCAGCTGCGTCATGGCATTTTGCTGCACGCCGATGAGGCTGGCCAGACGGGCCTCCTCGGCCTGGCGCAGGGGCAGGACCTGTTCGATTCGGCCGATGGCGGGCAGTTCCTTGCGAATGTCGGCCAGCTCGCGGGTGGTGGCCTCATGCTCCACGCGCCGCAGGCGGTCCAACTCGCGCTCCGCGTCGATGCGTCGCTTGTCATACTGCTCGATCATCTTAACGATGTCGTCCTTGAACTGCGACAGCTGCGTATCGACCATGGGGATGCGCGAGAGCTGGCTGTTGACAAGGCCCAGCTGCTTCTCCAGGTCCTGGATACGACGGTCGCGGCTGACCAGCTCGCGCTCGGCCAGGACGGCGCGTTGTTCCAGTTCGACCAGTTTACGCGTCGATTTACGGCGTTCCTCATCCAGCCACTCGAGCCGCTTGCGCAGCTCGCCGACTTCTTGATCCAACGCACTGCTGGCGGGTTTTGAACCGGCGTTGTTGCTCATCGCCTTCACTCCAGGGAGATTCCACCGCGACAGGGCGGCAAAGGGTAGGCGCATTATACTCAGCCACCCCAACGGCGGCCAACTTGCCCGTCGACGCTCATGCGCCATACAATCGGCGGTGATGAAGATCGGGATCGATTGCCGCCTGCCGACTTACCGCATGGGCGGCATTAGCCAGTACGTGATTTACCTCGTGGACGCGCTGAGCCAATTAACTGCGCCGGACGACCGCTATGTGGTGTTCCACAGCCGCAAAGAGGGGCGCAGTTTCGTGCCTGCGGGCGGCCGATTTTCGCGTAGCAATTTATGGACACCCTCTCACCATCCCCTGGAACGGTACGCGCTGGCCGTCGAACTGGCCCGCCACCGGCTGGATGTCTTCCACAGTCCCGACTTCATTCCCCCAGCGGGGGGGGCGAGCCGGCGGGTGATCACCGTTCACGACCTGACCTTCCTACACTATCCGGAGTTCCTGACGGACGAAAGCCGCCGCTACTACGCCGAGCAGATCGACTGGGCCGTGGCCACGGCCGACGCCATCAGCGCCGATAGCGAGGCGACGCGACGCGACCTCATCGACCTGGTCGGCGCGCCACCGTCCAAAGTGACGACCATTCCCCTGGCGGCCAACCCGCTTTTCGCCGCGCCGCGTTCACCGGCCGACATCGAAGCAACGCTGGCTGGCTTTGGCCTCACGCGCGGCTTCATCCTTGCCGTGGGTACGCTGGAGCCGCGCAAAAATCTACCGACGCTGCTACGGGCATATGATCGGCTACGGCGGGGGGCCGGCCTGCGCGTCCCGCTCGTCCTTGTCGGCGGCAAGGGCTGGCTCTATGACGACGTGTTTCGCACCATCGACGCCCTGGAGCTGGCCGAGTGTGTGCGCTATCTCGACGCCGTCTCCGATGAGCAACTGGCCCGCCTCTATCGGGCTGCGGGGGCGCTGGCTTTCCCGTCCCACTACGAGGGCTTTGGGCTGCCGGCGCTGGAAGCCCTGCACGCGGGCTGCCCTGTGGTGGCCAGCAACCGTGGCTCGCTGCCGGAAGTAGTGGGCGCGGCCGGGCTGCTGCTGGAGCCGGACGATGTTGACGCATGGGCCGAGGCGCTATGGCGCGTGTTGACCGACGACGCTCTGGCCGACGCGCTGCGACGCGCCGGGCCGGAGCGGGCACGCTCGTTCACCTGGACGCGCACGGCCGCGGCGACGCTGGCCCTCTATCACGCTGCCTGAGAGGCCTCTATGGCGCGCATCCTTCTCCTGACGCCCCAATGGCCCTATCCGCCCCAGCAAGGCACAAGCCTGCGCAACTTCTATGTCCTGCGCGCGCTGTCCCAGCGGCATGCTGTCACCCTGCTCAGCCTGGCCGAGAGCGACCAGACGGCCGACCCGCAGCACCTGGGCGAGTGGGCGCGTGTGCGGCCGCCGGTGGCCGTACCCGCGCGGACGACGGCGCGTCGCCTGGCACAACTGCTAACTACGCGCGCGCCGGACATGGCCCTGCGGCTGCGCAGCGCGGCGCTGGAGGTGGCCTTGACCGATCTCCTGCAGCAGGAGTTGTTCGACGCCGTGCAGATCGAGGGCATTGAACTGGCCTGGGCGATCGATACCATCCGCACCGCCGGCACAGCCCGCATCGTGCTCGATTGTCACAACGCTGAGACGGAACTACAGCGCCGGGCGGGCCAGGGCGACCGGGCGCGACCGGCGCGCTGGCCTGCGGCGGTTTACTCGGCCATACAGGCGGGGCGGTTGCGGCGCTATGAGCGCTCGGCGTTGCGCGCGGCCGATGCTGTCATCGCCGTCAGCGAAGAAGACCGGCGTCATCTGGAGACGCTCGCGGGGGACGGCCGGCCCATCGCCTGCATTCCCAACGCGATCGACGTGGACAACTATCGCTGGGCCGGCCCTGTTCCGGCCGAGGCCCGCTTCGACCTCGTCTTCACGGGTAAGATGGACTACCGGCCGAATGTCGACGGCGTGCTGTGGTTTGCCGAGGCGGTGTGGCCACTGGTGCGGCAGGCGCGGCCGGCGACGACGTGGGCCATCGTCGGGCAGCGACCGCACGCGCGCCTGGACAGCTTGCGTGGCCGGGCAGGCATCACTATCACCGGGCGCGTGGAGCAGGTACAGCCTTATCTGGCCGGGGCGGGGGTCTACGTCATCCCGTTGCGCATAGGCAGCGGGACACGCCTCAAACTAATCGAATCTATGGCTGCCAGCTGCGCAGTCGTATCGACGACGGTGGGCGCTGAGGGATTCCCTGTTCAGAGCGGGCGGGAGATCGTTCTGGCCGACACGCCGGAGGACTTCGCCGCGGCCGTGCTAGGGCTGTTGGCCAACCCGGCGCGCCGCGCCGAGTTGGGCGCCAACGCGCGCGCCTTCGCCGCGCAGTACGACTGGCGGCAGGTCGCGCCTCTATTCGACAGCATCTACGATCGGCTGCGCTAAACGGCGATCAGTGGCGTCTGGGGCGCATGGCTCAGGTACTCCGCGCCGTCGTTGGTGACGAGCAATAGGTCCTCGATGCGGACGCCGCCATAGCCCGGCAGGTAGATGCCCGGCTCGACGGTCATGACCGAACCCTCCGGAATGATGACTCCCTCGGCCAATCGGCTAAAGCGCGGCGCCTCGTGAATCTCCAGGCCCACGCCGTGGCCCGTGCCGTGACCGAAGTGGTCGCCATGCCCGGCGGCCGTGATCAGGTCGCGAGCCAGCGCGTCGATGGCCTGGCCGGTGACGCCCGAGTGGATGCCGGCGATGGCGGCCTGGTGCGCCGCGCTAACCGTGTTGTAGATATTCCAGAAGGCGTCGCCGGCCGTTTCGCCCAGGTAGAACGACCGTGTCAGGTCGCTCTTATAGCCGTCCACCTGTGCGCCCAGATCGACGATGACGATATCGCCGGCTTGCAGCGCGCGGTCGCCGGGGTGGTGGTGGGGCAAGGCGCTATGGGGGCCAGAGGCGACGATGATATCAAAGGCCACGCCCTCCGCGCCGGCTTCGCGCATGGCCTTCTCCAGTTCCCAGGCCACGGCCCGCTCGGTGACACCTGGACGGGCCAGTTGTGGCACCTGAGCCACAGCCATGTCCGCCAGCCGGGCGGCGGCGCGCATCGCAGCCAGTTCATCGGCCGCCTTAACCGCCCGCAGCGGCTCGACCGTCGCCGCAAGAGGCACCCAGACAATGCCCTGCTGCTTGGCCAGTTGCTCCTGGAAGGCCAGTGTCACATGATGGGCTTCGATGCCGATGCGCGCGCCGCCGGCAAGGGCCAGGAAGTTGCGCATATCCTCCTTGCCGTCCCGCAGTTGGAAAACCTCATAGGCGGGCGCTTCCTGGGTGGCGCGTTCCCAATAGCGGGAATCAGTCGCCAGCACGGCGCGGTCGCGGCCGATGAGCAGGTGCGCGGCTGAACCGGTGAAACCGCTGGCCCAGCGGCGATTGGCGGGACTGGTCAGCAGCAGGGCATCTACCTGCCAGGCATCGAAGTTGGCGCGGATCGCAGACAGACGGTCGGTCATTATCATCTCCTCAGTCGATCCAGATTTGGCCCTCGCCGGCCGTGACGCGGCCGATCACAGCGGCGTCGGGCAGCGCGGCAAGGAAGATGGGCACACCCTGGGGCGGGACGGCCACCAACAGGCCGCCGGACGTTTCAGGCGTGAAGAGCATATCCTGATAGAGCCAGTCGATCCCCTCGGCAAAGGTCACATGTGGCCGGAAGAAAGTGGCGTTGTTGTCCATGCCGCCGGGGAATGCCCCAGCGCGACCGTAGTCGAGCGCGCCCGGCAGCCACGGCAGGCGCGCCAGGTCGAAGCGGAAGTCGGTCGTGCCTCGGCGGGCCATCTCCTGGGCGTGGCCGAGCAGCCCGAAGCCGGTGATGTCGGTCATGGCCCGCGCCTGGGACGCGGCCGCAGCCCGGGCCGCGTCGCGGTTGAGGCGCTTCATGCTGGTTACGGCCGCGGCCAAATGCTCCGGCGTGGTCATCTGGCGCTTCAGGGCCGTAGTGATGACGCCGACGCCCAACGGCTTGGTCAGCAGAAGGATATCGCCGGGCTGGGCGCCGCCTTTCCGCCGCACCATCTCTGGGGCGACAAGGCCGGTTACGGCCAGGCCATACTTCGGCTCCTTATCGTTGACGCTGTGACCGCCGACGACGACCGCGCCAGCCTCGGCTACTTTCTCAGCGCCGCCGCGCAGGATTGCGGCCAGGATGGCGTTGTCCAGGCTGTCGGGAAAGGCAACCAGATTAACAGCAAAGAGGACTTCGCCGCCCATCGCGTAGATGTCGGACAAGGCGTTGGCGGCGGCGATGGCCCCAAAGTCGTAGGGATCATCGACGATGGGCGGGAAGAAGTCGACCGTGGACACAATGGCCTGTGTCGCGTTGATCTGGTAGACGGCGGCGTCGTCGGCCGCAGCCAGACCAACCAGGAGGTCGGGGAAGTCCTCCGCCCGGAAGGTCGCGCGTATGGGGCCGAGAATTCGCTCCAGCTCCGCTGGGGCCAATTTGGATGCTCAGCCGGCGCAAGAAGCGAGAGAGGTCAGTCGAATCGGTTCCACGGTCGTTACGCTCATGATCGGCCTCGATTTCTCAGCCCGTAGGCCACTGGAAGTATACTGCCGACCGATGATTCGGCAATTGGCGTTGACCCTTCTGATAGCCGTTCCTATAATGGCCGGCATATGAAGCGTTCACCCCTTTCGCGCGTCGAGAGCCTCATCCGCAGGGTGGTGGAAGAGCCATTCACCTGGCTGGCCGACAATCCGCTGGATCCCTTCCGGCTGGCCACATACCTGTTGCACTTTTTCGAGGACGGTCCGGCCGACAGCCCCCCGCCCAACCACTTCACCATCCACGTCAGCTCGGCCGACTACGCGACAGTGGCCGACCAGCCGGCGGAACTGGAAGCACAGGTCAGCGAATACGTGCGTCTGCTGGCCGAGCGTCGTGGCATTCATCTCACCGAGCCGGTGAGCGTTACGTTCGCGGCCGACCCCGGCGAACAGCCGCAGCGAGCGCGCATTGTTCCCAGCCGGGTCACGGAGGGCGACGAGGGCGGCACAGAAGTCTTCATGATGGATGCCGGTGATGCTGTCATGGAGGCGATCCGCGCCGTTGACGCCTTCCTGATTGTCCAGGGGCGGCAACACATCGCTCTGGATCGGCCGGTAACGCGCATCGGCCGGCGCATGGATAACGACATCGTCCTTGATATGCCCTCCGTCAGCCGTCAGCACGCCCAAATCCGTTGGCGGCAGCGCTACTTCGTGCTCTATGACGTCAGCCTCCACGGACAAACGGCCGTCAACGGCCGGCCGACGCGCGAGCATATCCTTCGCAGCGGTGATGTCATCGCCCTCAGTGATGTCATGCTGGTCTATGGCGAAGGGCGCGACGCGCCGCTGGGCGAACTGGAGAGCGTGGTCGATGAAGAACTCGATACAACGCAGATGAAGCCGTTCGAATGACCACGCCCGTGCTGCTCTTGCTCCTGCGCGTTGTTGGCGCGGTACTGCTGTTAGCTTTCTTCGGGGCGATCGGTTGGTACTTGCGGCAAGACCTGCGGGCAACGCGCCAGGCGATGACCGGGCAAGGCGTCAGCATGGGCACGCTGCGCGTGCTGGCCAACACGGGCGAGCAACCTCGCCCCGGCACTGTCTATGAGTTAGCGCCCATCACGACGCTCGGCCGCCACGGCCGTAACGCCATTGTCCTGGATGACACCTACGTTTCTGGTGAACACGCCCTGCTGGCCTGGCGCGACTCGCAATGGTGGCTGGAAGACCTGAGTAGTCGCAACGGGACGGTGCTCAACGACGCGCCATTGAGCGATCCGACGGTGGTCTCGGCTGGAGATGTCATCACGATCGGCGGCGTGCAGCTGAAATTGGAGTTACCGGGGCGTTACGAGGAAGAGGACGAGAGCGGCATACGGGATTCGAACCCGTGATAACAGCTTGGGAAGCTGCTGTGATACCACTTCACCAATGCCGCGTCTTGCCGGGCATTATATGCCGGGTGGGGTGAAGTTGCAAGCAGAGAGGGGGGCAGACCTGCGTGTCTGCTCTCCCTGGAAGAAGGGGCCAGGGGCCAGGTTCCAGGGGAAGAGTGTCCTTCGCTGGGCCTGGCCTCTTCTCCTGGAAGAAGGGGGTCAGGTTCCAGGTTCCAGCGAAGAGCATTCTTCCCCTGGCCCCTGGAACCTGGAACCTTCCCCTGGAGCCTTCCGTCACCGTAGGGGCAGACCTGCGTGTCTGCCCTCCTGCGGCGCGACGGTTTGTGTTGTGGACGCGAGAGACCGGCGGCGATGACGGCGCAGGGGTTCACCCGAATAGACGACGGTGTAGTGCACACTGGCCGTCAGACCCAGCAATAGCCACCAAATAAAACCCGGCCTGGCTCCCAGGGCGATGGCGTCGAAGATGCCGAAAACCCAACCGGCCAGCAGCGAACCGGCCAGCCCGGCCACCAGGCCGTAGTATGGATGGTTCGCGGCGTGGCGTTGGCGCAGACGCCGGTAGCTGCTCCAGAGAAGACCGGCGCTGATGGCCCAGATGGACAGATAGGCGACCAACCCCGGCAGCCCCAGATCCAGCGCCGCCTGTAGCATTTGATTATGAGCATGCCCCAGATCGACGTCGGCCGGGATGGTGTAGAGTGGATAGAGAACATCGACGACGCGGCGAAAGCCATTAACCCCTATTCCCGTGAGCGGGAAGTCGGCGATGGCCAGCAAGGCGCGCGACCATATCTCCAGGCGGCCGCTCAGACCGACGGCATCACCGACGATGTTTTGGTCGACGCGGCTGGCCGTATAGGCCACCAGAGCTGCCAGACCGACCAGCACGCCAATACCCAGCACCAGACGCCAGCGCGGCGAGACGAAAAAGGCGATCACCAGCAACAAGCCCAGAAGGGTCGCCAACATTCCGCCCCGCGACGACGTGGCCACCAGGAGGAAGCCGACCAGAACCATGACCGGCAACAATGTTCCCAGAACCAAGGGACGAATGCGCGTTGGCCGGCGAAGGCTTGTCAACACGCAGGCTAGCGCCAACGGCAAGATCCAGCTCAGCACACCGGCCAGTTCGTTGGGATTGACGACGCCGCGCGTCGCGCCGGGGATGCCGCCGGCAAGGAGCAGCCAGTCGTGTGCACTGTTGAGAAACGCGAATGGCGGCAGCCATTGGCCACCGATTAGCCCAACGAGGGCCATGAGCACGCCGGCCAGCAAGACGATAACGACGACCGGCCACAAGTTGCCGCCTTGTCGGCCGGAACCGGCCGTGGCGTAGAGAAGGGCCATGCCCAGGAGGATGCCGGCGATCTTCGGGCCGCTGGTGGCCCAGTCGAACGTAACCGTCAGGCTCAGGGCGATCGTCAGCAAGAGGGCCAGGAGAGCCAGGTCATACGGTGTAGGGGTCAAGAAGCGGCCGGTGGCCACCTTGCGCACCAGCCAGAGAAGCGGGACGACGGCCAGAGACGCGGCGGCGTAGCCCCAGGGCAACAATGCCACGGGCACGAGCAACAGGAGAAGGAGAACCCATTCCCATCGGAGGAGCGATTGAGCCAGTTTGTGCATGAGCGCTATGACCGTCAGCGATCATGGTCATGATAGCGGCCCGGCAGGTCGATCGCAAGGAAGAAGGTGTGAAAATTGCGTTGGATTCTGTTGCCTCTGTCTTTGGAGCGTCTATAATGAGTTGGCCTGTAGAGGGAACAGGAGAAACGGATGCCGTCAATCCCGCTCGTCTTGCTGGTAGAAGGAGTGAACGCTGGCCGCGATTCGTTGCGACCCATGCTTCTTAAAGCTGGCTACGAAACGGCCGTCGTCAACACCGGCGCGGACGCGCTGGAATGGCTAACGGCCTATACGCCGAACCTCATTGTGTTCGATGCATCGACGATGCGCTCTAACGGCGTTCGGAATTGCCGGCGCTTGCGTCGCCAGGCGGAGCTAATCCCCTTGATCCACAGCCGCGCGACCGGCGAAGAAGAAGATCGCAGCGCCGGAGCCGATGTTTACCTGGAGCGGCCGTTCTCCGCGCGTAAGTTGATCAACCGCGCCCGCGCCCTCTTACCGGCCGACAGTGCGCGCGAGGAGATCATCCGCTATGGCAGCATCACCCTCTTTCGCGGCAAGCGCTCGGTCGCCGTGGTGGGGAAGGGGGAGTTCATCCTGACGCCCAAGCTGGCCCTGCTGTTAGAGATGTTTCTCCGGCAGCCCGGTACGCTGCTGACGCGACGCGAACTCATGCAGACGGTTTGGCAGACGGACTTCATCGGTGACACGCGGACGCTCGATGTCCACATCCGCTGGGTGCGCGAGTGTATCGAGGACGACCCCAGCCGGCCGCAGTTCCTGATGACCGTTCGGGGCAAGGGCTATCTGCTGCACATCAACAGGCCGCCGGATGATGCCAACGGCGTGGCTTACGGTGTGGGTCATCCCGATTCGGCCGAAACGAAAAAAGACACTACCGTTGCCGATAGTGCCTCGTGAGTTCCCTGAAAGGGTGCTAAATATCTGTAAGAGCGCGTCCGGCAGTGCCCTTACTGCTTTTCGGCGGCCCGTGCCTCGGCCAGCGCCGCCATCAGGCGGCCCTTGCGCCGGGCGGCGTTACGCGGATGGACGATGTTCCTGCTGGCCGCCTTGTCAAGCGTCGAGTAGGCGTCCCGCGCCACCACTTCGGCCTCATCCAGCTTGTTCTCAGCGATCAGACGACGCACCTTTTTGACATGGGTGCGGGCCGCAGCCCGATAGTGGCGGTTACGCTCGGTGCGCTTCGCCGTTTGTCTGATGCGCTTCTTTGCAGATTCCGTATTAGCCAATTCAAATCCTCCGTCAATTACCTCAATCGTCTCTGATTCGAGGCGTGAGAGCGGTAGAAGTTTAACACACGCGCCGGAAAAGGCAAGGCGTTTGTTCTACTCCACATAGCAACGGAGGCATACCGCGCCCTGGTTGGCGACGACGCGGAACGGCCCCAGCGCGGCCGGCAGCAGGGCGAATTGCACCGCCGCCAGGGGCAACCCGGCCAGCGCCACCTGGCCGTCGATGACGCCCCAAATCTCCAGCGTGCGGCCGTCGCAGGCACCGTCGTAGGCCGCGCCCGGGGCCAGCTCTACCCGCTCCGTCGTAAAGTAACGGTTGCGGCAGAGGAGCAAGCGACGCACGCCGGCGTGTTCGTCCACTAACTGCGGCGCGCTGAGCGCCGGTTCGACCTGGGCGAAGTTGATCACGTCCAGACCCTTGTCCACGTGCAGTTCTCGGGCGCGGCCGTCGGTCGTGCGGTTCCAGTCGTAAACGCGGTAGGTGGTGTTAGAGTTCTGCTGAATCTCGGCGATGAGGGCGCCGCCGAGGATGGCGTGGACAGAGCCGCTCGGCACGCAAACCGCGTCGCCGGGTCGGATGGCCACGGTGTGGAGATAGCGCTCCAGCGTGCCGGCGGCGATGGCCGCGCGGAACGCCTCGGCCGTCGTGCCCGCGCGCACACCCAGGATCACCTGGGCGTCCGGCTCGGCATACAGGACAACCCACATCTCTGTCTTGCCCAACTCGTTGCCCTCGTGGGCCAGCGCGTATTCGTCGTCGGGGTGCACCTGCACCGATAGCCTGTCGTGGGCATCCAGCAGTTTTACCAACAGGGGGAACTTGCCACGCTCCTGCGCCCAGGCGTTGTTCGTACCGATCAGACTCAGTCCGAGGGCGGCGTAGACGGCCGTGAGCGTCTGGCCGGCAAAGCGGCCGTTGCGGACGATCGACGCGCCGTCGTCATGGGCAGCGATCTCCCAGCTTTCGGCCACACGACCCAGCGGCAGACTCCGGCCCAGCCGCTCGGCCAGATTGCGGCCGCCCCAAATGTAGTCCTTCAACACCGGCTCGAAAAGCAGCGGATAGAAAGCCTTGTTCTCATTCATTGCGCTTCAGGAAGACGGCGCCCAGGGGGGGCAGGATGAATTCGATCGACTGGGGCTGCCCGTGCCAGGGGACCTCCTGGCTCGGCCGCGGTTCGTTGATGACGCCGCTGCCGCCAAACTCAGTCGCGTCACTGTTGAAGATCTCGGTGTAGACGCCCGGCGCGGGCACGCCTATGCGGTAGCCATGGCGTGGCACGGGGGTGAAGTTGAGGACGACCAGCACCACCTCGCCGCTCGATGGCGCGCGTCGCGCATAGCCGAGGATGCTGCGTTCGTAATCGTGGAGATCGATCCACTGGAAGCCTTCCCAGGAGTAGTCGTCTTCGTGCAGAGCCACTTCGGTGGCATAGAGCGTATTCAGCCGGCGCAGGCAATCGCGCAGTTGGCCATGCTTGGGATCGACGTCCAGGAGGTGCCAGTCGAGGCTGGAGGCCTCGTTCCATTCGCGCCATTGGCCGAACTCGCTGCCCATGAAGAGCAGTTTCTTGCCGGGATGGGTCCACTGGTATGAGTAGAGCAGGCGCAAGTTGGCGAAGCGCTGCCAGACATCGCCCGGCATTTTGTCGAGCATACTGCGCTTCAGATGGACGACCTCGTCATGCGAGAAGGGCAGGAGGAACTTCTCGCTGAAGGCATAGAGCAACGAGAAGGTTAGCGTGCCGTGGTGGAAAGAGCGGTGGATGGGATCGGTGGCGAAGAATTGCAGCGTGTCGTGCATCCAGCCCATGTTCCACTTGTAGTCGAAGCCCAGACCGCCCGCCGACGGGGGCCGGGTCACGCCGGGCCAGGAGGTGGATTCCTCGGCGACGGTGATGGCGGTCGGGTAGAGATGATGGACGGCGTCGTTGAAACGGCGGATGAAGTCAACGGCTTCGAGGTTCTCGCGGCCGCCGTAACGATTGGCGACCCACTCGCCTGGCTTGCGCGAGAAGTCGAGGTAGAGCATGGAAGCGACGGCGTCCACGCGCAGACCGTCAATATGATACTTGTCCAGCCAGAAGACGGCGTTGCTGATCAGGAATTGACTGACTTCATTGCGGCCGTAGTTGAAGATGAGCGTGCCCCAATCATCATGCCGGCCCTTGCGTGGGTCGGCGTGCTCATAGAGGTGTGTGCCGTCGAAAAAGCCCAGCCCGTGCTCATCGGTGATGAAGTGTGCCGGAACCCAGTCCACCAGGACGCCAATTCCGGCCTGGTGACAGGCATCGACAAAGGCCATGAAGTCGTCGGGTGTTCCGTAGCGGCTGGTCGGCGCGTAGAAGCCGGTCACCTGGTAGCCCCAGGAGGCGTCAGACGGATGCTCGGCGATAGGCAGCAGCTCGATGTGGGTGTAACCCAGGTCCTTGATATAGGGGATGAGATCGGTGATCAGGTCGCGGTAGGTTAGCCACTCCCAGCCGTTTCGGCGTCGCCATGAGCCGATATGTAGCTCGTAGATGCTGATGGGGGAGCGGGTGCCCTGATGTTCGCCACGGTTGGTCAACCACTCCGCGTCGCCCCACTGGTGCTTTTCGATGTCCCAGACGATCGAGGCGGTATTCGGTCGCAGTTCACTGGCAAAGCCCACCGGGTCCGCTTTGTTGACTGTGTAGCCCTGGTAGTGGGTCTTGATCTCATACTTATAGAGCGTGCCTTCGCCCAGTCCGGGGATAAATAGTTCCCAGACGCCGTTGTCGTGGAGGAAGCGCATCGGGTGACGGCGGCCGTCCCACTGGTTGAACGGCCCGACGACGCTGACGCGCTGCGCGTTGGGCGCCCAGACGGCAAAGCGAACGCCACTCACGCCGCGAATCTCGACGATATGAGCGCCGAGACGGTCGTAGATGTGCAGGTGTGTCCCTTCGCCCATGAGGTAGGCGTCGAGGCTGCCCAGCGTGGGCAGAAAGCTATAGGGATCTTCGTGTAGTTGTGTTTGCCCGGCATGATCAGTGACGACCAGCTGATAGGGAGCAACCGCCTGGTTGGGCAACGTCACCTCGAACAGGCCGGTGGGGTGGATACAGTCCATCGGCCGGGGATCGCCAGCGCCGAGGACGACGGCGACACTGGCGGCTTCGGGCCAGAAAGCGCGGATGATCAGGTCGTCGCCGGTTTGGTGGGGACCAAGGACATCGAAGGGCGCGCCGTGGTAGCCGCCGACGATGGCCTCAATTGTGCCCTGGTCCAGAAATGTTTCGCTCATGTTCACTACTCCAATGGTTGTCATCAGGCGGGCCACTCGACATTGCCCATGCGGTGCGCGCCGCCGAGTCAGGGCCGATTTTACCCATGAAAGGGCCAAATGCGCGAATTAGTTGACATATTGCTCACCGTCGCTTACAATGCGACTAATGTACCTTAGTTATACTATGAGAGTTGGCGCGATGGCCAACCAGCCAATGTGCGCACTCAGCTAACCCTGCCCTTACCTGGAGAGAACGCATGACCCGCACCAATACCCTTCTGCCCATCTCCGAACGGCCTGTGCCGGACGGCCCGCTCTGGCTGGACGAAGCAGCGTTTCTGCGCGAGGCCGGCGCCCAAAGCCTGAAGACCGAAGCCACCTACCGCAGCGGCCTGCGCCTCTTTGCCGACTGGTTGCAGCACTTCCGCCGCGCTGGCTACGCCAAGAGTGACCCCTGGCCGCTGCGGCCGGATCGGCTGACGACGGACATCATCCTCGAATATCGCAACTGGCTGCTGGCCAATCGCTCGCGGGCCACGGTGACGACCTACATGGCCGCCATCTCCGGCTACCTCAACTTCCTCGACGGCTACGACCGTCTGCCCGACACGGTTCAGTTGGGCAAGCTCCAACGGCAAATGGCGCGGCGGCAGATCGAGCGCAACCAGGCCGAGGCGGTCATCGACCTCGACATGGCCCGGCAGGATATCCCACGCATCGTTGCCTACTACGACGGGCTGCCTCTGCCGCCACAGAACGATGTCTACAATCGCCGCCTGTCGCTGCTGCGCAACCGCGCCATCGTCAAGATGCTCTATTCGACAGCCGCGCGCATCTCCGAGGTCGTCTCGCTCAACCGGGCCAACGTAGGCCACGGCCGCGCCGCCTACGCCACGATCGTCGGCAAGGGCAATAAAGGGCGCACGCTCCACATCCGCGAGTATGCCCGCCAGGCCGTTGTTGCCTATCTGGCCGAACGCACCGACGGCAACACGGCGCTGTTTGTCTCCCACAGTCGCAACTCCACCAGCGCCCGGCTGAGCATCACCTCCGTCCACAAGGTAGTCAAGCGTGCCGTCCACGCCCTGCACTTGCACGAAAGCCTGTCGGCCCATGACTTTCGCCACTATCGAGCCACGCAGCTGCTGCGCGCGGGGATGCCGCTGGAAGTCGTGCAGGAGTTTCTCGGCCACGCCGACGTGACGACGACGCGCAATATCTACGCCCCTGTTCTGGGCGTGCAGGTGGTCACCGAGTGGCTGGATAATCTGGATGTGCCCCCGCAGGAGGCTCTCAGCGATGTCAATGGGCCACTGGTCGCGGATGAGCGACTGTTGGCGATGCTCGATGAGGAGTAAGCGCCCCGCCCTGCCCTTGCTTTCCTGTCTGGCCGCGCACTGTTCATTCAGCTACACGAAAAACTCGACTATGGCGACGCGGCGGCCTCGGCTAACAGGCGCAAGGCCAGCACCGGCCCCATGTCGCCCTGGTCGCCACTGGCCAGCACGGCCGATGCCGCGGTGAGCTGCGCCAGAAAAACGCCCAGCGCAATCTGACGCGGCGTGGCTTGCCCCGATAGCCGCCAGTAAACGTCCAACCCGGCGGCCTGCCCCCGGCTCAGGCTGCTGAGCAGCTGATGTAAGTCACTCTCCCCATCCCCCACGGCAACAAGGCCATGCACCGCGCCCGTGTCGGCATACACCTGGGCCTCGTCCGCCGCCAATGGACACGGCGCGACGACCTGGGTCGGCCTGGCTCGTTTGAGCGAGTCGGGTGTGCGGCGGATGAAGTCCTTCAGGCGATTGAGATTGGCCACCTGAGCGAGGGTCTCATCTAGCCGGAACGGCTCTTCGAGGAAGAGTTGCCGTTCACCGGCGGCCGCCTGCAGCCCAACGACGTGCCCCAGCACCTTGCCGATGTGGCGCACCGGATCGCCGGCCAGCCGCCCCAACGCGCCATTGAGGCCGAGGTAAACGGCCGGCGCACAGCTTTCACCGGGGGCCAGCAGGTCGGCGCGCCGCCCCAGCTCGCGTACAAAGCGCTGCAAGTGCTCGGCCTTCTCGCCAATGGCCTCGGCCACCAGGTCACCCGTCAGGCGATAGCCGATGGCCGCCGGCCGCAGGGCCAGCAGGCGATCGATGCGCTCGGCAGTGGCGGCATAGTCGCTGATTTCGGCGTAGCAGACGGGGGCGGCGCCCTCGGCCACCAGGTTGTACTCATGCCGCAGCTGATCGGCCGCGTCGGGTTGGCCATGGACGGCATCGAGGTAAGCCCATTGCGCCGCACAGGTGAGGGCGATGGCGGCCGTGCTCTTTTCTTCCACAGCCACGCGCACGCGCTGGGCCACATCGCCCAGGCCGCCCGGCGACTGCCCGCCCAGAGCCACGGCAATACGATCTCGCAGCGCGTAGACGGCCGGGACGAGCGCCGGCCGCTCCGGGCCGTCGGGCAGCGCCACGTCGCCCCAGTGCACCGCGCCCGTGTCGAGGCGCAGGCCCAGCGATAGCGGTCCCGCCCCACCCTGTGGAGTGCGGGGCGCCAGAAGGACATCGGTGATGGTAAGGGATTGTACTGTCATAGCAGAAAAACACGCGCCGGCGCCAGCGCCGCGCTTAGTTGAAAGGTTGCCATGTCCCCCCCGCCACAACGAAGGCCAGCAGCTCCAACCCGGCCGTCGCCATCAGCAGGCCAATGCTCCAGAAGCCCAGCCCATTCCACGCCGCCGGATTGCGCCACGCGCCGCGGGACATCCGCCAGGCCAACCAGACGGCCAACGGCAGCGGCAACAGTACGGCCGCGGCGACGATGGGCGGCAGGCCGGCCCACACCAGAGCCGGCAAGGACAAATACCCCAACGCCAGCAGCGCCGGGTGCAGCCGCGCCGCCCGTTCACTGCCCAGCCGCAATACCAGCGTGCGCTTGCCAACCTGCTGATCGCCGGCGGCGTCGGGGAAGTTGATGATCATGATCATGGCCACCTGGAAACAGGCCGGCGGCACGGCCGCCAGCAATGGCAGGAGGCCGGGCACGCCGCGCTGGCCCGTGTAGCCAACGAGCGGCGTTAGCACCGGCACGATGGCGGCCACCGTCCATTCGCCCAGGCCACGTGAGTGCAGGCGCACGGGAGGGGCGCTGTAGAACCAGGCCAGCGCCGTCGCCAGCAGCAACAGAGCCACGGCCGCCGCGCTCAGGCGCACTACCCAGACCGCACCGATGGCCGCCAATGCCACGCCACCGCACGCCAGCGCCGCCCAGAGGCCGGCCCGTGGCGGCAATAGCCCCTCGGCCAATACGCGGCTGCCGCCCGACCAGCGCGTTGGCGTGGTGTTGGCCCGGTCGGCGGCCAGGTCGAAGTAGTCGTTGGCATAGTGGGTCATCAACTGGGCGGCCGTCACGGCCAATTGGCCCCAGAGCAGCGCGGTCAGATGTAGCGGCACACCCTCATAACGGGCGATGGCCACGCCCAGGCCGTAGAAGACAAACCCGCCCACCAGAAACAGGGGGCGGGCCAGCCGAATGAAGGCGATCAGGCCAGCGATCATCGCGCGGCGAGTGTCGTCCCCGGCGGGAACGTGTCCAGCAGCAGCCAGGTGGCGGCGAAGGCATCGTTATCGCCCACGGCCAGGGCGGTCGCATAGCGGCCGTCGAGAACCAGGGCGGCCTCATCGCCAATGATGGCCGCGCCGGCCGGCGTTACGCTCAAGGCCGCGCCGCGCTCGATGCCGACCACGACCGTGTCCGGCGCGGCCATGATATGGCTGACCATGCGCCCGTAGAGATAGTCATACAACGGCCGCGGCTCGAACACGGCCGGCAACAGACCCAGGCCGGGCTGGATGTTGACGTAGCCGGCCAGGAAGCTATCGCTGGACTGGTACTCGATGTTGCCACCCGTCGGGGTCGGCTCGGCGCTCATGGCGCTGCCCACGGCCGCCGCCGCCGCGCGGTCGGCCAGCAGCACGCCGCCGCCCAGCCACCAGTCGCGCAGCGCTGTAGCTGTGCCCGCCGCGCGCATGTCGGCAACGAGGGCGGCCATGAGGGCCGCGTCGTTACCGGTGAAGAAGACCGCACCCGCGCCGGCCAGCTGGACCGACAGCGCCGCCTGGTTGGTTGCCGGCGTGAGGGTGAGAATGGTCGGACGCTCCGCCAGGCCCATGTTGCGGAGGCGGTTGCGCCAGTAACGGCCCCACCCGTCGGCCGCGCGTGGCCGTGGCCCGGCCGAGAGGATAATGGCCGGTCTGCCGGTGGCGTTAGCCGCAGCCACAAACTCGGCCATGACCGCGCCGCGCGTCGCTGCGCTCACATCCCCGGAGACGAACAGTGTACCCGCGCCGTCCGGCGACAACAGGACGTCGAAGTTCCGGCCACTGATATCGGGCGCGGGTTGGACCACGCCGTCGATCAGTGGTTGCCGCGCCGCCAGATCGTAGGCGTAGGGGCCTGGAGGGAGGATGTGGTAGGCCACGTCGTGGATGGCCAGAAAGGACGGGTCAGCGCCCACGTAGCCGGCGTTGGCCGCCGCGCCATACGTTTCGCCGTCGAGGGCGAGGGCCGCGTACCAACCGGTGATGTCATGGACCAGCAAGCTCTCGTCGATGACCCCGGCCGTGCCCCAGTCAAAGCCGACAGCCAGCTTGTCGCCCGGCTTCTCGACCATCGCCTGCAAGAGCCTGGCCGTGCGGCCGCGTTCCAGCACATGCTGGTCGATCACGGCCGTTGGCAGCCCGAACACCAGCCCACGCCGCTCGCTGCTGTCGGGGCCGTACCACAGATCCAGTGCGCCCCGGTGCAAGCCGTCCCAGGCGGAATTGTCGCCCAGGTAACCGCCGATCATGTAGCGGGAGAGGACAGCCGCGCCGGCGCTATTGCCACCGACAGCCGCCCCCGCGGCGAACCCGGCGGCAAGAGCCGCCTCAGTGGGCGTGTTGGCCACGACCTGCATGGCCACCGTCTGGTCGCCGCCGAGGATATAGAAGCCGTCAACTTCCGGGCCGAGTTGGGCCACACGGGCCGGGTCGAGGGCGTCGGGCCGAATCTGGATGTCGACGACGGTTGAGCGACATGTCTGCCCCGCCGCCGCCACGGCCGCGCATGCTTCACCGATCTGGGCGGCACGCTCGCCCGCCAGTTCCAGGTTCTCGCGGCGGATTGGAGGAAGGATGGCGTCCGGGCGAATGTGGTAAGTGATGGGCAGGACGCGGATCGTCACCACGCCGTCGCTATCGTGGGCGGCCGCCTGCGCGGCGAACAGTTCCAGCGTATCGGCCTCATAGCCCGCGCCGATGGGCACGAGGCGCGTCTGCCCCTGCCCTCTGGCGCTGCCGGCCGCCCCAAGCGCAATAACCGTCCCGGCCAGGGCCGTTACCAGCACAAGTATGCGGAACCTGCGCGAAATCGACCACGATTGCCTCATCATCATCGCCCTCCGATTCGATCTAGACCGCGGCCGGCGATACAGGCCTGCTGTCGAACGGCCAGATCACCAGAATCTACCGCCGCCTATATCCATGGATTATACCCCGGTATATAGTCAGCGTCTTGACCGTCTACTATTCTGTAGTCAAGGTGATCGCGGCCGCAGACACGGTCACCCGTGGAGGTAACTCAATGGCCCGTGCAGACGAACGTGAAGAATTACCAACCCCCACGTCCCCCCGACCGGCGCGCACACACCGTTGGATCGGCCCGCTTCTGGGCGCAGTGCTTGGCTTTGTGCTAGGCACGGCCGTCGCTTCGCTGATGGCGGCCTACCTGCCCGAAGGTTCGCCGGCGTTTAGCAGCCTCAGTCTGACCCTGCAAGTGATCGGCGCTCTGGTAGGCTTATTCATTGGCGGCCTGATAGCAAGACCGCGACGCTAGGCCGCTCTGTCAGCCCGGCGCTTACGAACGATGAGGAGGTTCTTTGGGATGAAGTCTGAAACTACAAGCAGCCGTGTTGTTGCGCGGCCCACAACTTCGCAGCCACTGACCTTACTGACCTTACTGATGGGTTCGGTCTATGGTCTGGCCAGCGGCCTGGTGTTGGCCCTGATTCTGTTGAGCGGTCTCGTGCCCAGCAGCTGGGCTGAGGGCTTCGCCGGTGGCCCGTTCGCGTTTCAGGGGCTTCTGAGCGCCGGCGGGGCCGTCTTGGGGATGGCGTTGGCTTATTTGCGCCTGGCGAGGAACGAAGCCGGAGGATAGGTCTAGCGTAGGCGCGGGCCTTTGGTTTATACTGGCCCTCAGCAGGCTGGCGTTGCATCGCTGGCCGCGCGGAGTGGCCCATGACCGAGTTGGATGCGCCAACGCTTTGGAAATTAGCCGCCGACCTGTCTCATAACCTGGTCGCCGATTACGCGCGGCGGACCAACCTGGCGCTCACAGGCGGGTACGACTTTACAGCCTTCGAACAGCAGCTCGCCGCCTCACTTGCGCCGGGGATGGTGGCTTTTGTTGCCCGCCTCAGCGCCGCTCTGTCCTCTGATTTCGACCTGCCGGCCGTCCTGACCCAATTCTGCCGTGATCCGGCAACGGCCGCGGCCCTCAATGACTATATCACCGACGCGGCGGCCGGCAGCGCCGCTGTTGCGGCTGGCCTGTCAAAGGCGGGCCTGCCGGCGGAGTGGCTGGCCGCGGACACGCTCGGCGAGGCGCTGGCTGCCTGGAGCGCGGCGTCGGCCGAAGTCGCGCGTCTCAATGCGCCTCTGAACGCGGCGCAGCAGGCATTGGCAGTTAATCCCCTTTATGATCAGCAACGCCCGCCGGCGACCACAGCCCTGCATGCGGCCATGGCCGGACTCGTGCAGACCCTGGCGCAACAGGGATTGAGCCACATCGACGCCGGCGATGTGCTGGCGGCCGACGGCTATACCATCCTGTTTTCCTGGCGGCGCGGCCAGAGCGGGGCGCATGCTGAGCCACCGGAGAGTGCCGCGCCGGAAAGCCTACCAGACGATGTGGCCGGGGAAACGGCCGGTGGGCTAGAAACCCTTCCCGTCGATATAGGTACGGAACCCACGCCGGCACCGATGATGCCCCCGCCACCACCCCCTCCACCGCCGCCCCCTGCGCCGGAGCCGGCGACAACGAGTGCTGTCGTCGCGCTCCGACTGGACACGGCCGCGCCACCGCAGGTGACCGTCGGTCTCCCCTTCGATCTGGCCGCGGCCATCAGGCAGCCGGCATCGCCAACGCTGAATATCGCGGATCTGTCCCTACGGGAAAACGCCGCGTTCGCGGCCATCTTGCCGCCGGGAGCTATCTCCCTGGCCATGCGCATCCAGGTCGCTGCGCCCGACTGCGACATCCTCGGCGGTGACACGCGGCCGGTGCGCATTTTGCCCGGTCAGGATGGCCCAACGGTCTATTTCCAACTGAGGCCCCGGCATGTCGGGGCGCTGAGTATCATCGTGACGGTCTATCAGGACATGGACTGGATCGGCTCGACGCGCCTGCGGACGGAAGCCGCCGGCGACGAGGGCCAGACCTTAGTCGCGCCGCGGGGCGCGGTCGCTCTAACGGTCAATAGCCAGCCACTTGGTGCAACCGAGGTGAACCTGCAGACGCTCCGCGACGCTCTCGACAAGGGCTACAGTCTATCCGAGCTGCAAGATCTGTGTTTTGAGCTGGCAATCGATTACGAAGATCTGCCCGGCGAAGGCCAATCGGCCAAGGCGCGCGAACTGGTGCTCTATTGCAAACGGCGCGAGCTGCTGGCGGCGCTGGTTGAGCGCGTCATGCGCGATCGGCCGCGCTTACTGGCCGCCTAATCCTCGGCCGCGCCTACGCCGGCAACAGGTTCCAGGAACGCTCGGCCCAACGGGCCATCTGGCGCGCCCAGAACCACGTGCCCAACGCCAGCACCATAATCCCGGCCAGCATCAGCGGTATGCTCCACTGCGGCCATAGCTGCGCCAGGGCAAACGGCGTGACGGCGATGATAAGGGCCGGCAAACCATAAACCAGCGTCAACAACAACCCTACCCAACCGCCGCCAGCGGAGGTCATGCGCCGCGGGTCTTGCCAGTCGAGGTTGGCAAAGCGGAAGCCGACCGACACACTGAGCATGACCAGGGCCATGTTCATCAGAACGCCCACGACCAGCGCGTAGGGCATCCAGGCGAGACTGAAGGGGAAGACAAAGCGGGCCACGCTCAGGATGATCACAAAGACGACGATTGCCGGAATGGCGACACTCCACATCTTGGCCCGCCAGACTTCTATCGGCCGCAGCGGAGCGGCTTTCAGCAACGAGAACGACTGTCGCTCTAATGGCAGCGCCCCCTGGGCCGGGGTCGAGAGCATGACATAGGCCGCGAAGAGGCTCCATGCGCCCATGATGACACCGGGCTGGAACGCCGCCGTCAGCAGCGCCCAGCCGCCTGGAGCCTGTAGCTGGCCCGATGCTGAGACATCCAGCAGACTGCCCTGGCCGCCATTGCCGTTGAAGAGCGCCAGCGCGCTGACGAAGATGGCGATAAAGCCGCCGCCCAGCAGAGTGACCAACTGTCGCGGGTCGCGGACGCGCAGCAGCCAGTCCTTGATGCCGATCGTCATGGCCAGCGAGCGGCCGCCGAACACGTTATCGTGTTCCTCCAACCCGTGCCGTTTGCTGCCCGCGCTTTGGGCCCTCAGCCAGCCGCTCAGGTACATGTTCTCGCCACCGAACACCACCGCCAGGAATAGCCCCACCGTCAGCAGCAGGTAGGTCAACAGGCCCAACAGCCCAAGTCCGTCGAACCGAAGCGCGTCGATGGCCATCAAACCGCGCCCGGCCAGGAGCGTCGGCAAGGGCAGGCTCTGGACGCGGGCGATCATGTCGCCGGCCGTTTCCAGTGTCTGCGTGGATGTTTCCTCGTTGACGAACAAGAAGCGGGGCAACTGGGCCAGAATGGCAATCAAGATACCCAGCAGCGCGTAGCTCGCCGTCAGCATCTCGTTAAGCCGGTTGACCGGCAGCCAGCGCACCAGCAGCATCGAAATGAGCGCGCCCACGGACAGACCAAATAGCGGCGCTACCAGCAACAGCGCCAGCCCGACCACATAGTAGAGCACCCCCGCGCCGACGCCGATGCCATAGGCCACAAAGGCGGGCACGGCTACGATGAGGAGCAGGAAGATATTACCCGGCAGCCGGCTGAGTAACTTGGCGATCATGATCGCCCGCGTGCTGATGGGGGCGACGACCAGCCGATCCAGGTCACCACTGAGAAACAGGGCGCGCATGGCCTGATTCAAGCCGGTAAAGAGCACACCGAAGAGCACCACCGTCAGCAACAGCCCCGGCACAATACCCGGCTGCAGCTGCACCGGCGATTCGGGGCGCGTCAGGAACGACAGGCCATAACCGGCCGCGGCCGAAAGCGCGCCCAGGAACAAAAAGGCGATAAAGCCCACCAACATGCCCAGTCGCCGCCAACCGCGCACGCTGGTTACGTCGCGCCGGTCGAGTTTCCAGTAGAGCTGCATGAGCAGCAAGACATCAGGCCACATCGCCCAGTTCCTTGACCATATCGTCTACGTCCGTGCCGCCGGTCAGCTCCAGGAAAATGTCTTCCAGTGTCTGCTCGCCGCGCATGGCCCGCAGTTCGTCCACACGGGCATCGGCGACGATGCGCCCCTTGTTGATGATGATCACCCGGTCGCACATGGTCTGGGCGATCTCCAGGATGTGGGTGGAGAAGAAGATCGTTCGCCCGCGGTCGCGGTTGCGGATCATCAGGTCTTTGATCAGCCGGGCCGAACGCGGGTCCAGGCCAACAGTCGGCTCATCCATGAACACGATCTGTGGGTCGTGCAGGAATGCGCCAGTGATGGCCACCTTCTGCTGCATACCGTGGCTGAAGGTATCAAGATAGTTGCCGGCCACCTCGGTCAGGTCAAACATGTCCAGCATCGGCCGCATGCGCTCTTCGATGCGGTCGGGCGGCACCTTGTAGAGTTGACCGATGAAACGCAGGTATTCGCCCGCCTTCAGCTTGCCGTAGAGGTTGGGCGTATCGGGCACATAGCCGATGCGTGCCTTGGCCTCCAGCGGCTGGGCATTGATGTCATAGCCGGCGACGAGGGCCGTGCCGGCCGACGGCCCCAGGAGACCCGTTAGCATCTTGATAGTCGTCGTCTTCCCCGCGCCGTTGGGGCCGAGGAAGCCGACGATCTCGCCTGGCTGGAGCGAGAAAGTCACATCATCGACGGCCACAAAATCGCCGAAGGTGCGTGATAGATGGTTGGCTTCAAG
>WBZM01000183.1_pt1 | contig 101888 bp, 86 predicted proteins | sample 5204271 | NCBI WGS metagenome assembly WBZM01 (sample SAMN12344346, study PRJNA552823) | activated sludge metagenome | biome: Activated sludge suspended growth; feature: Nitrification reactor; material: Wastewater; isolation source: activated sludge from nitrification reactor of wastewater...
CGCCCGTGCCGCCGAGGTATGCTCGAAGGCGATGCGGCGCGCGTTCGAGCTCGAAGTCCCGCTCGTGGTCGGGGTCGAGGCCGGGAAAAACTGGGCGGATCTGGAGCCGGTGAGCGTGACCTCGTGACGATCAAACACCCTCTCCGCCTCCTGTCGGTCCCGTCGCTCGTCGTTTTCGCGATCGAGCTCGCGAGTTGGTCGGTGGCGCAGGACTTCTCGGACTGGGGAGCGTGGATCGACGTCATCGCGCTTGTCGCTGCGATCCTCGTCGGCCATTTTTTCGCGGCGACCTCACCGCGGGGGGATAGCCTCGAGCCAGCGCCGTTCGATCGTCTCCTGGAGCGGACGGCCGGTGCCTCGTTCGGCGCGATCCCGGCGGCATTCATCGCCGGCAACGTCGGCTTCCTTCGGCTCGACGGCCTCGAGCTCGCGCCTGCCCTCGGCATGGCGCACCTCGGCGTCCTCGGCGTCCTCGCCGCCGCAGCCTTCCTCGTCGGCCTCGTGTTGACGGCCCTGGTTTACGGAGGCCTCACGCGCGTGAGCCACCGTACCGCGGCGGCTGTCGGCTGCCTGCTCGCCGTCGGCGCCGGCGCAGCGGTGGTCTCGTCCGCCACCTCGGACCGCATCGCATTCGAGGCGATCCAGCCGAGCTTCACGACGAGCGACGAGCCCCCTTTGCGGCTTGATTTCGTCACGCACGACGTCAGCGCAGCCGGCGGCGAGTGGGTCTATGTCGCCGTCGCGAACACGTGCGGCTTCGTGAAGAAGCGGGGCTCGGGCTCCGGCGCCGTGACGGTGCCCGCCCGAGCTCATGACGACGGCTTCGCTGTCTGCCCCGCGATCGAGCTCCGCCAATCCGGTGACGAGGTCTTCGGGGTCATCCCGGGCGACCAGCGTTACCCGGTGTTCACAATCAAAGACAAGCGCGTCCATGGGTCCGTGCCGGACGGGGTCGGCGCCTTCGGGCTCATGCGCGAGCTCTCGGTCGAGCGAGCGAGCAAGGCCGAGAAGATCGGCACCATCCCGTCGATCCGCGCAGCCCGGGGGCACACGTCCGACGAACATGAAGAAGGCGGGCTGAAGATCGAGCGAAACGCCACGCGGTTCCAATCGTGTGAGCTACGTGTCCACTACAAGGGACAGAAGGTCCGCGAAGAGGAGCTCGCCTTCTCCCGCACGGAAGAGCAGCTGGAGCTCTGTCCCGGGCTCCGCATTGTGAGCTCGGCGCTCCTCGCGTTGTCGAGCGCGCGATTCGTAGGCGACGGACGCAGCGATCCCCCGAGCCTCGTGCTGGTGCACGGTCAGGCCGTTGATCGGGTGCGCTTGGCCGATGTGGCGTCCCGCTTTCGGGCACCCGCGGGGTGGATCGCCTTCGCCGGTGTCGGCACCACCGCCGCGATGGTCCTCGTCGTCATCGCCGTCGTTCAGATGTGGCGCCAGCGACGCTGGCAATGTTTCGAGCTAGCCCATCACGAAGGCGACGGCACCGTCGCATTCGAGGATGGTCGGCGTGTGTCGGTTCCCGGCGCCGTGTCGCTCCCTGTCGGCGACATCATGGTCCTGGGCGACGTGCCGGCGATCAAGGCGGGCGCCTATCGCTCGACATCCGAGTTGCCCCAGGCCGAGCTCGAGGTCTGGGAAGCGATGCGGTTTCGCCAAATGGTCGAACGCCTCGACATCCGTTGTCTATTGGCACCGCTCGCCGCGGTGGCTCTGGTCCTCGTGTCGACTGCGCTCCTTGGGCTCGCCTGGGCGTTCGGACTGAGGTGAACGAGGTGCATGCAATGACCTGGTCCTGGTACCGCATCCGATCCGAGAGCAGGTCCTCCGTCACGTCCGGCTCGCGCGACGGGCGGCGCACGATGAGGCGCGCATACCTGGAGAGGTCGACCATCCGATCGCTCGGGTCTGCTCTGGGTCCTCTCAGGCCCCGGCCCCGTCGATCGGGAAGAGGTGCGCGTTGGCCACGATGACACGCGTCGCGACCCTCGCCTTGCGGACGAGCGTGCGGAGCTCGCGCACGTAGCGCAACCTCAGCTCGTAGATCGCCGCCAGCGTCTCGTCGTCGGTCCCGAAGACGAGATAGGAGAACCGCCCGTCCGCGCCGGAGGCGATGCGCTCCGACGCGAGGCGGGTCCAGTGGTGGGCGAGCCGCGCGGCGCCGCGCGGGTCACGTGAGGTGTCGACCGACCTGCCCTTCTCGAGCTGCCAGCGTTTGCCGTCGAAGTGGACGAGGTCGGCCGTCGCGAGGTCCTCCAGCGTTCGTTGTTCGTCCTCGAGCGAGATGCCGAGCCGAGACGCGATCCATCCGGGCTCGTGACGCGGCAGCGCCGCGTATTGCTCCAGCTCCAGGAACCGCGGGACCGCCTCGGTGAGCGGGTTGTCGTAGGTGAGCCTGCGGAGCGCCTCGAGCTTCTGCCACGCGGCGCGCGCCGCCGGCAGGGAAGCGACGTCCACGAAGCCCGCGAGCAGGTCGAGGAGCCTCCGGCTCGACGCGTCCACCAGGTGCAGGAACACCGGGAGCCGCGGCTCCGTCGCGCCGCTGAGGATGCGGCTCACCGCGGAGCGCGACTGCCCGAGGCGCTCGGCGAGCAGACGCATGGGGATCTTTCCGCGCGCGGCGCGCAGGAGGGCCGCGACGAACACCGGGCTCGTGGGGTCTTCGTGGGCGAGCTCCTCCGGGAGCTGTCGCTGGAAGAAGCTCGCGACAGCGGCGCGGACATCCACTCCCGTCCGCGCCGCGGCCCGAAGTGCCTCCGATGCGGTGGGAGAACGTCTGCCCGATTCCCACGGATACGCGATGTTGCTCGCATACCCCAGTCGGCGGCTGAACGCCGTCTGGCTGCGAGATCCCCGGAGCGCGCGCATGAGCTGCGCCGCGAGCGCGCGGTAATCCATGTCTTGTGTATAGCGGATATGCACCCATCATTGCAGGTGCGCACGTTGGTTTGTGCGCCTCTGCCCTAGCGGAGGCCGGCGCGGGGAGTACGCTCGCCGCATGCGCTACTCCTTCGTCAGCTCGATCTTGGTGGTGCTCGCGGTCGCGTGCGGCGACGACGAAACAAAGGCCACCGGCGGAGGAGGCCAGGGTGGCGGGGGGACGGGCGCAGGCGGCCAGGGCACCGGCGGCGACGGAGGCAGCGGTGGGAGCGGTGGGAGCGGAGGTGAGGCCCCGCGCTGCGGTGGGGACGTGACGACCGCGGCGCTCGCCGGCGGCGCCTGGGACTCGCGGTTCACGATCGCCGGCGTCGCGAGCCAATACGGCATCGCCCCGGTGGTGCACGACTTCGCTGTAGACAGTGACGGGTCCGTCATTGCGGCGGGGCGCTTCGACACGCTCGCGAGCGAGACGGTCCCGCCGCTGCTTCGCTTCACGAACGGCACGTGGGAGCCGGCGCGCACGACCTGGGAGATCCCTCCTCCCGGTGACGGCTTCAGCGCAGTGGCCGTCTCGCCCTCCGGCGCGCTCGTGCTCGCGACCAACGACTCGTTCGGCGACATGAGCGGCGAGATCTGGATCGATGAAGGCGACGGGCTGGTGTCCGTCGGCAGCTTCGACGGTCGGGTGCGTCGCCTTGCGTTCTTCGAAGGTCAGCTGTGGGTCGCGGGGTTCTTCTCGCTCGACGCCGGTGGCTCGGCGGTCGAGAACCTCGCCGTCTGGGACGGCGCGGCGTGGAGCACGCCGCCCGGCGGCGCCGTGGATGGTCCAGTCTTCGAGCTGACCGTGGACGGCCCCGAGATCCTCGTCGGCGGCGCGTTCGGCTCGATCGGGGGCACGGCCGCAGCGAACGTGGCGGCCTACGACGGCAGCACGTGGATCGCTCACGACTTCGACGGCGCCCTCGCGATCTACGCGCTCGCGCGGGACGGAGGTGAGCTCTACGCAGGCGGCGCGTTCGGCGATTTCATGGAGGCGAGCGGCGTCGCGCGATGGGAGGGCGACACGTGGGCCGTCGTCGCCGGAGGCCTCGCCCAATACCAGACGCGGGGCGTCGTCACCGAGCTCGTCGCACACGATGGTGTCCTCGACGCGACCGGTTGCTTCAACAGCGCCGGTGGTCTCGACGGTGACGCGGACGCGATCGCAGCGCGATCATTCGCGCGGTACGACGGCAGCGCGTGGCGGTCGCTGGACGACGGCGCGCTCGGCGCCGTCTCGCCGTGGTTCGCGCCGCTCGCGTGTGGCGACGAGGGCTTGACCGCCGTGTGGGACGTGCCGAATCAGACCGTCGCCGCCGCGCAGGGCCTTCTGTTCGCAGGCGGCAGCTTCGCGGGCGCCGGAGGCGTCGCGTCGCAGTCGCTCGTCACGCACGACGGGACGAGCTGGGCGGCGGCGGGCGAGGCAGAGCTGGGTATCGCGGGGTCGCTCGACCGAATCGCGGCGGGCGGCTCGGCGTGTGACGTCTACGGCGTCGGCGCGTTCAGTCACGTCGCCGGGGCTCGCGCGGCCGGACGTGTCGTGCACTTCGACGGCACCAGCTGGACCTCGCTCGGCGACTCGCTCCCGGCGGACGCGTGGTGTCCGGCGATCGACGTCAGCCCCGAGGGGGAGGTCGCGGTGGGCTGCATGGTGTTTCCGCCGGCAGGCGACGCCGTCGGGGTGATCCTGAAGAGGGAGGGTGATGAAATGGTCGAGACCGAGGTTCCCGGCCTGGGGCCGGTGATGGTCGTGAAATGGTCCCCCGAGGGGACGCTCTGGGTCGGCGGTGGCGCAGGTGCGGGCTTCCTGGCACGAATCGACGGGACCGACGTGACGGTCGTCGAATCGGAGCTGGACGGCCAGGTCCAATACATCGACGCCGCGAGCGACACGGACATCGTCGTCGCCGGCCCGTTCCAGGCGGCAGGCGGCGTCGCCGCGCGACGGATCGCGCGGTGGGACGGCACCGGGTGGTCGCCGCTCGCCGACGGGCTGCCGGGCGCGCCCACCGCCCTCGCGCGGGACGGGTCGCTCGTCTATGCGAGCACCTACGACGAAGGGGAAGGCGCCTATCTCCTCGGTCTGTTCGACGGAACCGAGTGGCGCGAGCTCGCCACCCCCGGCTCGGGCGTGACGAAGCAGAACATCTTCAACTTCAACGCGCTCACCGTCGTCGACGGCGCCGTCATCGCAGGCGGCGCCATCGAGCTCGACGACGGCACCGGTCGCGGCGTCGTCGTCTACCGCGATGGCGTCTTCAGCGCGCCGAAGGGCGGCGTGAGCGCCATCACGGTGGGCGGGCTCGCTCTGACGAACGACGCCTTGTGGGTCGCGGGGGCAGTCACGGCCGCGGGGCCTTCGACCGAGCCCGTGTCGTCGGTCGGCGTTGCGCGGCTCGTGTTGCCGTGAGCGTCGACATACCGGGCTCGAGGGGGGCGGCTCCTCCTTGTCGAAGGAGTGAGTGATCGATTCTGCCCCACTTCGGCAGTCTCGGGGACAGGTTCGACGAGCGCATGCCCGAGCCGGTCCTCACGCCGTAGCGAGGCTGGCGGGGATCCCCTCGCGGAGGAGTGACGTGACGTTCGCGCTCATGAGCTCTTCATGAGCGCGATGGCTCGCGCCGAGGGCGGAGTTAGACTCGGTCTCCGCAACGAGAGGAGCGAGCATGACTTCGCCGACCGAGGTTGTGAAGACGCAGATTGCTTACGCCGGACGCCCCACGGATGCTCGTGGCCTCCTCCCCATCGACGTGGCGCGGAAGATCCTCCGCGGGGTGAAGCGCTACCCTGGGGCGCCGGTTCACGAAGGGCGAACGCCCGCCGAGGTGAAGGATATCGAGGTGGCCCACGATCTCCAGGCTGCGCTCCTCTCGCTCGACGATCCGGACGAGGTGATGGGCCACCTCCTTCGCTGGAAGTTCAAGTGGCCGCTCTATGACGCCGAGGCATTCGTCGACCGGTTCGGCGCGGCGATGTTGCCGTGGTTCGCGGGTCACGTCACCGACGGTGTCTTGGTGGTCAACGCGTGGCAGATTGCGCCGGCGCTGGCGAAGCTCGGGTCGGAGGACGCGCTCGAGCTCCTGCTGAAGGTGTATGCGATCGGTTTCGGGAGAGAGGACCGCGTCGAGCTCACGAGCGTCTCCAGCCTGCCGGACCTCCCCAAGAAGGCGTCGCTCGACATCCGTCTGCTCAAGGCGATCGCTCTCTTTGCAGCGAAGCATCCGGAGCTCACAGCTCGCGCTCTCGCTCGCCGGAAGGCGCAGCCTCAGACGAAGGAGGTCGTCGAGCATCTCGTCGAGCAGCCGGCGCTCGCGGCGGTGGTCGCGGCGGCAGGTCTCGAGGCCGAAGCATCCTCGCCCGAAGCGCCCGCGAAGCCGGCGCCCGTCGTCCCCGCGACGCCCGGTCCACCCATGAAAGAGCTGTGGGCGCGTCTCGCGAAATGGGCCAAGGAGCACGCCCCTTCGCGCGTGTTCTCGTTGCGTGCCCCTGCGACCGCCGAGGCGATCGCACGCGCAGAGGCCACGATGGGCGTGACGTTCCCGGCGGACTACCGCGAGTCGCTCCTCGCGCACGACGGGCTCGAGAGCAGCGAGGATGACGACGACAAACGCTTCCCCTGGATGCCGGGCTGCGACCGGATGGCGCCGCTCCACGAGGTCGTCCGGCAATACCAGGAGGAGCGGAAGTGGGACGACCCCGAGGCGGCGCAGGGGCGGACCATGGACAAGGGCCGCATCCTGAGGACCGTCTTTCACCCCTGGCGAATCCCGATCGCCGGGGACCGGTTCTGGGACCAAGACAACACCTACCTGGACCTGACGCCCGGCAAGAAGGGCACCGTGGGCCAGCTCATCACGCTGGTGACCGAGTGCGACTTCGTCGTGCTCGGGACGAGCCTGCGCGAGGCGATGTCGGCCTACGTCGAGCTGCTCGAGTCGGGGCGCTGGGACGGCGCTCGGGAGTTCCTCCGCGACCACCCCGCCAACGTCTTCTCCGCGCTCCGCGAGAAGCTCCGAAAGAAGGCGGCGCCCGCCTCCCAATCGGGACCGGTCAAGTCACCGAAGAAGAAGCCCGCCGCCAAGGACGGCGGCAAGAAGGCGAAGAAGAAGCCGGTGAGCAAGAAGTCTGCGAAGACAAAGCCTGCGAAGAAGAAGCGCTGAGCCACGTATGCACCTCCTTCGTCCGATCCTCGTCCTCGCGTGTTTGATGCACGCCGGCTGCGCGTCCACCCAGGCGCGCGCCCAGATCGGCGGTCGAGCGCTACGGGTCGAGCGAGGCGAAGGCGAATATTGTGTGCATTGCTCCGGTGGTCCCGTCTGGAGCGCGTGGCTTCCTTTCGCGGATGCGGAGGACGGCGAAGGGATCGAGGTCGAGCTCTACGGCTCATGCCCGGTCGGCGAGACGGTCTCGTTGGGTCGGGGGAGACGGATCGTCATCGCCCTGGAAGACCGCGACCTCACCTGTCGTTCGGGGACCATCACCATCGGCTCCTGTTCGATCCAGGAGATGGAGCTGAGCTTCCAGGCCGAGTGCGAGGGCGGGCGGGTCGAGGGCTCGTTCGCGGGGCCGCTCACGTATTTTGCCGGCATCAAATGAGCGCGGCGGCGTTCAGCGCTCCGAGCCTCGTGCGACGGCTCGCAGGTTCGCGACGCCGACCGGCTCCGCGACCATCCAAGGAACGATCGCCAAGCGGCGGGCATGATCGCGCCGAATGCGCTCGATCTGCAGGAGCTCCGCTCGCGCGCGCTCGCGCAGGAGTGGGTCGCGTGTCCCGGACGCCGCGAGGCTGCCGTTCACGACCCACGCGTAGGGCTCGATGGTCGCGCGCCGCAGATCGTCTTGCAGCTGGGCGGCTTCCGAGACGGGGGTCGTCTCGGCGAGCGTGACCAGGAGGACCTTCGTGTAGCCGGGATCCTGCAGGCGCATGAGCGGGGTCTTGAACCGGCTCGCCTCGTCCGGCGCGAGACCCCGCATCACGTCGCGGTGGTACGAGCCCGTCGCGTCGAGCAGCAGCAGCGTGTGGCCGGTCGGCGCCGTGTCGAGGACCACGAATCCATTTCGTGCCTGCGAGACGAGCTTCGAGAACGCGTGAAAGACGGCGACCTCCTCCGTGCACGGAGAACGTAGATCCTCTTCGAGGAGAGCGCGTCCTTCGGCGTCCAGACCTCGCCCCTTCCGCTCCATCACCTTCGCGACGTAAGCCTCGGTCTCCGCGCGCGGATCGATCCGGCTGATCTCGAGGTGCGGCAGCTCCCCCGCGACCGTGGCCGCCACGTGCGCCGCCGGGTCGGTCGTGCTGAGGTGGACGTGCACGCCGCGAGAGGCCAGCTCGACGGCGACGGCTGCTGCCACGGTGGTCTTGCCCACGCCACCTTTGCCCATCACCAGCACGAGCCCGTGCCCCGTCGCGGCGATATCGTCCACGAGGCGGGCTAGGCTCGGGAGCTCCGGCTGCTCCTCGAGTGAAACGGCGGGCGCGCCTTCGAGCCGACCAGGATCGGCCAGCAGCGCCCGGAGCGCGTCGAGCCCGACCATGTTGAACCGCTGGAGCGGGACCTCGTGGCGTGGCAGCGCTCGGAGCGCGGAGGGCATCGCATCGAGCGCGGCCGTGCACCGTCGCTCGAAGGCGAGCGCCACCGGATCGGCGCGGTCCTCCGCGCGGAACATCGCGTTGATCACGAGCTGCTGGTTGTCGACGCCGAGCATCCGGAGCTCTCCGGCGGTTCGGGCGGCCTCTCGCAGCGCGCCCTCGTTCGGCCGAGCCACGAGAACGATCGTCGTGAGCGTCGCGTCCACCAGCGCGCGAAGGGCGGCGGCGAACCGATCGTGGCGCATCGTCAAGCCGGAGTGAGGCCCGAGACAGGAGGCGCCGCGCTCGTTCGACTCGAGGAAGCTCGTCCACGCGCGCGGCAGCTGGAGGAGCCGCAGCGTGTGCCCGGTCGGTGCCGTGTCGAAGACGACGTGGTCGAAGCCGGACGCGAGGTCCGTCCCCGAGAGCAGGCCCGCGAACTGATCGAAGGCCGCGATCTCCGTCGTGCACGCGCCCGACAGCTGCTCGCGCATCGTCCGCACCTCTTCGGCGCTCTTCACGCCCTCGTACGGCGCGAGCACGCGCACCCGATAGGCTTCCGCGGCGGCCTCGGGATCGATGTTCATCGCGAAGAGGTTCGGGACGCCCGGGATCGCGGTCGGCTCCGTGCTCAACGAGACGCCGAGCATCTCGTCCAGGTTCGAGGCCGGGTCAGTGCTCACGAGCAGCACCCGCTTGCCGCCGTCCGCGAGGGAAATCGCGACCGCACACGAGAGCGCCGTCTTCCCGACGCCACCTTTGCCGGTGAAGAAGAGATGTCTCGTGGGCGCTGCGAACGGGCTCATGGCCTCACCCTAGTCCTTTCGTCCGGCGACATCGAGCGTGGCCATGGCGTGAGCGCGGTCAGGTCCGGCCGCCCGGCAAGCGCAACGTCGCTCGCGCGCCCGGACGACCAGCTCGATTGGCGATGGTCACGGTGCCGCCGTGCGCCTCGGCGATCTGGCGCGCGAGCGCCAAGCCGATGCCGGACCCGCCCTCCTTCGTGGTGAAGAACGGAACGAACAGATTCGCCGTCTGCGCGACCCCCGGCCCATCATCCTCGACGATCACGACGACGTCCGAGCCGTCGCGCTCCCAGGTGACCGCGACGCCGCCGTCCTTCTCGAGCGTGGCCTCGGCGGCGTTCTTGATCAGGTTGATGAGGACCTGCTCGATCTGGTCGGCGTCCGCCCGCAGGCTGAGCTCCGGGCCGGGGACGACGCGCACGGCGAGCCTCTGCTCGAGGGCGGCGGTGCGCTCGACGAGCGGACGGATGTCGACCTCCGCGAACGTCGGGGGCGGTAGCTTGGCGAGCTTGGCGTATTGGGAGAGGAACCGCCCCAGCGCCCCCGCTCGCCTGCCCACGATCGCGAGCCCGTCCCGCACGTCGCCTTCCCAATCATCGGGACGCTTCTCCGAGGCCAGGAGCGAGGCGAGGCTCTCGGCGATCGATTGGATCGGGGTGAGGGAGCTGTTGATCTCGTGGCCGAGCACGCGCACGAGCCGCTGCCAGGCGTCCCGCTCCTTGTCGCGCAGCGCGCGGCCGACGTCGGCGAGCACGAGGAGCGTGTGCGCTCGTCCCGCTTGGCGGAACGTGTTGCGGCGCAGCTCGAGCGGGCCCCGCACCCCCGGGAGCGCGGGCGTGACCGTGCGGGGAGCTTCACCCTCGATGAGGGGCGAGAGGCCGACCTCGCCAGCGGGCTCTCCCACCAGCGCGCGCCCGACGAGCGCCTCCGCAGCGGGGTTCGCCAGCCGGACGATGCCGCCGTCGTCGACGGCGAGGACGGCCACGTCGATGGTCATGACGATCCTGTCGACGAGCGTGCTCGCCTCGATGGCTCCGAGGCGATGCGTGCGCAACGCCTCGCCCAGGGCGTTCAGCTCGCGAGACGCCTCGCCGAGCGCGCCCTTGTCGCCGTGGTCGCGGCTCTTGATCGAGTAGTCGCCTTCGCGAAACGCCTCGAGCACGCTCGCGAGGGTCCGCAGCGGCCCGGTGATGCGGTCCCGCAGGACGAGCGGGACGAGGAGCCACGAGACGAGCGCCGCCGCGCCGAGGGTCCACGCGACCTTCGCGGAGAGGTCCGACGTGGCGAGGAGCCAGGTGGCGATCACGACGGCCGGGGCGCCCCCAGCGTATGCGACGACGAGGAGCCGGCCCTCGTGGCTCCTCATGCGGGCGCCTTGATCCCGTGGTGCACGAGCCGGCGGTAGAGCGCGCTCCGGCTTACGCCGAGGGACTTCGCGGCAAGGACGACGTTGCCGCCGTGTTTCGCCAGCGCGCGACGGATGAGGTGCGCCTCCGCCTCTTCGAGCGTCATCTGCTCGATGGCAGCGGCGCCGTCCGGGCGCGCGCGTAGGCCAAGGTCGTCGGGCTCGATCTCGGCGGCGCGCGCGAGCAAGGCGGCCCGCTCGATGGTGTGCTCGAGCTCGCGCACATTCCCCGGCCACGTGTGGTCGAGCAAGGCCTCCATCGCGCGCGCGCTGAAGGCGTGCGGCGCGCTCGGGTACTTGGCCGAGAGCTTCGCCAGAAAGTGCCCCGCGAGGATGGCGATGTCCTCACGGCGATCGCGGAGGTTCGGTAGCTTGATGTCGATCGTGTTGAGCCGATACAAGAGGTCCTCGCGGAAGCGGCCTTCGGACACGGCGGCGGCGAGATCGAGGTTGGTCGCCGAGACCACGCGGACGTCGGCACGACAGAGCTTGGACGAGCCGACCGGCGTGAAGTCCCCCGTCTGCAGGACACGCAGGAGCTTGGCCTGCTGCGAGAGCGGCATCGTCCCGATCTCGTCGAGGAACAAGGTGCCCCCGTCGGCGAGCGCGAAGCACCCGGGCTTGTCGGCTTTCGCGTCGGTGAATGCGCCGCGCAGGTGCCCGAAGAGCTCGCTCTCGAATACGCCCTCGGCGAGCGCCCCGGCGTGCACGACGATGAAGGGTCTGTCGCGACGCGAGGATGCCGCGTGAACGTAGCGCGCGACGACCTCCTTCCCGGTGCCGTGGGCACCGGACAAAAGGATGTTCGCGTCCGAAGGCGCGACGCGCTCGACGACGGCGAGCACGTCTTTCATCGCGCGGCTCTCGGCGATGAGCCGCGGGCGCCCCTGATCGTCCCTGCGCAGGCGCTCGGCGTCCGCGCGCTGGCTCGCCCGGAGCGCACGGGAGAGATCCAGCTGCGCACGGACCGTCGCCACGAGGCGCGCGTTCTCCCAGGGCTTCTGGACGTAGTCGCGCGCCCCGCGCCGCATTGCCTCGACCGCGCCCTCCACGCTGCCCCACGCGGTCATCACCACGACCGGCAAGGCCGGCTCGCGCGCCAGGATGCTCGCGAGGAGGTCGAGACCCTCGACCCCGGAGGTCGTGTCCCGCGCGTAGTTCATGTCGATGAGCGCGAGGTCGACCTCCTGCGTCTCGAGCGCCGCGAGCGCTGCCGCGGGCGTCCTGGCAGAGACCACGGTGATCCCCTCAGGCTTCAGGAGCAAGCGCAGCGCGTCCGTGACGTCGGCTTGATCGTCTGCGACGAGGACGCGCGGCGGCTTGTCGGTCACGGATCACTCATACCGAAGTGCGCTTGCGGGCGCGACAGCCGCAGCGCGCAGCGCCGGGATGGCGCTGGAGGCGAGCCCGACGAGCGCGATGGCGACCGCGACGGACGCGTGCACGAGCGGATCGAGCGCGCTGGTGCCGAAGAGGAACGCGTCGATGACCCGCGCCCCCGAGAGCGACAGGACGAGCCCGACCAGGATGCCGGCCCCGACCACCCGCATCGATTGCCTGACGACCAGCGCAACGACGTCGACGGGCTTCGCGCCGAGCGCCAAGCGGATGCCGACCTCGCGCGTGCGCTGCGCGGTCTGGTGGGCGACGACCCCGTAGATCCCGAGGGCGGCGAGCAGCATCGCGAGCGCGGCGAACGCGACGAGCAGCACCATGATGGCCCGCTTGCCCGCCGTGTGCCGTGCGCTCACCTCGCTCATCGACCGGACGCGAGTCGGCGCGAGCATCGGATCTACCGCGCGAATCGCGTCACGCAAGACCTCGGTCCCGTTCGTGCCGGGCGCCGTCCTCACGACGAAGGTGAAATACGGATCCGGGTGCTGCGCAAAAGGGATGAAGGACTCGAGCGGGACGGCCTGTTCGGGCCCATTGCTCTTAACGTCCTTGATGACGCCGACGATCTCGGCGAACGGCAACCGGTCGGTGTCCCAGCGCGCGCGCTTGCCGATCGGATCTTCTCCCGGGAAGAATCGACGGGCGAAGGCCTCGTTCACGATCATCACCGGGGCCGCGTCGGGCCCGTCCGCAGCGGTGAAGGCGCGTCCGGCCGCCATTTCGATCCGCATCGTCGCGAAGTAGTCCTCGGTCGCCCTCCGGCGCTCGACGACCGGGGACTCGCCGGGGCCGAAGGGGGGCTGACCCTCGATGACGATGTCCCCATTGGTGTTCCAGTTCCCCTGCGGGAGGCGGTCCACCGTCGCGGCCGAGAGGACACCCTTCGTGGACCGAAGGCGCTCGACCACGGCCTGCTGGAAGCGCGCGATCCCGGCCTGGTCCGTCGCTTTCGTGCGCGGGAAGGTCACCATTGCGGTGTCCACGCGCTCCGGGTCGAAGCCCGGGTCCACGCCGGTCAGCGCCCCGTAGCTCTTGAGGAGGAGGCCGGCGCCCGAGAGGAGCGCGATGGCGATCGAGACCTCGACCACCACGAGCGCGAAGCGCAGCCGGCTTCTCCTGATGCCCGCGGTGGCACGCGCGGCGCTCTCCTTGAGCTCCTCGTAGGCCTCGAGGCGCGAGGACGAGAGCGCAGGCACGATCCCGGCCAGGACGCCTGCCGTGACCGTGACACCGACGGTAACGACCATCGTTGGGGTGTCGAGGCCCACGGTCGCCGTCGACGGGATGACGTCGGAGAGGACGTAGACGAAGAGATCGAGGGCCCAGAGCGCCGCAAGCAGGCCGAGGGCCCCACCGAGCAGGGCGAGGACGAGCGACTCGGTCAGGACCTGTCGAACGAGCCGCCCCCGTGAAGCGCCGAGCGCCGCGCGCATGGCGATCTCGCCTCTCCGCGTGGAGGCCCTCGCGAGAAGGAGGTTCGCTGCGTTGACACACGTGAGCAGGAGCACGAACACGATCGCGCCCAAGAGCATCGCGAGGGGCGACCTCGCGTTCTCCACGAGCAGCTCCTTCAGGTCCATGACCTCGGCGCCGACCGCGGTGTTCGTGGTCGGGTACGTCTCGGAGAGGACGGCGGCGATGCGCTTCACGTCCGCGTTCGCCTGCTCGACCGACACACCGGGGCGCAGGCGCCCGATCGCCTTGAAATTGTGCGAGCCTCGCTCGGTGTAGATCGGGTCGGCGCCAGGAGCCGTGAGTCCCAAGGGCAACCAGACGTCGCCTTGGCCCCAGGGGCCGACATAGCGGTGGCCGGGCGGCAGCACGCCGACGATCTCGAATGGCTCGCCATCGAGCACGAAGGTTCGACCCAGGACGGATGGATCGGAGCCGAAATGCTGTCGGTAGACCTCGTCGGAGAGGACGACGACCCGAGCGCCCCGATCGTCGTCCGCGGTCGAGAGCACGCGACCGACGGCGGCGCTCACGCCGACGACGCGGAAGTAGTCGCCGGAGACCTGGGCGCCCCAGAGCCGCAACGCTTGATCGCCCACGACGGCGTTGACCGAGATCTCGCTCACCGCGGCGAGCGCCTCGAAGCTGGTCGAGCCGCTGCGTTGGTCCTCGAAGTCGGGGCCCGAGAAGGGAGCCCTCCTGATCTCCGGCTGCGGGGCGAAGACGGCGACGAGGCGGTCCGGCTCCGGGAACGGAAGGTCGGCGAAGAGCACGCCGCGCACGATTGCGAACATCGCGCCGGTGCAGCCGATGCCGAGCGCGAGCACGACGATCACGAGCGCGCTGAAGCCGGGGCGGCGCCAGATCTGTCGGAGCGCGAAGCGGACGTCCAGAAGGAGGGTGTCCATCGGTGTCTCAGGCCGCCGCGCGGGCGAGGTCGTCGATGACGCGGCCGTCGAAGAGGTGCACGGCGCGCGTCGCCGTCTTCGCGTAAGCCGGGTTGTGGGTGACCATGCAGATTGTCGAGCCCGCGGCGTGGAGCTCGTGAAGGAGCGCCATGACGGCGTCGCCGTTGTTCGAGTCGAGGCTCCCCGTCGGCTCGTCCGCGAGGAGGAGCGCGGGCTCGCCTGCGATCGCCCGCGCGACGGCGACGCGCTGCTGCTGGCCTCCGGAGAGCTGGCTCGGGAAGTGGCGCGCGCGGTGGCTCATCTTCACGCGCTCGAGCGCCCGCTCGGCGCGCGCGCGGCGCTCGGAGCGTGGGACCGAGCCGTACGAGAGCGGGAGCTCCACGTTCTCGATGACGTTCAGATCTCCGATCAGGTTGAAGGTCTGGAAGATGAAGCCGATGCGGCGATTGCGCGCTTGCGCCCGCGTGCTCGCCGTGAGCGTCTCGACCCGTCGACCCTCGAGGGAGTAGGTGCCGCTCGTCGGGACGTCCAAGAGGCCCAAGATCGAAAGCAGAGTGCTCTTGCCGGAGCCGGAGGGCCCCTCGATGCTCACGAACTCGCCGGCACGAACCACGAGGTCCACGTTGGACAGCGCGTGCGTCTCGACCTCGTCCGTCTGGAACAGCTTCGAGACGCCGGTCAACCTGACAATCTCGTCCTGAATCGCCATCTTCTTCTCCATCGTTCCGCTTTCAGTCCGCCAAGGAGAGCGCCTCGGCGCCCCTGAACGCTTCCGTCTCTCCGAGCACCACGGTGTCGCCCGCCGCGAGCCCCTCGAGCACCTCGATCTCCCGAGTGGAGCTGCGCCCCACCTTCACCTTCGTCCGATACGCGCCGTCCCCCGAGACGTCGAGCCTGTAGACCTCCGTCGTCGAGCCGGCGGCGACGCCGGCGGGTCGGGTCATGACGAGCGCGTCATCGACGCGCTCCACCTCGATGGTCGCGGTCACGGCGAGGTCTGCGCGGGCGCCGTCGGGCGTATCGCCGAGGAGCGTCACCTCGACCTTCACCACCCCTGCTTGCACGAGCGGGTCGACGCGCGCGACCGTTCCCTCGACGCGGCCACCAGGCGTCTCGAGCCGAACGGGATGGCCGAGCGCCACGTCGCCGATGAGAGCCTCCGGGACCTGGAGGACGGCCTTCAGCTTGCCTGGCTTCGCTATCTTCGCGAGCACCGTTCCGGCCGTGACCCACTGCCCGGGCTCCAGCGGCAGCTCCTGGAGGATGCCTCCGATCGGTGCTCTCGTCTCGAGCAGCGCGAGCTGCTTTTTCCGAAACGCGGCGACCTGATCGAGCTTCTCGACCTCACCCTTCTGGCTCTCGATCTGCCGTGCCATTCCGTTCTTCTGCATCACACGACGTGTGCGCTCGAGCTCGAGCCTGGCGGCTGTGCCCGCCGCGCGAGCGTGGGTCTCGTGGTCGTCGAGCGCCGGGATGAGGCCGTCCTCGCGGAGGTTTGCGTTCGCCGCGTCGCGCGCCGCGAGCACGTCGCGCTCCGTCGTCAGGCCTGCGAGCGTCAGGTCGCTCGCGACGAGATCCGTCCCCGCACGAACCTCGAGCGCGACGAGCGCCGAACGAGCTGCCGCAGCCTGGCGTTCGGCGTCGAGCGTCGCGAGCTCCAGGTCCGCGTTGACCAGCTCGACGAGCACGTCGCCGCTCGCGAGGACCGCGCCCGGCCTCGCAGCGATCCGCGCGACGCGGGCCGGTCCGTCGGCCGTCACCCAGTGCACCTCTTCGGGGACGAGCGCGCCTCGCGCCTGCACGTCGCGTACGAACGACCCGCGTCGTACGGGCTCCAGTCGAACTCGGGTGCGAGAGAGACGCGGCCGGGCGCGGCCCAGCGAGGCCAGCGCCGTCGTCGCGCCGCCGAGGGCGACGATCGCGAGGCCGCCGAGCAAGAGCGCCCGGCGCCGGGGTCCTTGTTTCGGGTTGGGGCTTCGAGCGACGTCCACGCGCGTCGCCGAGCGAGGTTCGTGCCAACGTGAGGCCTGCAGAAACCAGAAGGAAATGTCAGCCGGCCGCCCGGAAATGGGATCTCGCGTCCCAGATCCGGGACGGGCGCGGGAACCGCGCCTTGTCGTGCCGGGACGCTCGGGTAGCCTCTCGATCATGAAGCTTCGCTTTTCTTCCGCGCATCTCGCGTGCGTCGTGGGCCTCGCTCACGCGCTTGTCCTGGGGCCCGTCGCGTGTGGGGATTCGGCGTCTTCGGACGGCTCGTCGTCGACCGGACAGGCCTGCAAAGAGGAGCTCGCGGGCTGCTCGCTCAACGAGGAGTGCTGCTCCGGCGGCTGCATCTACGGAAAATGCGGACCGTCCGGGTGCATCGCACGGGGAGGGTCGTGCAATGGCACGATTCCCTGCTGTGACGGCCTCTGCATGACGGACAGATGCGGCGGACCGTGCGGCGATCTGCCGTACGAGGGCCAGCCTTGCACGGCGGATGGCAAGTGCTGTCCCAATCGCACCTGCATCGACGGCGTCTGCGAGTTCCCGCGAGCCGTCGGTGAGCCGTGCTCCAAGCCGGCCGACTGCGCCACCGGGCTCTGCACAGGTGGCCTCTGCGCGGACGGCGGCGCAGGTGGCAGCGGCGGCGGGGGTGGCAGTAGTGGTGGTGCAGGCGGCAGCGGTGGCTGACGGCGCGCCGGGATGCAGAGCCAGATGTCTCGAGCAGAAGACCCCCCCCGAACCCCCCGATCGGAGGAGCTGACCGGAAACGGTGAGCTCGTGACCTGGCTCACGGTTCCGGAGGGCCACCTCTCGGTCGAGAGCTCACGCGCGGCGATCCTCGCGCTTGCCGCGCTGCCGCTGGCGTTCGCGCTGCTCGCGGCAGGCTGGTGGCTGCGTTGGTTTCTGCGGGCACGCGCGCGGCGCGCCGAGGCCGCGCGGGAGCCAGCGCTCGGTCCGGCGACGGTAACGGGGGTCGCCGAGCTCGCCGAGAGCGACGCCCCAGCGGTGGGCCCAGCGGTTCGGCTGGAGATCGAGCAGACGTCGAGCGAGCTTCGCGACGGTCGCTTCGGACTGCGGACCCGGTGGCGCGAGGTCGCGCGGCGCGTGGTGCCGCGCCCGTTCGTGCTTCGCCTCGCCTCGGGCGCGGCGCTCCGCGTCGAGCCCGATCGCGAAGCGCTCGTCGTGACGGACGTCGTCCCGGTCGTGACGCCTCTCGAGCCGAAGCGCCGTCTCCGCGTGCTCGAGCTCGGTGCGGGAGAGACGCTGACGGTGCGCGGAGCCATCGAGGGCGCTCCGGTGCCGGGCGAGAGCTCGGGCTACCGCGACGCAAGCGGCGGCGAGGTGCAGGAGCTCGTGCTGCGTCCGCCAGGAGGCGCGCCGATGGTGATCTCCGTCGGTCGCGCGGGGCAGCAGGCCGAAAGGCGTGCGCGCGCGCACCTCGGAGGGCTCGTGCTCATGCTGATCGGCCTCGGGCTCGCTCAGCTCGTCAACGTTTCCTATCACCTGAGGCGAGCCTCCGGCGAGGACACCTACGGGACGGTACTCCGATTCGAGGAGAGGCGGCCGTTCGGCGCCGATTCGACATCGGTCTATTTGTGGGTCGCAGTCGCGCGCGGCCAAGGCTCGCCCCCGGCCGAGCTCGACTTTGCCGTGGGCGGGGCGCAGCTCCTCAGCAGCAGTGCGCCCGCCGCGCGGCTCGAGCCTGGGATGCGGGTGCCGGTGCGTTTCGTCCCGTCGTCGCCCTGGGCGTCGGAGCTGGGTGTGGGCGCGACGCTCTACCTCGGGCGGTTCATCCCAGGCTTGCTGCTCCTTCTGCTGCCGTTCATCGGCTATGGCGCGTTGGTCTCGCGAGCCCGTCGCGAGCCGGCGACGCTCCTCCGCCTCGAGGAGATCGAGCCACGGGCTGGCCAGGGGTAGCGGCGGGACGCGACACGGGCGAGGCCGGGCCGCAGGGCGACCTCATCCTTCGGCGAGCGGAGCTTTGCGATCGGCTGCGCGATAAGCTCGGCAGATGGCTCGCACCACCACCACGCGCCTCGAAACGCTCGATTCGGAGGGCGTGCCCCTCCCTTCGGGGACGGAGGTGACGCCTCGCATGGATCGCGTGGTGGGCGACAAGCACGTGAGCCAGGGCGCCGTGGGGCGCGTCGTTGGTCGCGATGGTGACACCTACGAGGTGGAGATCGCGGGGGTCGGACGAGCGAGCTTCCATCGCGACGAGCTCTTGCCGCGAAAGGCCGGGCAGCTTCGGTATGCCGCGCGTCGCGAGGCCGCTTGGCGAGCGCTCCACCCCTGCGTCGTCCTCGAGACGGTGGTCGGCTCGCGCGCGTGGGGACTGGCGAACGAGGGGTCGGATACGGATCTTCGCGGCGCGTTCGTTTCACCGTTCTCTTGGACCAACGGGATTGGGGCCCCACCCGAGGAGCTCGTGTCGACCGATGGCTCCGCGACGTATTGGGAGATTGGCAAGCTCGTTCGCCAGGCACTTCGTGCCGATCCGAATACGCTCGAAACACTCTTCGTCGGCAGTGCGACCGCGCGAGACGAGATGGGCGAGTGGCTCCTCGCCGAGCGCGACGCGTTCGTGTCGCGAGCGATATACGGCAGCTTCGCGCGGTATGCGCTCTCGCAACTGAAGAAGCTCCGGCACTCGCTTCGTTTGGCGGAGAATCGCGAGCTGGTCCTCGAGTGGCTTCGTTTCGAGCCATCGCTGTCGCTCGACGTCGTCGCCGCGCGGCTTGCACTCGCGGCGAGCGTGGAAGCGCCGAGCGCCGCGGACGCGGTGCTTCTCTCGAAGGAGTACGTGAAGCAGCTCTATCACTCGCTCCATGACCGCGGCCTGCTTCCCACGGCGGATTTCGCGGCGCTCGCGCTGTTCGCGCGCGAGGGAGGGCGTGCGCCCGACATGCCGCGAGAGCTGCGGCCCAAGAACGCCTACAACCTGCTGCGGCTCCTCGCGACGGCGCTCCACTGGCTGAGGACGGGGGTGGCGGTATTCGAAGTCCAGGAGCCCCTCCGCAGCAGGCTGCTCGCCATCAAGGCGGGGGAGGTGGCCCTCCCCGAGGTGCTGGCCGAAGCGGACGACCTGACGCCGGAGCTCGAGATGGCGCGTCAGGTTTCTCCCCTCCCCGAACGTCCTGATCTCGCTCGCGCCGACGCGCTGCTCAGGCGCATCCGCGTCGAAGCGGCGAGGAGGCACCTCTCTGGGCTCGAGGGTCCCTGGGGGGCCGGCGCCGCTCCGCCGCCCGACGTCGTCTGGGAGGACCAAACATGATGCTACCCCTCTCCGAACACCAGCAACTGATCGCCGAGCGCGTGCTCGACGAGGAGAGCGTGGCGCGACACCACTTGGTCATCGCGCTCACTGGCGCGCACGCCTACGGCTTCCCTTCGCCGGACAGCGACCTCGACCTGAAGGCCGTCCACATCCTGCCCACGCGGCGGCTCGTCGGCCTCACTCGGCCCGACGAGCACGCCAGCCGCGCCGAGATCGTCGAAGGCGTCGAGATCGACTACGGATCGAACGAGATCGGCCAGGTGCTCGCGGGGTTGCTTCGTGGCTATGGCAGCTACCTCGAACGCATCTTCGGAATGTGGACGATCCGCACCGGACCGGACCTCGAGGAGCTTCGCAGGCTCGCGAGCGGAGCCCTCAGCCGTCGGGTCCACGCGCACTATCACGGCTTCGCGACCAGTCAGCTGAAGGCGGCCGCCGAGGCGAGCGCCCCGAGCGCGAAGAAGCTCCTCTACGTGTTGAGGACAGGGCTCACGGGGACCCATCTGCTCCTCACCGGCGAGATCGTGACCGACCTCACCGTCCTCATGGACGAGCACGGCTTCGGTGAAGCACGGGAGCTGCTCGAGATCAAACGGTCCGGTGAGCGCGCCTCGCTCCCGAGGGACGTGGCCGAGCGGTGGTTGGGCCGCGCTGCGCGCGTCTTCGAGCTCCTCGAATCCGCGCGCGTCCGCTCGGTCCTTCCGGAGGAGCCGAGCAACCGGGAGGCGATGGATGCGTGGCTCGTGGCGCTCCGCCGCCGACGATTCGAGTGAGGAGCGCGCCGGCCAACGGCGCCAGGCAGGCCGGGCTGGCCTGAGCCGCACTCAGCGAGTCAAGCAGTCGAACCGCATCGCGACGAGCGCGTCGTCGTCCTGGACCATCGGCTCTCCTTGATCCGACCACGTGAGCAGGATGGAGCGTCCGTCGGGCGAACGATGGGCGACGATGCCCTGCTCGGAGCTCACGGTGGTGACGTCCGTGACCGTCTCCTCGAGGAGGTTCCCTTGTGGATCGAAGAGCGCCACCGCGACGTGCTGGTTCGTGGGTATCTCGGTCGAGAACCGTCCGATCACGAAGCCGTTCGACACCGGGATGACCGCGCTCGGTTGGTGCGTGTACCCGGTCACCGCGAGCGGTTGGGGAGCCGCGGAAGGCGCGCCGTCATCCTGAAGTGGCAAGAAGAAGAGCTCGTTGTAGGGGTTCACGTGCGGGCCGGGGTAGTCGTAGCGGCCGAAGACGACCCCAAGCGAGCCTGGCTTCCCCACAACGGAATGAATCGAGAGGAGCAGCGGTGAGTCGTCGAGCACGACCGGCGGTGCGTCGTTTTCGCCGTCCACGACGTAGAGCCCGAGCGAATGGTTCGTCACCGTTTCGCAGTCCGCTCCGTCTTCGCGCGTCGCCGTCACGATCCAGGTGCCCGGCCCCGTCGGGGCGGGGAGGACGGCCGGCACCGGGACGACGCTGGCGAAGCAGATCGGGTCCGCTCGCTCTCGCGTGAGGGCGCCCGTGGCATCGAGCCAACGCCAGCGCCTCACCTCGAAGCTGTCTTCGATCGTGACCAGGACGTATTCGTTCCCGATGCGCGTGATTCGGCCGCTGTGCTCGTCGGGCAAGTCCAACGGTGCGTAGCCATCCGACTCCGCCGTGATGTCGAGCCGGAGCGACACGCCGAATCGATTCACGGCCGCGCTCACCCCTCCCGCGGCGCTCGGTGCGAGGTCGGCATTTGCCTCGATGATGAAGCCGCGCTCCGCTTCCCCGCTGGGCGGCCACGTCGACCAGGGGTCGAACCAGTGCAGCTCGAGCTCTCCGTTGAAGATGCCACCTCGAGAGGCGACGAGGAGGCCATCACTCGAGAGGCTCGTTCCAGCTGGGTGGGCGCTCGTCAGGAGCGGCTCGACTCCACCTACCTGGACAAGTCCCAGACACGGCACCTCGGGGGGCGCACCGCCTTGGGCCTCGCCCCCCGAGCCGCCGGCGCCGCCAGTCGTGCTGCTCACGGTCGTGCCTACGCTGCTCGTGGTCCGATCGTTCGGAGGCCCGGCGCCGGAGCCTTCGAGCTGGATGACCTCGGACCCACACGCAGCGAGCCAGACCCAGAGGAGAATCGAACGCGCACCCGCCGGCCCCCACATCCGCCCGATGGTACACGAGCCGGCGCTCAAGGTCCTTGCTCCTGCAAGTAAACCCGATCCCGGTGCATACGCCTTCGTGTGGAGGGCGCTACAGCCGCTCCGAGCGCCCACGCACGCGGCTCGTCACCCGCTGTCCTCCTCGCTGCCCGGTTGATGCCGGCTGACCGGCTGCGCGGTGGTCTCGAGCGGCTTCTCGAGCAGGCTCGGACCGGCGATGGGCAAGGTGATCTCGAACACGGCGCCGCCCTTGGTCGCGGGCCGATAGACGATCTCCCCGCCGTGCTCGAAGACGATGCGCTGGCAAATGGCGAGGCCCAGGCCGGTGCCGGTCGCCTTGCTCGTGGCGTAGGGCTCGAAGAGGCGCTCGCGCATCTCCTCGGAGACGCCGGGGCCGTTGTCGCGGACGACGATGCGGACCTTGTCTTTGCCTTGTTTGTCGATCGTCACGAGCACGCGTGGATCCGCGCGGACGGCGCTCGCCGCCTCGAGGCCGTTCTGCACGAGGTTGGTGAGCACCTGGATGACCTGGTCCTTGTCGGCGCGGACCGGCGGGATGTCGCCGGCCTGGAGCTCGACGCGAGGAGGGGCGTCCGGGTCGCCGGTCTTGACCATCTCGGGATCTGCGGCGTGGAGCGAGACCACGCCGCGTGCTGCCTGCACGAGGTCCATCGGCTCGGGGTTGGGCGCCGGCAGCCGCTGGAATTTGGTGAACTCGCTGACGATGTTCGTGATGCGGTGCACCTCTTCCAGGACGGTGCGCGTAGCCTCGTCGAAGTACTCGTCGAACCGCTCGTCGCCGCGGTCGCGCAGCCGGCGCAGCGTCTCCACCGCGGCGCGGATGGGCGCGAGCGGATTTTTGATCTCGTGCGCGACCTGCCTCGCGATCTCGCGCCGGGCGGCGATGCGCTCCGTCACGGCGAGGCGCTTCTTCATGCGCGAGAGCTCGTCGATGGTCTTGTTGAACGTCTCGGCGAGGACGCGGATCTCGCGTCCTCCGCGTGCGCGCACGGGCCGCGGCTCGCCGCTCAGCACCTCGCCGGTCTCGCGCGCGAGCTCGCGGAGCGGCTTGGCGAGGGAGCGCCCGAGGAGGAGGGCGAGCAGGAGCGCGGCGCCCGCGCCGGCCGCGCCGCTCACGATGATCTCGCGATCGAGGAGCTCGAGCGCGTCCCGGAGGCGCGCGCGGGACAGGGTCGCGACGACCGACAGCCCGGGCACGGCTTTCACCTCCACCACGCGGACCTCTTGCCCGTCGGAGGAAGGGGGCGGCGCTTCGCCCGAGGGGAGCACCGCGAGCGTCGCGCCGTGCGCGCGTCCCACGCGGTCGAGGATGTTCTCGATCCGACGCGCGCCGACGAGGCCGAGCACGAGCGAGCGCTGCGACTTCGAGCAAGCGACCTCGAGCGAGAGCTCGCCGCCCGCGGCCTGCGGTCGCAGGCGGACGGCAGGTTTGTCGGCCTCCTGGATCAGCTTGCCGAGGCGGGGGTTCTTCGTTCGGCGCGTCTTCGTGTCCGAGGAGGAGACGATGAACCCGTCGGGCGTCACGAGCGCGAGCTCGTCCAGGCTGCGCGCGGCGGCCTCGGCGGGGACGTGGTGATCGATGGAGAGCAAGCTCCCGGTCTCGAGCGCGAGCGGATCACCTTTCACGCGCTCGAGATCGACGAGCGCCTTCTCCACGAAGGTCGCCCGCGCGCAGAGCGGGACGGTCAGGTCCTTCAGCTGCGTCGCCTCGGACTGGAGCGACTCCTCCACCTCGTGAGTGGCCGCCTCGATGCGCGCGGAGAAGTCCGCCTCCATCAGCCGGCGTGAGGTCGTCCGCACGCGGACTCCCCAGAGCGCCGTCGCCCCGACCGCGACGAGCACGAACGCGAGCGCGAGCCGCAGCGCAAGAGGCACGGCTAAGGATCCCCCTCCACTCGAGTGGAGGGGGGCAGGGGGGAGGAAGGTGCAGGGACTGGCTCACCCATTGGCTACGGGCTCCAGTCTGCGCAGCACGTCACTCCATGTCGAGCACGCGCACGCCGCGGCTCTGCTTCGCGGTCTCGACCGCCACGCGGAGGGTCTCGTAGAGCTTCACGACGTCCGTCTTCAGGTGCTCGAGCGTGACGATGGGGGTCGTCTTGTCGAACGTGGTGAGCTGGATGTTCCCGGTGCCGAGGAGGCGCTGGCCGAATGGCCGATCGACCGTGAAGTCGTTGATGCGGTAGAGGTCCAGCTGCTCCATCGTCTTCGAGAAGATGCCTCGATCGATGACGACGCGCTGGGTCGTGATCTTGTACCGCACGCCGCCGCGCCGGAAATAGAGCCAGATGGCCGCGAGGCCGGCGGTGAAGAGGAGCAAGAACACAATGCCGATGCTCGAGACGAGCGCCGGCTCGCCCTCGAACAGCACCTGTTCGTTCGTTGCGAGGTTCTGGCCGCCCGCGGGCTGAATCGCCCCGGCGGGAGCTGCGGGAGGGGGCCCCCCGGAAGGGCCGAGCATGGGCGCGGTCACGAAGGAAGGCGTATCAGGTTTCAGGGAAACAGGCGACGCCGCAAAAACGTGTATCCTCGGCCGGCGCGTGGCTTCGAGCGACGATGAAACAGCTTTCGTGGCGCGCCTCGTGGCGCGAGACGAGGCAGCCTTCAACGAGCTCGTGGTCACCTACGAGCGGCGGGTGTTCGCGCTCGTGTTCCGCATGCTTGGCCGGCGCGAAGAGGCGGAGGACCTGGCGCAGGAGGTCTTCGTCCAGGTCTTCAAGGCGATCGACCAGTTCCGTGGTGACTCGAAGCTCTCGACCTGGATCTACCGAATCGCCGTCAACCTCTGCAAAAACCGCACGAAGTACCTCGCCCGGAGGCAGGTCGGGGAGCAAGATGACGTGGACGCGATGGCCGATAGGGCGCCCCTCTCGGCGGCCAAGGGCGTCAGCGTCGGGGACATCAGCCGGCCCGACGAGCTCGTCGAGGGCATGCAGCTCGAGGTGATCGTGAAGCACGCGATTCAGCAGATCGAGCCGGACTTCCGGGAAGTGCTCATTCTGCGCGACGTCGAGGACATGTCCTACGAGGAGATCGCTGCCGTGACCGGCCTGGCAGACGGCACCGTGAAGAGCCGCATCCACCGCGCGCGCAGCCAGCTGCGCGTGCTCGTCGAGAAGGCCATCGGAGAGAAGCTGAGGGGTCAGTCATGACCGACAGCGACGACGACGACGACAAGGTCCGCGCGATGGTCAAGCGCGCAGCCAAGGCCCGCGAGCAGCGCGCGGCCGAGACGCCTCCGCCCTCCGCGGATCCGCCGCCCTCGTCGGGCGACGCCGAGGTGGTCGTCGACGAGGTCGATCTCAAGGAGGCGCTGCGCGGCGCGCTCCGTCCGCCGCCCGGCTCGGTCGCGCCCGACATCCTCCGTGGCGTCCAGAAGAAGCTCCGCGTCCGCTCGCGCGGCAAGTTCTACGGCGACGGCTGGAGCACCTCCGCCTCGCCGCGCTCCACCTACCTGGTGACGAGCGCCATCATGCTCGTGCTCGTCGCCATCGTGTTCCTCGTGCTCGTGCCTTGGGCTTCCGACAAGCTGCCGTGAGCAGGGAGACGGTCACGCGGCTGCAGTAGGATTGTCGGCGACGGAGGAGGGTTCCACGATGCGAGCGCTTGGTTTGGTGGTGTTGCTCTCGGGGATGGGTCTCTTCGCTTGTGGGGACGACTCCACCACCGGCGGCTCGGGCGGCGGCGGGACGGGCGGGCTGGGGTCGGGCGGCGGGGGCGACGTCCCGTTCTCCGATCTCCCGGGCCGCATTCGCTTCGTGAACTTCGTCTCCGACGGCACGAAGGGGGTGGACCTGGACCTCTACTGGGGAAACACGCAGGCCGAGAGCGAGCTCGTCGGCACCGTCGCGTACGGCGAGATCACGGAGTATCTCACCCCGCGTCGTCCCGTCGGGGCTGCGGCGGCTTTGCTCGACCCTGACGAAACTGTCTACTTCATGATGCGCAAAGGCGACATGGCCGCGACGCCGTCGGCCTTCCTCGTGAGGCAAGAGGAGACGTTCGACGCGAGCACGACGCTCACGATCGGGCTCGCGTCCAAGGAGAACGCCTTCGGCGACGACCTCGTCGTCGAGACCACCCCTATCCTCGAGCACGTCTTGCCCGTGCCGGGCGCGACCAACGCCCACGTTTACGCGTGGGATGGCCCCTTCCAGAGGATCGCCGGCGGTGACTTCGTCGAGGTGGCTGCCGAAGGGATCTGCGGGCCGGAGCTCGTCTCCGCGACGGGGAACATCGGAGAAGCTGCGGTGCTCGCCCCGACCGCGACGGGGCTCTTCCTGGCGGACGCGAACACGACCTGCGCGACGGGCTCTGCGCCTGCGGCGGGTGGCCTCGCCGCAGGCAAGTCCTACGTGCTGCTCGGCAAGGCTGACACGTTCGAGGTCAGCGCCCGCCAGGCGGTGTTGCTCGAGCTCTCGGTCGGCGACTGAAGCCGACCGCGTGAGTCAGCTCGGGCCGTGGTGTTTGACCTCACCGCGGCGCTTTCGCGCCCACTCCTCGAGCATGCGCTTCATGTCATCGAACGACGAGTCGATCGCGGCGTAGAGATCCTTCTGGGAGGATTCGTCCTCCGGCTTGCGACCGACGACGAGCTCGTCGCCGGGGACCGTCACGTCGATCATCACGCGGTAGGCGGTGCCGTGCCGGTGATGCGCGCGGCTCGGGGCCTCGATCACGACGCGGCAGCTCGTGATTCGATCGAAGTACTTCTCCAGCTTGGCGGTGCGCTTCTCGACGTACTCACGGACGAAGTCCGACGAGTCCATGTCGCGGAAGGTGATCTGCAGAGGCAGTTGCATGCCCACCCTCTCGCAAGCGGCGAGCCACTTTCATGTGCCTGAAAACACAGACGAAGCACGCGCCGCGGCGCAAGCGCTGCGCCCGACGTCAGGCTCGCGATTGGAAGAGCGCGACGTCGCGACCCGCGGGCGTGCGCATCAGGTCGCGGACCGCCGCTTGCGCCGACTGACCTTCGTGGATGATGCGGTAGACGGCCTCGAGCAGCGGCGCTTCGACGCCGATGTCGCGCGCGAGCTCGTGTGCGGCGCGGCTCGTGGAGACGCCCTCCGCCACCATCCCGAGCTCCTCGAGCGCTTGCGAGAGCGAGACGCCGCGGGCGAGCGCCCGGCCGATGCGATGGTTTCGCGAGTGTTGGCTCGCGCAGGTGACGACGAGGTCCCCGAGGCCCGCGAGCCCGCTCAGCGTCGTGGGGTCACCGCCCATCGTCACGGCGATGCGCGTCATCTCGGCGAGGCCCCGCGTGACGAGGAACGCCTTCGCGTTCTCGCCGACGTTCATCTCGGTGGCGATGCCCGCAGCGATGGCGACGACGTTCTTCAACGAGCTCGCGATCTCGACCCCGAGCACGTCTTCGCCGTAGAACACCATCAGCTCGTCGCAGGTGAGCGCCGCCTTCGCCGCGCGGATCACGTCCGGGTAGTGGCTCACGACGACGGTGCCGGCGGGGGCGCCGCGCGCGATCTCGGGGGCGATGTTGGGGCCCGAGAGCATGCCGAGCTGCCGGATGCAGGTCTCGTCGTGGATGATCTCGCTCATTCGCGCGAGCGTCCCGAGCTCCAGGCCCTTCGTCCCGTGCACGACGAAGTGGTAGGGCCGAAAGTGCTCACCCACGGTTTTGCAGACGTCGCGCATCGCTTGCGCGGGCACGATGACGAACACGAGCTCTGCTTTGTCGAGCGCGTCCTTCGGGTCGGTCACTGCGCGCACGTTCGGCGAGAGCCGCAAGCCGGGGACCGCCGTCTCGTTCGTGTGCTGGAGATTGACCTCGTCACGGACCTTCGCGTCGCGAGTCCACAACGTGACCTCGCGGCCGTTTCGCGCCACGCGGTCCGCGACGACCGTCCCCCAGTTGCCGGCCCCGAGCACCGCGACCTTGGCGCGCGCGACGTCCATGACCGCCCCGCGTGCAGCGGTCATGCCACCACGGCGGTGTGCACGACCAGGGGCCCACGTCTGTGGCGTTCTGGGCACGGTTTGAGGGGCTGTGAGGAAATTGTGAGCGCACCTCGCTCGTAGGAAGGGCGTCTCACCGAGGTAGCCCCCAATGACGAGAGCCGGTCTTTCCCTAGCCGAAGTCGAGGCAACCGTGCTCGACGCGGAGCGCTTGGCGGATGAGCTCGAGGCGCTCGGCGCCGAGGCCGGCCCCGAAGCGCCACTCTTCTCGCGGGCTCTCCGCACGATGGCTCGGAACTTGCGGCTCGCGCTCATCGCGCCGCCCGACGAGACCGTGCTGCTGAAGATGGTGCTCGGCCTGGAGACCACGATCCGCCGGGTCAGCGTGCGCAACCTCTCGCTCGGCGACAGCGTCCCTCCTTCCCAACGCGCCACGTTGCCGCCCCCACCTGGCCTCGCCCCGCAGGAGGTCTGGGAGAAGGCCTCGGACCGCGGCCCCGAGACGGCCCGCTGCCCCGCGCCGAAGGAGTCGGAGATCCGGGCCAAGGCCCAGGTGCCTGCCAAGAAGAGCGGCTAGCGATCCCGCGTTTCGTGGCTGGCCGAGGTCTTGCCTACGGCGAGCGCATGGCAACCGAGATCCCGAGGTTCGCGGGCGACCTGATGACCCGCGAGGTCGTCACGCTCCAGCCTGACCAGACCATCGACCACCTGGATGAGGCGATGCGCCTGCTCCGTTTCCGCCACTTCCCGGTCGTCGACGGGGATCGGGTCGTGGGCGTCGTCAGCCAGCGCGACATCTACCGGAGCACCCTCGCGGGGCCGGCCACGGTCGGCGCGCTCATGTCGCGCGAGGTCGTGACCGTCCCCCCCGAGATGCCGCTCCTCGACGCGGGCAAGATCCTGCTCGAGCGAAAGCTCGGCTGCTTGCTCGTGGTGGACGGAGCCAAGAAGCTCTTGGGCATCCTCACCGAAGCCGACTTCACCAAGCTCGCGCTCGAGCTCCTCAAGGCGCGGGCGGCCTGACGGCATGAGGGGCGGGGCGGCGACGATCGCGCTGGCCGCGTTGTTTCTCGCTGCCCCGCTGCGCGCGGAGCCCGAGGCTCCGGCGCCGAACCGCTGGGAGCCCGGCCTCCTGCCGGTCATCAACTACGACTCCAACCTCGGCTTCGGGTTCGGCGCCATCGGCGTGCTCGCGCGCTTCGAGGAAGGCTACGACCCGTACCGCTTCCGCATTCAGGGCCTCTTTCAGATGAACGTCGCGGTGGACGAGGCGGGTGACGCCTCGCTCCCAATGCATGACGATTATGTCAGGATCGACGCGCCGGGGATCTTCGGCGACAAGCTGCGTATCCAGGCGGAGCTCTTCTTCAACAAGCTCGCGACGATGCCCTACTACGGCGTCGGCCCGCGCACGGCGGAGGCAGAGTTCTCCGATACCGAGCTCGAGCGGAGCCTCCGCGCGCGGCGGTACCACCACTACGATCGCGCGATCGTCGGCGGCCGCGCGTTCCTCCGCTTCACGGTCCTCAAGCTCGCGGCGGAAGGGGAGGACCCGCGTCTCGAGGTGTACGACGGGACGCAGGTCTCGTACGTCTGGCGCGAGGTGTACCCGGGCTCGAAGCTCGTCCGCGACATCGCAGCCCGGCGCGAGGCCGGTCCGAAGGGGGACGCGCTCCGGGCGCTCCTGCACACGCCGGAGACCTACCCTCTCATCGCCAAGAGCTTCGGCCTGCTGTGGGACGATCGCGATCACGAGTTCGCGCCGAGCCGCGGGAGCTTCACGGAGATCGGCGTCCGCCTGTCACCTGGGGCGATCGACCGGCTGAGCCACGCGCGGCTGCACGTCGCGACGCGCTGGTTCGCGCCGCTCTTCCGCGACTACCTCGTCTTCGCGCATCGCGCGGCGATCGACGTGCTCGGCGGGGATGCGCCGGTCGACGAGCTCACGCAGATCGGCGTCCTGCAGTCGGAGGATTTCGGCGGCAGCGTGACGATCCGCGGCGTGCCGCTCCGGCGGTTCGGCGGCCGGCTGAAGCTCCTCGGTCAGGCCGAGCTGCGCGGGAGCTTCCCGTGGTTCGAGTTGCTCGAGCAGCGCCTCCAGATCGGCGTGGTTGCCTTCGTCGACGCGGCGCGTGTCTGGGCCGACTTCGAGTCGACCCCGGCGCTCGACGAAGACTTCGAGCGGTCCCCGTTCACCCTCGGCACCGGCGGCGGCCTCCGGATCCGCTGGGCGGACACCTTCATCATGCGCGCGGACGGCGCGTACTCACCGACCGAAGACTCGACGGGCATCTACGTCGACGTCGGCCACGCGTTCTGAATCTCCTCATGAGCGGCCGCGCGCACTCGGGTGTGCAGCCGCACGGTTTCGAGCGCGGACGAGCTCGGGCCGAGCCGTGATTCGCCGCGAATTCGCGCTCGGCGGCATGTCGCCTCACGGCACGCGACGTGCTGCTCCCGCTGGACGGAGAGCTTCATGATGAAACGACACGCCATCGTCATCCTGGGTGCAGCGCTCCTCGGGTGTCCACCCGACGAGGTGCGCGAGGAGGTCACGAACCGGATCGCTTGCGGTCAGCTCTGCGACTGGTCCGTCGACTGCGGCCGCAGCCAGCTGAGCAAGGACGCATGCGAGGACGACTGCGAGGACAAGGCGGACGCAAACGACGACTTTCGTCGTGAGGTCGAGGACTGCTCGGAGTGCATCGACAACGACGACCTGACCTGCCAGCAAAACGAGGAGATCTGTAGCGACGAGTGTGACATCGCCGCTCCTGTCACCTCGGACTGACGGTACCGGTGAGGGAGGCCCCAGGCACCCCGACGCAGGGATAGTTGGCAGCACGGGAGCGGTCTGATGTGATTGCTCGATGCGCCCCAACTGGCTTGCTTGGTGTGTCTGGGCGACCCTGGTCCTCGGCTGCGCGGCGGGAAGTGACGACGACGGCGCTGGAGGCAACGGCGGCAGCACCGGCTCGCAGGTGAGCACCGGCGGGCCAGGCACCGGAGGGCAAGGGACCGGCGGGCAAGGCACCGGAGGCCAAGGCACCGGCGGTCTGGGCGGCGCGGGTGGAGGCGGCGGCGGCCTCTCGGGTGACGTCGAGCTCTGCGTGCTCAACGAGGGCGAGCCGTACGGCGCGTGTGAGGTGCCGGAGGAGCTGGATTTCGGGGTGGTCGCCGCGGGCACGAGCGAGACGCGGACGTTCCGCGTCGACAACGAGACGCCCGGCGACGTGCTCTTCAACCAGGCGAACGTCGGTGATCCTGCGTTCGAGATCACCACGGTTCGATTCGAGGAAGACCCGGGCGACCCGGGCAACTACATCCGCGTGGAGCAGGCGCTGCCGGTCTCGCGGCCGAGCGGTACCTCGCTCTGGTTCGAGGTGGCGTACACGTCGGCCGGCTTCGAGGGCCCGCTGCCCGCCGAGACCGTCGTCGTCGAGATGGACTACGAGGGCAGCCCCATCGCGGACATCGAGGTCCCCATCGTCGGGGAAGAGAGCGGCTGTCCGACCGGGCTCGGCGCGTGTGACTCCGACCCCGGCAACGGCTGCGAAACGAACATCTTCACGTCGAACCAACATTGCGGCGACTGTGACAACGCCTGCGACCCGCTGAACGCATCCGGGCAGTGTGTCGGCGGCACCTGTGAGCTCGGCCCCTGCGACCCGTATTTCGCGAACTGCGACTCCATGCCGGCCAACGGCTGCGAGGTCCCGCTCCTCAGCGACACCCTCAACTGCGGGATGTGTGGCAACGACTGCAACAAGGCCAACACGAACGCCTTCTGCAACGGCGGCAACTGCAACATCACAGGCTGTCTGAACAACTACGCGGACTGCAACCTGCTCGCTTCCGACGGCTGTGAGACCAACCTCGCGAACACGATGGCCCATTGCGGCGGCTGCAACCTCGCCTGCGACCTCGCGAACGCGAGCGAGAGCTGCATCCCCAGCCTCCAGACGGGGCTGGGCGTCTGCACGCTGAATGCCTGCAACGCCGGCTTCCAGAACTGCAACCTGAGCCCGGCGGACGGCTGCGAGATCAACACGACGAACGACGTCGCGAACTGCGGCAACTGCTTCTCCCCCTGCAACTTCGCGAACGCCGGCGCCTCGTGTGTGAACAGCGCGTGCCAGCTCGGGCAGTGCAACCCGGGCTACGCGAACTGCGACAACAACGCGCTGACGGGCTGCGAGGTGAACCTCCTCGGCGACAAGGACCATTGCGGCAACTGCGCGACGGACTGCGATCTCGTGTTCCCCAACACGGTCACCTCTTGCAACAACGGCGCATGCCAGATGGGCGCGTGCCTGCCGAACTTCTGGGATCTGGACGGGAACGCCGCAAACGGCTGCGAATACGCGTGCACCTTCACCAGCGCGACCGACCTCCCCGACAACTCGTTCGTCGACGCGAACTGCGACGGCATCGACGGGGACGCGAGCGGCGCGGTCTTCGTGTCGACCGCGGGCAACGACACCTGGCCGGGCACGCGCGCGCAGCCCATGCTCACCATCGCAGCGGCGATCGGCAAGGCGTCGCTCGACGGCAAGACCCAGGTCTACGTCTCGAACGGCAACTACGTGGGGCGCGTCTCGCTCACGAGCGGCATCTCCCTCTACGGAGGCTACTCGCAGACGAACAACTGGGCGCGCTCCTCCGCGTACGTCGCGACGATCTCGTCCACCACCGTGTCCGGCGGTCGCATGACGGCCCTCGAAGGCTTCAACGTGACGACGCCGACGACGGTGGATCGATTCACGATCACCACGAACAGCACGAACCAGGTGGGCGTGTCGAACTACGGCGTCTACTGCGACAACTGCGGCTCGCTGACCCTGAAGAACAACGTCATCACCGCAGGCAACGCGGGCCCGGGCTCGAACGGCAGCGGCGGCTCGACCGGCGCGAGCGGGACCGTCGGCGGCAATGGTGGGAACGGAAGCTGCGACGCCAACAACTCGGGTGGCGCCGGCGGGACCGCCGGCGGCTCGTCCTGCGGGCGCAACGGCGGCACCGGCGGGAAGGGCGGCGACTACGGCGACAACAACGGCAACAACGGCGGCACCGGCCTGATCGGGACGCTCTTCGGCAGCGGCGGCTCGGGTGGCGACCCGGGTGGTGACGGCACGAACGGGAGCGGCGGCACGAGCGGCTCGAACGGAAGCGCCGGCAGCGGCGGCAGCGGCGGCAACACCTCGACCGGCTTCTGGGTCGGCACGGCCGGCAGCAGCGGCGGCACCGGGGGACACGGCAATGGCGGCGGCGGTGGCGGCGGCGGCGGCGGTCAGGGCTGCTTCCTCTGCAACGACGGTCCCGGTAACGGCGGCGGCGGCGGCGGCGGTGCCGGCTGCGGCGGCGGCGGCGCGACGGGCGGCATCGCGGGCGGCGGCTCCTTCGGTGTGTTCGTCCGGAGCTCGACCGGGCTCATTCTCCAGGCCAACACCATTACGAGCGGCAACGGCGGCAACGGTGGAACGGGCGGCGCCGGCGGCGGCGGCGGCATCGGCGCGGACGGCGGCAACGGCGCGACCGTCTGCACCAGCGAGGTCGGCGGTGGTGGCAACGGTGGCAAGGGCGGCAACGGCGGCAGCGGCGGCGGCGGCGGCGGCGGCGCGGGCGGACCTTCGTATGGCGTCTACCGCCTCAGCAGCAGCGTCTCCGTCATCGGCAACTCGCTCAACAACGGCACGCCCGGCAACGGCGGTTCGGGCGGGTTCCCGAACGGCAACGCCGGCGCGACGGGCGCGTCGGGAGCGCAGTTCCCCTGAAGGCTCTCCGCCAGGCGTTCTCGCCCTCGCATCATCGTCTGTTCGGCTCCGGGACGTGGATTCGAACCACGATTCGAGGATTCAAAGTCCTCTGTCCTGCCATTGAACGATCCCGGAAACTGCCGCGCACCCTAGCCGGTTTGTCGGCCGAGTCCAACGGGACGTTGGTGATCGGGGGCGCCTGACCCCGCGCTGCGCTCAGGGCGCGGTGGCGCGGCTCTTTCGCTTCTGGCCCTTCTTGGAGGGCGAGACGGGCTTCTTGGTCGGACGAGGCGGGAGGGCCATCTTCTCGACGCTGCCTTCGAGCCGTGGCTGCGCCTGGGGACCGTGCGCGAGCTCGTCGGCGGCGCGCCGAGCCGCGTCGGAGATACGCGCGGCGAGGGTGGCCTGGCGGGAGCGCGCCGGCGTCCCGTCGGAGGCGACGGCTGGCGCGAGGAGGGCGGCGATCACCGCGGCTGCGGCCGCGAACGCAGCCCAGGAGCGCGGGGGCTTGCGCACGGTCGGAAGGACCGTGGGCCGCTCCGGGTCGAGCTCGACGTGGGAGCTGCGAGGCGGCAAGACGACGGCCTGCGGGAGCTCGCTCGACGGCGACTCCTGGTGGATCGCGGCGACAGCGGCCTCGATCTGCGACAGCTCGGCCGGGCTGAAGACCATCTCGGGCAAGCTCTCGCGCAAGCGCGGAGGATCTTGCTCCACGTCTCGTTTCGACGCGGTCTCGTCGGGCACGCCGAAGGAAGGCGGCGCGGTCACGTAGTCGACGGTGATCCGCGGCGCTTCGTCTTCGGGCTTCACGGGGACCTCGTGCAGCGAGACGCGCAGCGCGCACGCGAGCTCGGGGACCTCGATCGCGGGCGTCCAACACTCACGGCCGACGCGCCACACGCGCACCTCGGACGAGAGCTCGCCGGCCGAGAGCGCGCGCCACAGATCGAACGTGCTCATCGCGCGCACCTCGGTGTTGCCGAGGTCGACCGCCCAGGTCAGACGAGGTCGCTCGAGCGGGAGGCTCGGTCGGTCTTCGTCCGGTGCGCGGCCCTTCTGCGCGGTCTCGGGGACGGTCGGCAACGAGCCGCGACCGGCCCGGAGGTTGTCGACGTCTTGCATGGGGGTGCCCTCCGCTGCGTCGGAGACTCGATCGCAGCCACCCGGGCTCTATCGGAGGTGCGCCGGTCCGGCCAACTCTTCGTCCGGAGATCGGTCGCAGGTTGTGGCATAAGGCGAAGGCAAGACTGTCACCGACTCGAGGACGGACCGAAAATGGCTGCTCTTTCCATCCCCCAGCTCCTCTCACGCCGTGAGGGGGGAGTGCTCACCTGGACGCTCGTGAGCGCCCTCGGCCTCGCCTGTTCCGCTCCCGCCCCCGAGCCCGTGAACGCGCCGCCGCCCAAGGCCACGGCCGACGCGCCGCCTCCCGTGCCCGTGAGCTCGAACGTTCCCGCCGCCACCGCTTCCGCGTCCGCCTCCGCCGCGCCGGACACAAAGGCTCCCGAAGGGCCGACCTCGTGCCCGGCGGACATGGTGCTCGTCGAGGGAGACTATTGCACCGAGGTCGAGCACACGTGCCTCAAGGAGTGGTACGCGGAGCAGAACAAGAAGCAGGTCTGCGAGACGTTCGCCGAGAAGGCCGAGTGCAAGGGCCAGAAGGTGAAGAAGCGCTACTGCATCGACAAGTACGAGTGGCCCAACAAGAAGGGGGTCCGCCCCGAGGTGATGAACCGCTTCCACCAGGCGCAGGTGAAGTGCGCTGCGGCCGGCAAGCGCATGTGCACCGAGAGCGAGTGGAACTTCGCGTGTGAAGGTCCTCAGATGAAGCCGTTCCCCTACGGGTGGCGGCGCGACCCGCTCATCTGCAACGGCGATCACCTCTGGGACGACCCGAACATGAAGAAGGTCGAGAAGCGCGACGCGGACGAGCTCGCGCGGCTCTGGCGAGGCATGCCCTCGGGCACGCAGGACCAGTGCGTGAGCGACTTCGGCGTGTTCGACATGCCGGCCAACGCGGACGAGGTCGTCGCGAGCGAGCAGAACCCGAACGGCCGCCGCGGCGAGTTCGACAGCGTGCACACCGGCGGCCCCTGGTACAGCGGCGTGCGCAACCAGTGCCGGCCCAAGGTCTACACACACGGCGAGGACTTCTACTACTACTTCCTCAGCTTCCGCTGCTGCTCGGAGCCCGACGGCAAGCCGACCGACCCGCGCACGCCGCGACAGATCAAAGACGGTTGGGCCATGACGAAGGTCGAGAAGCTCGCGCAGTTCAGCGTCGACGAGATGAAAGAGAAGCTCCGCCTCAAGGCCGAGAACAAATGCGCGTGCAAGGACACGGACATCCTGTGCAAGACCATGTGCGGCACGCTCCTCGGGCCGAACGCGAAAGACGCGACGAAGGACACCCCTCGTGCGCGCTACGCGGGCAAGCGGACCAAAGGTAGCTTCAAGGACTGAGCATGCAGCTGCCGGACATCGAGTCGCTCCGGTGCTTCGCGGCAGCCGCCCACCACAGGAACTTCCGAAAGGCGGCGCGTGAGGTCGCCCTCTCGCCCGCCGCCTTCAGCGATCGCATCAAGCGCCTGGAGGACCAGCTCGGGGTCCGGCTCTTCCAGCGAACGACACGGACCTGTCATTTGACGCCTGACGGCGAGCGCGCGCTCGTGCACGCCCGTGAGGCGCTCGAGGCCTCGCGGCGATGTGTGGTGGCCGCGAGCCGGGAGCCGATTCCGTTCGACCTCGTGATCGGGACGCGCTTCGAGCTCGGCCTCTCGTGGCTCGTCCCCGCGCTCGAGCCGCTCGCTGCCTCGCAGCCGGAGCGGCGGCTACACCTCTACTTCGGCGACACCGACGCGCTCCTCGCCGCGGTCGAGCGAGGAGCGTGCGACTGCGTGGTGACGAGCGCTCGGCTCTCGCAGGCCGGCGCGGAGACCGCGGCTCTGCACGAAGAGAGATACGTCTTCGTGGCGGCGCCGTCGCTCCTCTCCGTGAGGCCAATGAGGGCCTTCAAGGACGCGGCGGAGCACACGCTCCTCGATCTGCACGCGGACCTGCCTCTGTTTCGCTATTTCCTCGACGGGCGACCTCCCCGGGAAGCGTGGCGCTTCGGGCACGTGCAACGCTTGGGGACCATCGCCGCCGTCGCGGCGCAAGCGCGGCGAGGTGAAGGCGTGGCCGTCCTGCCGCGCTACTTCGTCGCCAAGGATCTGCAGAAGCGCGCGCTCGTCGAGCCGTTCCCGAAGGCGAAGATGTCGGCGGACTACTTCCGGCTCGTGTGGCGCGCCGGCCATCCGCGCGCGGAGGATCTCGTGCGCCTCGTGGCCGAGCTCCGCGCCCTGCCGCTCCGCTGAGCCGGTCGGGGCACCCTTGGGCAGCCGGCCGGTTTCGCTTATCGTCGGCCGCATGATCAGCCTACGACGCTCCGCCGCCGTGCTCTCTCTCCTCGCCACGTTTGCTCTCGGCTGCGGGCCGAGCCGAACGGCCGCCGAAGCGAAGGCGGACCTCTCCGCCGCGGACGCAGAGATCCGCCTCAAGGCGGCTCGTGACATCGAGACCGAGAGCAAGAACACGAAGGCGCTCCCCACCGACGTGATGGAGCAGCTCCTCTCGCTCGCGAAGACCGAAGAAGACCCGAAGGTCAAAGGCTCGATCATGATCGGGCTCGGCTACACGGGCGACGCGCGCGCGAAGGACCTCATCAAGGAGTACGCGCAGACGAGCGATCCCGACCAGCAGCGCTGGGCGGGGCGCGCGTGGTCGTGGTGGCTCATTCGCTCCGGCGAGTTCGAGGAGGGCCACAAGTTCCCGCCGAAGTTCCCGTACGGGACCGAGGGCTTCCCCGAGCCAGCCAAGAAGTAGCCCGGAGCGCGCGCGCGCGCTCATCGGGGCAGGGAAGAGCGGAGCTCTTGCGCGCGTCGCCGCGAGGGCACCGCTCACCCTGGCATGGCCGCTGCAGCTCGTCTCGGTAGCGAGGTGGCGAGCCCATGAAACGGATCCTGATCGCATCCACGTTCCTCGTGACCACGTTCGCGTGTCGCGAGCCGGACAAAGAGCAGAGGCCGCGGCAAGAGCCAGCGAGCCGGACCGAGCCGAACCCGGTCGATCGAGAGCAGCCTGCCCGGACCGAGCCGCGGCCGAGCGAGTCGCCCGAGAGCCTCGCTGCGCGTGAGGCCGCCGACGCGTCGGCGCGCGCGGAGGCGAAAGCCAAACAAGAGGCAGCCGAAGCGATGAAGCGCTCGGTCCTCGGCCACTTGCCTCCAGGCTGCAAGGCGATCACGCACCTTCGCACGGCCGACATCGCCTCGCTCCCCGGCGCGGTCGAGTACCTCCTCCCGGCCGTCTGGGACGCGAAATCCAAGAACCAGGAGATCAGCGATCTCGCGAACGCCTTCCTCGACGCGGGGATCACCTCGCCCAAGGACATGGAAGCGATCGCCGTCTGCGTCATGGACGCCCCGACCGCGAAGGAGGCCTGGGACGATCCGAAGGCAGTGTCGAGGAAGACGAACGTCATCGTCGCCGCCAAGACGACTGCCAAGCAGGGGGAGCTCGTCGCCGCGCTCCAGAAGAAACGCGGCACCACGAGCGAGATCGTCGCGATCGAAGGGCTCGACGTCTTCCACGACACGACGCGCGGCCTCTTCGTAGGCCAGACCGACGACGGGACGATCATCGCCGGCGTGAACCGCGACACGTTCGCCAAGTCGGTCCAGGGTGGCGGGGATTACCGCGTCCCGGCCGACGCCGCGGTCTCGGTCCTCTTCCCGCGTGAGACCGTCACCTACGTCATCGAGCGCTTCGCGGACCCGGCGGCGAAGACGCTCGCGAGCGACGTCGAGCGGAGCGCGATCGTGTTCGACTCGAAGGCGAAGCAGCTCGCGCTCCGGGTCGACATGCCCGATCACACGCGTGCGGCCGAGCTGGGGGGCCTCTTCAAGGCGCGCCTCGAGACCTGGAAGACGCAGCCGCCTGCCGATCCGATCGAGGCGAGGTTCGCGATGCTCCTGCGTGACGGCGCCGTGGGCTACGAGGACGACGTCCTCGTGCTCACCGTCCCGGTCACCGACGATCAGATCGAGGCGACAATGAAGAACCTCGCCCAGCCCTTCACGGCCGCGCCGCCGAGCGGCGTGTAACCGGACGACAGGGCCGCTACTATCCGGCGGCCCATGTCGACCCTGCTGCCGCTGTCGCTCCTCTTTCTCCTGGCGTGCTCGTCCTCCTCCGCGCAGGTGATCGGTCCCGAGCCGCTGGAGGAGCCGGCGACAGAGCCCTCGGCTCTCCCGGAGCCGAGCACGTCGGCCGCTGCACCAACTGCTTCGGTCGCTGCACCGACTGCTTCGGTTGCCGCGCCTGAGCCGGCCAAGGCCTGCACGAAGATGGGCTGCCTGGGGCTGCTCGACCTCCGGATCGAGAGCGCGCCGGGCAAGCGCGGGCGCTACGTGGTGGAGGTCGAGGCGGACGGCATGCGAGGCAGCTGCACGATGACCCTGCCCTACCCCAAGTGCGGCGCGCCGCTCTCGACCTGCGAAGGGACGCTGCCGGTCATGGCTCGCGAGGGCGACGCCTGCAAAGTGCCCGCCGCCGAGCAGACCCTGCTCCCGATGATCCTCGGCGTCGCGCCCGAACGGGTGACGGTGCGCGTCACGTTGGACGGAAAGAAGCTCGGCGAGCAGACGGCCACGCCCGTGTACGAGTCGGTTCGACCCAACGGGCCCGGCTGCGACCCGGTCTGCAAGAAGGCCACCGTGACGGTGGTCGCAGGAGACAAGCCTCCGGTGCGCGTGAGCTCCGATGCGGATGCCGCCAAGGTCGCGTCGAAGTGCGTGAAGGAACGCAAGCTCCGCGGTGTCTGGAAGAGCGAGCTCCTCGTCGACAAGCCTCAGGTGCTCAAGGTCGACGAGGACTGGAGCGTCTTTTTTTCGGAGAAGACCCCGAAGGGCAAGCCCCAGGGCATCACCATCCTCGTCACGCCCGCTGGCGGCTGCCGCATCCAGCCGATGGACTGAGCTCAGAGCCCGACGGGCGCGCGCTCGCAGAAGTGGTGGGTGTTGCTCTGGTTGCAGTCCACCTCTTCGAAGAGGCCGTCGGGTCTGATAATGACGCAATCGTCATTGCCGCCGCCGTTGGGCTCCGACCCGAACCAGGGCGGCATGCCGCCTTGGTACGTCCAGGGAACGAGCACGTCGATCCAGACGAACACATCCTCCACGACGAGATCGCTCGCGCCGAGCCACCGGTGCTCGTTCACGCCGGCGGGCAGTCCCTGAACGAACGCGAGCTCGGCCGCGTCGTCGATCACGACCTGATCTCCGCCCCACTGGACCGTGCACCAGCCCCGCGAGGCGACCCAGCTGTAGTGCATGCCGTCTTCGCCAGGGTTGTAGTAGCAGTGGTTGTTGGCGGGGTTGAGCACCTCGTACATGCCGTTGCAGACGACCATGCAGCCGCTGCAATAGTCCGACGGCAGGAGCCCCGGGTCGCACTGCTCGCCCGCGTCGATGAAGCCGTTGCCGCAGAGGTCGGGCGGCGACCCGCCCTGTCCACCTTCGCCGCTTCCGCCCTGCCCGGTCCCGCCTTGGCCGCTGCCGCCGGTGCTGCTCGAGCTCGACGTGCTCGTCGTCGTGCTCGGGCCGGCGCCGGCCCCCGACGTCGTGGTGGGGGAGCCCGATGTGGTCGTCTCGGTCGAGCCGTCGTCCGAGCCGCCTGCGCCGCCGCCGAGCGCGTCGACGAAACAGCCCGCGCCCGAGGCGATCAGAAGGAAGAGCCAAGCCGTGCGCATCGCCGCCGTATGGTGGCATGCCCGGCGCCGCGGCTCCAACGGTGACGAGCGTCAGCGCCCGTAGGCGCGCCAGTACCCGATGGCGGCCGCGACGCCGAAGAAGCCGGCGACGCCGAGCAGGATCTGCGTGTGCTCGTAGTGGAGCATGGCCGCCGCGATGACCACGAACTGCGCGAGGGTCGCGAGCTTCCCGCCCAGGTTCGCCTTCGGGTGATCCGCGCGCGCGCGGCGCGCCTGCCTGCTGGCGACGAACTTCGCCACGAGCGGGAGCTCGGCGATGTCGCGGATGCTGAGGACCAGGATGGCCCAGAGGGGCATCGCGCCCTCGAGGATGAGCGTGATGACGACGGTCGTGACGAAGAGCTTGTCGGTGACCGGATCGAGCGCCGCGCCGGTGGGCGTCGCGCAGCGGAAGTGCCTGGCATACCAGCCGTCGAGCACGTCCGAGACGCCGGCGGCGGCGAGGATGCCGACTCGCGTCCAAGGAGCCGTGACGAGGACGAACGCAGCGGCGAGCGGCACGCGCACCAGGCTCAGGAGGCCCGGAACGGTGACGACGTCTCGCGCGCGGTATTGCCCCATTCGCCCTTCAGAGGTCCTTCTTGAAGACTCGGTACTTCTTGTAGACCTTCGCGCCCATCGATCGGATGCCCAGGTTGATCGGCGAGTCGTCCTCGCGTGTCCAGCCGAGCTCGCTCCACTCGTAGCCCTTCGCGATGCCGCGCTTCGCGACCTCCACGTACATGGCCGCGGAGAGGCCGCCGTACTTCTTCACGTTTTTCCTCGCCTCACCGCGGATGCCGAGGAGGATGAGGCGGGTCGACTTGGGCACCTTCACCTTCGTCCGGTAGAGGAGCTTCGCCCAGCCGAAGGGGAAGAGCTTCCCGTTCAGATCGGCGATCGCCTCGTTGAGGTTCGGCACCATGATGCACATGCCGACCGCGTGGCCGTCGAGCTCGGCCATGAAGGCGATGTCGGGATCGAGCACCAGCCTGAGCTCCTCGACCATCTTGTCGACCTCGGGCCCGGTCGCGGGGACGAACCCCCATTTGCCGGCCCAGGCGTCGTTGTAGATCTCGATGATCGTGCGCACGTCGCGCGCGAAGTTCTTCATGTCGATGCTGCGGAGGCGCATCTCGGGGATCGCGCGGATGCTCTCCCACGCCCGGAGCGTGCGATCGTTGAAGGGCGTGTCCTTGTGGTAACGCCAGGCCCAGAGGTCCTTCTCCTTGGCGTACCCGGCTCCCTCGATGAGCTTCGCCTGATACTCGCGCGAGTGGCCCATCATGATGACGGGCGGGTGCTCGAAGCCCTCGATGAGGCAGCCGATCTCGTCGTTTGCGTAGAGCGACATCGGGCCCATCGCGCGCTTCATTCCCTTGTCGCGCAGCCACGTCTCCGCTCGGCGAAGCAGCGCGTCGGCCACCTCCTGGTCGTCGATCGTGTCGAGGAACCCGAAGAAGCCGGTGTCGTCCTTCCAGAGGCGCAGGTGCTCCCGGTCCACCGTGGCCGAGCAGCGGCCGACGAGCTTTCCGTCCTTGTAGGCGCAGAAGAGCGTGACGTCGGCTCTCAGGAAGAGCGGGTTCTTCTTGGGGTTCAGGCGTCCGCGGATGTCGAACTCGAGCGGCGGCACCCAGGCCGGGTCCCCGGCGAAGACCACGTGGCCCGCCTTCAGGAAATCGTCGACGTCCCCTCCGGGACGAACCTCGCGGATCTCGATCGCCATCGAGCGGGGCTTCTAGCGCTCCTACGCGCTCGAGGCGAGGATGGCGTCGAACGCGTGCCGGAGCACCCAGGCGGCGTCGTTCGGGGCGCGGCCGGACGCCTCGCGCAGGGCTCGCTCGAGGTACCGCGTCACCCCCTCGGCTGACGCATCGTTACGCGTCTCGTCCAGGATCTCCTTGGCCGCGTCGCGGTAGACCCTGGCGCATACCTCGGGTCGACCCTCGTTGTAAGCGGGGGCGCCGATGCGAATGGCGCGCAAGATCCGCTCGCGTGTCTCGTCCGCGACCGCCGCTCGGGTGGGGAGCGAGACCGGGGCCGCGGACGGCCGGCCCGACTGGGTCGGGCGCGGACCCTCGGTCCCGATCGAGGCGAGCAGGGGGCCGAGCACCGGCAGCGCGCTCGCGCCTGCACCTCGCGCGTCCGCTCGGGTTATCGCGTCGCCGAGCGCGGCCACGCTCGCCGCGCGCGCCGGGTCGCCCTGGAGCTTGCCGGCGAGGCCACGCGCGAAGGCCACCGCGTAGTCCCCCACGATGTCGAGCGCGCCTTCGGCCTCGCGCCTGTCGGCGATGGCTCGGAAGAGGGGGAGCTCCACCGCGAGCACGTCCCCGGCGGGGAGCTCGACCTCCGTCGCCAGGAGATCGTCGAACGCGTACCGCAGATCCCACGCCGCTTCGGTCGGGCTCGTCCGCGTGGACGCACGGCGCAGCGCCGCGGCGAGGCGCGCGAGGACGGCCGCCGGCTCGAGCCCGGCCTTCATGATCTCGGTGGCCGTCCGCTCGTAGCTCGCGCGGCACGCCGCGTGGTCCCCGGCGTTGTAGAGGGGCGCGCCGAGCAAGATCGCCTGCTCGATGGCTGCCTTCGTGACGCGCGACGGGGCCACGCGCGAGGTCGTCGAGGAGGGGGGCGAGACCGTCGCCGTTGACGGTCTCGCCGAGACGGCGCGGGAGATCGCGTCGACCACCTCGCGACAGGACGCGTAACGATCGGCCGGCCGCTTGGCGAGGAGCTTCTGCACGACGTCGTCGAGGGCGACCGGTCCGCCTTGTGACTCGAGGAACGGCCGGAGCGAGGGCGCCGGCTCGGAGATCTGCTTGCGACCGATCTCCGAGACCGTCGCGCCCGAAAACGGCAGCTTCCCGCTCAGCATCTCGAACAGACACACGCCGAGCGAGTAGAGATCGCTCCTGCCGTCGAGCTCCGCTCCCATCACCTGCTCGGGCGACATGTAGAGGGGCGTACCGACCACGATGCCGTGTGCCGTGAGCTTCTCGCCGCCGTCGCGCACGCGGGCGACCCCGAAGTCGAGCAGCTTCACGACGTCGGGCTCGTCGTCTTCCGTGACCAGCGCCACGTTCTCGGGCTTCAGGTCGCGATGGACGACCCCTCGCTCGTGCGCGAGGCCCAGGCCACGTGCGATGCGCTCGGCGATGAGCGCGGCCCGCGCGGGCTCGAGCGGCCCCTGCCTCGTCACGACGTCGTGCAGGCTCGGGCCGTCGAGGTACTCCATGACCATGTACGGCAGGCCGCCGCCCTCGTTGCCGAAGTCGGTGACCCGGACGATGTACCGGCTCTGCAGGCAGCTCGCGAGCTCCGCCTCGCGCAAGAACCGCGCGAGCATCTCGCCGTCGTAGGCGAGATCGCCGTAGAGGACCTTCACCGCGAAGACGCAAGCGATGCGGTTGTGCGCGGCGCGGTAGACCTGGCCCATCCCGCCCGCTCCGACGCGCTCCAGGATGCGGTATCGATCGCCGAGCACACGGCCGACCAGGGGGTCGAACAGGTCGGCGCGGGTCGCCGTGCCGTCGCCGGGGCAGACCTTGGCCACGCGGAACGCAGCCCCGCACTGCTCACAGTACCGCACGGAGGGATTCTACGAGGCTGCCCACAAGCTTGCTACCGTGCAGCCCTGGGGTGAAACTGAGGCTCGACGTGGAGGAACCCCAAAAGAGCGCCGTGCGCGTGCGCCTGGACAAGTGGCTCTGGGCGGCTCGCTTCTACAAGACGCGGAGCCAGGCCTCGGAGGCCATCCACGGCGGCCACGTGAAGGGCGGGGGCGACAGGCTGAAGGCCGGCCACTCGGTCGCGGTGGGAGAGCAGATCGAGATCGTGAAGGACGGCGTGACGTGGGTCGTCGAGGTGGTCGAGCTCTCCGACAAGCGCGGAAAAGGGGCGGACGCGCAGCGTCTCTATCGCGAGACCGACGAGGGCAAGGCCCGCCGGCTCGCCCAGATCGAGGCGCTCAAGGCTGCCGCCGCGTCCGCGCCCTACCTGCGCGGGCGGCCCACGAAGCGCGATCGTCGAGCGATCGATCGGCTGCAGAGCGGCTCCATCCGCATCTCTTCGAGCCACAAACGACCGTTCGAAGGCGAGGACAACTGATGCGCCGGGCGGGGATCGCGCTCCTCGTCGCCGCCTGCCTCGGCGCGTGCACGCCGGAGAAGCCGCCGCCGCCGCCGGAGCCCCAGCCCCCGACGGACGCCGAGCTCGCCGTCCGCATCATGCGCACCTACCACGAGTGGCAGGCCGGGCCGCTGCCCGAGGCCTGTTCGGTCTACCTCGCGGCGTGTGCGGACTTCTTCGCGCGGCAGGCCGGGTTCGACCCCGCCGACATGCACGCGAAGAACCCGCGGAGCTTCATGCAGAACCCCGATCCGGAGTGGATCCCCGGCTGGGATCGCATCCCGGCCGACGAGGGGCACCGGCACGTCGCGTTTGCGGCGCTCGCGCGGGCGGCGAGCCTGCGCTCGTTTTTCACGAGCTGCCGGCGCGATTTCGACGCGGCCGATCTGTCGCGCGCGGAGGAGGCCGAGCGCCTCCGGCGCGAGCTCGATCAGATCGACAAGCTCGACAACGTCTATGCGCGCCTGGGCCGCCTCGTGACCTACCGCCGCGAGGTGCGTCGCCGCTTCACCGATCCGGTCGGCCCGCGCTACAGCCTCGAGCTCGCGGTGTTCGACCGCTTCTCGAAATCGGGCCGCGGCTTCTTGTACGAGCTGCAGAACCAGCGCGCGGAGGACGCGGGCGCGCTCAGGCCCGCGTTTGCGCCCGACGACGAGCGCGATCTGTTCTGTCTCGAGTCACACGTCCCGACCTGGCAAGACGCGGACGCGGCGGCTGGTGACTACGTTGCCGTCCCCATCGCCGCGACCCGTCAGGCGGATCTCGAGGCCCGCGCCGGCAGGGCGCGCGACCTCGAGGCGAAGCTCCCGGCGGCCGAGCGCAAGATCCCGGAGATGGTGGAGGACAAGGCTCCCGAGAAGGGGCAGGAGCTCTTCCTCGGGAAAGAGGTGCTCGGGACGCCCCTCTTCGTCGCGCAGGTGAAGGAGGCCAAAGACGGCGTCCTCGTCCTCGAGCTCGCCGGCAAACGCGTCGAAAAAGACGTCACCATCGAGTGCAAGCAGACGACCGAGATCGAGAAGATCGAAAATGACAAGCCGGTCTACGTAGACAAATGCAAGAAGGGGGAGCGCACGCGCGACATCGCCGTCACCGTCCGCCACCCCGAGCGACCAGACGTGATCGTGCAGAAGGGGGACGTGGTGACCTTGATCGGCAGAGTGAAGAAGGCCGAGACCCGTACGCAGCCCGGAGACAAGAAGCTCCAGATCGCCCACAAGCTGGAGCTCGACGCGGTTCATGTCCTCGAGATCTGGCGCGAGCGATTGCTCGTCGCCGACTACTTCGTCCAATGACCGAGCAAAACGCGCGGCTCTCCCTCCTCGAGGAGGAAGTGGCCCTGACCGCCCGAATCGACGACGTGCTGGAGGAGGCGCTCCGGGAGCGGCTCCCGCTCGAGGCCTACGTCGGTCGGCTGCTCGACATCCTCGCGGACGCGGCGGGGCTCGGCGGGGTGCTCCTCCGGACCATCGACGAGAACCTCGAGAGCGCGAGCTTCGCGTGGCCGTCGGGCGACCCGAGCTTCGAGCCGCACCTCCGCTCGATGGAGGAGACGACCGCGCGTCGCGAGCCGTTCGTTCACCGCGGCGCAGACGGGGTCGTGTTCGCCGAGCACCTCGACGTGGCGGGGGAGCTCTTCGGCCTCATCGCCGCGGCGACCCGAGGGCCGGTGACCGACGCCGAGCTGGAGCGGGCACGCGTGCTCGTCCACGCCTTCGCGGAGACGGTCGACAACCAGCTCGCGTTCATCTCCGTGTTTCGACAGAAGTCGCTCGTCGCGCGTGAGCTCGGCAACGCCCTGGTGGATCCGGTGCTCGATCGCGGGATCGACGCCGCGCTCGTCGTGTTGCGGCGCTCGGTCCAGTTCGACGACCTGTTGCTCGTGGTCCGCGACGAGCACGCGGCCCACGGCGCGCGCCTCACCTACCGCATCATCCAGGGCGGCGTGCTCACACACGAGGCGGACGTGACGGGTGAGGTCACGATCGACGACTTCATCAAGAAACACGCCGCGGCCATGGTCCAGGGGGACTCGCGCGCCCTGCTCGCCAAGCTGGGCATCACGCGGTTCCGGGAGGAGTCGCTGATCCAGGGCGTGCGCGACAAACGTGTCCTCGGCAAGCTCGTGGTGACCAGCCGCCGCGGCGAGCTCTCGACCTTCGACCGAGACGTGCTCGAGCGCTTCTGCGACATCCTGCGGCAGCGGCTCATCGATCACACGCGCGAGTGGAACCACCTCGCGCTCTCCTTCCCGCGTTCGGTCGTCGAGCGCCTGCTGGGGACCGAGGGCTACGACACCGCGCTCCTGTCTCCGCGCGAGGCGGACGTCGTCATTCTCTACGCGGACATCTCCGGATTCTCCCGGATCAGCGAGCAGGTCCTCCGCGAGCCCGCGAAGATCGCCAAGCTGGTTGATACCTGGAGCCAGCGCGCGGTCGAGGTCGTGTTTTCGCTCGACGGCGTCTTCGACAAGATGGTCGGCGACTGCATCATCGCGCTCTTCGGTCCGCCCTTCTTCGAGCACAGCGCGGCGGACGCGTGCGAGCGCGCGATCCTCGCCGCCGAGCGCATCCGCGATCTCACGCGCGCGCTCGGAGACGGTCGCGACCTCCTCGAGCTTGTCGGACTCACCCCGCCCATCGGCGTCGCCAGCGGCATCCACCACGGCAAGGTCTTCGTGGGGCGCGTCGGCCCCGACGAGAACTACACCGCGTTCGGCAGCGTCATGAACAACGCCGCGCGCCTGCAGGGCCTCGCGACGCGCGATCAGATCCTCTGCATGGATTCGGTGGTGTCGCTCGTCGGCGGCGGCCCGCGCTTCGGCGACGAGCGGTCCGCGGCGGTGAAGAACATCGCCGAGCCCATCCGCTATCGCGAGCTCGTCGGACGCTGAGCACGCTACACTCCGCGCATGGTGCGTAGCTTCTTCGTCTGGGGCGGTGTGGTCGTGTTCCTCGGGGCCTGCTCGGGCACGGTCGTCGTCGAAGAAGGCGGGGGTGGCGGCGCAGGCGCGGGGACCGGCACCACGACGACCTCTTCCACCAAGAGCGCCACCTCCTCCAGCACCACCACGAACAGCAGCGTCTCGGTCGTCAGCTCGTCGACGGGCTTCATCCCCTGCGACGAGCACGCGGACTGTGGAAACAACATCGGCGAAGACGTCTGCGTCTTCACCCAAGGTGTCTGCGCCCAGCGCTGCGGCCCCGGGAGCCCGCCTTGCCAGCCAGGCTTCGTCTGCGTGGACTGCGCGACGAGCTCGTGCCCCGCTTGCGACGATTGTCTCGGCGCTTGTTTGTAGCGGTCCACCTGTGATGACGGCGTGACGTGCTCACCTCGACACTGGCCCCGGATGGGACGAGCATCCTGGCGCCAATCGGCGACAAGAGCGCCGTGCGCTACGACAATTCGGCCGGAATCGGCCCTTGTGCCCGGTTCGTCGCGACGCCGGATCGTCCGCCGCGCGCTTTCCCTGCCGCAGAGCGCCTGGCCCGCTGCTTGCGATTGGGCTGCTCGTGCCCAGGAAGGCCAAGACCCAGCCGACCGTCGCCGTCGTCGCGAAGAGCCCCGAGACGGTGGATGGTCTCGCCGCGTACCTCGGCAACGCTGGCGTGACGACGCGCGGCTCGCGCTCGCTCGAGAGCGTGCGGTCGCTCGCGTCGGGCACGGCCGCCGTCGTGCTCTTCCCGGACGAGTTTGCGAGCGCCGGTGTGCTCTCGGCCGTGCGTGAGCTCCGGCGAAACCATCCGCGTGTGTTCCTGGTCGTCGTGACGAGGCAGCCACACGATCTCGAGCCGGTGCTCGAAGCGGACGGGCGGTCGACCCTGCCGCTCGTCCTGCCGAAGCCGGCGTTTGGTTGGTCCATCCTCGATGCGCTGCGGGCCAACGCTCCGCTCGCCGGAGATCGCGAATGAGCGACGGCGCCTCCGGGGGAGCCACCCAGCACGACGACGGCTGGCTCGGCCCGATCCTCGAGCACGTCGCGGAGCTCCTGCCGGCGCAGGCTCCGCTCGAAGTCTTCGTCCACCACAACACCCTGCACGCGTTCCAGCACCTGCCATTCCACGAGGCGGTCGCGCGCGCGGGCGAGACGTTGGGCGCGAGCGGCTACCTGGAAGAGGGCGAATACCGGCGCGCCTTCGCGGCCGGGCGCATCACCGAGGCGGACCTGACCTCTGCGATCCGCGAGCGCGTCCGTAGGCTCGATGAGCCGATCTCCTCGGCGCTCCCGTCTCCGGAAGATCTCGCGCGGCTCATCCTCGTCCACGGCGTACACGCCGAGACGCCGGCCGGTGTGCTCTGGCAGCTGAACGAGCACCAGGCCGCGACGCGCTTCGCGCCCGAGGTCTCGGCCGTCGCGAGGTCGCGCATCATCCGGGAGACCGTGCCGTGGCTCACCCGGCTCGTGGAGAGCGAGCCGCTGCCCGAGCTGCTCGCGCGGCTGACCGGCCCCGGAGACGCGCGCCACATCGCACACACCTTCGAGGAGCGCTTCGGTCGCGTCGCGTCGGCTGCCAGCGTTCGCGCGCGCCTCGGCGGCACGGGCGAAGACCTCGCGGTCGCGTGCCTGTGGGAGACGTCGCGGCGTCTCTCCGAGGGACGCGACATGCCGCGCTCGTCCCGCACGCCTTTGCCCGATCCGCGCGCGCCCTTGCCTCGTGACGCCGTCCTGCGCGTCGGCGCCGACGACCCCGACGATCTCGTGCACCCGATCCTCATCACGCTCGCCGGCGCGTTCCTCGACCGCGGGCAATCGCATTGGTCCATGCCGGACCGCGAGCACGGCTTCTTCGTGGCTTTCCGGCGTGTCCTCGGCGCCGGACACGCGGTTCGGCCGGCCTGGCTCGCGAACCTTGGAAACCTGCTCCGCACCTGGGAGGCCGTGGGTGAGTCGTCGGAGAAGGCGATCGAAGGCCTGCTCGACGAGCTGGGGATCGCGCCGCTCGAACGATCGCGTTTCCTCGAGAGCACCCTCTTGCGGCTCCCTGGGTGGGCCGGGATGTTCCACCGCCTCGAGGGGTCGCCGGCGCCGGGGGGGCGAAGCGCACCCGCGATCAAGCTCGTCGATTTCCTCGCCGTCCGTCTCTGCCTCGACCTCCTCGCCCTCGCGGACATCGGCGAGCGCCTCGGCCACCACGGGCCGGTCGCCGATCTGCGCGACCATTGCGCGTCGCTCGCGCCCGTCGCGGAGCCGCTTTTCTCGGGTGAGCACGACCGCGCCTGGCCCCTGTTCCTCCTCGCTCAGCACGCGGGGCTCGGCGCGCCGGATCTGGCTGCGCTCGCGCCCGACGAGATCGGCCGGCTGTTTCGTCTGCTCGAGCGCCTCGACGACCGCTCGCGCCTCGCCGTGTGGCACGAGGCCTACGAGAGGCACTATCGGGTGCGCCTCCTCGACGCGCTCTCGGTCCAAGCGAAGGTGCGACCGGCCGGACCCGCGCCAGAGCCGCGGTTCATGCTCTTCAGCTGCATCGACGACCGCAACGAGTCGTTCAGGCGTCATTTCGAGGAGATCGCCCGCGAGCACGAGACCTACGGTGTCGCCGGGTTCTTCAACCTCGCCATCGCGTACCAGGGCATCGACGACCCCTCCACGTTCCCGCTCTGCCCCGTGGTCCTCACGCCGCGCCACAAGATCGCGGAGGAGCCCCTCAGCGGCGAGGCCCCGCGCGCAGAGGCGCGACGCAGGCGGCTCCAGAGCTTGACTCAGGTATCGGTCGAGATCGAGAAGGCGTCGCGCTCCCTCGTGTGGGGAGCGATCGTGACGGCGTTCGCCGGGTTCCTCGCTGCTCTGCCGATGCTCGCCGCGGTGTTCATGCCCTGGATCGCGGGTCGCGTGCGAAAGAAGGTCGCGAGCTGGGTCGTGCCGGCTCCGAAGACACGCCTGCACGGCGCGCGCTCGCAGGTCGACGAGTCCGCCAGCATCGCCGTCGGCTTCACGACCGACGAGAAGGTGGAGCGCGTCGCCAGCCTGCTCGAGAACGTGGGGCTCACCGGAGGCTTCGCGCGTGTCATCGTCCTTCTGGGACACGACTCGTCGAGCGCAAACAACCCGCATTTTGCCGCGTATTCATGCGGCGCGTGCGGCGGTCGCAGCGGCGGGCCGAACGCGCGGCTCTTCGCGCAGATGGCCAATCGCCCCGAGGTTCGCGTCGCTCTGAAGAGCCGCGGCATCGTCGTCCCCGACGGGACCTGGTTCGTGGGAGGCGAGCACGACACCGCCGCCGACACGATCCGCCTGTTCGATCTGGAGGAGGCGCCCATCGACCTGGTCCCGGAGCTCGAGGCCCTCCAGGGCTTGCTCGACCAGGCGCTCGCGCGGAACGCCCACGAGAGATCCCGGAAGTTCGCCTCGGCGCCGCAGCCGCTCTCGCTCGACGCCGCGCGCCGACACGTCGAGGCGCGCTCGTACGATCTCAGCCAGGCGAGGCCGGAGCTCGGGCACGCCACCAACGCTTCTTGCATCGTCGGCCGCCGGTCGGCGAGCCGCGGGCTCTTCCTGGATCGGCGCGCCTTCCTGGTGTCGTACGACCCGCGCGCGGACGAGAGCGGGCAGATCCTCGAGCGGATCTTGCTCGCCGTGGTCCCGGTCTGCGCCGGCATCAACCTCGAATACCTCTTCTCGTCGACCGACAACCCGAAGCTCGGCGCGGGGACCAAGCTCCCCCACAACGTGACCGGGCTGTTCGGCGTCATGAACGGCGCATCGAGCGACCTCAGGACCGGGCTCCCCGTGCAAATGGTCGAAGTTCACGAGCCGCTGCGCCTCGTGCTCGTGGTGGAGGCAGCGCCCGAGGTCGTTCGAGCCGTCGTCGAACGGCAACCGAGCCTCCGCGAGCTCGTCGTGAACGCCTGGTTGCACCTGGTCTCGCTCCACCCCCAGACGGGCGAGCTGGCGACCTTCTCGCCTGGGCGCGGCTTCGAGCCGTGGTCCCCCACACACACGCGGCTGCCCGAGGTCGACCGATCCGTCGACTGGTACCGCGGACACGCGGGGCTGCTCACCCCGGCGCTCGTCGCCCCCGACAAGGCGCCCCTCGAGGAGGTCGGCCCCAGTGTTTGACGTGGTCATCGCCCTCGCCCCGGCGTGGCCGGCCCTCGGCGCGATCCTGCTCGCGCTCCTCTTGGGCCTCGGGCGCGCGCCGTCCGAGCGGTTCGTCGTCCGGCTCGCGACCGTCTCGCTGTTTCTTTCCCTGGGGTCTGTCCTGGCCGGCGCATTGAAATGGGCAGGCGCGCTGTTCGGCCCGGTCGAGATCTTCGTGGGCCATTGGTACAAGGCCGGAGAGTCGAGCTACGAGCTCGTCTTTCTCTTCGATCGCCTGTCGGTCCCTGTCTCGCTCACCGCGGCCGTCCTGCTCCTGGCGACGAGCCGCTTCTCCGCCAACTACCTGCACCGGGAGCCGGGCTTCGTCCGGTTCTTCAGCCTCGTCCTGGTGTTCGCCTCGGGCATCCAGCTCCTCTTGCTCGGGGGCAGCGTGGAGCTGCTCTTCGCCGGGTGGGAGCTGGTCGGGATGAGCTCGGTCCTCCTCGTCGGCTTCTTCCACTACCGGCGCGCGCCGGTCCGCGCCGCCATTCGCGTGCTCGTCACCTACCGCATCTGCGACGTGGGGATCGTCCTCGGCGCGCTCATGCTGCACCAGCACGTCCATTCGACGATCTGGTCGAAGGTGCTGGCCAGGCCCGGCGAGGCCGGCGCGCTCGTGGTCCTCGGGTTCGTTATCGCCGCGATGGGCAAGTCGGCGCAGTTCCCGGTCGGCGGGTGGCTCCCGCGTGCGATGGAGGGCCCGACCGCGTCGAGCGCCGTCTTCTACGGCGGTCTCTCCGTACACGCGGGCGTGTACCTCATGGCGCGGGCCGAGCCGCTCTACGAGTCGTCTCCGGTGTTGCGCTTGATGTTGATCTCGATCGGCCTCGGCACCGCGCTGGTCGCGACCCTCAGCGCGCAGGTGAGCCCCGACGCCAAGAGCGCGCTCGCCTACGCCACCATCACGCAGGTCGGGATCATGTTCGTCGAGTGTGGGCTCGGCTTCCCCACGCTCGCCATCGTCCACCTCATCGCACACGCGACGCTTCGCTATTACCAATTCCTCCGCACCCCCTCCATCCTGCAGGACGCGCTCAAGCGCCGGGTGGCTCTCGGCGCCACACAAGCAGACGAGAGCGCGGCCCGATGGGAGCTGCTCGGCCTGCCGCTGCGCCGATTCCTCTATCGACTGGCCATCGAGCGCTTCGAGGTCGAGGCCGCGCTCGAACGCTGGATCGCGCGACCGGCGCTGCTCGTCTCGCGACGGCTCGACGCGCTGGAGCGATCCCTCTTGGACAAGGAGAAAGAGAAGTGATCGAAGGCGTCGGCGCCGCGCTCTGGGGCCCGCTCCTGCTTGCTGCCGGGCTCATGCTCCGCATGCGGAGCGCCCGCGTCGCGCGGCTGCTCGCCGTGGCGCTCTTGGCGATCGTCCTCGCGGCTTCGACCTCGCTCTTGTTGCTCCTCGCGTTTGGCAGCGACGAGGCGCGCCAGGCTCTCTTTCCGGTGCGCGCCTCCTACGCGGACTCGCTGGCCGCCGCGATCCTGCCCATTCTCGTGGGCGGCCCGCTGGCCACGATCCTCTCGGCGCCGCGCGCCGTCGTGACCGTCGAGGCGAGCTCGGACGCGGTGCTCCTCGCGGGTTGCGCGCTCGGCGCGATGCTCTCGGAGGGGCTCGTGAGCCTCGCGGCCTTTGCGTTGCTTGCGTCCTTGCCGCTCGTGCGCGAGGCGAAGCGGCGCGCCCATCGAGGTCTGCGCCGCGCGACCGCCCTCCTCGTCCTCACGAGCGGCGTCCCGCTTGTCGCCGGTGTCGTCGCCGCGGTCGGCCTCGGCGTCTCCGCCGGGGTCACCTGGCCGTTCGACGCGCGGGAGATCGCCGAGTCGGGCGCGCTGGCCCCTCACGGCTGGTGGGTCGGCGGCCTGCTCTGGATCGCCGTCATGGCGCGGCTCGGTGTGTTCCCGCTCCACGCCTGGGTTCCTGCCGTGGCCGAGCACGTACGTGGCCCGGTGGGCTCGCTCACCGTCGTGTCGCCGATCGGCGCGCTCGTCGGCTTGCGCGCGTGCCTCGAGCTGTTCCCCGAAGGGGTGCCGGGCCTCGTGCCGGTCCTCTTGCCGTTCGCCGCGCTATCGAGCGCTTATGGTGCGCTCCTCGCATTGGGCCAGGATCACGCCGGGCGCCAGCTCGGCTACGTCTGGGTATCGGCGAGCGGAACCGTGCTCGCGGGGCTCTGCTCGCTCGACGCGCGCGCCGTCTCGGGCGCGCTCTTGCAGCACCTGGCGCTCCTCCTCTCCATGACGGGCCTCTGGCTGCACCTGCGCGCCGTGGCCTGCCGCACGACGACCGAGGACATGCGCCGCCTGGGCGGGCTCATCGCCACGGCCCCGGGCCTCGCGACGGGCTTCCTCCTCCTCGGCCTCGCGACGGTCTCGTTCCCGGGCACCGCCACCTTCTTCTCCGAGGACCTGCTCGTGCAAGGCTTGCTCGCGGATCATCCGTTCGTCGGCAGTGTCTTGCTCGTCGCCACCGCCATCAACGGCATCTCGCTCGTCCGCGCCTTCAAGCGAATCTTCCTGGGGGAGGTCTCCTCGCACGCCGCCGCGCCGCTCGTCGAAGACATCCTCCCGCGCGAGCGCGTCGCCTCCCTCGCCATCGTCCTCGCCCTCCTCGTCGGAGGGCTCGCGCCGACGCCGCTCCTGTTGCTCCGGGAAGGCGTGCGCGGGACGCTGACCGGTCAGGGACCGTAGCGTTCGGCCGACCAAACCGAGCCAACACGACAGCTCGTGCTACGAATGAGGGGCGTGCCTCGCCGTTCGCGACAATCTGACGTGGTCTTCGAGCCGATCATCGCCTCTGCGCCGATGAAGCGGCTGAGCGCCGTCCTCGCGAAGGTGGCCGAGAAGGAGGTCACGGTGACGCTCATCGGCGAGAGCGGCGTGGGCAAGGAGATCCTCGCCCGGCGCGTGCACGAGCTCTCGAAGCGCCGCAGCGCGCCCTTCATCCCGATCAACTGCGCCGCCATTCCGGATGCGCTCTTCGAGAGCGAGCTCTTCGGTCACGAGCGTGGCGCCTTCACCGGGGCGAGCGAGCAGGCGAAAGGGAAGGTCGAGGCCGCGGAGGGGGGCACGCTCTTTCTGGACGAGGTGGGGGAGATGCCACTTGTCATGCAGGCCAAGCTCCTCCGCTTCCTCGAGAACCGCCGCTTCATGCGCGTCGGCGGAACCCGGAAGATCCAGGCGGACATCCGGCTCGTCTTCGCCACGCTGCGACCGCTCGAGGACGAGGTGCGAGCGGGCCGCTTCCGGGCCGACCTCTTCTACCGCATCCAGGGCATCACGCTGAACGTGCCGCCCCTGCGGGAGCGCCGCGCCGACATCCCGCTCCTCGTCGAGCACTTCACGAGCGAGCTCTCGGCGCGCCACGGCACCGAGCCGCCGCGGCTCACGCGGCAGGTGCGGCACGCGCTCGCCACCTACGATTGGCCGGGCAACGTGCGGGAGCTGCGCAACGTGCTCGAGGCTCTCTGCCTCTTGCGGGCCGGCAAACAGGCGCGGCTGCGTGATCTGCCCGAGGCGCTTCGATCCGAGTCTCCGAAGAGCCACGTCGTCGAGGTCTCGCTCGATCACCCGCTCGACGAGATCGTCGGGAAGGTCATCGACGCGGCGCTCGATCTCGAGGGCGGCAACCGCGTGCGGGCGGCCGCTCGGCTCGGCGTCAGCGTGCGAACGGTGCAGCGGCATCTGCACGCGAGCGCCACGAGCCGGCGCTGACCCGAGGGGTCACCGCGCAGCGGTTCGCGTCGTGAGGATGCTCCGCGCGTGCGGCGGTACCGCGACACCGGCATGGTCGAGCTTCTCGAGCGACCACGCCACGGCCTCGTCCAGGGTCGTGAACCACTTCTGCTCGATGGGGTGCTGGTGCAGCCACCCGATGGCGGTCATGGCGCCCCGTATCAAGGCGTTCTGGACCACGCGCGCATCACCCACCGAGAGCGCGACCATCTTGGGCTCGATCTTGGACGTCCAGTCGGCGATGCGCTTGCGGACGACCGGAGAGGGGCGAGACGAGACGGCGGTGGCGTCCGAGATGGTGATGAACCGCTGGCCGCGCGCGATGACCGCCTCGTAGCTCGCGAAGAAGGCCTCGAGCGTGCGCTCGTCCGGGTCTGCGGGGATGCGGATCAGGATGATGGGGAAGGCGACCGTATCGACGTACATAGCTGCCCCGCTCGAGACTAGCGCCTCGTGATGACGTCGGTCCCCATGTACTTGCGGAGCGCCTCGGGGACGATGACGGAGCCGTCTTTCTGCTGGTACTGCTCGAGGATCGCGACGAGCGTGCGGCCGACCGCGAGCCCCGAGCCGTTCAGCGTGTGGACGAGGCGCGTCTTGCCCTTGGGCTCGCTGCGGTAGCGGATCTGCGCGCGGCGGGCCTGGAAGTCGCCGAAGTTCGAGCAGCTGGAGATCTCGCGATAGGTCTCCTGGCCGGGGAGCCAGACCTCGATGTCGTACGTCTTGCGCGAGTTCGAGCCGAGATCTCCGGCGCAGAGGACCGTCGTCCGGAAGTGCAGCCCGAGGCGCCGCAGGACCTCCTCCGCGTTGGAGGTGAGCTTCTCGAGCTCCGCGTCGCTCTCCTCCGGCTTGGTGAACTTCACGAGCTCCACCTTCTGGAACTGGTGCTGCCGGATGAGGCCGCGCACGTCCCGCCCGTGGCTGCCCGCCTCGGCGCGGAAACACGGGGTGTAGGCGCAGTAGGAGCGCGGCAGGTCCGCGCCTTCGAGGATCTCGTTGGCGTGGTAGTTCGTGACCGGGACCTCCGCCGTGGGGATGAGGAAGAGGTCGTAGCCGCGCTCCGGATCCGCCTTGTAGGTCTTGAACAGATCGTCGGCGAACTTGGGCAGCTGCCCCGTACCGAGCAGGGCCGTGTCCTTCACGAGGAAGGGCGGCAAGAGCTCCGTGTAGCCGTGCTCGGTCGTGTGCAGATCGAGCATGAAGCTGATGAGCGCGCGCTCGAGCCGCGCCGCCGCGCCGACGAGCACCGTGAAGCGAGGCCCCGAGAGCTTCGCCGCGCGCTCGAAGTCGAGGATGCCGAGACCCTCACCCACCTCCCAGTGGGGCTTGGGCGTGAAGTCGAAGCTCGGCTTCTCGCCCCAGGTGCGGACGACGGCGTTCTGCTCCTCCGACGTGCCGTCGGGGATCGACGGGTCCGGCATGTTCGGGATCATGAGGAGTCGTTGCTCGAGCTCGGCCTCGATCTCCGCGACGCTCTTCTCGAGGGCCTTCACCTCGTCCGAGAGCGCCTTCAGCTCCTCGCGGCGCTTCTGGAACTCGGGCGACTTCTTGTCGGCCTTGGCCATCTCGGTCGAGGCGACGTTGCGCTCCGCGGCCTTCTTTTCGCTCTCCCCGAGCGCTTCCCGGCGGCGCTTCACCAGCTCCGCCACCGGTTCCAGCTCCTTCGACCACACGGGGCTCCGGCGGGCGAGCGCGGCACGGACTTCCTCGAAGTTGTCGGCGACTTGGCGGGGATCGAGCATGGCCCTATTTCCTAGCGGGGGCTCGCCGGGTCAAGCCGGTTGCGCGGTCGACGGGCGGCGGCTCCCACGGTACGTTTGCCGGCAAGATGAAGCTCTACGGGTTTCCGATGTCCCCGAACTCGCGACGGGTCCAGCTCACGCTCGAGGAGATCGAAGAACCTTACGAATACGTGACGGTCGACCTGACGAAGGGGGAGCACAAGCAGGCCGAGTACCTGGCGCTCAACCCCTTCGGCCGCGTGCCTACCCTCGTGGATGGGGGGTACGTGCTCTGGGAGTCACACGCGATCTTGCAGTATCTCGCGGCGAAGTACGCCGAGAAGGGCCTCGACGGCGGCAACCCACACGAGAAGGGTGAGATCGCCAAGTGGCTCTTCGCCAACGCGGCGCACTTCGGGCCCGCGGCCGCGCGCGTGTTCGCGCACACGATCCGTCTGCCGGAGGAGCAACGTATGCCGCGGGTCGCGGAGGAGGGCCGGGCCGAGGTGACGAAGGTCCTCGGCGTGCTCGAAGAGGCGCTGAAGGGCAAGGAGTGGCTCGTCTCGGCGCGGCTCACGCTGGCGGACATCGCCTTCACGCCCACGCTCGCCTTCGCGCCCATGCTCGGCTTCGACCTCTCGCAGTATCCACACCTCTCGGCGTGGCTCGATCGGATCCGCGATCGGCCGTCGTACAAGAAGATCTACGGCTGACGCGTATCATCGACCCGTGCAATCGCGCGCGGCGTCCGGCGAGCCCTGCCCCGACGAGGGGTTGCTCGACGCGTTCGCGTCGGGGCAGATCGCGCCGGGCGCTCGGCTCGCCGTCGAGCGGCACATCGACGGCTGCGCGTCGTGCAGCCGGATCGTGGCGGAGCTCGCGCGGCTGTATGGCTCCTCCGCGCCTTCGATCACCGTCTCGGATCTCCCCACTGTCGCGTCGGCCAGGAGCGCGCCGCCGCCCCCGGCCGTGCGCACCGCTCCGCTCCTCGCCAGCGTCGGGCGCTATCGGCTGATCGAGCGGCTCGGCGAAGGCGGCATGGGTGTCGTCTACGTCGCTCACGATCCGGAGCTCGACAGGCGCGTCGCCCTGAAGCTCCTGCGCCCGGAGCCGAACGCAGCCACCGAGCAGCGTCGCGCGCGCCTCGTCCTCGAGGCGCAGGCGATGGCCAAGCTCTCGCACCCGAACGTGGTCGCGGTCCACGACGTCGGTCGGGTGGGCGAGCAGCTGTTCTTGGCCATGGAGCTCGTCGACGGCGTGACGCTCACGGCGTGGCTCGCCGGTGGTCACCGAGGCGAGCGCGCCGTCCTTCCGGTGTTGCTCGCGGCGGGGCGCGGGCTCGCCGCCGCGCACGGCGCTGGGCTCGTGCACCGCGACTTCAAGCCCGACAACGTCCTGGTCGGAAAAGACGGCCGCGTGCGCGTGACGGATTTCGGTCTGGCTCGAGCGTCGGGACCTGTCGCCTTCGACGATCAGCCGCTCGACGTGACGGGGCCGACGAGACCCATCGCGATGACGAACACCGGCATGCTCATCGGCACGCCCGCGTACATGGCGCCCGAGCAATGGCGCGGAGAGGCGGCGGACGCGAAGAGCGACCAGTTCGCCTTCGCGATCACGCTGTACGAGGCGCTCTTCGGCGTGCGCCCATTCGAGGGCAAGACAGTCCGCGAGCTCGCGACCAACGTGCTCGCCGGTCGGCTGCGACCGTTCCCGTCCGCGCCTCGTTGGCTCCGCGCCCTCCTCGAACGTGCGCTGTCGCTCTCGCCTGCTGCGCGGTTCCCCTCGATGGACGCGCTGCTCGAGGAGCTCGGCCGCGACCGAGGCCGACCCAAGCGAATCGCGATGTCGATCGGCGGAATGGTGGCGGGCGCCGCCGCCCTCGTGACGATCTTCCATTTTGCGACGTCCGGAGCGTCCGCTCCAGGGACGCCGCTGTCACGAACGGCGATCTCGGCGGATGCTGACGATTCCGTCGCCAGCCCCCCCTCGGCGTGTGAGGAGGCACGTGTCACGGCCATGGCCGTCTGGAGCAGCGAGCGCAAGGAGCGGCTCCTCGCGAAGGCGCCGTCCACCGCGAAGGAGGTCGTCCGCCGGCTCGACGAGCGTCTCGGCGCGGCCGCCGCGCTGCTCGGCGACGCGTCGGCGCGCTCGTGCGCCAAGCGAAATGAGCCGCTCGACACGGCACGCGCGACTTGCTTGGCGGAGCAGCGCCGCGCGCTCGAGGCGCTCGCCGTGGTGCTCGACGGCGTCGATTATCCGGGGCCACAGCCCTACGACACGCTGCTGTCGTTCACCGTCGGGCTGGCCAAGCCCGAGCTCTGCCTCGGCGAGCCGTACCTGCGCGCGCGTGGCTCCGCCTTCGTCATCGGCGATCGCGCCAAGACCGATCTCGAGCTCGACGACGCGGCACGGCTCCGCGTCCTGGCGGCGCTCCGGCGCTGGGAGGAGATCGAGCCCATCGAGAAGCGCCTGGTCGAGCACGCCGGCGCGACGAGCCTGCAGATCCAGGGCCCCGGCGTCGTCGCGCAGATGCTCTTCGCGGCGGGTGAGTACCGTGCCGGGCGACACCACGCGGAGGAGGCGTCCGCGTACCTGGAGAAGGCCGTGCTCTCCGCGCGGACGGCGAAGGACGCGGAGCTCGAGGCGAGGGCAGCCGCGCTCCTCGCCCGCGTGCACGTGGAGGAGACGTTCGATCTCGACGAGGCGGAGCGGTGGCTCGCGATCGCCGAGTCGCGTACGACCGCGCCGTCGGAGCTCGGCCGCGTGGCGGCCGACGCCGCGGAGGTGCGGGGCGAGCTCGAGGCGGCTCGGCTCGAAATGGTGAAGGCGGGCAAGGCGTACGAGCGGGCGATCGAGCTCCGCCGCGTCGCGCTCGGGGACGAGCACCCCGAGGTGGCCATGACCCGCTCGCGCGCCGTTCCGGCGATGGTGTTCCTGGGGCAAGCCGCGCGCGCCGAGGAGCTCTCCGCGCGCGACGTGCGCATCGTCGACGCCGCGCTCGGCAAGGAGACGCTCTTCGCGGCCGCGGTGCGCCGCGCGTGGGGCGAGGCGCTCATCGGCGCGGGGAAGACGACGCAAGCGGTGGAGGTGCTCGAGGACGTGCGAGAGGTGCAGCGCGATCTCGCGCCCATCTTCACGCCGGACACCGCGCTCACCTACGATCTCCTCGCGCGCGCGGATCTGGCGGCGCTCGATTTCCCCGGCGCCGAGACGCGGGTGGTGCTCGGCGAGAAGCAGCGCGAGAACGCCCCGCGGCGAGAGGAGAAGGAGCTCGCGATTTCCCGCGGCCTGCTGGCCGACGTCCTCCGAGCGAGCGGAGACCCCAAGGGCGCCGTCGCCAAGCGGCGCGAGGTGCTCTCGCTGCTCGAGACCCAGCTCGGCCCGGAGGACGGCCGCCTCGCCCTCGCGCGCCTGCCGCTCGCGCGCGATCTGATCGCCGCGGGCGACGAAGCCAATGCGGCGAAAGAGCTGGAGCTCGGCGCGAAGCGTGTGGCCGAGGTGTTCGGTGAGAAGTCGGCGCGACACGGGACCTTCCTCTTTGAACAGGGCTCGCTGCTCTCGAAGAAGCCCGGCAAGGTGAAGGAGGCCGCGACGTTGCTCGACGACGGCTGGTTCGCCCTCAGCACGGCGTGGGGGAGCGAGCACGCGAGCATGGGGCCGATGATCCGCGTACGCGCCGAGGCCGCCGACCGAATGGGCGACGAGGAGACGGCGAAGCGATTGGCCGGCGCTGCGTTGTCTCAATGCGAGTCGACGCTGGGCGCAGATCACGCCGAGACCAAACGCGCGCGCGCGCTCGTGGACCGGCTCGGCCGTTGAGCCTCTTTGATCGCGGCCGGCCCTGCGTTCCGCTACCGTGCGCTCATGCTTCGCACCTGCATCGTTGGCGTCGGCTTCGGGCTCGTCTTGCTCCCGGTCGGAGCCGGCTGTGGCGGCATCACCATCCTCGACGAGGGCTCGGGTGGCTCCGGAGGCGCGGGCTCGACGACCGGCACGAGCGGCTCGACCGTCGTCACGAGCACGGTCTCCAAGTCGTCGTCCTCCACCGGGCTCGCCGACCCCTGCGCCGCGGCCGTGGGCACGGCATGTGACCCCGGGCTGTTCCCGATCTGCGACCTCGTTTCGGTCTCGGGCATTCCCTGCTGTTCCATCAGCAAGACGTGCACGCCCGCGGGGGTGGACTGGCAACTGGACTGGTGCACGGACGACTGCGCGCAGGCGTGTGAGCTCATCACGAATCCCGAGCATTGCGAGGCGCTCGGGTGGTGCACGCTCGGGCCGGAAGGGTGCACCTCCGCGCCGCCGCCGCCGTGAGCGGTGGTCAGTGCTTCGTGGAGCGCGGAGGCAGAGCTGCGGGCGTGTTCGGGAGCCAGCGCTCGCCCGTCTCGCAGTCGACGTGGCGAACGTCCACCCGATCGCGTGAGACGTCGATGATCCCGAACACGATGGGCAGCTGGAACCGACGCGGTCCAATCGAGCCCGGGTTGAACACCGTGAGCCCCTTGTCGCGCGCCGCGAAGGGCACGTGGGAGTGGCCGCAGACGACCAGGCTCACGCCCTCCCGGTGGGCGAGCTTCGCCGCGTCGGCGCGGAGCTTTGGCCCGTAGACGGCGATGTGGAGCAAGAGCAGCTTGAAGAAGGTGCCTCGCTCGTCGGTGATGTCGATCGTCATCGTGTCCGGCAAGCCGGGCGCGCCGGCGTCGATGTTGCCGCGTACGGCGAGCACCGGCGCGATCCGGCGCAGGTCCTCGAGCACACGCAGGTCGCCGATGTCTCCCGCATGGAAGATCGCCTGAGGGGCGAGCGCGGCGATGCGTTCGGCGCTCCGCTCGTGCGGGCGGGAGTGGGTGTCCGCCACGGCGACGATGCGTAGCGATCGATCTCGGGACTCGAGGGTCTCGGCGGCGTGAACCAGGCGCGGCACCAACGTGCTGTAATTCTTGTCCAGCCTCGCCTCCAGTGCGACAAGAATAGAAAGATGAGCAAGGCCGGCGACTTCTCCGAGCGTGCGCTGGCAGCCTGTCGCGGGAGCGCGCCTGCGGTGCTTCGCTCACCGTGGTGGGAGTCGCTGCCGGTCGACTTCGCGAGCTCGCCCGATCCGTTTGTCCTCAGGCGGCTCGAGGGCATGAAGGTCGGGGCGACCGCGGCGACCGACGTTGTGCTTCGCACGCTGGGGGCGGCGCTCGTCGGCTCGCTGGCCCTGCCGCTCGGCTACAACCCGCTCGGTCTCTACCGGGCGCTGCGCGACCGGAGCTTCTACGCGGATCTCGTCCGCGGGGGCGATCCCGATCGGTTCTACGAGAAGCCGCCACGAGGCGTGCGCATGCTCCGCCGTCGGGCGCGCATGCCGCTCTTCTCCCCTGACGACGGCGCCTGCGAGGACGTGCGCTTCGAGAGCCCGTTTGTCCCGGTGAACCCGCGCGAGCGAAGGCGCTACCTGCGCCACGCGCGGAACCGCTTTGCCCACGCTCGCCACTGGCGCCACCACGCGGGGCCGCGGTCGACCATCGTCGCGTTTCACGGCTTCTCCGCCGACCTCTACCACTTCAACGAGTGGTTCTTCTCGATCCCCTGGCTCTACGAGCTGGGCTTCGACATCCTCCTGGTGACGCTGCCCTTTCACGGCCGACGCCAGACCGCCTTCTCGCCGTTCTCGGGTCACGGCTTCTTCGCCGGGGGCACGAGCCGCATCAACGAGGCCTTTGCGCAGGCCATCTACGACATCCGCATCTTCATCGACTCGCTCTTCGACGAGGGCGCGCCGCAGGTCGGGGCCACCGGCATGAGCCTGGGCGGGCTCACGACCTCGCTCCTCGCCAGCGTCGAGAAGCGGCTCGCGTTCGCCATCCCGAACGTCCCCGTCGTCAGCATCGCGGACCTGGTGCTCGAGTGGGAGCCCATCGCCAGCGTGGTGAAGACGTCGCTCGCCGCCGTCGGAAAAGACGTGCGCACCGCACGCGAGATGCTCGCGCCGTCGTCGCCGCTCAGCTTCCCGCCGCGCCTCCCGAAAGAAAGGCTGATGGTCATCGGCGGCGTCGGCGATCGGCTCGCACCGCCTCGACACGCGCGCTTGCTCTGGGACCACTGGGGGCGGCCCGCGCTGCATTGGTTCCCGGGCAGCCACGTGTTGCACCTCGACCGCGGCAACTACTTCCGGGCGATGAAGCGGTTCCTGTCGGACCTCGAGTTTCGGCCGTGACGAAGCCGTCCGTGTTGCGAGCCGGCGCTGTCGTCGCGCTGACGACCTGCGCGTCGTTTGGGGGCTGCTTCATGCGCGATCCGACGCCGCGCCACCCTCAGCTCGGCCCGGCCGGCGGCTACGCCCCGCTCGACTTCGACGCATCCATTGCCTGCGGCAGCTGGGATTGGGCGACTACCGACTTCGAGGCGAAGAAACACGTGACGTTCCCCGAGCCAGCGGAGCAGGGCTGCTTCGCACGTGTCGGCTACGCCTCGGGTCCGGAGCGTGTGGTCGCCGTCAGCCCGCCCGCGGAAGGCTGCGCCTATCCGCGCGAGACGACGGATGCGCGCCTCCTCGCGCGCGCGGCCGTGTATGAAGCCGTCGCGAGCGGTGTGACGCCGCGCGGTGCCCCCGTGCCGCTCGAGCTCGCGTGTGAGCTGCCCGAATCGGTCAGGCGCGCGGCCGCCGCCGCCAACGCGCGCACCCTCCGGAGCCTGGCGACGGCGCTGGCCGAAGCCGAGGAGAGGCCGGCCTACCCCTACGCGCTCGTGGGCACCTTCGGCTTCGGCGCCGGGAGCCACGGCGCGAGCAAGCTCGTGGGCTGGAGGCCCGGCGACGCGTGCCGCTCCGTCGACGCGGGCGAGCGAGCTCTCCTGGAGCAAAACGTGCAGCGCGCCGAGCGCGCCGCTGCCGCCTACCACGCGGGCGCGGCGTCGCTCGTCTCGGTGAGCGGAGGCGCCGTCCACTCCCCGCTGGTGGAGGCCTTCATGCTTGCGCACCTCGTGAGCTGCGACGGGGGCGTCCCCGTCGATCGCATCCTCGTGGATCCGTGCGCCGACCATACGCACACAAACGTGCGCAACACGGGCGCGATGGTCGTCGGCGTGGACGGTCGGTTCGCCTACCTGGTGACCGACGACGGGATCCAGTCCGACTACTTGCAGGAGTGGACCGCGTTCGAGCTGATTGGCGGCAGCATCGACCAGCGCGCCCGGCGCGACTGGGGGCACCTCGTCGGCAGCTGGAGGCAAGCGAGCCGCGGAATGGACGCGGGGTTCTGGTTCACGCCGTACCGTTTCTGGGCCGATCCCGAGCAAGGCCTCGGGAGCTTCCATTGCGTCGGCGACAAGCCGATCGATGGCCCGAGCTGACCCCGCGCTCAGAACGAAAACGAAAACGTCACCGTCGCGGGCATCGTGGCCATCGGGCTCCGCGCCTTGCCCGCGTCGCGGGTGACCGCGACCGGAGGGTGCGCCAGCGCGACGAGCACGCCGGACGCATGGCCGATCAGCCCGCCGACGAGCACGTCCTCCCAGCTGTGCGCGCCCGCCATCACACGCAGGACCGCGGTCGTGAATGTTCCGACCTCGGCGGCCGCGTACCCGATCGCGCGGAAGGCGAGGCCGTCTCCCTCCGTCTCCACGAGGCGGACCAGGCGCGAGCCAGCGAAAGGCGAGATCGCCGCGGTGTGACCCGAAGGAAAGGCATCGAACTGGCTGCAGGAGCCATTGCGATACGACCGGGGTCGACACCGCCCCGAGAGCCGCTTGATCAAGAAGGTCGTTCCGCTCGACAGGAAGAGGGCCTCCGTCTCGACCAGGCTGCCATAAAGCGAGAGCGTGCTCGGGTCCGTCGCGCCGACCTCGGCCAGGTACGCGGACTCGGTCACGTAGCCGACGCCGAGCTGGATCGCGGCGCCGCCGACTGCACCAGCGAGGTCGCTCCACTCCGAGACGACTGGATCGAAGGGCCGCACATGGCTGGGGGCCCAGCTGCTCGACTGCTGATCGAGGAAAAATGTCGCGTTCGAGCCAAGCGCGAGCGCGGCGATCGCGACCTCCCCGCCGGGGTGCCCAAACGCCCAGTCGGGCCGATTGCCGTCTGCGAGCGCGGGGATGGCCACCGCCGACGCGGCGACGCAGGCGAGCACGGCGGCGGCGAGGCGTTGCACGCGCCCGGAGCGTAGGCTCTGGGCTCACCCGTGTCGATGATTGACGGGCGAAGCGCGCTCCCCGAGGATGCCGCGATGCCCAGCACGCGGGGCACGCCTCGAAGCGGCGTCCCCATCCTTGCCGTGGCCTCGTTGTTCGTCCTCTCCGGCGCAGCGGGCCTCGTCGATCAGGTCTGTTTCTCGAAGTACCTCTCGTACGTCGTCGGCTCGACCGCACACGCGGTGAGCGCGGTCCTGGCGGCGTTCATGGGCGGTATGGCCCTCGGCGCGCAGCTCGGAGGTCGGTTCGCGGCCCGGGTCAAGCGGCCGCTCGTCGCCTACGGTGTGCTCGAGCTCGCGGTGGCTGTGGCGGTCGCGTTCACGCCGCTCGCGTTCGGCGTGGTGACCGACGTCTACGTCGCGCTCGTCCGCGGCAGCGAGGGCAGCCTCGCGTTCGTCTCGGCCGCGCGCTGGCTCGCGGCCGTGCTGGTCGTGGTGCTGCCGACCACGGCGATGGGCGCCACGCTCCCGCTCCTCGCGCGCCTCACCGAGCACCAGGAGGACCCGCGCAAGCGCGAGCGCGTGCTCGGGCTGCTCTACGCGTCGAACACGCTGGGCGGCGCGCTCGGATCCATCGGCTGCGCGTACGTCGTCCTCCCGGCGCTCGGGCTGCGATCTGCCACGCTGGCGGCCGCCGCAGGCAGCGCCTTCGTGGGGCTCATGGCGATCGCCCTCGGTCGCGGCGCGATCTCGGAGGGACACCAGGCCGCGGAGGCCGCCGCGTCCAAAGAGGCGGGCGGCGCGCCGACGTGGGTGCTGGACCTCACCGCGTTCGCGTCGGGCGCGCTCGTCTTCTCGTGTGAGGTGCTCTTCGTCCACCTCCTCGTCCTCGTCGTCGGGACGAGCGCCTACGCGTTCGGCGTGATCCTCTCCATATTTCTCGTGTGCCTCTTCTTCGGCGCCGGTCTCGCGCCGCTCACGCATCGGTTGCTCGGGCGCGCGTCGCTCCCCGTGGCGCTCGCGCTCGCAGCGCTCGCGCTCACGGCCACGCTGGGCGTGTGGCAAGGCCTGCCGGATCTGTTCCGCGGGGCCGCCGGGAGCAAGGCCACGTTCGAGGAGCGCGAGCTCGTCCGCGGCCTCGCCGCGTTCACCGCGCTCGCCATTCCGACGACCTTGATGGGGCTCACGTTCCCGCTCCTCTTGCAGATCCTCGCGCGCCGCGCGGACGTCGGGCGCATCGTCGGTCGGGTGACAGCCGTGAACACCCTCGGCTCGGTCACGGGCGCGCTCTTCGCCGGCTACGTGTTGCTGCCTGCGCTCGGGTCGCAGCGATCGCTCGTGGCGGTCGCGGCCATGTTCGCCGCGGTGGCGCTCGTGGTCGCTGCGTACGAGCCGGCACGTGGGACACTCGGCCAGCTCGCGCGGCTGGGCGCTGCCGCGCTCGCGCTCGCCAGCGTCGTCTTCGGCGTCCGCGCGCCCGAGTGGAACCTCTCCGCCCTGACCGGGGGGTATCACGTGTATTTCGATTGGGGACGCGGCGAGGAGGAAATCGTCTTCGTCGCCGAAGACACGCAAGGCGGCGTGACGACGGTCACCGAAAAGGACGGCGTGCGCACCCTCCTCACGAACGGGAAGTTCCAGGGCAACGACGGGGGCGAGGTGCACGCGCAGCGCTTCTTCGCCCATTACCCGGCGATGTTCGTCCCCCGCTTCGATCGCGCGCTCATCATCGGGCTCGGCACGGGCAGCACGCTCGGCACGCTCGCCGCCTACCCATTCGAGAAGATCGATGTCGCCGAGATCTCCCCCTCCATCGTCCGCGCGGCAACGACCTATTTCGGGCCCATCGGCGCGGATGGGCTGCGTGATCCGCGCGTGACCCTCTTCCTCGCCGACGGCCGCAATCACCTGCTCGTCTCGGATGCTCGGTACGATCTCATCGGTCTCGAGCTCACCAGCGTGTGGTTCGCCGGAGCCGGCAGCCTCTACAGCCGCGAGTTCTACGCCCTCGTGAAGCAGCGCCTCGCGCCCGGCGGCATCCTCCAGCAGTGGATCCAGATGCACCATCTCTATCCGCGCGATCTCGCGACCGTGATCCACACGCTGCGCCTCGAGCTCCCGCACGTCGCGCTCTTCTACGGCGGCGGGCAGGGGATCCTCGTCGCGTCGGCCGAGCCGCTGCGGACCTCTCGCGCGCGCCTCGACGAGCTCGAGGCCACGCTCGGTCCCATGCGGCCCTCGCGACCGCTCCGCAGCCTGGACGTCGACGTGCTCGCGGCCGGTGGCGGGCTCGACGCCTTCGTCGCGGACGTCGCGGCCGAGGTCGGCGCCCCGCCGTCGAAGCTCGTCTCGACGGACGACAACCTGTACCTGGAGTACGCGACCCCGCGGGGCAACGTGTTGCCCTGGAGCTCGCGGGAGGAGCTCGTCTCGCGCGTCCGGGCCCACCGTGACCCCGGGCAGATAGCCGAGCTATTCGGGCCCTGAGGGTTGGCGGGAACAATCGAGGAGCGCGGCTGTCTGTGCCGCCATGCCCCGTGGACACCGCTCCATGATCGGGCTGTTCGCTCTCGTGCTCGGCCTCTCGTGCGGCGGCCTCCCCCCGACCCCGGGAAAGACCTCTTCGCCGGCGATCGTCCAGGCCGTCTTGCTCCCGGATCCGGGGCTCGCGCTCGAGCGTCCAGCCGCACCTCCGTTTTCGCTCACCTCCTCGGACGGGGTGGGGCTCAAGATCGCCGCGGTCGACGCGACCACGGTGATCGAGGACCCCGTCGCCGTCACCGAGCTCAAGCTGGTCTTCGAGAACCCCGAGGCGCGCACGATCGAAGGTCGGTTCACCTTCACGGTGCCGCAGGGCGCCTCGCTGAGCCGCCTCGCCATGCGAATCAACGGCTCTCTCATGGAGGGTGAGGTCGTCGAGAAGCAGCGGGCGCGTATCACCTACGAGGAGTTCTTGCACCAGCGGCGCGACCCGGCGCTGCTCGAGCAGGGCGCGGGCAACGAGATCGCCGTTCGTGTGTTCCCCATCGCGGCGCACGAGAAGAAGGAGATCGTCGTCACCTACGCCGAGACGCTCTCTCGCAAGCGGCCCTTCAAGCTGCGGTTCGCGGGTCTCCCTACGGTCGAGAAGCTCGACGTGCGGATCTACTCCGGCGGCGTCGCCGTCGCCGAGCGGCACGCCGCCGAGACGACGAAGCCGAGCGATCTCCTGCTCGCACCCGAGCATTGGTCGAAGAGCGATGACGCTGGCATCCGTGCCGATGGCGCCGCGCTCGTGCGCGTTCGCGTCCCCGACACCGCGGCCACCTCCGATCCGGTCTCGAGCGCGGTCGTGCTCGTCGACACCAGCGCGTCGCGCGCGCTCGATCTCGGCCAGGAGCTCGAGGCCCTTCGCCAGGTCGTCGCGAGCATGCGGCCGGACGCCGGCCTCACCGTCGCCTGCTTCGATCAGCAGGTCGTCCCCATCTTCTCGGGCGCAGCGAAGGACTTCGGCGCCGCGCAGCTCTCCCGGATCGAGAAGCGCGGCGCGCTCGGCGCGTCGGATCTGGCCGCCGCGCTCGCCTGGGCGCGAGAGGCCGGCAAGAGCCTCTCGGCTCCACGTCTGGTCTTGGTCACTGACGGTGTCGTCACGGTCGGCGCCAAGGATCAGGCCGAGCTGCGGCGCCTCGCGAGCACGCTCCAGGACGTGGGCTTCGCTCGGGCGGACGCCGTCGTCGTCGGGGGAATCCGGGAGGAGGAGACCCTCGCCGCCATCACGAAGGGCGCACTCCCACGCGCCGGCGCGCTGATCGCCGCGGAAGACGGCGCGAACGAGATCTCCCGAAGGCTGTCCTCCAACACCCTGGCGGTCTTGCCGGTCCGCGTCGACGGCGCGGATTGGGTCTACCCGAGCGTCGTCCAGGGGGCGCAGCCCGGAGACGAGATCACGGTCGCGGTCGAGGCGAAGAAGCTCCCCGCCACGATCGACTTCGGCGCCTTCTCCGCGAAGCCGGTGTACCGCGACGGCTCGGGGCCGCTCGTGGCTCGCTCGGTCGCGCTCGCCAAGATCGCGAGCATCGAGGCGGGAGAGGGCTCGGTCGAGGAGAAGCGCACCAAGATCGTCCCCATCAGCGTGCGCCATCGAATCGTGAGCGACCACACGGCCATGATCGTTCTCGAGACCGAGCAGGACTACGATCGATTCTCCATCGATCGGAAGGCAAACGTGGACGTCCTCGGGATCGTGGACGGACGAATCGCGGTGCAATCGGTCCCGCGCGGCCGCCCGATCGGAACGGCCGGAGCGAACGAGGCGCTGGCCGCGAGCGGGGCCGGACCGGGCGTCGTGGACCGCGGCGACGTCGACGGGATCGGCCTCGGCTCGATCGGTGCGATCGGGCACGGCGCAGGAACCGGCACGGGGCAAGGCTTTGGCAGCGGGAGCGGGCGCCTCGGCGGCTCCCATCGGTCCCGGGCGCCCGCCGTTCGAATGGGCGCCACGAGCGTCAGCGGCCGCCTCCCGCCGGAGATCGTCCAGCGCATCGTCCGGCAGAACTTCGGCAGGTTCCGACGATGTTACGAGTCGGCGCTCGGCCCGAGCTCGAACCTGAGCGGGCGCGTGACCATTCGGTTCGTGATCGGAAGGGACGGCGCCGTCGGCGCGGCGCACGACGCCGGGTCCACCCTCGGGAACCCGCGCGCCATTCGATGCATCGAGAATGCATTCAAGGCGCTGAGCTTCCCGGTGCCAGAGGGTGGGCCCGTCACCGTCGTGTACCCCATCCTGTTCGGAAGCGAGGTGGACGAGGTCACGGCGGCGCCCCTCGGGATGGGATCGCGGCCCTCCCGCATCCCCACGCTGCCGCCGCCCGTCGATCCATTGCCTCAACCCAACAACGAATACGAGGGCCGCTTCGCCCAGGTGATGGCCTTTGTCGAGAAGAAGGACACACGCGGCGCCCTGATGCAGGCGATAGCCTGGCGCGCCGAAGCCCCGGGGGAGGTGCTCGCCTACCTCGCGCTCGGAGAGGCCGCGGAGCTGGCGAACGACAAGGACCTAGCCGCGCGGGCGTACGGTTCGGTGCTGGAGCTCTGGTCGTATCGCGTGGACATGGTCCGCCTCGCCGGGGAGCGGCTCGAGCGCGTGGGCGATTCGAAGAGTCTCGAGCTCGCGGCGGACGCGTACGCGGCGGCCGTCGCGGACAGGCCCGACCATCCGACCAGCCACCGGCAGCGCGCGATGGCGCTCCTCAAGCTCGACCGGCCCGCTGAGGCCTTCGGCGTGCTCGCCGCGGCGCTCGATCGCAGCTACGCGAACGGCAGATTTGCAGGCGTCGAGACGATCCTGCGTGACGATCTCGCCCTGGCGGGCCTCGCCTGGGCCGCGGCGGAGCCCACAAAGCGAGAGGCCATCGAGGAGAAGCTCCGCCGGCACGAGCGGAGCCTCGAGCGCGCCCCGAGCCTGCGGTTCATCCTCTCGTGGGAGACCGACGCGAGCGACGTGGACCTCCACGTGGGCGACGCGCGGGGCGGCCACGCTTACTTCGGGAACCGCTCGCTCGCCTCTGGCGGCCGCCTGGAGGCGGACGTCACCAACGGCTACGGCCCCGAGGCGTTTACGGTCGAAGAGCCCCCGACGGCTTATCCCTATCGCCTGCGAGTCACCTACTTCTCACGCGGCGCGATGGGATTCGGTATGGGCAAGGTGCAGATCATCCGCCACGAGGGCGGCGGCAAGCTGAGCTTCGACGAGCGGCCCTTCGTGCTCATGAAGGACCACGCGGTCGTCGATCTGGGCGAGGTGCGGGGCCCGACGAAGGGATGAGGGCAGGGCCCGAGCGCCTGCTCGGGCCCCGCTGCTCGGCTCAAGGCTGGTTCTTGATGTTGTGAACGAGGACGCCACCGGCGAAGTAGTCGTGGTACTCGGCCACCTCGAAGTTGTACGTCCTGACGCGCCCCTCGAGCGAGCCGATGGCGTCGACGACCACGGGCTTCGTGGAGGCCGTCTCCGACGGCTCGCCGACCTGCGCGAGTGAGAGGAGCCCGCTGCCGACGTTCAGGTCTTCCGCTGCGACCCACCGGCCGTCGCTCCAGAAGCGGTGCATCGTGGTCGTGACCAGGCCGTTGCCGATCTCGACGAGGTGATCCGCGTCGTCGTGCACGAACGTCTGGGTCACCGTGCCGACCACCACGACGCCTCGTTCGGTGTCGTAGGAGAGCACTTCGTCCCCGACCGCGACGGCCTCGATCGCCTTCTCCGAGCCGTCCGCCATGGCGATGGGCGTGCCGGCGACGAAGCAGGTTCCCTCGCTGCCACAGTCGTCCGGACAGTTGGCGGCCGTCTCGCCGCTGGTGCAGAAGCCATCCCCGCAGCCACCGCAGGCACCGCAGTCGGCCGAGCAGGACGCGCAGGTCTCGCTCCCGCTGCAGACGCCGTTCCCGCAGCAGGAGCCGCAGTCCGCCGCGCAGGTGGAGCAGCTCTCGCCCGCGTTGCAGGTCCCGTTGCCACAGACGACCACGGGGATGGCGGTAGCCAGGACGCCATTGCTCTCGTTGCTCTCGGGGAACCGATCGAGCGGGTCGACGTAGACGAAGAAGAACTGCGTCCCTTGTTGCAGCGAGGTCGGCACGGTGACCGTCCGCGAGACGGTCTTCGAGCCGGTGAAGTTGGGGGTCGTGAACGACGCGAGGGTGATCTCGTTGCCGCCCGACGGCCACACGGTCATTCGAACGGCGAGCTGCTCGTCGGCGTAGGCGACGCCACCGGAGTTGAGGAGGGTCGCTGACAGCGTGAGCGAGGCACCCGTGACCGCGTTGCCCGATGGCGAGCGAGTAATGGTCGAGACCGAGTAGTCCGAGAGCGCGTGCGGGAATACCCCATGAGCCGCGTAGATGCGGTCGAGATCGGCATGGGAGCCCGAATAGAGGTTCCGGTTCACCCAGTGATTGTGAAAGGACGGCAGCCCCGTGGTCGGATCGACGCAGTACTGATACGGAGACGAGTAACAGTACACATCGTCCTGCTCGACGTCGAAGATGCCGAAGAGCATGTCTCGAATGGTCTTCCCGCCGACGAGGTTGGCGCCGTTCACACGATCGAAAGCCTCGTTTCCGCCGCCGTCGAAGAGGTCCCACATCACCGATCGTGTGATCGCCTCGGTCCCTGGCGTCGGGCAGGTGGGGGTCTGCTCCAGTTCGCTGAAGCCTTCGGTCACCCCGGCCGGATTCGTGAACCGAACTGCGTAAGCGAAGAAGGTCGCCCAGCCCTCGGACCAGGCGAAGCCGTAGCCGTTGTCGGTGCAGTCGGAGTGGCTCCCGCCGTCCGAGTCCGTGTCGCTGATTCGTTTCTCGAGGTGGTGACCATACTCGTGAAGCACGACCTGGTCGTTCCAGCCATGCTCGCCGTCGCCCCCGTAGCCATAGGCGGGATGACCGGAGATGGTGATCTCCTCCCAATAGTTGGAGTAGTTGCTCCAGTCTGCGTCGGGGTACTGGACGTCGACGCAGCCGATGTCGTCGGCGCCTTCGCGGCGCGCGTTGGCGTACTCACGGCCGAGCTGAATCGCGTCGAGGATGCTGAAGTGCTGGGCCATGTCCCATCCGGCCACCGTCTTGCCGACCGTGATGGCGTTGCTCCCGGACGGGATGATCACGCTGCTGCCCCAGCTGCGCCGGTCGTTCTCCCAGTCGAGATCGAGGTAGACGTCCGAAGCGAAGTTCTTCGATTGAAACGAGAGCTGGAGTGTTTGACCGGCAGGCAGCTTCGTTTGGTCGATCCAGACGGAGTAGCCGCCGTTCGAGCCGGTGACGGCCGTTCCGACCGTCGTCGAGCCGACCTTGAGCGTCACGGTGACGTTCCGGATCGGTCGCACAGCGGCGAGCGAGGTGTTCTGACCGTCGAAGGTCATGTCCTCGAACTGAAGGGTGCCGACGACCTGTCGGGTGGCCGCGAGGGCAGGTAGGGTCGTGGTCGCGCCGGCGAGGGCGATTGCGGAAAACAGAACCGTTCTCATGTCTTGCTCCTGCGTCTTTCAGCGATCACGAACGACGGGCTCGGGCTGCGCTTCGAATCGACCGCCGCGCTCGTCGACGATCACGCGAACGGCCCGGACGATTTCGTCGGACTCGAGCTCCTCGGGGTAGTCGGCGAACAGGCGAACACGTGCCCCCGACTGGACTGGTGTGGTGGGCGCGACGGCCCGAAACACCACCTCCTGCGGCTCTCCTGCCTCGAGTGCGCCCCGAAAGGCGAGCTGGTCGTCGTCCAGAGCTTCGAATCCGGCGGGGAGGCGCAGCGTCAGGATCACCTTGGGCGCCGAAGCCGCTCCGTCGAATCGCGCGCGCACCTCGAAGGCCTCGCCCGGCACGAAGGTGTCGGGGAACTCGACGTTCAAAGTGGCTCGAGGCGGTATCGCGAGCGCTTCACGGACCGCGCCGAGGCTGGCCAGCGCGGAGGACGCGACGGCGGGCTCGGGATCACCGAGGGCGACGTCCTTCAGGAGAGGGATCGCGTCGGCTCCGGCCAGCTGCGCGTAGTCGATCACCGCGCGCTCGCGCACCGTCGCGTCTGGGTCCTCGACGATGAGCCGCTCGAGGATCCGGAGGCCATCTTTCCCGGGCGAGCCGGCGATCTGGTCGACCGCGGTCGCGCGAAGATCGGCGTCCTCCGACTCGATCTGGGCGCGCCAGCCATCGGGTTCCCCCGCATCGTCGGTCGAGGTCTCGTCCGAGCAGGCCGCGAGGAGCGAGAGCAAGCACGCGAGCGAGAAGACCGTTCTGTCATGAGCGGAGCGCCAGGCTCCGCGGCTCTGTGAGTGGGGTCGCATGGCGCCGCGCCTACGCAATGACCGTTCCGCTCCGTTTCCTGCGAGAGTCGCGCGCAAGATCGTCGCCGAGCAAAGCGTTGCGCGTCGCTCGTTGCCCTGTGGGCGACGCCTTGCTCACACGGCGATATTCGCCAGGGTCGAGCTGCGCGCGGGTGCGAGGTGGCGGCGCGGACGAGTCGGCGCTAAGCCCCCGGACGATGCGTCGTCATCTCCTCGTCTGGGCCAGCCTCATCCTCACCGCCGCCGCGTGCTCGCCGCCTTCGAAGTCGAGCGGTCCGCCGGTCGCCCCGACGACGACGACCGAGCCGAGCGCGAAGGTCGCCCCGGAGGACGCGCCGCTGCCGCTCGACGCTCGGGTCAAGAAGGGCAAGCTGGCCAATGGCCTCACCTACTACGTGCTCCCTCACCAGAAGCCGGAGAAGCGCGCGCAGATCTGGCTCGCGGTGAACACGGGCTCGGTCCTCGAGGACGACGATCAGCGCGGTCTCGCGCACTTCGTCGAGCACATGGGCTTCAATGGCACCAAGCGCTTCCCCAAGCAGGAGCTGGTGGCGTTCCTGGAGAAGAGCGGCGTGAGGTTCGGCGCCGACCTCAACGCGTACACCTCCTTCGACGAGACGGTCTACAAGCTCCAGGTCCCGACCGACAAGCCGGAGATCGTCGGTCGCGCGGTCAGCGTCCTGCGTGATTGGGCCGACGGCGTCACGTTCGATCCGAACGAGGTGGAGAAGGAGCGCGGCGTCATCCTGGAGGAGTGGAGGCTCGGTCGCGGCGCCTCGCGCCGCCTCTTCGACAAGCAGGCCCCGACCGTCTTCCACGGCTCGAAATACGCGGAGCGCCTACCGATCGGCTTGCCGGAGGTGATCAAGGGCGCTTCTCGCGACAAGCTGGTCCGCTTCTATCAGGACTGGTACCGGCCCGACCTCATGGCGGTCGTCGCCGTCGGCGACTTCGACGCCGCGGAGATGGAGAAACGCATCAAAGACGAGTTCGGCTCGCTCCCGGCGCCGGCCAAGCCGCGCCCGCGCGCCGCGGTCGTCTTGCCGCCGCACGCCGAGCCCCTCGTGACGATCGAGACGGATCCGGAGATGCCGACGACGGCCGTCTCGATCATCAGCAAGCTGCCGCATCGGCCGGAGGCGAGCGAGCGCGACTACCGGCGATCCATCGGCGAGCAGCTCTACGCCAGCATGTTCAACGCCCGCCTCGACGAGATCCGTCGCGACCCGGCGGCGCCGTTCCTCTCCGCATCCGCTGGAACGAGCGGCTTCGTTCGGACCGCCGATGCCAGCCGCGCCTCGGCCGTGGTCAAGGAAGACGGCATCGAGCGCGGCTTCGCCGCCCTGCTGGAGGAGGTGCTCCGGGTCGAGCGCCACGGCTTCACCGAGTCCGAGCTCGATCGCGCGAAGAAGCGCCTCCTCAAGAGCTTCGAGCGCGCCGCGATCGAGCGGGACAAGACCGACGCGAGCGACTTCGCTGCGGAGATCGTCCGCAACTTCCTGGAGGAGGAGGCGATGCCCGGGCGCGAAGCCGAGCTCGCGCTCGCGAAGAAGCTCGTGCCCACCTTCAGCCTCCCCGAGCTCAACGGCCTCGCCAAGCAGCTCGGCTCCGGCAGCCGGGTCATCACGGTCACCGGGCCGACCACGATCGTGAAGCCCACGAAGGCGTCGCTTCTCGCCCTCGAGAAGGACGTCTCGGCTCGCACCATCGCCGCGTACACGGACGAGCAACCCACCGAGGCGCTCCTCAAGGACGCTCCCACGCCGGGCAAGGTCACCAGCGAGAAGAGCATCCCCGAGATCGGCGTCACGGAGTGGACGCTCTCCAATGGTGTCCGCGTGATCGCCAAGCCCACGGACTTCAACAACGACGACGTGCGAATGACTGCCTTTTCGCCCGGCGGGACGTCGCTCGCGAAGGACGCCGACTACATCGCGGCTGCCGAGTTCGCGGACGAGGTCACGAACCTCGGCGGCCTCGGTCCATTCGACGCGGTCAAGCTGCGAAAGGCGCTCTCAGGAAAGATCGCCGCCGTCCAGCCGCGCATCTCGGAGCTCGACGAGGGCCTGACCGGCTCCGCTTCGGCCGCCGACGTGGAGACGTTGCTCCAGCTCGCGCACCTGGCGTTCGTCGCGCCCCGCAAAGACGAGAAGGCCTTCGCGTCGTGGCGGCAGCGCCAGACCGAAGAGGTGAAGAACCGGCGTCTCTCCCCGGACACGCTCTTTCGACAGGAGCTGTCGGTCTTCTCGAGCCAGGGGCACCTCCGGCGGCAGCCCACGACGCCCGAGATCCTCGGCAAGGTGGATCTGGATCGCTCCGTCGCCTTCTACCGCGACCGCTTCGCGGACGCGGGCGACTTCACCTTCGTCTTCGTCGGCAACTTCGAGCTCGGCGCGATGAAGAAGCTGGCCGAGACCTACCTCGGCAGCTTGCCGACCAAGAAGCGCAAGGAGACCTGGCGGGACGTCAAGGCGAGCTTCCCGAGCGGCCAGAAGACCCTGACCGTGAAGAAGGGCGCCGAGCCGAAGAGCACCGTCAACCTGACGCTCCACGGCAAAGAGACCTGGTCACGCGACACCGACAACGACATGAAGATGCTCGTCGAGGTCCTCCGCTACAAGCTGCGGCAGACGCTCCGGGAGGACATGGGGGGCGTCTATGGCGTGCAGGTGGCCGGCAACATCGTCCGGCGGCCGCGCCCGGAGTACCGCCTGACGATCAACTTCGGCTGCGATCCGGCGAACGTGGAGAAGCTCGAGCAGGCCGTGTTCGCGGAGATCAAGGCGATCGAGGAAAAGGGCGTCGACACCGAGACGCTCGACAAGATCAAGGAGACGCGGCGTCGCTCGCACGAGATCGATCTGAAGAGCAACGCCTTCTGGGGGCGCGAGCTCGAGCGCGCGTACACCTTCGGCGACGACCCCAAGCTCATCCTGGACGTCGGCTCGATGATCGAGAAGGTCACCTCGGCGCGCGTCCAGGCGGCGGCCAAGAAATACGGCAAGCCGACGGACTACGTCCTCGGCGTGCTCGAGCCGGAGAGCAAATGAGCCCGGTGCTCGCCCGAGCCGGTCGGGCGAGCACGCGACTCACGCTCATTTCTGCGCCGAGGCGCGCTCGGGCTCCGTGTCGACTCGCGAAACGGCAGCCTCGTTGTAGGCAGAGAGCCAGGACCGGACCATCGCCAGGTGCTCGGTCTCCTCGCGCAGCGCGTCCTCGAACTGCTCGGCCAGGTCGTCCTCCCCCGCGTCCTCGCAGAGCTCGATGAGCATCTGCCAGCCATCGCCGTCCGCGAGCTCCGCGATCAAGATCGCCTGGAGCGCCTGGGCCAACGTGGTCCGCGGATCCGCGATGACCTGGACGAGCCCGCTCGAAGCCACCGAGGTCACGTCGGCGCACGGGGTCATCGCGGTCGGGTCGGCGCCCAGCTCCTCGATGGTCTTGGCCAGCATCTTGAAGTGGGCGAGCTCCTCCCCGTGAATGTGGACGAGCTGCTCGCGTGAGGGGCCACCCTGGAAGGTCCCTCTCGCCTCGAGCTTCGCGATGACACCTTCGTAGAGTCGCGTGCCCGTCCTCTCGAAGGCGCAGCGCTCGGCCAGCTTGTCGATCACGAGGTTGGGCTTCGTTCGCGTGATGACGCCTTTGACCTGCTTGCCGACCCCTCTCGCCGTGGTCGGCGGAGGCATGGTGCCGATGGGGTGCGCGTCCTTCTCGTAGTCGGCTCGCACGGCGGCGAGCTCGTGTCCGTTCGGCTTGGCGCCTCGGGTCAGCTCCTCGGCGGCCTCGGCCTGCGCGGCGGAGTCGATCGGAGAGGCCTTGGCGCCCGTTCGGTTGATCAGCGGGGGGTTCCCCGAGTCCTCCGGCTTCTTCGCGTGGCCCTTCTTCACGACCGCACCTCCTTGCGATGTTTGCCCTTGGTCTCTCCGACGGACGAGCCGTTCGAGGACTTCGTCAGCTCGGTCCCCGCGGTGAAGCGGTAGCCGTTTGCGATGCGATCGGACGGAGAGCCGTGGCGATTGAGCGCCTCGCGGTACGCGAGCGTCTCCTCCGAGTCGGCGAGGGCCCCGATCTCGGTCCCGACCGCGCGGAAGTCCACCTCCGCGGCCAGCGTCTCCTTCACGAAGTCGCGGTTGGACGTGAACGGCAAGGGTTCCTCCAGCTTCTTCGGAAGGAGCTCGAGCGGATCGCGCTTCTCGAATCGCTCGAAGAGCTTTCGGACCTGGTGCAGCTGGCCGATCTCGAAATCCAGGAACTGGGTCCACATCTGCTTCACCCGCGGATCGGTCTCCGACTCCGCGCAGCTCCAGTAGAGATAGACCTCGGTCAGCTCCTTCATGAGCCACTTCTCGAGCCACGTCTCGGTCGGGTCGACGATGGACTCGTATTGGGTGACGTGTTGCTCCTCGATCGACGCGATCTCGGCGTAGAGCTGCCGCGCGAGCGGGTCGGCGAACATCGGACCGATGGTCATGTAGTAGTCGTGGGTCTGGTTCTCCGCAGCGACCAGCGTCAGCGCGTGCAGCTTCGTCAGCGGGTTGGCCGTCGCCTTGTCGTACGGCGTGCGGACGTCGTCCTCCGGAGCGCGGTGCTCGACCGACGTCGGGCGTCCAGGGAGGATGTCGGTGTAGCTCTGGATGATGTTGTTCGCGTCTTTGCCCTCGAGGCGATCCATCAGCGCGGAGAACCGGTAGAGGTGGTCGAAGTCCTCGAGGAGCCCGAAGCGATGGACCTGCGCGAGGTAGGGGTCGGGCTCGAGCCGAGCGATGGCGGCGGTGACCTCGATGGCGACCTGCTCGAAGCCGATCGTGGTCTCGAGGGGCGAATGGTCGGCGCCGAGCATCCAGTTGACCGCGGTCTGCTGGTGCTGGTCGATGCGGCGAATCCGCGCGAGCTCGACCTTCAGCTCCGGCTGCAGCCTGGCGCACGCGTGGAGGAAGCGGAGCTGCTCCGCCTCGATGCCGTTCATCAGGATGATACGGACGCGCGTGAAGGCGTCGTCGTCCAGCTTGCTGATCGGCTCCCGCACCATTTCACGCCAGGACATTCGCTGGGCGTCGATGGGTATGCCGCGCTCTTTCAGGTAATCGAGACTCATGGCTCTCCTCTCGTGTGTTGTCCGACACGTGTCGTTCAGTCGTGCCCGCGCGCTGCCGTCCGCGCGTCGTGCCGCCGCGCTCCGAGCAGCTGCTCCAGTTCGTCGAACGTGGGCTTGCGGTCGCTGCCCTGGAGCGAGGCGACGAGGCTCAGGAGCGCGTCGTCTCGTCGATGAAGCTCGCCCTGGAGCGTGCGCTGCCGGCGGCCTGCCCACAGGATGGTCCCCAGCAGCGCCACCGCGAAGGCCGCAACCCCGGCGATGGCGAGCCACAGGATGTTGGGGCCCTTCTCGACCGCTTCGCCGGCCGCCGCGAGCACATTCCCTTTGCCGTCCTGCTTTGCGCCGTCTTGACGCGATTGCGCCTCGGTGACCGCGTCCTGCACGCCCAGCGCGGCCTGTTTGGATATCTCGCGAGCGAGCGCTCCCAGCCCCGATATGTCCGTGCCAGCGAGCTCGCTGCGAGTCTGCGCGAAGGCCCCGGTGATCGCCTCGCTGACGACCGATTGAGCGGCGCTCCGCAGCTTCTCCTGATTGGCGGGGCTGGTGAGCCGATCGATCGAGACGTCGACCACGTCCCCTGCCGAGTCCGTCACGCCACTCCCCAGGCCGGCGAGCTTGGCCCGAAGCTCGGGGCCGCGCTCCGGATCCGCGAGGGCCCGCATGGTGCCGTCCACGGCTCCCCCGACGAGCCGATGGGTCGCCTCGGCGACTCTCTCCTCGTCGATGCTCTGAACGACCTTCTCCTGGAGCTGCGGCTCGGTCAGGGCCTCCACGCCGCCCGAGACGGCGGCGGGTGTCGCCTCGCGGGCGACGTCGCGGGCTGCAGCGGCGCAACCCGAGAGGGATACGGCGAGGAGCGCAGAGACGACGTCGAATCGCATGTGCGCAGGAATGCAGCATCGATCGTGCCCGCTCGATTTCGGGCGGGTCCGTCCGTTGCACCATTCCGAGGCGTAGGAGCACCATGGCGGGCAAGCTACGTGGCAGGAAGGTCGCTTTCGTCGTTACCGACGGATTCGAGCAAGTGGAGCTCACCGATCCACGGCGGGCTCTCGAGCGAGAAGGCGCAGTGTGCGACCTCGTCGCCCCCAAGGAGGGGAAGGTTCGTGGGTGGAAACACAGGGAGTGGGGCGATGAGCTCCACGTCGACGTCCCCCTCGTCCAGGCCGACCCCGAGGACTACGACGCGCTCGTCCTCCCTGGCGGCGTCATGAATCCGGACCAGCTCCGGGCCATCCCCGAAGTCCTCGAGCTCGTCCGCCGCTTCTTCGAGTCGAGCAAGATCGTCGGCGCCATCTGTCACGGCCCCTGGACCCTCATCGACGCAGGCGTGGTGGAGGGCCGCAAGCTGACGTCGTTCCCGGCGCTCCAGGCGGACCTCGAGAACGCAGGCGCCGAGTGGGTCGATCAGGAGGTCGTCGTGGACGACAACCTCGTCACGAGCCGGAAGCCAGAGGACATCCCCGCCTTCTCGAAGGCGCTCATCGAGAAGATCGCCGCTCGACCGGCGCTCCGCGTCTCGAGGACCAAGCAGCGCACGCGCAGGCCGCGCGCGGGGCTATGAGGCGCGCGGAGCGCGGCCGCGGGGTGACGTACGGGTAACGCTCCCGTCCGAAGCGGGGTCACAGTCCGCCGGGTTCACTTGCTCCCTCACGTCACAGTGCCGAGGCCCGGAGTCGAACCGGGAGTGGACCGATTCTGAGTCGGTTGCGTCTGCCAATTCCGCCACCACGGCGTCTCCATTGGCTGGACGCGCGAGGCGCCGGGACCCTGACGGGGCTCAGCGCGCCGCTGGGGCCCGCTCGCTGAGCGGCGGGCGCGTCTCGTCGCTGGGGACGAGCTTCAGGAACTGACCGCTGCGCGGCTCGTAGTCGAAGACCTCTCCGGTCGCGATCTTGAAGACCCACCCGTTCATCTTGAGCTTTCCTTCGTCGAGGCGGCGCGCGACGAAGTCGAACGTGCGCAGGTTCTCGAGCTGCACGAGGACGTTCTCCTCGATCGCGGCCGTGGTCTGCGCTTCGCCCTCGAGAAAGCCGTATCGATCCGCGATGAGCTGGGGAATGCGCTCGGACTCGCGGAGCCACCGCGTGACGTTGGGCAGGTGGCTGACGCGCTCGGGGTGCAAGATGGCGTCGATGGCGCCGCAGTGCGTGTGTCCGCAGACGATGATGCTCCCGACCTGGAGCACCTCGACCGCGTATTCGATCGCGGCCGAGACGCCGCCGAGCGGGCCGCGACCGAACGCCGGCACGATGTTGCCGACGTTGCGGATGATGAAGAGCTCGCCCGGCGCGGTGCTCGTGATCAGGTTGGGGACGACGCGCGAGTCGCAGCAGGTGATGAAGAGCGTCTCGGGCTGCTGGCCGGCGGCGGCGAGCTGCTCGAAAAGCTCCCGGTTCGACGCGAAGTAGTTCGCTTGGAAATGGTGGATCCCGTCTTCGAGCTTCTGCACGGGTGGACCTTACTGGTGTCGAGCTACGATGGCCATGTCATGTGTTGCTTCTCTCGACCTGTCCCGCACGTGAGCGCCACGAAGATCTTCGCGCGGGCGCTCGACGCCTCGCGACAGGTGCTCGTCTACCAGATGCGCGTGACCATCCCGGAGGACCTGGCGATGGTGCTCCCGCTGCCTGTGCCCACGCGCTCACCCGAGGACGCAGTCGAGTTCGTCGACCTTTCGGGGTACCCGACGTTCTTCGACGATCTCGCGGCCGCGTTCCCTCCGCTCCTGATGGCCGCGCAGTCCCTCGGGTTCGGGCCGCCCGGCGCGGCGCCCGCTCCGGCGCCGCTGAAGGTGCACGACGTGGGCGACTTCGAGGCCTCGTTCGTGCCGTCGCTCGCGGACTTCTCGCGGCTCGATCAGCGGTTCCGCCTGCCGGACGGCGTGTGGGATCGCGTTCCGCGCGTCGCGGACTACGGCTTCGCGGTGCTCAAGCTGAAGCCGAAGGCCGCCCGGTCGAGCCAGACCATCCACCCGATGGCGCTCGCGTTTCCACGCCGCGACACGCGCTCGCTCTACTTTCCGACGCTGCACGTACACGACGGCACGTTCGCCTCGGCCGCGCATTTCGACCACACCCTCTACTGTCAGCCGAGCGAGCTCCTGGCGCACCTCTTCGCCTGGGGACCTTCGAACGAGCCGCTCGGCCGACGGGTCGACGTGGGGCGCGCCCGCGGGCTCGTCGATGGCGCGGCTCATGGCTATCAGCTCGGTGCGCTCGGCGATCTCGAGAACGACGACGTGTGGCTGACGGAGCCCGAGCGGGTGAGCGTGGCCGACCTGCGGCCGACGGGCCGCTGCTTCCTCGGTCACGTCCGCGTCGGCCGAGGGTTCGGCGCGCCGCCGGCTGCGCTCGACGTCCCTCTGGTGCGGCGAGAGCGCGTGTGGCGCGAGACCTCTCGAACGAAGGTGGGCGCGCTCTGCCGCGGTGTTCGCGCGGGGCTCGCCGCGCTCGAGCAGGCGCGCGCCGACGAGCTCGGCCTGGGTGACTTCAGCTGGAGCCTTCCGCCGTATTTCATGAACGGCCCGCAGCTCTGGCACGGCACGTCGTATCTGGACGGCCGGCCCGCCGGAGAAGGTGGAGGAGGTCCGGGGCGCCTCGCGTTCGAGCCATTCACGGACGAGGTCGAGCCGCAGAGCATCACGCTCGGGTTCCGCTCGATGCCGGACAAACCGAAGCTCGCGATGATCGAGGCGGAGCTCCGCCGTATCCTCGACGCTTCGATCGCGTGAGGCTCGCGAGGCAGCGCCGAGCCGGCTTCCGCCTTTCGGCCGCGAATCCCCCGTGCGATTGGTAGGAGGTGCGCTTTGTCCTCCTCGTCGTCATCTGTCTCCTCGGCTGGGTGAACGTCGCGAGCGCCTTCGAGCTCCGGGACGCCCCCGGCGGTCTCACCATGCGCGTGGAGCCTGCGGGCGGCGAGAAGCTCTGCGTCGCGTGGCCCAAGGGCAACGTCGATCCGGTCGGCTGCGACGGCTTCGACGTGTCGGCGTTCGAGAAGATCGGCTCGACGGCTCAGCCGCCCTTCCAGCCGGTGTTCGCCGCGGTGTTGAGGCGCGAGACCTCGATGATGCTGATCCTCGTCCAGCGAGACGAGAGCGGCGGCTTCAAGCCCGACTCCGCCAAGGAGTACATGAACGGTCTGCTCGATGGCCTGACGGAGCAGTCCGGCGGCACGGTGGCGAAGAAGAGCTACCGCATCGTGCGCATCGCAGATCGTGAAGCGGTCGAGATCGACGCTGCGATGTCGCTGCCCGACGGCTCCCCCCTTTCCCTGCTCTTCGCCACGCAGAAACACCTCGTGCTCGGCGCCGGCAGGGTCAGCTACACGATGACCTTCTCGAGCGCGAAGGAGGAGGCGACCTGGCTGGAGGCGGTCACGTCGCGGGCGAAGTCGACGATCGAGGCGGACCCGGTCAAGGCGTCGCGTTCGACCACGGACGATGAGGACGTGCCCCGGAAGAGGTCGAACGACACCGCGTTCGAGGCGGGGCGCATGGTCGGCCGGGTTGTCGGGATTGTCGCGGTCGTTGCGTTCTTCGTCTGGCTCGCGCGCACGCTCACGAAGAAGAAGACCCCGCAGCAGTATCCCCCGCCCGGGTACTGGAATGGCGGCCAGGGCCCGTATCCACCGCAATACCCACAGGGCCCGCATCCACCGCAATACCCGCAAGGTCCGTATCCTCCGCCATACCCGCAAGGCCCGTATCCTCCGCCATACCAGGGGCCCCATTCGCCCCAGCAAGCGCAGCAGCCGCAGACTGGCGGGGTTGGGCAGCCAGGCGCGCCGCCGCAGCCCTACGCGCCGCCTCCGAACGGGCGCACTCCCCCCTCGCGAGAGGGAGGGGGGCCGGGGGGGTGAAAGAGCAGCACCTCCCTCATCCAGCACAACGACGCCGCCGTTTTCTGCAAGCCGTCAGAGCCCGAACAGGTCTTGCTTCGCTCGTCGAAGCGAAGCGAGCGCACCGCGGACGTGGCCGTGTGCGAGCGGCTCGGTGCGCTTGCCCCAGCCGGCGAGGATGGAGTTTGCGGCCAGGAAGCCGGCCGAGGCCGCTCGCTCGATCGGCGACGCAGGGAAGGGGAGCTTCACGAAGTCTCCCGCGAGGAAGATGCGCGGGTCCGCGGTGAGCACGCCGGGGCGGCTCGCCTGTGTGCCGGGGAGGAACGCCGGCGAGTCGCGCTTCTTGAGGAAGCGCTCCTCCACGATGCGCGCCGTCCGGGTCTCGGGGTAGAGCGTGTGGAGCTGGGCCATCAAGTTGCCGCGGATCGCGGCGTCGCCTGCGCTCTCCGCGACGGCGTACGCGTGCAGCTCGACGACACACCGGCCGCGCTCTCGCTCCCACCGCGAGCCCGGCACGCTCAGCCGATCGTGAACGGCGATGGCGTCGAGCATGCCGAGGCCGGTGGTGACCGCGAATGGGGCGCGCTCGGGGCGCACGGGCCGGTCGAGCCAGACGCGCCACGTGACCATCGGCAAGCTGATCTCGAGCGACCGCAGCCCCGGCGCAGCGACGGCGAGATCGGGCGAGGCCGCTACGAGCTTCCTGATCGACGGAATGTCCGCCGCCAGGATCATCGCGTCCGCGCCGGCGGTCTGCAGGACGCCGCGCGATCGATACCGCACGACGAGGCCGTTCGTGCGCTCCACGGCGAGCACCTCGCATCGGGTCGCGACGCGCGCGCCCCGCTCCGACAGATAGTCCGCGAGGGGCTGCCAGAGGCGGGCGCTGGCCGGGCCGCGGAGGACGTCGAGCTCGAGGCCTGCCGCGTCGGCGCCGAGGCAATACTGGAACAGGCTCACCATCTCGGCGGCCGAGTACCGATCGAATGCGTCGAACGTCGCGTGTCCGACGAGGCCCTGGATCACGGCCGAGGCCGCGGGCGGGAAGCGCAGCTCGTTCAAGAAGGTGCGCGCCGGTGTCGCGTCGAGGCGCCGGTAGGTGTCCTCCGGATCGAACGAGAGGAGCAGGGAGGCACGGCGCAGGTCGGACTTGATGAGGTCACGCACACGGCCCGCCGAGGCGCGCCGCAGGAGGTCCGCGGCGCGGAGCTTCGTGATCGAGCCGATGGCCGTGTCGGGCCCGAGGAGCGGGTAGTCGTCGAGGGGGGCCAGGCTGGCGAGAGCCGGGTCCACCCGGCGGAGCAGCGCTCGCGCGTTCCGATCGAAGCGACAGAACCGTACTGTTCCTCGCTCCATCTCGAACAGGGTGCCGTCGCGGAGCAGATCGGTCCAGCCGCCGGCGCGCCCGCCCAGGCTCTTGCCTTTCTCCAGGAGCGTCACGGCGACGCCCTGCTCCGCCAAGAGGGTCGCGGCCGCGACGCCGCCGATACCCCCTCCGACGATGACGACCCGCTCGCGCACCGGACCGTAGCCATACCACGGTCAGGCCCGGAGACGCGGAGGCGTCACTCGGGGCGAGGCCGCCATGACGATCCGCACACTCCTTCTGACGCCCTGGATGACCCCGCATCGGGTCATCTCGTACGAGCGCGCGATCGTCCTCAGCTTCCTGGGCAAGGTCGAGGTCGTCGCCGAGTACGACGAGCTCATCCGTTCGCCCTCCTTGACCATCCGTGCCCCCGCGGTCGTTCGCCAGCGTCGGGCCCGTCACGCGGGCAAGACCCGCGTCACGTTCTCCCGGCTGAACGTCTTCACCCGTGACGGGTTCACCTGCCAGTACTGCCGGGTGACGTTCGAGCGGCGGGAGCTGAACATCGACCACGTGATGCCCCGCTCGCGGGGCGGAGCGACGACGTGGGACAACGTCGTCACGTCTTGTTACCCGTGCAACCAGAAGAAGGCCGGTCGGACGCCGGAGGAGGCCGAGATGAAGCTCCTCAAGCGCCCCGTCCGCCCCACGTCGCTGCCCGCCCGAGCGCGGCTCGACGCGGACCAGAGCGAGCTGCCCGCCTTGTGGAAGGCGTTCTGGTTCTGAGCTCAGGGGGGAGAGCGGCCCGCGCGACGAGCGCGGCGCCGCTCCCCCCGTGAATGAAGACCAGCAGGCGGCTGCCCGATGCGGTACCCTCTCTCACGATGCGCGTGGCCTCCTTCGTAGCCGCGCTGGCGATTGCCTTGCTCGCGCGACACGCAGCCGCCGGTGATCCCGGTGCGCGGCCTGCGCCCACGAAGCAGGAGCAGGCCGCCGCAGGAAAGAAGTTCCGTGAAGGCGAGAAGGCCTACGCCCGCCACGACTACGCCAACGCCGCCGCTGCCTTCGAGGAGGCGTACGCGCTCGCGCCGCACCCCGACGCGCTCCTCAACGCGATCGACGCGCGCCGGAAAGCTGGCGAGCTGCGCGTCGCGGCCGAGCTGTGCCAGCGCCTCCTGCGAGACTTCCCCGACGGCAAGCCGGCCTCCGAGGCCCGCGAGCGCCTCGCCGATCTCACCCCCAAGCTCGGACGGCTGGACCTCACCGCGAAGGGCGAGGCGAAGGAGCTGACAATCGACGGACGGCCCGCGGAGCTCGGCGAGGCGTTCGTCGATCCGGGCGATCACGTGATCACGGGTGTGGTCGACGGCCAGCGGGTCGAGCGGCGCGCGAGCGTGGTCGCGGGCGCACGCGCGAGCGTGTTGCTCGAGCGCGCGCCCAAGAAAGAGGAGCCCGAGGCGCCCGCGGCGCCGCCTCCGACCGCTCCGCCGGCTCCGGACGAAAAGCCGCTCCACATGTCGGCGTTCTTCGTGGGGCTGGGCCTGACCGCGGTCGCTGGCGGCGTGCTCGTCTGGAGCGGGCTCGACACGAACGCCGCCCGCGACGAGTTCGAGAAGAACCCGACACGCCCCGCTTATGAAGAGGGCCTCGACAAGGAGCTTCGCACCAACGTCCTCATCGGGGTGACGGCCGGCCTCGGCGCGGCGACCGCGCTCGTCGCGATCTTCACCGACTGGGGCGGAGGCGACGCGGCGCCCGCTTCGGCCGGCGCCACCACGGTCGGCGTCGGACCCGGGGCGCTCGACCTGAAGGTCACGTTCTGATGGGCATCCCTCCGCAGCCCCCGGTGCCGCCCGTCCCGGGCGCCCCGCAATCGGTGCCGGGCTCCGGACCGCAGAGCTACGGCGTTTGGTCCGGTCATACGCCGCTGCGCACGTTCGTGGACGTGCAGGCCGTCGGTCGATACGAGCTCCTGCTCGAGCTGGCCGCGGGCGGGATGGGCAGCGTCTACGTGGGGCGCCAGCGCGGCGCGGCAGGCTTCGAGCGCCTCGTCGCGATCAAGCGCATGCACCCGCACCTGACGCAGCACCACGATCTCGTGCTCGCGTTCCACGAGGAGGCGCGCATCGCGTCGCTCATCCACCACCCCAACGTGGTCAACGTGGTGGATGTCTACGAGGAGGGCGGCGAGCACCTGCTCGTGATGGAGCTCATCGACGGCACCGCGGCCGGCACGCTGATGATCGAGGCCCGCAAGCGCGGCCGGAGGCTGCCGCGCCCCGTCGTGCTCCGCGTCGCGATCGACGTGCTGGCCGGGCTGCACGCGGCGCACGAGCTCGTCGGGATGGATGGGTCGCCCTTGCTCGTCGTGCACCGCGACGTGAGCCCGCAGAACATCCTCGTGGGTGCTGACGGTGCCGTCCGCATCACGGACTTCGGCATCGCTCGCGCGCTCCAGCGAATGGTGCACACCGCGACCGGCGAGCTGAAGGGCAAGCTCCGCTACATGCCGCCGGAGCAGGCGATGGGCCAGGTGGTCGACCGGCGCGCCGACGTCTTCTCGATGGGCATCGTGCTCTGGGAGATGCTCTCCGGCGACAGGCTCTACAAGGGCGAGACCGATCTCGAGCTCCTCCGCGCGGCTGGAGACGCGCAGGTCCAGCCGCTCTCCCAGGTCGACCCGACGACGCCCGCGCAGCTCGAGGCGATCGTGATGCAGGCGCTCGCCCGAAACCCGGAGCACCGCTTCCCGACGGCGGCGGCGTTTGCGTCGGCGCTGGAGCGCTGGGCATGGGAGGCACGAGAGCTCGCGTCCGCCGCCGACGTCGCGCGGATGGTGCGGGAGCTCGCCGGGGATCGAATCGAGGCGCGCCGTCGTCAGCTGCAAGACGTCCTCGCCGGCAGGCGGCCTGCGGCGGTCCGCTCGGGGACACACGCGGTCGCGCCGCACGGCACGCCCATCACCTCACACGCCGCGGTGCTCGGCCCACACTCGCAGGCTCAGCCCAAGCGGAGCGGCGTGCTCGCCGCGGTGCTCCTCTCGGTCGCCGCGGCAGGGGCCGGGGTCGGGCTCGGCGCCGTCTTCTATCTCCGCTCGGGACCGGCCGCGGCTCCCTCGGCTGCGACACCTCCGGTCGACGCGCCGGCGCCCGCGGATTCCGGAGCACCCGCGAGCGTCGCCGAGCACGTCACCATCCAGGTCTTCGCCGAGAGCCCCATCACCCTCGTGCGCGGCGAAGGCGTCGGCTCGGTGGCGTTCACGAAAGACGGCGCCACGTTTCAGCTGCCGCGCGGCGAGCGCCCCGTCGAGATCGAGATCCAGCTCGAGAAGGGCGCAGCCGAGCACCGGACCATTACCCCGAACGAGGACGCGGCGCTGCGGCTGACCACGCCCGTGGCGGATGCGACCGCGGAGCCGACGACCTCGGCCGTGGCGCCGCCTGCTGCGCCCGTTCGCAAGCCGATCGGGAAGACCGGCGAGCCGCCGCCGGACAAACAGAGCGGGCTCCGCAAGAACCCCTACCAGTGACGCGCGCGCGTCACATGCAACCGTTGCAATCGGGGCAGTCGCAGCCCTCCGACGGCAGGTAGCAGGTCCCGTCGGTCTCGCAGGACGCGCACACGGCTTCCATCAAGCAGTCCGCGCATTGGCAGCCTTCGCTGATGCCACACACGCCGTCGTCCGTGCAGGGGGCGCAGCCGACGCCGCCGAGGCAATCGGGGCAGGCGCAGCCGTCTCCAGCCATCAGATCGCAGACGCCGTCCGGGAACATCCCCGCGCACGTCATGACGTTGTCTTCGCAGTCGGGGTACGCGTAGCAGTCCGGGCAGATGCAGCTCTCCGTGAAGGGCGTGCACATGCCGTTCGTCTGGCACCCGACCGGCGAGCAATACGTGGCCGTGTCGCAGTCCGAGCAGGTGCACGAGTCGGCGATCTCGTCGCACACGCCGTCGATGTTGCACTGGCCCGGCTGACAGAACGCCGTGTCGGAGCAGTCCGAGCACATGCAGCCTTCGAGCTGGTAGTTGCAGATCCCGTTGGGCGGACCGTCGCACCCGATCGGCGCGCCGCCGCCGCCGCCGTCGCCGCCCGTGCTCGACGTGCTCGACGCGGTCGTCGCGGCGGTCGTGGTGGTGGCGACCGTCGTTCCACCGCCTGCGCCGCCTTGCGCCGGGATCAGATCCTCCGCGTCCCCGCTGAAGGCAAAGCAGCCGGCGAGCGCGGCGGCCGCGCAAGCGAGCGAGATCGATGACCACGAGAGGCGCATGGAAGAAGACTGCGGGCGACGCCCGAAGGCCTCTAGGATAGCGCAACAGGCATCCTCGATGCGCCCGACCGAAGCGCTACCGGAAGAGATCCTCGGCGAGGCTTACGAGGCCGGGCTCGACGCGACGGTGCGAAGGGCGCAGGGCTCGCATTTCACGCCGCGGGAGGTCGCGGCGCACGTGGTCGCGCGTGCGCTCGACGCCGTCGGGCCGATCGCCGGCCGACTCGACTCGCTCCGGGTGCTCGACCCCGCGATGGGCGCCGGGATGTTCCTCTGCGAGGCGCTCCGTCAGATCATCCGCCGAGCCGAGCTGCCGGATACGCCCGCGAGCCGCCGTCTCGTCGCGTCGCGTTCGCTCTTCGGCATCGACAAGGACCCGTCGGCCGTCGCGCTCGCGCGCGAGAGCCTGCGGCTCGCCATCGGGGACCCCACGTTGCAGGCCGCCGATCTCGCGCAGAACCTCCGCGCCGGCGACGCCCTCTTCGACGCGGGGCTCGCCGAGGAGCGCTTCACGCTCGTGGTGGGCAACCCGCCATTTCTCGGCGGCAAGCGCATCCGGACCGTCCACGGCGACGCCTACGCCGAGGCCCTCGCAAGGCTGCATCCGCCCGCCAACAAGAACACCGATCTCGCGGCGCACTTCCTCCGCCGGGGCTTCGATCTGCTCGTGCCGGGCGGGGTCCTCGGCTTCGTGGTCACGAACACGATTGCGCAGGGCGACACCCGGGAAGGCGGCCTCGCGGAGATCGTCCGTCGAGGCGGCACCATCGTCGCGGCCACGCGGCGCCTCCCTTGGCCCGGCGACGCGGGTGTGGTCGTGAGCTTGTTGTGGCTGGCGCGCGGCGCACCTCCCGGGCCCCGGCTGCTCGATGACAGAGCCGTCGACTCGATCGACGTCTTCCTCTCCCAGCACGGCCGCACGCGTGACCCCGCGAGGCTCGAGCCCAACCGCGGGCGGGCGTTCATCGGCTGCTTCCTGCGCGGCAAGGGCTTCGTCTTCGACGATCGCGCGCCGCACGGCACCCCGCTCCGCGTCGCCGAGGAGCTCCTCGCGCGGACGCCCGACGCACGCGAGGTCGTCCGGCCCTTCCTCGGCGGGGAGGAGGTGCTGACGGATCCGGAGCAGCGGCCCCACCGGCTCGTGATCCACTTCGGTCAGCGATCGCTCGCCGAGGTGCGAGGGCGGTTTCCGGAGCTCCTCGCGATCGTCGAGGAGAAGGTCCGCCCGATCCGCGAGGCGCGGCAGGCCACCAAGGCGGACCTCGCGCACGCCGCGTCGTGGTGGCGGTTCGCCAACCCACGCCCGGAGCTCGAGGCGGCCAAGGCTGGGCTGTCGCGCGTGATCGTGATGCCGAGGATGTCGAGCAACGTGGTCGCGGCCTTTCTCCCGGCCTCACACGTCTTCTCCGATCAGCTCGTCGTCGTGGCGTCGGCGTCGGCCGCCGTGCTCGCCCTCCTCTCGAGCCGCCTGCACGAGACCTGGGCGCGTCTCTGCGCGTCGACGTTGGGGGACGGCCTTCGCTACACCCCGTCGGACGTCTTCGAGACCCTCCCGCTCCCCGCGCCGAGCTTCGAGGCGCTCGAGCGAGACCCCGCCCTCCTCTCCGCGGGCGAGCGGTTCCACGCCGCGCGTGCCGCTTGTCTGCTCCAGTCGGGGATCGGCATCACGGCCCTCTGCGCCGAGATGCGGCGAGACCCGAGCGGCTCGGCGCGCGAGGTCGTGGCGGCCAAGCGCGAGCTCGATCAGGCCGTGCTCGCCGCGTACGGCTGGTCGGACCTGGATCTCGACTCCGAGCCGGAGCGCTTCGTGAAGGAGGTGCTCGGAAGGCTGTTCGCGGAGAGCGCGCGCCGGGCGGCAGGGGGCAAGCGCCCGACGCGCAAATCATGAGCGAGTCACTCGGCCTGCAGCTCGATCACGCCCTCGGCGTCCGAGATGTCTGGCTCGAACGCCGCCGAAGAGGCACGCACCCGAATCCGCAGGGTCGCCGTGGGCCGGTTGAGCGAAACCCGGACCTCTCGCATCTGTTGAAAGAGCATCTCCCCGACGCTGACGACCTCGCAGGCGCCGTCCAGACACTCGGCTTCGACGATCTCGAAGTCGGACATTGCGCGCTCTTGCTCCTCTGTCTCGACGCATGACTCGCCGAGATCCTGCGGGCCGGTCTCGCCCGCGCTCCACCGGATGTGCCAGCTCACCATGATGCTCTGGGGCACGCCTATCCTCGGCTCGTCTCCGCCGTGGGTTTGCGTGAGCTCGACCCGAGAGTCGATCACCTCCGGAGGCGGCTCGCTGCACTCCGAGCCCAGACCAAACGAACAGGCGGTGACGCTCAAGCCCATCCACAAGAGCAACAACTGCGCTGAGTTAACCATGCACGCCGGTTCGCAAGCCGCATGCCGCACGAGAGCGCGCCATTTTTTGGTCTTCGGTTGGCAACGATCGGGCACACCGTGCAGCGGACTGCACGCGTCCGGGAAGAACAGGATCCCGACGCCTCCGAGCTTTGACCTTCCGTTCTCGCCTCGGGTCGAAGGGGGGAAAGGCGAGGAGGAACCCGTGAACCGTAGACTTTGGCTCGTAGCTTGTGCCCCGTTGGCTCTTGTCGCCGCTGGTTGCCCCGCGGAGGACCTCACCTACGGAGAGGCTCAGGAGGCCGTGCAGGAGGTCGCGCTGGCGAGCGAGGCAGGTCAGCTGGCGGAGGGCTCGGTCGAGATCTCGACCCATTTCACCCTGGGCAAGGCAGCCGAGGAGGCTGCCGCGGAGGTGCGCGACTTCATCCAGACGCAGCTGCCCTGCGCCGAGGTGACGCTGGCCGACAAGACGCTCACCGTCGTGTACGGCGCGCTCCCGGGCGAGTGCCTCTACAACGGGCGGCAGATCACCGGCACGCACGTCATGACCTCGAAGCCAAGTCCCGACACATCGTCCACCAGCTCACGTGGACGCGCGCGAGCGACGGCGCCACCGCGACCGGCAGCGGCGATCGCACGCAGTCGCCGCTCGGCGGCTCGTGGCAGGACGGCGTCTCGGTCGACGGCACGCGCTCGTGGGAGGGCCCACGTGGCACCTGGGATCTCGAGATCGATCAGGTCGAGTGGCGCTGGATCGACCCCGTCCCCCAGTCCGGCTCGTACGTCCTCACCACGCCCAAGGACAAGACGCTCACGATGAGCTTCTCGCGCATCGACGAGGACACGATCGAGGTCACGGTGGAAGGCACGCGCCGCGACCACAAGTTTCGCGTGAACAGCCTGGGAGACGTGCAGGGGGACGGCGAAGAAAGCTGACGGTATTGTCAGTCGATGAGGAGCGGAGCGCTCCGCACCGTTGCCTCAGCACTGCGAAGGATCGATGCACTCGCCCGTGCGTTCCATTGCGTTGCCCTGCCCGATGGCGCACCAATCGGGCAGGTCAGGCGAGAGGCCCTCGGTCTCGTAGATCGAAGCGCCCGGCGAGACCCAATACGGGTGATCGAGCACGAAGTCCCACATGCCCTTGTATTTCGAGTATCCCATCGGCGCCTCGAATGGCGGCTCCGAGTGACCGCAGTTGTGGATGCACTCGAGGAAGAAGTGGCCTTCGTCCGTCAGGTGGCCTTCGAGGTCTTGCGATAGATCGCGGAAAGAGAGGACACCCTGGCACGTGTCGGTGTCGCCGCCCCAGAGCACGATCCCGGGCAGCTTGTGCTCCGCCGTCTGCCAGGGCTTGATGGCGATGCCTCCGGTCCCGCCGGAGAGCGACACGAAGCTCGCGAGGCTCGTGCTCCGGAAGTGGGCGAGCTGGCCGGTCCACAGCGCACCGGCGCTCACGCCGACGCTGGAGACGCAGCTCGTGTCGACCGAATATTGCTCCGCGACACACGAGAGCATGTCGTCGAAGAAGCCGAGCTCCTCGTCGACGCGCGCCTGGGAGGAGGTCGCGTCCATCGGCCAGGTGAAGAGGTCCGAGCCCTTCTTCTCCGGGATGACGGCGATGAACCCTTGTGTGTCCGCGGCGAGCTGGACCTCCGCCCGCTGGAGGAACTCGTTCGCGTCTCCTCCGAGCCAATGCCAGAGGAAGATCAGCGGGTACTTCTCCGTCGGGTCGTAACCCGTCGGCAGGACGAAGATGAACGACCGATCCGCGCCGCCCGACGCGATCGTGTTCGTCCCCGCGGCGAGCGCGGGGCAGGCGCCGCCGCTGTAGGCCGGCGGCGGCTCGGGCACCGCCGCGCCCATCGGCGGCTCGTCGCCACATCGGCCGACCATCTCGATGGTCATGCCCGTCGACGTCGAGCTGGACGTCGACGCCGACGTCGCGGAGGTGGTGACGCCGCTCGATGAGGTCGTCGTGCCCGTCGGCGAGCCTGTCGCGCTCGTGCTCGGCGCGCCGCCCGCGCCCCCGCCGCCCGTGGCTCCGTCATCGTCTCCGCAGCCGAAGGCAAGAACCGCCGCGCACGCGAGCGCGGCTCCACGAAGTTGAGCCATGACGACGACCTCCGAGCCCGCATCGTACAGGGAAGCGGGGGGCGCGGTCGAAACCCTGCTGGCGCGTGCGACGTCGTCGACGTCTGAAGCAGGCGAGCTCGCTGGCGTTCCGTTCGATTCTGTGCTCTCCCAAGCCGCCTTCCACTGCAGTAACAAAGGCACCATGCGTCCTCTCTGTCGACACGCTGGTCCCGCGCTCCTTGCACTCCTTGCTCTCGCCGGATGCGGCGACGACAGCGGCGATGGCGCCGGCGGTGGCGGCGCCGGCGCTGGCGGTGGAACCACGTCGACCAGCGGCAACACGTCGGAGGGCTTCCTCGAGGCGACGATCGGAGGCTCGCCGACCGGCAAGTCGGCGATGAGCATCACGACGCTCCCGGGCGCTTACGCGGAGAAGCGCGACACGCCCGGCGGCGAGCGCATCTCGGTCCACGGGAACGTTCCCGGGACGAGCAAGGACTTCCTCGTCGGTGAGCAGTCGCTTCGCATTTACCTCATGCCGTACGACGGGCTGCGAACCTACACGTTGGGCATGGCGGACGGCGCTGGCGCCGCGTACGCCGAGCTCGACGACACCCACGTCTTCTACGCCGCTTATGGCGACCCGTACCTGCAGCACGGGTCGGGCTCGATCACCGTCACCCAGCGCACCGACGACCGGCTCGTCGGCAGCTTCTCGTTCAGCGCCGAGGACGAGGACCAGATGGCCACCGTGACCCTCGACGGCACCTTCGATTTGCCGCTCGTTCCGGACGACGGCTGACCGGCGGGGCCGAGAGGCTCCATCGTGACGCCCGCGGCCCGCGCCACTAGCCTGCGGTCATCTCATGGCACTCGAATACGTCGTCGCCGGCCGCCGATCGCTTCCCGGCATGTTCCGGCTGGCGCGCTGGAGCTGGGTGTTCTCGATCGATTGTTCGGACGACGAGGCCGAGGAAGACGACGACGCGCCGAGCTGGGGCGAAGGATCGTTCGAGCTCGACGAGATCCGTCGAAACGACGGCGCCGACTTCTACACGTTCGTCAAGAGACACGCGGGCTTCGAGCCGCGGTCCGTGATCACCATCCGCAAGGCAGGGTGGGAGCTCAGCCGTGCTGCGGCGGAGGTCGTCGCCGCGGCGCTCGACGGCGTGATGTTCGTGGACGGCCTCGTCGAGGAACATGGGGTGGAGCAGCCGCCCGCGACTCCGCCGGCCCAATCGATCGAGGAGCTACAGGCGCGCATCGAGGCTGCGGCCCGAGCGCCGGCCGCGTTCTTCGAGCGCTGGGAGCAAGCCGCGCGGCGCGCGCAAGAGGAGCACGATCGGCTGCATCCCGAGGACGCGGAGCTGCGTTCTCGAGAGAACGATTGGTCCGATGTGTGATGCGCCGTCGACGCGCTGGCGGAGGAGGAGAGATTCGAACTCCCGGTAGCTTGCGCTACGGCGGTTTTCAAATTCGGTCCAACGGGAGCGAACGGCAGCAAACGGCTTGTTTTCCCGTGTCTGATGAAGCCGTTCGGCCCAAGTTGCCGACGATTCGACCCGGCTGCCGACGATTCGGCAGCCCGTCGGGCTACCTTCCAAGGAAGGCCTTCACCCTGTCGAGAATGAGCACGCGCCGCTTCTCCACGAACTCCTTGAAGTGCTCGGGAGCAAGCAGGGTCCGGTCCTCGATGAGGAAGTCGTCCTTCAGCTCATCATCGGACACGTCCTTGAAATAGTCCCACGGGGGCTCGTCGTTCTTGCGGATGTTCCTCAGCCGTCCGAGGTAGGCGAGGTTTCCGATGTCGTCGACGAGATCACCATGAACGGGCCGGAAGGTGGACTGCGGGAACACGTGGTCCACCTGGGGTTCTTCCTGCCAGGAGAGCGTGTCCTTCGCGGCCGTTGGCTGGGCGATGTTCAAGGTGAGCGGCTTGTTCCAGTGGAGCATCTCGAAGGTCGTCGCGGACGTTGCCCCTCGCTGGCGCTTCTCAAGCTCCGCGAGGATGGCGGCAAGCGGCACCACCGCTGGGGGCCCCTTCTTCAGAACGTCTCGCAGGTAGCGGATGCGAGCATTCGGGCTCTTGCCCCGGATGAACTCGTTGAAGAGCAAGAAGTACAGCATCGCCCGGAGGTTCTTCCGCTGGTCATCGGGGACGGAGCCCTTGGGCTGCCGGCTCAGGAAGTAGACCATCGGAACCAGCGTGTTCACGGGCAGTAGCTTGGCCGTCAGGATTCGGGCGTCCGCAGAACGGCAGAAGTCGATCGCCGTCTTCAAAGCGGTGCCCATGGCCGAGAACTTGGGCTCCATCGAGTCCCAGTGACGGTCGATGACGGCCACGTCGGCCTCGATGGGTACGTCGGCCACGGTGAGTAGCGCGAGGATCAGGAAGTCCTTGTCGATGCCGAGTTCGCCCACCTTCGCAACCTCCGCAAGGAGTGCGTCGAACTTCCCTCGGGCTGCGACCCACTTGGTCTTGATGAGGGAGAACATCAGGTCTGAGCGGCTGAGCTTTGTGCCCCCCTGGTTGACGCGGACGAAGATTTCAAGGACGTGCTCCAAGGGCATCGCCTGGTCGGCCTCGTACACCGTGTCGTCGATGGTCTCGACCGGAACGATCTCCTCCCTCAGGAACGCTCGCAGCAACTTGAGGTTGTCCTCAGCCAAGTCGGCTTCATCGCCTTGAAGAGGAACGGCTTGGACGACCTTGCGGATCTCGGTCTTCTCGCTCTGCACGGGCCAGCGAACGATGTCCGCTACGCGCACGAGCCGCTTGGGCCGGTTCGACTCGTCATCATCCCTCCAGAACTCGAAACGGTAGCCCCGGCCGATGGAGTCGTCCTCGGGAGCAGCAGCGCCCTTCGGGCCGCTCGTGATGTTGAAGAAGAGCCTGCGGCCGTCGTACGTCCCGAAGATCGCCACGTAGAGGGACTGAAGACGCTGCTGGCCGTCGAGGACCATCCGCATCTTGTGCCCCTTGGGCTTGACCTTCGTGACGAAGGTCTGGCCCTTCGTGTAGTCGGTGACGAACTCCCGGTAGACCACCTCCAAGAACTGGGTGTTCCAGAAGAGCAGGAGGCCGAACGGGTAGCCGCGCATGATCGAGTCCATGAGCAGCCGGATGTCCTCCTCCTTCCAGACGAAATCTCGCTGGAGGTCGGGAAGGGCAACGTCCCCGTTCTTGATGTCGTTCAGGAGGCTGAGGATGGAGGCGGTCTTGGGCGTCATCGTGTGGCCGTGTCGGAGTCTTGTTTGCTGATGGTGGTAGTGAAGGGCAGCAGCATCACGCCGAAGGGCACGCTGAACAAGACCCGTGTCAGGACGACATCACGGCCAGCGACGCCTTGAGCGCGGGGATGTGCTCGCCCTCGTGCAGCCGGGGCCACGGGTTCTTCTCGGTGTCTCCCTTCCGCATGACGATCCCCGGGTGGGCCAGATGTACCGCTTGCACCTCGGTGGAACCGACTTGAAGGCGGGTGATCGCCGGGCCAAGGAGCGTATTGCGCTTGCTCTGGCTCTTCACCCCGCGTAGCAGGCCGGCGATCTCGGTCCCGAGCGTCATCACGAGACGGGGTTTCGCCACGAGTAGCTCACGTTCGATCCAGCCGATCGACTTCTGGGCAAGCTCTTCAAAGCGCTCGCGCTCGTACCCGGTCGGGACTGGTGTCCCCAGTCGACCGTACTTCTCGCGGTGTCCCTCCTTGAAGAGGAAGACCTTCACGATGTCCGTGATCCAGCAATCCCGACGGTCGAGGCCAAGAGGATCGAGGTAGAACTCCTTCAGCTCGTCCGCTGACTTCTGCGTCCGTACACGGCCGCCATCGAAGTACCGTTCGGGCTCAAAGGGGCCCAGGTTATCTCCCACGGGAACGTCGTTCTCCCCCGAGACGGACTCGAAGCGAGCGGAGGGGTAGGCCCCGAGGATGAAGACGCCGCCGACCGCAGCGTCCAGCGGCACCACAGGGCGAAGGCGGGCTCCGCCGTAGTACCGGGGGTTGGAGTCGAGTCCGACGCTCCTGGCGTAGTCGGCAAGCATGGCCTTCTGAAGCTGGGCGATGGGGTCTGTCATGGTCACCCCCTCCCGGAGCCGAGTAGGCTTCGGAAGAGCCTGTCCGCTTCATCGCGGAGAGGCCCTGTGGATGGCAGCCAGTATCGGTGAAGCTGGCCGTTCTCGACCACGAAGAACCTCACCTTCCGCCGCGTCATGCTTATCGCAGCGGCCGTCTTCGCCACGGCCTCATGCGCCTGCTGGGCCTCGCGGTCTCCGTCCGAAGTCACGGGAGCCTCACCCAGGACGAGGTTCTTGATGGCTCGCTCGATGCCGTCCGGGTGGTTGTGGATGTGGATCACCTCTGCGTTCGGCGTGGCCTCGATGTGCCCGCGGATCTGCGCCTGGACACTCACGGGCAGACCGACGGATCCCACTCGGCCTTTGCGGACGAAGACCTCCTTCACGAACGATCTCCGGGCCACCGTCCCAAGCCCGACGACCGCCCACTCCTCGGGTCGCTCAACGAGGAGCTGATGTGCTGCCGCAAGGAAGGCGGCCCGACCGGGTGGACCTGGTAGCCGTACCCAGTCCGACGACTCGTGCGACCGCATCAGCAGGGGCAGGAGCTTGCGGGCTCGCTTCCTGTCCTCCCGCCGAATCGAGACCGGCTCGTCCAGAGCCCGCTCCACTTCGGAGACGACCTTGTTGACGACGATCTCCGGAGCCTTGCTCAGGAGCGTCGAGACGATCCGGTTCAACATGATGAGGTCAACCTCACGAGAACCGCTTCCAGGGAAGCGCTTGAACCGGGACCTTCGCCAGGAACCGCACGATGTCCGGACGGCCCCAGAAGGTCGGCCGCCCTCGGCCATCCTGCGCCATCAGGACGATCGGCACCCCCGGGAAGTGGGTGCCGAAGGCGCCAATGGCCTCCCTCCGGGAAGAGTCGGACGAGACCACGTGCCCCTTCACCACGACGACGGCGAAGGTCACACCTTGCTCACGAACGAGGGCTGCGTCGAAGCTCATGATCATCTCCTCAGGCGTACTCGGGGAGAGACCCGAGGTTGTCGGCCTTGATCGAGTTGTTGTCGGTGCGGAGGTACTTCTGCCCCTGGAGGGTGATGACGCGCACGTCTTCGCCCTTGGCGGACTTCCCCTCCCGGGAGTAGACGGTCACGAAGGTCCGCCCCTTCTCGATGGCCGCCACCACGTCGGCCCGGGCGACCTTCTGCGGGTCGCCGAAGTTCTCGCCCAGGTCCGGCCGCACCTCGACCTCGACGATCGCCGTGTGGTCACGGTTGTACTTCACTCGAAAAACGCCAAAATCAGCCCACTTCGCCATGAATGCCTTTCGTCACCGGGGGGATGAATATCCCCGGCCGATGCGGTAGAGGTCGGATCCACGGCCGTTTGGCGGTCGGCGAAACTTTTTTCTCGACGGACGCTAACGACCAGGAGAACCGACCTCTTGCTGGGGGAGAGCAAGGCAGAAACGACGGCCATCAAGACCGAGGACGAGCTGTGGAGGCACGTCTTCAAGCGGCTTGTCGTCTGGACCGCAAAGAGCCACCGCATGAACCCAGCAGACGCCGAGGAGACCGTTCAGGAAGCCATCCGCCTGTTCTTGAAGGCAGGGGGGCAGGCGGACCCCGCCGATCCCCGGGCGTTGCTCCTCGCGCTCGGGAGCAAGGTGAACGGCATCGCGGTCAACCGGCGACGGAAGAAGGCCGAGCTGGCGGTCCGGCTCACCGACGATGGCTCTGAGGCCGAGCCCGATCACCCCTCCAGCCCGGAGGAGCGAATCGTTGATGCTCAGGTGGCACGCAAAGCCGTGTCGACCCTGCTCGATCGTGTCGGTGACGACCAGGTGGTCACCGACATCATCATGCAGACGAGCGATGGGGTCGAAGATCCAGCCGACCAGGCCAAGTGTTGCCGAGCGTGAGGAACCGCGGAAATTTGAACAGCCCGACCGCGGCGTAGGCCGGCGGCCGGGCTATTCCCGAAACCGGGCAGTTTACGGCTTTGGCTTGCGCTTCGCCCTCCGCTCCTTGGCCTCACTCTGGGACTCGCGAAGCCTGTAGCTGTCGCCCTCGATGGCCACGATGTCGGCGTGATGGATCACGCGCTCCACGAGGGCCGTGGCGCAGATCGCGTTCGGGAAGATGGTGTGCCAGTCCTTGAAGGCGAGATTCGTCGTGAGCACCAGGCTCTTCTTCTCGTAGCGCCGGCTGATTACCTGGAAGAGGAGGTCGGCGTTGCGATTGTCGAACGCGAGGAAGCCGACCTCATCGATGACGAGCAGGCCGATCTTGGCGTAATAACGCAGCCGTCGTTCGAGACCGCTGGCCGACTCCTGCGCGGCGAGATCGAGGAGGAGGTCCGCTGCCGAGAGGAACAGGACGGAGTGGCCCGCGAGAATGGCGGCGTGCGCGATGTTCTGGGCGATCATCGTCTTGCCAAGGCCGCCCTGGGCGACGAGCACCACATTGCGCTTGGCATCGATGAAGTCCGGCTTGAGCAGGGACTCGACCAGAGGTCGGTCGATCTTCGTCGGCCAATTCCAGTCGAAGTCCTTCATGGGCTTGAACTTCTCGAGGCGACTGCGTTGAAGCCGCCGGTCGAGTCCGCGACGCGCACGGTCCTTCTCCTCGAGACTGACGATGTGTTCGAGGGTCTCGACGATGCCCCAGCGCTTCTTGGTCGCGTGCGCGAGGATGTCGTCGAGCGCTGCCGCGCAGGCATGCACCCCCAGCGAGCGCAGACGGTCCTTGAGGTCGGCGCTCATGACGGATCCTCCTCGTCGCTGGAAGCGAGCGCGTCGTAGGCATCGAGGGAGCGCGGGGGAACGACGAGGTTGCGGACGCGCGGGTCGTCGGGCAACACGGGAGGCAGCTGGAGCGGCGCACGCCGTCCGCGGCGGCGCTGGTCCAGAATGTGAGCGACCGACTGCGCCGCGAACGCGCCTCGCCGGTGGGCCTCGGCGATCGCGGCATCGAGCTCTCCGGCGCCGTACTCGTCGAGCAAGCGGAGCAAGCGTGAAGTCGTCCCGCCAAGGTGCCCGCCGTGGATGGCCACCTCCTGAAGAAAGGCCTCGCCGCTTCCGCACGAAGCGAACAACCGGTTTCGTCCCCGATGATCACGGGCCGCGCGTTTCTCGTCGGATAGGAGCGCGAGGTGCTCGGCCGCCTCGATCTGCTTCTTGCGGTCCCACGAGCGCTCATGGACCGCGACCTCTCGATCGCCGTCGAGGATGCGGACGTGTCGGTCCGAGGCGGAGAGCGTCAGGGGACGCCGCACGAGCGTGTGCGGGATGGAGTAGTCGTTTCCGTCGAACCGGATGTAGGGAGTCTTGCCGGACGTGACGGTCCGGACGTGCTCACACGGAGCCGGGTGCTGCGGAAGCGACAGGAGACGCTCGCGCTCCTCTTCGAGCGCCACGGCAACCGTGCGCGCCCGCTGATCGTTGGGGACGAGCCGCGCGTTGGCGATCTCGGCGATCCACTGCGCCAAGAGTCGGTTGAGGTGCTCGAGGTCGCGGAAGTAGCGCGCCGCGAAGAACGAATCGCGCAGGTACCGGATGGCGCGCTCCACGCGCCCCTTCTGGTTGCCGCGCGCGACGGCGACGGGCAGCGGATTGAAATGGTAGTGCCCGGCGAAGTCGAGGAACCTCGGGTGGAACCGGATAACGTTTCCGACACGCTCGAGCACGACCGACTTGAGGTTGTCGTACAAGAGGCTGCGAGGGACGCCCCCGAAGAACTCGAACGCGGCTACGTGGCAGCGAAGGAAGCTTTCGAGGGTCTGATCGAGGACGAAGCTCGCGTAGATCGCGCGCGAGTACGAGAGCACCATGACGAAGCACGACAGCGCCCGGCGGGTGCTTCCCACCTCGATTGTCCCGAAGTGCCCCCAGTCGACCTGGCCCTCCTCGCCCGGGAGCACGGTAAGGCGGAGGAACGCCTCGCCATCTGTCGTCGGTCGCACGGTGCGCACGTACCGCCGCAATGGCCACACCGTGCCTGCGTATCCACGCTGTCGGATCATCTCGAGCAGGC